>Ga0187867_10001651_pt1 | contig 19192 bp, 15 predicted proteins | sample June2016WEW_13_1_FD_132976 | JGI IMG/M metagenome (GOLD analysis project Ga0187867, IMG submission 132976) | Peatland microbial communities from SPRUCE experiment site at the Marcell Experimental Forest, Minnesota, USA - June2016WEW_13_10 | ecosystem: Environmental > Terrestrial > Soil >...
ATCTCCCTCACCGAGAATCCCCGGCCGGTGCCGAGATTGCAGTAAATCGGCTGGCCGTCGGGGAGCTTTTCCATCGCCAGGATGTGGGCATCCGCCAGGTCGTCCACGTGAATGTAATCGCGGATGTTGGTGCCATCCGGAGTCGGATAATCGGTGCCGAACACCGTGATCCCAGGCCGACGGCCCAGGATCGCCTGGAGGATGACCGGGATGAGATGCGTTTCCGGATCGTGATCTTCGCCGAGAGTCCCGTCCATCGCGCAGCCGCTGGCGTTGAAATAGCGCAATGCCGCGAATTTGAAATTTTTGTTTCCCAGCATCGCATCGGCCAGGATCTGCTCGACCATCAGCTTGCTTCGGCCATAGGGTGAAACCGGGGCCTTCTTCTCATCCTCCGTGATCGGCAGCCGATCCGGGTTGCCGTAGGTGGCACACGAACTGGAAAAGACGAACCGTTCGACGCCGGCCTGCTTCATCGCCTCCAGAACTCCGATCGTGACGGCGACGTTGTTATGGTAATACATCAGCGGCTGCTCGACGCTCTCCCCCACGTAGGCGTAGGCCGCGAAATGCATGACCGTGTCTATTTTGTATTTGTGGAGGGTTTCGACGAGCCTGATTTTGTCGCCCAGATCGGCGACGACGCCGGGGATTTTCAGGATGTCGATCACCTGCCTGTGTCCGCGCGAGACGTTGTCGTAAATGACCGGCGAATGCCCCGCTTCCTTGAGGCGTTTGACGGTGTGCGACCCGATATACCCCGCTCCGCCGGCGACCAGAACGTTCATGGAAAGACTCCTTTGCCAGGGAGTATAGAACAGAGATTTGCCGGCCGGTAGGGGGGCCGGCACGGGTTCAAGGGTAGGGTGCCATCCCATCCCGCCAGTCGAAACTGAGTACCGACTTAACTTTCGCCTGTCCGGCGGCCATGCGGGAATACGCGTCCACGGCTTTCTCAAACGGAACGATCTCGATCGGCGGTGGTTTCAAAACCCCCGATTCAAAACCAAGGCCCAGTTCGTCGCCGATTTGGCCGACTTGTCCCGGCGTCAGTCCATTACTGTCTACGCCAAGCAGCCGGGAAAAATTGTGATAGAAGTCGATGAGGTTGAAACTGACACGCGGATCGCCCGTGCTCGTGATCTCCACCTGTCGCCCTCCGAACCTTAGCGATCGCAACGCCGGCTCGAACATTGGGCCGCCCACCGTGTCAAAGACGGCATCGACTCCCTTTCCCGCCGTCAGTGCCAAGACCCGCTCACGAAGATCTTCGGTCTTGGTATTGATGACCGACTCGGTGCCGGGAATCGGATCGGATTTGGTCGCCGCGCCGATCACGCGCGCCTGCTTCCAGTTCGCGATCTGTGTGGCTGCCTGTCCCACCGCGCCCGCGGCGCCAACAATCAGAATGGTTTCGCCGGCGCGGATTTGAATTGCGCTCACTAAAGAAACCCAGGCCGTGATATACGGAACCCCGATCGCCGCCGCTTGGGCGATGCTCAGCGACTTCGGTTTGAGCGACAGGGCTTCGGCGGGGACAACGACATACTCCGCATGAGAACCATCACGGACGATACCGAGGTTCGGGACGCTGCCCCAGACCTCTTCACCTTCGTGTTGCTTGCCTTTCACAACAATGCCCGCAAAATCCCGGCCGGGGGTTCGAGGCAGAGTTGTGTTCTTGAAGTGCCCCGAGACGTTCTTGTTGTCGCTTGGATTGATCGCCGCCGCCTTCACGTGAACCAGCGCTTCCCCTTCGCCCGGCTCCGGAATCGCAACTTCTTCGATTCCCAACACCGACGGCGGTCCAAACCGGGAAAAACGCAACGACTTCATCACTCCGACACTCATGGCTTTTCAATTCGTAGGCGGGGATTTCCCATTTGGACTTCTGCCGACGAACCTCGCCGGCCAAATTGCGTAGGTTACCGAGGTTTGGAGTTTGGGCCAATGATTTTCTTGCCGTGCGGCCGCCCCAATCATGGAGAGTTGGGAAATGGCTCACGCAGAGGCGCAATGGCGCAAAGAAGAAAGCTCTGCGCCTTCGCGCGAGACTCTTTCCTCAACGAATTCCAAGAAAAGGGCCATTCAAGATTTCCGTTTGTTGGGAAACGGAATGGGGGCGCGGCTAACGGTCGGTTCTCCGCTCTTGAAAGATTCGCCGTGCCGACTCGATCAGATTGCGGGAGGCATAAAGGGATGTTTTCGTCGTGAGGAGATTTAGCGCGACATCAAAATCAATCAGTCGCTCAAGTCCAGCCTCGATCAGTACGCCGAGCGTGCCGACGACTTGGATTCCAACGCGGCGTGCAGTGTCACTACCAGCACGCTCGTCGATCAGAACCAAGTCGGCATGGCGTTCTTGAGCAAGTGAGATTGCGGATGCCTCACCTACATCAATCCCGTCGAGAAAATCGACTTTCAAAGGCGATTCGATCTTGAGCCACGTGGGCGAGGACTGCACCCACGCGCGCACGGCATCCGGCGCTTCGGCCTGACGGAGTTCGTCAATCACCTGTGGCGTCGTCAAAACTTGACCATAAAGAGCCGGCAGAGCGTCGATACATTCAACGAGGATTAGGTATTGCAGCGGAGAGTTGTCCGAGACAACGATCATTAGGCTTAAGGCTTTCGGCGAAGATCGTGCGAGGCTTGCACTTGGGCGGCCAATTTGTGGAGCGTACGACGATGGCGTTTGGGACAGGTAAATCCTTACGGCATTTCTTCCAGCAGTTTGTTCTGCCAGTCTTGGGCGGTGTGAAAATAACGCAGTATTCGAACAACCTCGTCGTCATTCACGTCGTAAACGGCGATGTGGCCGTGACGCTTCTTCTTTTTTTGAATCACGCGATAAAACAGGGTTGGATTAGTCGGCACGGGTTTGCCGCTGGTATAGTCGGTGGATAAACGATCCGTTCGTTTTCGCAGGAACTCGACGTACGAATCAGCATGAACCCTGCCGTACTGTTCCGCGTTCCAATCCCAAATCTCGTCAAGATTGGCCAGAGATTCCGGCGTATAGTCAACGATCATTCCGGGTGACTTGCTCGCCATGCGTCCGATTTCTTTCGGAAATGTTCGCGAACTTCCTCGGACGTATAAGTTTTTCCGCCAGCCTTGGCCGCTGCGGAAATCTGCTCAAGCTCGCTTACTACCTGCGGCGTGAACAAATGGTCAAAATTTTCCGTATCGTCGGCGACATCCTGGGTCACGACATCGGCAATGTATTCTTCCACGCTGGCAAAGCCAGCTTCCGACGCCCGGCGCTGGGCAACCTTGAATACTTGATCGTCAAGCCGAACTTCGGGCATCTAACCTCCGATCGTTACGTCCGCTAATTCTACGGCGTTAGCGGCGCTCTGTCACGGAGAAAGTGATGGGTGACGGAACCCAGGGGCGTGGCCAAAGATTTTTGCAAGCTCGGAAGAACCCCCATCCCGACCCTCCCCCTGAGTACGTGGGGAGGGGGCAATTCTTTGCGTAGCAGGCAAAAAAAGAGGCGAGACGCCCGGGCTTGCGCCCAAGGCCTTCTCGCCTCGGCCGGGAAATTATGGAGCTATTCGTCGTTTCCTCGGCGAAACATATCCTTTCATCCGCAGGTGCAGGCCACTGGCGCGGCGGGTTCGGAATCGAGTTGGCCGGCGATCTCCTCGTCGGTTAAATAACAGCCGGGGTCGGCGGCCCAGGGGTCGCCGGTGACGACTTCGGCGCGGGCTCGTAGGGAGCCGCCGCAGACTTCCTTGAATCGACACGTCGCGCAACGGCCTTTCAGAAGAGGTAAGCGGTCTTTCAGGCCGGCCATGATCGGGTCGGTCGTGTCCTGCCAGATTTCGGAGAATTTGCGCTGCTTGACGTTGCCGAAGGTGCGGAACATGGAGAACTGGTCGGCGTGGACGTTGCCGAGGAAGTCGATGTTGGCGATACCGACGCCGCTGGAATATCGGCCGCCGCCGTTCCAGCGGATCATGTCCAGCACCTGACCGGCGCGGGGATGATTTTCTCGGAGCATGCGGAGGTAGAGGTATGGGCCGTCGCAATGGTTGTCGACGGTGAGGATTTCGATGCGTTTACCGCGGGCGACCAGGTCGGCGGTGCGGTCGAAGATGGTATCAATGGCCTGGCGTGATTCATCGGCGGTGAGGGCCAGCAGGCTTTTGCCGCGGCCCGAGGGACACAGGTGATAGAAGCAGGCGCGGTCGATGCCTTCCTTCTCCAGGAAATCGAAGATTCGGCCGAGGTCTTGGGCGGTATGGCGGGTGAGGGTCAGGCGAAGTCCGACCTTTTGTCCGGCCTCGACGCAGTGGCGGAAGCCGCGCATCGTTCGCTCGAATGCGCCGTAGCATCCGCGAAATTGATCGTGGACGGCGGGGGTGGCGCTATCGAGGCTGATGCCGATGTAGGCAAATTCGAGGTCCTTGAATCGCCGCGCTTTCTCGGCGTCGATCAGGGTTCCGTTGGTGCTTAGCACGACGTGCAGATTGACAGAGCGCGCATATTCGGCCAACTCGAACACATCGGGACGAACCAGCGGTTCGCCGCCGGAGAACAGGACGGCCGGGACCTTGAACGCGGCCAGATCGTCCAGGACGGTCTTGCACTGAGCGGTGGAAAGTTCATCGGGATATTTCTGGGCGGCCGAATCGGTGTAACAGTGAACGCACTTGAGGTTGCAGGTTCGCGTCAGGTTCCAGACGACGATGGGCCGGCGTTTGGCGGCACTTGGGGCGACGGCCATTCGCTGGTGCGGCGGCGGGTCGATCTGCGTGATCGCCCGGCCGTATCGGTGCGGCGTACTGGGGGCTTCAAGCCCACCATATAAAACACTTACGTCGATCATTGCAGTCTCCCGGCTAAGAGCAACTGTCCAAGAAGCATACAGACAACCCGCGTACCACGCATGCGGGGGCGATCATTTCCCTTTTTCAAGGCGAACAAGTGCAGGACTCGGCACATCTTACGTTGCGCCGCCCAAAGCGGACGATAAACGCTGCCCGCTGTCCGGAGGAGAAGTTTTCTTAATCCTGAGAACCGGGGGCGCCGTGTAACGCCGAATCTCGGACTTCCACCTCGACGCAGCGCGTTAAATGCCGCGTGGTCAACGGGCAACCTTGTCATGCGTATTGGCACCCTCATTGCTCTGTGGAGTTTCCGGCAGATTCCCCATTGCGGGGAAGCCGATTGCGTATGTCTGTTCTGGAAGACGAACCTCGCATCAATTCAAGGCCACGGTCGGCGGGATGGCTTGGATTGGCTCTTTGCATTCTATGGGTTGTTTCATCGCCGGCATTGGGCCAGGCGAGCCGGCCGAGTCCGGCGGCCAATCCGCACTGGTCGCCGGACGGCTGCGGCAAATGTCACGAGCTGCGCGGCGGGAAGGCGTTGCCGATCGCTTCGGAATCGGTGACGCCGCTGTGCGTTTCGTGTCACGACGGCGAGCGGGCATCGGATGAGATTCACCCGATCGACGCGAAGATGGATGGTCGGGCCGGTCCAAATCCCGGCTGGCCGACTTTGCAAGGCGCTGTTTACTGCCTGACGTGTCACGACGTGAGGCAGCAATGCGACGCCGCCGCACAACGGCCGGATGAAAACGCCGCGTTCTTGCGGCAGGTGCAGACTGTCGGCGCGGATCCGACGTCGGGCGCCCAGCCGATGCCGTTTTGCGATAACTGCCACGCGCCCGAGCAGACTCCAAAATTCAATCCGCACCTGATGCTGGCCGGGGATCAGCACACGGTCATCGAACCGCGTTGCCAGGTCTGCCACGCCAAGTCGATGGACCGCAACGCGACGATGCGATCGAGCGACGCATCGCTGCGCGCGGACCAGGTGAGCTTGTGCCGGAGTTGCCACCCTCACCACCGGGACATCTCGCGCGCCGGGCACGTCGGGACGACTATCAGGCCGCCGATGCTGGTTTACATGCGGGCGCGGGAGTTGACCGGGCTTCTTGAAGTTCCGAGCCATGACCTGATCCAGCAACTTCAGGACGAGAAGGCTGGACCGACGCTGATGGTTCCCGATGCGCAGGGCAGGATCGTTTGTTCGACGTGCCACAATCCGCACGAGCAGGGCACGTTCGCGGCGAATTGCGTGCTGGCCGACCGGTCGCTGCGGCTGGTCAAGGGTCATTTGCTCACGCCGGTCCGCGGACAAATCTTCTGCCGGCGGTGCCATAATTTTTGAAATGGAATCATGAACAGTCATCGCACCAACTTCGCCCTGCCGCTGGCAATCGCCGTGATGGTTCTCGCAACGGCGAAACCGGTCTGGGCGTACGACACGGAAGGCTGCCTGGCGTGCCACCAGTATCGCGGATTGTCGCGCATCAGCGACGACGGCAAGGAGATCGAGCTGTTCTACGTTGATCCGAATTACTACAACACGCCGCGCGGTCCGCATTCCCGGTTGAAATGCACGGACTGCCACGTTCGCAAGGAAGTGGAGGTTTTTCCGCATCGGCCGCAAACTCCGGTGGATTGCGGCAAGACGTGCCACCTCGAAGGCCCCAACCAGGTGGAAGTGCGTTTCTCCCACGACCACGTCAACGAGATGTTGCGGCATTCGGTTCATGGAGAGGATTGCCTGACCCAATCCAATCAATTGCTGGGCAGCCCGCTGAAGCAGGGTCAGTCGCAGTGCCTTCTGTGCCACGATGAGCCGCTGTTCAGCCGCGGCGGGCAAAGCTGGCTGCAATCGGAAGCTCCGATCAAGCGGTGCAACACCTGCCACGACGAGCAACTGTCGGTGGATACGCGGCAGTTTTACTGGCACGTGACGGCGCGGACGCGTCCGGCGCGGACGAATGAAGATTTGGTTCGGCTGTGCGCGATGTGCCACAGCAACGCGGCGGTGCGCGCCAAGTTCAACATGCCGGACGCCGCGGTAAGCTACCTATCGAGCTTTCACGGCAAGGCGACCTTGCTGGGGAGCGAGGAAACGGCCAACTGCCTGAACTGTCACGCCGGGTTGGTGCGGAACGTGCACCAGATGGCGGCGCATACGGATGCCAGATCGCCGGCGAACGCGGCGAATCTGCCGGACACCTGCCGGCAACCCGCCTGCCACCGGGCGGCCGGCGCGATGATCAGTTCCGCGTCGGTGCATCTGGATTTAAGCCGCAGCCGCGGCGTGGAGTTCTTCATCGCCTGCCTGTTCGTGTTCCTGATCGTCTTCACGTTCGGGCCGTCGTTGCTGCTGACGGCGCTGAAGATGCTGGAAATCGTCACCGGCCGCAAAGACCCCAGCGAGCACGAGCACGTCGAACTGGCCAGGAAATTGCTCGCCGACCCGCGAACCCGCCCCAAGCTGGACCGATTCGACCTCCACCAGCGCTTTCAGCACTGGGTTTTGGCAACTTGTTTCATCATCCTGGTGCTGACGGGCTTCCCGCTGAAGTTTGCCGATCAAACGTGGGCGGCATGGTTGATCGGCGAGTTTGGCGGCATCTCCTGGGCGCGGCGGATTCATCATTACGCCGGCGCCGTCCTGATCCTCGGGCTGTTCTACCACGCCGCCTACATCCTGCGATCTCTGCGCCGCCAGCGGAAAGCCAGCGGCGCCGGCTGGCTGAAAACGCTGTTCGGACTGCCGATGTGGGTTGGGCCGTCCGACCTCAAGCAGATGAACGCCATCATGCTCTATCTTCTGCGCCTGCGGAAAGAGCATCCCGCCGGCGGACGATTCAACGCGGAGGAAAAATTCGAATACGTCGGCGTATTCTGGGGCTCCATCGTGCTGGGAAGCACCGGCGTGCTGATGTGGTTCAACGCCTGGACGACCCAGCACCTCCCGGGTCGAATCCTCACCATTGCGATTCTGATCCACACGATGGAAGCCTTCCTGGCGCTGCTGCACGTCGGGATCGTCCACATGGTCAGCGTGATTTTCTCGCCGGACGTTTTCCCAGTGTCGCGGGCGATGTTCACCGGCCAAACGCCGATCGCCGAACTGGCCGAGGGCCATACGGCCATGTTGGACGCCGTGAGCCGCCAGGGGGAGGCGCCTCATGCGTAAGCGATGGCATTTTCGCTGGTTTTCGCCGCGGGCGCTGTGGGCCAAGCTCAGAGGCCGGCCGTTTCGTGCGGCGATGAAATCAATTCTGGTCCGCGGCTATGCCCTGGTGATCCTTGGGTTGGTGCTGGCGGCGGGCTATTTTGCGGTGAACTACCTGTTTCGCACGGTGTTTTTTGCGCCGACGCTGCCGCCGCAGATGCTGGATTGGGCGGGGCGATTGGACGTGGAGGCGCTTCGGGCCGACCAGGCGGAAGGCGTCGAACGGCCGGCGCCGCGGGCGCCCATCAGCCACTATCACAGCGTCGATCAATGGTTTCAGCCCGATCCGGGCAACGGCTGCACGCTGAGCGGTTGCCACCAGCCGCTTCCGCACGATCATCGCGCCAAGGTGCCGGCATTCGCCAATTTCCATACGACGTTCCTCACCTGCCAGATGTGCCATGCCCCGCCAGGCCAGCGGCCGGCCGGGACACGATGGATCAATACCGACACCCAGGCGCCGCAGGAATCGCCGGCAATCTTGCAGCTTCTGCAATATCTGGAATTGAATGCCGACGCGATCGAATCACAACCGGCGTCGGTGGATGCGCGGATCAAGGATCTCCTGGAACAGTCGATCCGTACTATCGGGCAGGATGCGGTGCTCGACGAATTGCTCGCCGAGATTCAGTCGTCCGAACCTGGCAGCCCGGTCTGGAAACGCGCGGTGACGGAGTTGATCGGCGAGTTGCCGCTGCATGCCCGCGGCGAATATCGGGCCAAACTCGCGTGGACCGCCGTCGCCGACAGCCGGGTGGCCCAGTTCCAGACGTTGACGCAGCAGGCGAAGGAATATCTGGCCGCGGCCCCGGACTCGGCCGAGCGGCGCAATCTGCAATCGGCAATCCACGGCTCGCTGGCGGGCGCGCCCACGCCGTGCATTTCCTGCCACGACGACCAACCCGGGATGCTGGATTTCCACGCGGCGGGATATTCGCCCAAGCGATCGGCGTTTCTCAGCCACCTAGAAATCGCCCGGCTGATGCAGCAAATTCGCCAAGGCCAACACTTCTACATCCCCAACGTGCTGGAAGGGGGTCAGTAATGTCCTGGCGGTGGTCAATATTGCCCGCGGTCGCCTTGGCCATCCTGGCGGTCGGCGCGGGGCCGATCCCCGCGGAAAACCGCATTCCCGCGGCGATCGCGCGCACCATCCAATTGCCCAAAAATCATCCCATGACCATGCCGACCGACGTGGCCGTCGATGCCCTGGGCTACCTGTACGTCGCCGACGGCGTCAACGACCGTATCGTGCGTTTCGCGCCGAGCGGGAACCTGGACGCGATGATCTATGGCCCCAAAGACTCTCCGTTAAGCCGGCCCATCGGCGTGGCGATCGACCGCGATGGCGCGCTGTGGATCGCGGACACCGGCAATCACCGGCTGCTCGTGCGTTCGCCGGACGGCCGTGATTACAAGACGATCGGCGTCCCATCGGCGGCGGCCGACAAACCGGCCGACCCGACGGGCGTCGTGGTCCGATCCGATGGAACTCGAACCTACGTCGCCGATTGCGACAACCAACGAGTGCTGGTCCTCGACAACGCCACCGGACAATGGAAGGCGCTGGGCGAATGGGGCATCTCCCTGGGGCAGTTCCGCTGGCCGTTCCTGGTCTACATGGGACCAGAGGATCACCTTGTGGTGAGCGAGTCGGTGGGCGCGCGGCTGCAATTGATCAGCTCGGACAATCGCTGGGCCGGACAGATCGGCCATTTCGGCGTGGCGATGGGTGACCTGTACCGGCCGAAAGGCGTCGCGGTGGACGGGGCCGGGCGGATATTTGTCGGCGATTCGTCGCTGGGCGTGATCCAGGCGTTCAACGATGCGGGCAAACTGCTGGGCGTTGTAACCGATGACGCGGGCCGGCCGCTGAGGTTCGATCATCCGATGGGAATGCGTTTTGACGCCGCCGGCGCACTTTACGTCGTGGAGCTTGGCGCCAACCGCGTTGCGGTCGTGGCGCTGAAAGCTGCCGGCAAGTGAACGAGTTATGAGTTGGGTCATGCATCACCGTGAAAACATTTACCGCGAAGAAGCGAAGAAGCGAAGTTGCGCGAAAAATAAAAAAAATTCTTCGCGTAACTTCGTTCGCTTCGCTGCTTCGCGGTTAATTTTTTCGAAGAAGTCCAACAAGACGAGGGTGCTGCGTCGTCTCATTTCGGCGTTTTCGATTTTGATCGGCATAGCCGCGCACGCTCGCGCGCAGACGCTTCAGAATATGGTTGAGTCTCGGCGGGATTGCGCGGTCTGCCACCTCGAATGGTCCGTGGATTTCGACAAACCGGGCGCCGTGCTGCTGATGGATAAACCCAACGTGTCGATGGCCTCGCGGGAATCGACCTGCCTGGGTTGCCACGATGGTTCGGTGCGCGATTCGAGAAAGAAGGTGTGGCAGGAACAGAGCCATAAGACGGGCGTGAAACCGCCGCCCACCATGCAGATTCCACCCGGGTTGCCGCTGGAAGATGGGAAGCTGGCGTGCCGGACGTGCCATACGGCCCACAACCTGCCCGGCGCGGAGGACCTTTCCAGCACGTTCTTCCTTCGCGTGGATAACGATCAGAGCCAACTATGCCAAATCTGCCATGCGGAAAAAGCGGACGGTCCGACGCATGGAAGCCATCCGGTGGGTCCGATGGCCGTCGCCATGCCGGGCAATCTTCTTGCCGCGGGGGCAAAGGCCGGGCCGAAGGGACAGGAACTCATTTGCCAAAGTTGCCATGCCGCTCACGGCTCGCAGGCGGACAAACTTCTGGTGCTGGCCGCCAGCGACAACGCCCTGTGTGTCTCATGCCACGAGAAGCTGCGTCCCGGGCAATGGGGCGAGGCCGGGCATACCCATCCGATCAACGCGCCGCTATCGACCAATGTGCAGCGTCAGGCGATCCGGGACATGGGAACCCATGCGGGTCCGCGCGGGACGCTGGCGTGCCTCTCGTGCCATCGCCTGCACGATAGTCCGGCCAAGGCGAAGTTGCTGGCGGATACTCTGTCAAACAGCCGGCTCTGCCTGCGTTGCCACCCCGACCGGGCGAGCGTCGCGGGAACTTTGCACGATCTTCGCAAGACCGCGCCGACGACGCGCAACTCGCTGGGTCAGACGGCCCAGGATTCCGGGCCATGCAGCGCCTGTCACACGCCGCACCAATCCGCCAGGCCGCCGGTCGTAGCCAAGGGGGATCCGACGGGGACATGCCTGGCCTGTCATGCCGAAGGCCGTCTGGCGGCGGTGAAGGGCGGCGGCACGCATTTCAATCACCCCGACAACGTGAGCCGGGCCAAGCTGCCCGATGGGCTTTCTCTGGCAGTCCTGGCGCAAAAGGCCGATCCCGAGCGTGCGCAGTTGACGTGCAACACTTGCCATAATCCGCACGATGCCGCCCGGCCGCGATTTTTGCGCGCGAGGCCGGACCAATTGTGCGGCTCGTGCCACGTCGAGCAGACGGCGACGTTGGCCGGGTCCCATGATTTCACCCAGCGTCCCACGGCTCGGAACGGACTTGGCAAGTCGGTTGCGGAGACGGGCAAGTGCGGATTCTGCCACAACGTCCACCACGGAAACGGGCCGGCGATCTGGATCGCGACCAATACCGCACCCGCCAACGCCGCCGACATGTGCGTGCAGTGCCATAACAAAAAGGGCCTGGCGGCCCAACACCCGGCGCCGTTGTTCAGCCATCCAACCGGGATCATGTCGCCGGCGACCCGGCCGTCGGCGGTTCCGCTGCCGCTGTTCGATGCGGCCGGGCAACGCGTCGAGAGTCACGGCCTGGTCCAGTGCGCCAGTTGCCACAACCCCCACGCCGACAGCGGCAAATCATCCCTCATGCTGCGCGTGCCCGGAAACACGTCGGACCTGTGCCTTCGCTGCCATGCGGAAAAAGCAACGCTGTTCGGGGGCATCCACGATTCCATGACCAATCCGGCCTGGCCGGGGGCTGGCGCCGGCAAGGATCTTTGCATGGCCTGCCACCGCGCCCACGCCAATGACCCAACCCGCAAGCTCTGGGCGATAGCGCCCGCATCGGGCGTCGCAACCGCTGACGGGGTTTGCATTGCGTGCCACCAGAAAAATCGCTGGGCGGATGCAACCGATCCGCCGGCGAGCGTGGGCGCGATGATGCACCCGCAAATCATGCCGACGACGCGGCCGAACTTCGACCAGGCGGCCGACGCGATTCCCACCGTCGGGGAATGCACGTTGCCGCTGGTGCCGGCGATCGGGTCGCAGTCGCGGACGCGGATTGGTTGCGAAACATGCCACAATCCGCATGCCGGCCGCGGCGAGCGATCGCTGCTCCGCTCGCCCGATCCATCACGGCCTGAGAAAGTCTGTTTCCAATGCCACGCAAGCGAGGCGACCCTGGACCACAGCATGCACGCCAGGAACGTCTTGGCCCGCTCTTTGGGAAACGTCGATTCAAAGCTGTTGTGCGCGCCGTGCCACGCGGTCCATGCCGTTGAGGGAAGCCAAAAGGACAAACTCTGGGCGAGCCGGCTGGATATCTTGGCCGCCACGCCCAATGAGCAGCGGTGCCTGGGCTGTCACGACGACCAGACCGCCAAACGGCCGTCGATTCCGGCGCATCCCTCGGTGGTGTTCGGCCTGCTGAAATGGTCCGCCACCCGACCGTCAAGCCTGCCCCAGTACCTTCCGACGGAACGGTCGATTCCCTGCGGCGTGTGCCATCTCCCGCACGGAAACAAAAATTCCATCGACGTTCCGATCCTGGCCGCCGGGACGAGCTTGTCCCCGGAGCAACTGATCGATCTGCGCGGCGCCACCAAGCCGATGATGCGCCCAAGCGTCGCGCATGATCTATGCGCCACCTGCCACGGCGGCGACGCCGATCGGGTGTTCCTCTACTACCATCACCCGGAGCAACGGCAGGAGATCAAGGCGCTGCAAGACCCAACGGGCGCTTTAGAGCAGGACCAATGACCGGAGCAGCATTCCCATTCATCCAGCCTTGGCAAGGATATGAACCTGCGCTTGGGCGCGGCGTTTGGGACGAATGGTCACGTCGATATCCTGGCCGAGCTTGTTGAGGAAACGGAACAGCCGGTCAATGGAGAATTCCTCGAGGCGGCCACGCATCAGGTTGGAAACGCGCGCCCGGTCGGTGCGGAGCAGCCTGGCGGCCTGGGTTTGGCTGAGACCCCTCTGCTGGATCAGAGTATGAATCTTGTACGCCAACTCAACCTTGGCAAACGCCTCATCGGCGTCCGGCCGCCCAAGGGACCCGAAAACATTCACGCCCCCGGCCAGCACGCGCACATCTTCTTTGGGAAGCCTGTTGGTCTTCTTTGAGTTAATACTCATGTTTGTGCTCCCGATAGTGGGATTCCGCGGCGGCCAGCCGACGGCGGATCAAATCAATTTCTGTAGGGGGCCAGTTTAGAATATTTTGGGTTTTGCGGCGAGATTTGGATCAATACGGCGGGCAAGGATCGCCGGCTGCACGGGGGAATTCCCAATCGGGGGATCGCACCGGAATGGAAATTCTCAAATTTAAGAGTTGGCTGCGATTCCCAGCCTATTCTCCTCATTCCATGCGACGTTAAGCGACGTTGGCGGCGGGCTTTGGCGTCACGGCGATTGGCCGTAGCGACTTGGGTCGGATTTGGCACCTGGATTGTTCCTCCGGTGGGGGAGTCTGCATCGCTGAGGTCCAACATGATTGAAGATCAGACGGTTGCCATCGGACAAGTTGCAGGCTCAGTTCCTCAAACCGCGCAGACAATTCCCGATCTCAAAGCCCAATATGTAAGCCGGTTGCCGCCGTGCAACGTGGCATGTCCGGCGGGGGAGAATATTCAAGAATGGCTCAACCACGCGCAAGCCGAACGATACGAAGAGGCTTGGCGGGCGTTGGTAAAGAACAATCCTCTGCCCGCAATCCACGGCCGGGTGTGCTATCACCCGTGCGAGAAAGCATGCAACCGCAAGCACCTCGATAGCGCCGTCAGCATCCATGCGGTCGAGCGATTTCTCGGCGATTTGGCGATCAGCGAGGGATGGAACTTCCAGACGCGGCCACCCACGGGGAAAAGGATTCTGGTCGTCGGCTCGGGGCCGTGCGGACTTTCGGCGGCGTACCACCTGGCACTGATGGGGCATTCAGTTACGGTTCACGAGGCAAGGGCGAAACTCGGCGGCATGATGCGCTACGGCATCCCGGAGTATCGGTTGCCGCGCGACGTGCTCGATGCGGAAATCGATCGCATCGCGCGCATGGGCGTCCAGTTCGAGGTGAACGCAGCGGTAAACGATCTGGATCCATTCCTGAAACAACGGCGGTTCGACGCTGTTTTCCTTGCCGTCGGGGCGCAGCTCGGCAAGCGGGTGGATATCCCCACCGATGACGCGCGGCGGATTATGGACGCGCTGACGTTCCTGGCCGATCCATCGGCCAGCGAGCCGCTTTGCATGGGACGCCGCGTGGCGGTTTACGGCGGCGGCAATTCGGCCATGGATGCGGCGCGCACCGCGTTGCGGCTGGGCGCGCGGGAATCCATGATCGTCTATCGCCGCAATCGCGATCGCATGCCCGCCCATGAATCCGAACTGGAAGAAGCCCTCGTGGAAGGCGTCGCCGTCCACTGGCTTCGCACCATCAAACACTTCGACGCAGGAAACGTTGAAGTCGAAGTCATGCAACTCGATGCCAAGGGCGTGCCCCAGCCCACCGGGAAAACTGAAACCCTTCAGGCCGACACGGTCATTCTGGCCCTGGGCCAGGAAACCCAGGGCGAGTTTCTCAAGAAGGCGCCCGGCGTCACCGTTGCCGCCGACGGCACCATTCAAGTCGATGAGCGCCTGATGACAGGCTGCCCCGGATTATTCGCCGGCGGCGACATGGTTCCCGACCAGAAGACGGTCACCATCGCCGTTGGACACGGCAAGAAGGCCGCGCGCAACATCGACGCGTATCTTCACGGCGAAACGTACGTGAAAAGCCCGCGGCACTCCGTCGCTCGGCGCGACCTGATCAAGTTCGCCAAGTACCCCAAGACCGAGCCATCGACCCAGCCCGTGCTGGACGTCAGTCAACGCCTGGACTCCTTTGCCGAGACCGTCGAGGGCCTGGACCTTCAAACCGCCACCTACGAGGCCCATCGCTGCCTGTCCTGCGGCAATTGTTTCGAATGCGATGCCTGCCACAACAGTTGTCCGAGCCTGGCCATCAGCAAATTGGGCCGCGGCGAGGGCTACTACATCGCGGTTTACGATTGCGACGGGTGCAAACGATGCGTTCGAGAATGCCCCTGTGCCGCGATCGAAATGATGGCAATGGATTCCCTGTAATCAGTTGCGTTTCCCGAATCTTTCCCAAATCGTCCTCGCAATCTTTTCGCCGGACGACAAGGCGATATAATCCCCGCGTCATCCCAGAACCCAAAACACGGGCGAGACGCCCGTGCCACATGGAGAAGGCAATGGTCGAATTTCGCGGGAAGGTCCTGTTTGTCGGTTACGGCGCCGTGGCTCAGTGCACGCTGCCCATTTTGGAAAAGTACGTCAAGGTCCCCCTGAGCAACGTCACGGTCATGGATTTCGAGGATCGCTCGCAGATCCTGCGGCCATGGACCGATCGCGGCGTGAAATTCGTGCAAGACAAGGTCGCCCGCCAGAACATGGGCCAAATCCTCGGCAAGTACCTGTCCAAGGGCGATATCCTCATCGACCTGGCGTGGAACATCGACTGCTGCGAACTGCTACAGTGGTGCCACGATCGCGGCGTGCTGTACGTCAACACCTCCGTCGAAATCTGGGACCCCTACGAAAACGCCGACAAGAAACGCCCGACGGAGCGCACGCTCTATTGGCGGCACATGAACGTTCGCCGGTTGAAGGCTTCGTGGAAGCAGCCGGGTGCGACCGCGGTCCTGGAACACGGCGCCAACCCCGGCCTGATCTCGCACTTCACCAAACAAGGGCTGCTCGACATTGGCGATCGCGTGCTGAGGGACAAGAAAGTCGGCGGGCGGGATGCCGAGCAACTCCAGCAGTTGATCAAGGATCAGGCCTTCAACGAGCTGGCCCGCAAGCTGGGCGTGAAGGTGATCCATTGCAGCGAACGGGACACGCAGATCACCGACAAGCCCAAGCAGGTGGACGAATTCCTCAACACCTGGAGCGTGGAAGGTTTTCGCGAGGAGGGGACGACCACGGCGGAAATGGGCTGGGGCACGCACGAGAAGGAACTGCCGCCGCTGGCGTACGAACACACGGACGGCCCCAAGAATCAGATCTGCCTGGCCCGCATGGGGATCAATACCTGGGTCGTTTCCTGGGTGCCGAACTATTGCATTCACGGGATGGTGGTGCGTCACGGCGAGGCCTTCACCATCTCCGACAAGCTCACGGTTTGGCAGGACGGCAAGGCGGTTTACCGTCCGACCGTGCATTACGCATATTGTCCGTGCGACGGCGCGATCGCTTCGCTTAACGAACTGCGCGGGTACGACTATCGGCTTCAACCGCGTTATCGCATCATGAACGACGAGATCACCAGCGGGGCCGACATCCTGGGGGCGCTGCTGATGGGACACGCGTACAACTCGTGGTGGATCGGAAGCGATTTGAGCATCGAGGAATCGCGCCGGCTGGTGCCGCATCAGAACGCGACCACCATGCAGGTGGCGATCTCGGTGGTGGCGGCGGTGTCGTGGATGATCGAGAACCCCGACCGCGGCGTGGTGGTGCCGGACGATCTGCCGCACGATTACGTGCTGAAGATCTCCAAGCCGTACCTGGGCAACTGGATTTCCACTCCGTCGGATTGGACTCCGCTAAAGCACTACACCAACTTCTTCAACAATTACAACAAGCCGTCTCTCGACCGGAGCGATCCCTGGCAGTTCAAGAATTTCCTCTTGACGGACGGCGATTGAGGCGCCGTTCGATTCCAAAACCATCATTTCTCACGCAAGAAAAGGCACGCAATGACACGTAGCGAATTGCAGAAGCTGGCTCGGAAGCACGGGACGCCGCTGTTCATCGTGGATCACAAGCAGCTTCGCAAGAACTACGCCCAATTCAAAAAATATCTTCCGCGGGTGCAGGCGTACTACGCGGTGAAGGCCAATTCCGATCCGGCCATCGTGAGCACGCTGTACAAGGCGGGGGCCAGCTTCGACGTGGCCTCCATGCCGGAGTTCCTGATCGTTCACGAGAACATCAAGGACCTGCCGGCCAAACAGCGGCAGGATTTCATCTGGGACAAGATCGTCTATGCCAATCCGATCAAGGCCAATGAAACCCTGCGGGAGCTGGACCAGTACAAGCCGCTGGTGACGTACGACAACCTTCACGAAATCCTCAAGATCAAGAAGCACGCTCCGCACGCGGGGCTGGCATTGCGATTAAAGGTGCCCAACACCGGCGCGATGGTGGAGCTGTCCAGCAAGTTCGGCTGTCCGCCGGGCGAGGCGGTGGCCCTGATCCAGGCCGCCCATGACGCCGGGCTGATCGTCGAGGGACTCAGCTTCCACGTCGGCAGCCAGTGCACCAATTACGAGAACTACGTGCAGGCGCTGAGCCTGACCTCCGGCATCTTCAAAGAGGCCGCCGACCGCGGGTTCAAGCTGAAGCTGATCGACATCGGCGGTGGATTCCCCGCTCACTACGACGACAATGTCGGCCCGTTCCGAGTCCTGGCGCAAAAGATCAATTCCGAGTTGGATCGCCTGTTCCCCAAGGACATCGAGATCCTCGCCGAGCCGGGCCGGTTCCTCGTCGCCACCTGCGGCACCCTGGTCGCCAAGATCATCGGCAAGGCCTTCCGCGACGGCAAACTCTGCTATTACATCAACGACGGCGTGTACCACACCTTCTCGGGCATCATCTTCGATCACTGCCCCTATCATTTGAAATCGTTCAAATCCGGCCCGACGCAGATTTGTTCCGTCTTTGGACCCACGTGTGATGCCCTGGACACGATTTCATTGGCCGAGGACCTGCCCGATCTGGAATTGGACGATCTGGTTTACAGCCCGAACATCGGCGCCTACAGCCATGCCTCGGCGACCTACTTCAACGGCTTCCCGCCGGCGCAGGTTCTGCACGTGAATCAGTAAATGGCGCAATCTGGCGGAATAAAAGCCGATCAAGTACGATCGCACGATTCGTTCGGAAATACCGAAGAAAACAGCGGTTATTCCGAGGCGATTGGAACAAATTCCGGGCGTGGCGGAATGGCAGACGCTACGGACTTAAAATCCGTTGGGCAGAAATGCCCGTGTGGGTTCGACTCCCACCGTCCGGATTAGACTTTTGCCCATGAGCGCACCCGACGCGGAAATTCGTGAATTGGCCCACCGGCGGCGAAGCCTGGCGCGGATGTGGGTGACGGCGATCGGCATTGTCTTGTTCGGGCTGGCCATCTGGTACGTCTGCGACAACTTCGGACGATGGAAGGATCGCTGGGTGCCGCGGAAACTCAGGACGGTGGACGCCGGACAAGTTTACGCCAGCGGGCAGATCGATCGGCATCTGATTCGGCAAGTCCTGACGGACGATCACGTCGGCGTGATCGTATCCCTTGTCGCGGACGATCCCTCCGATCCGGACGTGGCGGCCGAGATACAAGCCGCTGGCGCGATGGGAATCCAGCGGTATATCGATCCGCTGATGGGAGACGGAACGGGCGACATTCACGCATACGCCGACGCGATTGCGCAAATCGTGACGGCGCGGAGGCAGGGCAAGATCGTGCTGCTGCATTGCTCGAGCGGCGCCCAGAGGTCCAACGGCGCGACCTTCTATTACCGCGTGCTGGTGGAGCACGGGAACGCGGATGCGGCGGCCGAGGAAATGAAACGCAACGGGCACGATTCGCACAGCAATCCGGCGCTGATCCCGTATCTCAATTCCCACATGCGCGAGATGGCAAATCTCCTGGTGCAAAGCGGGACCATCGATCGCATCCCCGATCCGTTGCCGCGGATTCATTCCGAATGAAAGGGATCTTTCAACTCAACTCATCTGTGCGGCGGTGGGCGGGGCGCTGGCGGAACGGGGCACCAGCAGGGGGTCCTCATCCACGGGGATTTCATCGGTGATCACGTTGAATTTGACGAGTTGGGCCGACCCGAAGGAGGTGGTGAGTGCCACGTCGGCGGCGTCGCG
>Ga0187867_10001652_pt1 | contig 19186 bp, 15 predicted proteins | sample June2016WEW_13_1_FD_132976 | JGI IMG/M metagenome (GOLD analysis project Ga0187867, IMG submission 132976) | Peatland microbial communities from SPRUCE experiment site at the Marcell Experimental Forest, Minnesota, USA - June2016WEW_13_10 | ecosystem: Environmental > Terrestrial > Soil >...
GGACGGCGAGTTCGCCCTGCCGCCAGGCCCTGGCCTAGGTATGGAACTATGCGACGAGGTGATGACTCGCGACGACGTGCAAGTGGAGCGTTCCGTCGCCTGACTCCTGCCTTCTGTCTTCCGACTTCTCTGCTCCGCCTGTAACCGTAAGGCCCGATGATGCGCCAAGACAATGTGGCCCTCCGAATTCGTGTGTTCATTTTCGCCTGGTTGAGTTTTGCGGCTGTGTCCGCACCCGCGCAGACCGCCAAACCCGTCAGACCCTCCCCGAGCGGCGGCACCGTGACAGGCACGGTGAAGGATACCACCGGCGCTATCATTCCCGGCGCTGTCGTGACTCTGACCGGCGACGATGGCAAGACGCAGCAGGCCCAGACCGGCGCGGATGGCGTGTATACTTTCCGCGGAATCGCCCCCGGCACTTATTCGGTTTCGGCGGCCTCCAAAGGCCTGGATCAAGCCGGCGGCGTGGCGGTTTTGGCGAGCACGGGGCAAATCGCGCGCGGCGACGTGATCATGAAGCTGGCGGAGGTGAAGCAGGAAGTCACCGTAGCCGAGGAAAATACCACCCAGTTGAGCGTGCAAGCTTCGCAGAACGCGGATGCCCTGGTCATTAAGGGCGCGGACTTGCAGGCCCTGCCCGACGATCCCGACGATCTGCAGCAGGATCTGCAGGCGCTGGCGGGACCCTCCGCCGGACCCAATGGCGGCGAGATTTTCATCGACGGCTTCTCCAGCGGCCGCCTGCCGCCCAAGGAATCCATCCGCGAGATTCGCATCAATCAGAATCCGTTCGCCGGCGAATTCGACAAGTTGGGGTTCGGACGCATCGAAATCTTCACCAAGCCGGGTTCGGACAAGTTTCACGGCACCGCTTCGTTCGACGTTAGCGACGGCGTCTGGAACGCGCGCAACCCGTTCATCACTTTCAGCCCCACTCCGGCCTTCAAGATGATAACCTACGGCGGCAATGTGAGCGGTCCGCTCACGAAACACGCCAGTTTCTTCCTGGATGTGGAACGGCGCCAGATCGACGACAACGGCCTGCTCAACGCCACCACTCTCGACCCCACTACATTGGCGCCGGTGCTCGACCGGGGATATACGCCTACGCCGCAGCAGCGCACCACTTTCAGCCCGCGCGTCGACTGGGCCTTAAGCGGCAATAATACGCTCAGCGTACGCTATTCCTATCTGGACCTGCATCGGGACTTGTGGGGCGTGGGCCTGTACAATCTTCCCGGCAACGGTTATAGCTACATACAATTGCAGCAACTGGGGCAAGTCACCGATACCGCGGTGCTTTCCAGCAGCGTGGTCAATGAGACGCGCTTTCAATTCAACCATAATCTGACCAGCGAAACTTCCCAATCCGACGCTCCCGAGGTGATCGTGCCGGGCGACTTCGACTTCGGCGGCTCGGGCATAAACCGCACGGTGCAAACTGAAAGCAACTACGAGTTTCAGAATTATACGACGGTGACCCATGGTAAGCACACCATCAAGTTCGGCGCACGTACCAGAAACGATCTCTTGAATTACATCATACCGTCGAACTTCAATGGCACATTCACGTTTGCGTCCTTCGCCGATTACCAGGCCATGGTAGCGGCAGCGGGAACTTGCGCCAATGGCTGCCCCATGCTTCCCAGTGGAGTGGGTCCCACGCAATTTTCCTGGAGCCAGGGCCAGCCCCTAGTGAATTCCAGCATGTTCGACGTAGGCGCATTCGTGCAGGACGACTGGCGCGCGGCGCAAGGCTTGACGGTGAGCGCCGGCTTGCGTTGGGAAGGCCAGACGAATCTGCACGATTGGCGCGACGCCGCCCCCCGCCTGGCATTTGCCTGGGCTCCGGGCCGTCCAGGGTCCCGGGGCACTCCTTCCACAGTGATCCGCGGTGGATTCGGCATGTTCTATATCCGGTACGCCAACATCGACAACCTCTACGTGCAGGAGTATAACGGCATCAATCAGAAGACCTACGAGGTCAATAACCCCGATTTCTACTGTCCCACGGTCCTGTCCGGCTGTGTTCCGGCCAACCTGACATCCACGACGCCCGTTCAGTTTATTGCGGCCAACAACCTGCGCGCGCCGTATCTGCTCCAGTCGGCGATCGGCCTGGAGCGGCAACTCAACCGCCGCACGACGCTCGCCGTCAATGTGACAGACACCCGCGGCGTGCACCAATTTGTCACCAGCGATGTCAGCCCGCCTGGACCAGCGGACCTCTTTCAGTTTCAATCGGACGGCCTGTTGAAGCAGTTGCAAGTGATTACCCGCGTAAACACCCAGCTCGGAAACCGCGTGTCCGTTTCGGGCGCTTATATATGGGGCACGGCGCACAGCGACACGGACGGCTCTTTATGCGCCTTCTCGATGGGCTGCGGCACATCCACCCCGGTGAATCCGTATGATCTCGCCGGGGAGTGGAGCAGGTCGAGCCTGGACGTTCAAAACCGGATGTTCCTGTTCGGCACCGTGAGCGCGCCGTGGAAGATTCAGCTTGCGCCGTTTATCACGGCACAGACCGGCGCTCCTTTCAACATCACCACGGGAAGTTTTTACGATTTCGACGGCCTGCCCGATGGCGTCCTCAACGCCCGGCCGGCCTTTGCCAGCGGACCTTGTACGGGCACCTTTGTGCAGACCCCTTACGGGTGTTTGAACCCGAACCCGGCGGCGGGAGAACAACTTGTCCCACGCAACTTGGGTAACGGCCCGGGGCAGTTCAGTTTGAATTTGCGGCTGAGCCGGACTTGGGGATTCGGGACCACCAAATTCGCCGGTTCCAGCGGCGGCGCGCGCGCCAATGCGGGCGGAGGCCCCGGCGGTGGCGGCCCGCGCGGCGGATTCGGCGGATTCGGCGGCGGCCGCGGCGGACCCTTCGGCGGCGGGAGCACCGAACATCGCTACAATTTGACGCTTTCCATCAGCGCCCGCAACATATTGAACCATGTGAATTACGCTCCGCCGGTAGGCAGCATGGGATCGTCGAATTTCTTGCAATCTACGGCCATTGCCGGTGGATTCATGGCCGAACAGAATCCGACCGACAACCGGCGCATCGATCTGATCTTGCGCTTTACCTTCTAGTAGGACAGGCCTCCGGCCTGTCCCGCGGGGAGCCCGCTCAATGCCGGAAATGCCGCACTCCGGTAAACACCATGGCCAGCCCCAGCCTGTCGGCCGCCTCGATCACCTCCGCATCGCGCACCGATCCGCCGGGCTGGATCACCGCGGTAGCGCCGTGACGGGCGGCTTCCTCCACGCCATCCGCAAACGGGAAAAAAGCATCCGAGCCTACCACTGTCCCGGCCAGGGGCAGCACGGCCTTCATAGCCGCGATCTTCACGGAGTCCACCCGGCTCATCTGGCCGGCGCCCACACCGACCGCCTGCCCGGCGCGCGCAAACACGATCGCGTTCGACTTCACGTGCTTGGCCACCTTCCAGGCGAACTCCAGCGCGATCCATTCTTCGTCGCTGGGAGCCCGCCTCGTTTTCACCAGCGCCGCCGCGCGGTCCAGCCGCGCCGTATCCGGCGTCTGCGCCAGATATCCGCCGGAAATAGACTTCACCACCAGGCCGTCGCCGCCCGCAGCCACTTGCATCAGACGCAGATTCTTCTTGGCGCGCAGCACCGCCAGCGCCTCTGGCGCATAGTCCGGCGCGGCGATCGCCTCCAAAAAAGTTTTGGCGCATTCGCAGGCGGTTTCTTCATCCACCATGCGATTGAATCCGATCACCCCGCCGAACGCCGAGACAGGATCGCATGCGAACGCCTTGCGGTAGCTTTCCGCCAGCGTACCCTTTTCCGCGCAGCCGCAAGGATTGGTGTGTTTCACGATTACGGCGGCGGGCGCATCGAATTCGTGCACCAATTGCCAGGCGGCATCCAGATCCACCAGGTTGTTGTAGGACAGTTCTTTGCCATGGAGCTGCGCCGCCCCCGCGATTCCCGCGCCGCGCCGGCCGTACAGCGCCGCGGACTGGTGCGGATTCTCGCCGTAGCGCAGGTCCGCGATCTTGGCGGACCGCAGTTCCAGCACGGCTGGCAGTGGTCCGGCGCCATCCACCTGGGCCAGCCGCGCGCTGATCGCGCGATCGTAATCCGCCGTGGTGCGAAACGCCTTCTGCGCCAGGCGCCACCTGGTTTCGAGAGAGAGCGCGCCGCCATGCGCCTTCATCTCCTCCACGATGCCCTCGTAATCGGACGGTGAAACCACCACCGCCACATCCTGGAAATTCTTGGCGGCCGAGCGGATCATGGTGGGGCCTCCAATGTCGATATTCTCGATCAGCTCCGCCAGGCTGGCATCCGGCTTGGCGGCCACGTCCTCGAAGGCGTACAGGCTCACCACCACCATATCGATCGGCTGGATGCCATGCGCCGCCAGCGCTTGCATGTGTTCGGGCTTGCCACGCACCGCCAGAATGCCGCCGGTCACTTTGGGGTGCATGGTTTTCACGCGTCCGTCCAGCATTTCGGGGAAGCCGGTCACCTCCGAGACATCGCGCACCGGCACGCCGGAATCGCGGAGCAGCCGCGCCGTGCCGCCCGTCGAAATCAGTTCCGCGCCCAGATCGTGCAGCTCGCGGGCCAACGCCGCAATGCCGGTTTTGTCGGTGACGCTGATCAAGACCCTTCGGATTTTGGCCATCAATGGAAAGGTAACACGCCGCCTCGGCGCATCGGATTGGCCGTTCGGCCTTCCCTTTCCGCGGTCTTTCTGGTAGAGTACCGTACTGTATAGAACTTTCCGCCCGCTTGGCCGTATTAGGTAATCGTAAGGCAGTGACGTATACTGGGTTGAACGCCGCCAAAGTAGACTGGTACCGGGATCCGGCGTCCACCGGTTCCATGAAAGGGGAGACGCGCCATGGACTTAGCCAAAGCCCTTGCTGAGTTACGGGAGCAGCGCGCAAACCTCGACCAAGCCATTTTGAGCTTGGAACGGCTCGCGAGCGGCCGCCCGCGAGGCCGCGGCAGACCTCCTGGACGGACCAACGACCGTCCCAAGAAGCGTCCGGCGATTTCCTCGGTTCCGTCGAGCGAAGACCGGGCGAAACAGCCTTAAGCCCCCGCAAAACTGCCTGAGAGACACGCGCCCTTCTGGACACTCAACTTCTCAGAAGGGAATCACCGCCGTGCAGCAGCACACCGAAGAACAAAAGCAGATCCTGATCGTAGAAGACGAAGGCATTATCGCCGCCGATATCCAAAGCAGGCTGGAGCGGCTAGGCTACAAGGTGCCGGCCATCGCGCGCTCCGGCGAAGAAGCGCTCCACTTTGCCCGGTCCACGCCGTTCGACCTGGTCCTCATGGACATCCGTCTGAAGGGCGGCATGGACGGCATCGCCACCGCCCAGGCGATGAAGAGCGAACTGGAAGCGCCGGTGGTCTATATCACCGCGCATGCCGACGAAGAGACCATCGACCGGGCCACCCGGACGGAGCCATTCGGCTACATCCTCAAACCCATACGGGATTCGGAACTGCGCAGCGCCGTGCAGATTTCCATCCACAAGCACCAGATGGAACGCCAACTCCGCGCCAGCAAGGCGTGGCTGGCGACCACTTTGCGAAGCATCGGCGAGGGTGTGATCGCCACCAACACGGACGGCGAAGTGGTGTTTATGAACCCCGTCGCCGAGCAACTCACGGGCTGGCCCGGAGCGGACGCGCAAGGGCGCATGCTCATGGAAGTGCTCGCGCTCCACGAGGAATCCACCGGGGCGCCCGCACATAATCCGGTCGTCGATCTTCTGGCCGGCGTGGCGGACGGCGTGGCGACCCGCGCGAGTCGCGCGTACACCCTGACGTCGCGGACTGGCTCGTCCGCCACCATCGAGCTGGCCTGCTTTGAGAACCGCGCGGATGAACTGTTGGGCGCCATCCTGGTACTGCGCGATATCGGCGGCCGGCGGGATCTGGAAAAACGGGTGATGCAATCGCAAAGGATGGAGGCCATCGCCAATCTTGCCGCCGGGCTGGCGCACGACTTCAACAATCAGCTCACCGTGATTATCGGATGCGCCGATGAGCTTAGAGAGAGTCTCTCCGGCGCGGAAAAGGATCGGGCGGCCGAGATCGCGCACGCCGGCTCCATGGCTACCGCACTCACCAGCCAATTGCTGACGCTCAGCCGCCACCAGGCCATGCGCCCGGAGCCTCTGAATGTCAACGAGGCCATCGTCGAAATGCAGCCCGCCATTTCCAGCGCCCTGGGCCGGATGCGCATCCTGACCACCAACCTGGGACCGGATTTGGGGCGCGTGCGCGCCGACCGCAACCAGCTCAAGCAGGTCCTGCTTAACCTGTCGCTGAATGCGCGGGACGCAATGCCCTTGGGCGGGGAGTTGCACATGGAGACCTCGAACATCGATATCGCGGAAGGCAGCTCGAAGGCCGATCTTTTCCCGCCCGGACCGTATGTGCGTCTGCTGGTGTCCGACTCCGGGGAAGGCATGGATAAAGAAACGCTCGCGCGGGTCTTCGAGCCGTTCTTTACCACCAAAAAGGCCGGCTTCGGAACCGGGCTGGGATTATCCATGGCGCACAGCATCGTGGTGCAGAGCGGCGGCCACATCACGGCCCGCAGCGAGTTGGGCCTGGGCACGGCGTTCGAGATCGTGCTGCCGCGTTTGGCCGCCTTCCAGACACTGCGGGATGTCGATGGCCATCAGAGTGTTGCCGCCGGCGCCGAAGCTACGCCCACGGTTCTGCTGGTCGAGGACGAAGACAATGTGCGCCGCACGATGCACCGTCACTTCGAAAAGGCCGGATATCAATTGCTGGAGGCCAGCGACGGCGAAGAAGCCGAGGTCATCGCGCAACGGTACGACGAGCCCATCCACATTCTGGTCACCGACGTGATGATGCCGGGTATGACGGGGCCGCAACTGGCGGACCGCCTGGCGCGGTTCCGGCCTGATATCAAGGTCTTGTTCGTCTCCGGCTATCCGCACGATGCCCTCAAAGGCGACTTCCTGCCTAAACCGTTCTCCGCGGCGGAACTCTTGGGCCGCGTGCGTGCGCTTCTGGTCAGCGCCTAAGTTGGAGGGCGGGCAATTCTGCCCGCAGCCGCCTTTTAGGCGGCCATGGAGCCCGAACCATGAACGAATCCGTGCAAATTCTGCTGGTGGACGACAACCCCAGCGACGCGGAGCTGACCCTGCACGTGCTGAGCCAGCACGGCCTCGCGGACAGCATCATGGTCGTCTACGATGGCGCCGAAGCACTGGATTTTATCTTCTGCACAGGCGCGTATGCCAGCCGCGACCCCGGCAATCCTCCTAAGATGATCCTGCTCGATCTCAAGCTACCGAAGATCGATGGCATGGAAGTGCTGCGGCGCGCCAAGGCCGATCCGCGCACCAGCCGCATACCGATCGTGATCTTCAGTTCTTCATGGGAGGATCACGACGTCCGCCAGGCGCTCGAATTGGGTGCCCGCAGCTACGTGGTGAAGCCGGTGGACTTCAAGGATTTTGTCGAGGCGGTGCGCACGGCTCTAGCCATAATCGTGCTTGAAGTATTGATATTGGAGGACCGGCCCGCGGACGCCGAGCTGATGGTGCTCGAGCTGCGCCGCAGCGGCTTCGATCCGCAGTGGGTGCGGGTGGAGACCGAACCGGATTTTCTGGCGCACCTGGACCCACCGCCCGATGTGATCCTAGCCGACTACACCCTGCCTGAACTGGACGCCCGGCGGGCCCTGCAGTTGCTGCGAGAGCGCGGTCTGAAGATTCCGTTCATCGTCGTGACCGGCACCATCCGCGAAGACGTGGCCGTTACCATGATGCGGCTCGGCGCGACCGATTACCTCCTCAAGGATCGCCTGGGCCGCCTGGGGCCGGCGGTCAAACACGCGCTGATGGAAAACGCTTTGCGCGAGGACAAAAGCCGCGCTGAAGAGGAACTGCAAGCCAGTGAGGCGCGCTTCCTGACCTTCATGAGGCACAGCCCGGCGTTGGCGTTCATCAAAGACGATTCCGGCCGGATATTGTATGTCAACAACGCGTCCGAGGATGCGGAGGATATCGCCGCCCAACTCCGCGCCGACGCGTCGGTTTTCGAGACGGGCGAGCCTTCGCGAACCATTGAAGAGGTGACCACGGCGGGCGGGCAGATTCGCCAGATGCTGTGCTTCCGCTTTCTCTTCAACGATGCGGCCGGGCGCAGACTGCTGGGCGGAGTTTCCGTGGATATTACCGAGCAGAAGGCTGCCGAGCGGGCTTTGTCGGAAGCGTTGGCCGGCAAGGATGTGCTCCTCCGGGAAGTGCACCATCGCGTCAAGAACAATCTCCAGACCATTTCCAGTCTGCTCAACATACAAGCCGAGCAACTGCCCGATGCCGCCGCGCGCCGCGCCCTGCGCGATGCCCAGCGCCGGGTGCATTCCATGGCGCTGATTCACGAGCAGATGTACGGCGACAAAGACATGGACGAGGTGGACTTCGGCGAGTATGCCCGGCGCCTCGCCCGCGACCTGTTCGAATCGTTCGGAGCCGCCGCCATTCACGTGCGCCTGCGCTTCGCGCTCGAGCCCGTATCCCTGGCGATGGACCAGATGATACCCTGCGGCCTGATTTTGAACGAGCTGATCACCAATTCCCTGAAGTATGCTTTCCCCGGCGATCGCTCCGGGGGGATCCTGGTTTCGCTGCAATGCGCGAACGAGACCGTCACCCTGACGGTGGCCGACGATGGCGCCGGGCTGCCGCCGGACAGCGGCGTGAAACGCTCCGGATCGCTGGGCACGCAGATTGTGGAGATCCTGACCAGACAGCTTGGCGGAACCTTCAACCGGCAATCCGCCGGCGGAGTGAGCTCCACCGTGACGTTCACCCGATTTGATAGACTAAACCCAAACCATCCATGAGCACGGCCGAACTCACCCCCCACCTCACAAAAGACGAGCGTGCGCACGTCATCGAGCTTCTGCACGATTCCGAACGCGAATTTCTGGAACTCATTTCCGGTGTCTCCGACGGCCAGTGGACGCGGCAGGCCGCGCCAAACTGCTGGTCGCTGCAGCAGACCGCCGAGCACGTGGTGCAGGGCGAAGCTGCCATGCTCGCCAAGGTCGAGCAAGCGCTGGCCGCGCCGCCCAGTCCGGACTGGGCGGAACAGGACGCTCGCAAGACTGCTTTCATCGGGCGCGTGCTGCCCGATCGCAGGCTTAAGGCCACCGCGCCGGCGCTGCTGGAACCGCATCGTGGCTGGACGCGCGCGGAGACCATCGACCGTTACAAAGAAGGCCGCGCCCGGACGCTGCAGTTCGTCGAGCAAGTGGACCAGCCAGTGAAAGACCACTTGGCCGAACATCCGTTTCCGGTCTTCAATATGCTGAACGCTTATCATTGGTTGCTTTACATCCCGCTGCATAATGCGCGGCACAACCAACAGATCGCGGAAGCCTTGAAGGAAATCGGCCGGTGACGACCCCCGTCAGGACCATTGCCGTGACCGGAGGCGGCGCGGGCATCGGCCGCGCGGTTGCCATGCAGTGCGCCGCGCGCGGCGATCGTGTCGCGGTGCTGGATATCGACGGTCCCGCGGCGCGTGACGCCGCTGCCGCCGCGTTGGCCGCCGGAGCCGGCGCGGCTCTGGCCATCGAATGCGACGTTTCGCGCGAAGAAAGCGTGGCGCGCGCTTTTGAGGAGACCGCCAGTCTGGGGCGGCTCTATGGCGCTTTTGCCAATGCCGGCATGGATGCCGGCGGCTTCTTGCACGAATTGCCCTCCGAAACGTGGCGGCGGGTGCTGGACACGAATCTGACCGGCGTCTATCTCACCTGCAAGTATGCGCTGCAGCGGATTCTCGCGACCGGTACGCCGGGGTCCATCGTATGCACCTCCTCGCCGGCGGCGACAGTCGCATTCGCGGCGGGCGCGGCGGGAGCATACAGCGCCTCCAAGGGCGGCATTTCAGCGCTGGTGCGGTGCATGGCGGTGGACTATGCCAAGTTTGGCATCCGGGTCAATGCGGTGGTACCCGGCGCCACTGAGACCCGCCTGATGTGGGCCAATGTGGAGGCTGCGGCCATGCCGGAAATGCGGCGGCGCATCTGCGCAGAGGTGCCGCTAGGCCGCCTGGCGAGCCCGGATGAGCCGGCGCGCGCCGTGGTCTGGCTTTTGTCCGACGATTCGTCGTATGTAACCGGCTCGCACCTGGTGTGCGATGGGGGCATATTGGCCAAGGCATCCATCAGCGTTTGACGGTCACCACGCGACGCATTTTTTTTTGCCCTTCCGTTTCAGTCGCTTGCGCAAAGGGCTCGGCGGTTTGGCGCGCGCCGCATGTCATTGTGAAATCAAGAAAGGGCGCTGCGCTGACTTTGGCGGCGTCCCTTATGAGGAGCGCGTGGGGGCGCTTCTCCCGCCCACAGCCGGAAATCAGCGTCCGGCTGGCGGCGATCCATCCCGGAGCCCTTGAGAAAGGCTTGCCGCACAATTGCGACGGTTGTCCGGACGGGGTTCAGGGACGAGGCTGGGGCAGCCTCCGATCTGCGCTGGATCGCCGCGCTCGGCCTTCTTCCGCCATAGGGGAAGGCCGGGCCGCGACGGTGGCCGGGTGGGGGGAGGGCGCTGGCGATTGCGGAGCGCCAACTTCCGTTCAACCTTTGCGCACTTCGGAATCGATGCGTTCGACGAAAAGATAAAGCCCCAAGCAAGCCGCAAAGAGAATCGCGGAGACGATCGCGCCTGGCACGGCCGCCGCGCGATGGCCAGCCAAGTAGGATTCGAGGGTGGCCGAGAGCAGCCAGATCTGTACGATCACGGGAACGGCAATCAGCAGGGCGGTTTGCGCGGACGTCAGGTGAAGCGTCTCGCGGAAGCGGGGCGCAAAGGCGCCGATCAGCCCCCACGCCGGAAAGCAGACCGTGAATGAGATGGCGCCCAGCAGGACGTGGCGGCGGTTGGCCATATCGCTCCTTATCCCAATCCAATCCAAATCTAAACACCGGGGCTCGACCGGCGTGACCGTTCATCGGCGCAGGTGTGCTTTTCCTCCGGCCCAACGCGAAAATCAAAACCAAATATTGGCCGCCGATGAACGCCGATAAAACCAGTCTTGGGGATGCTGCGACTCGTCCGGTGGTACGGTATGCGGGATTTCCATTTTGGGTGGCGCGCGCGGGCGAAGTTCACCAAAGATAGTATATAATCGGACGACAAGCGGAGCTAACATCCACACAGCCGGGGCACGGTTGAACGATCGGCCACTGGAGGGGGAGACGGAACACCGAGAACCGCGGAGCCGGCCGACCCCGCCGGATGTGTGGTTTATGACCGACTGATAGATCGTCGTGGGTGCTGAACAAATGCAGGCTTTCGACGTTAAATTGTTCTTGGCGAAGGCCGGCGACAAACGATCGATTCTGCGCTGCCGCAAGAAGCAAGCGATTTTCTCGCAAGGCGAACCCGCGGAAGCCATTTTCTATGTTCAGAAAGGCCGGGTGAAGCTCACCGTCATCTCAAAACGCGGTAAGGAAGCAGTTATCGGAATCTTGGAAACTGGCGACTTTTTCGGGGAAGGATGCCTGGCGGGACAGCCCATCCGCATGTCGAGCGCCACCGCCTTGGCCGATTGTTCAATCCTGCGGCTGGAGAAAGGCGGCATAGTCCGCTTGCTCCACGAAGAGCCGGCCTTCGCCGAGATGTTCCTCAAATATCTGCTGACCCGCAATATTCGCATCGAGGAAGATCTGGTGGACCAACTCTTCAACACCAGCGAAAAGCGGTTGGCGCGCGTACTGCTGCTGCTGGCCAACTACGGGAAAGACGCGAAGCCCGAGCCGGTTGTCGCGAAGATCAGCCAGGAGACCCTGGCGGCCATGATCGGGACGACGCGCTCCAGAGTCAGTTTCTTCATGAATAAGTTCCGCGAGCTGGGCTTCATCGACTACAACGGGGAGCTTAAAGTGCACATCTCTCTGCTGACGATCCTCCTCCACGATTGATAATTTCCATTGTATTAAACAAGACGGCGCCGCCCTAAGCAAGTCCACAAATCCGGAGAAACCGAGCATATTTGACCATGTTTTGGCAATGTTCCGGCTTATTCTCTAGTCACAGGGACTTGGAACTTCGGCTCCCGGACCCGAGGAGGAATAATGAAGAGCTTAGTATTACTATCGTTGAGTATCGCATTGTTTGCCGCGCCGGCCTTTGCACGAACCCCGAACACTTTGCAGACATTCGCGGTCCTGGGAGCCTCGACGGTGACGAACACCGGCCCTACGCAAATCACGGGAAACCTGGGGGTCGGTCCCGGCACCGCTGTTGTCGGCTTTCCTCCGGGCATAATGGAGACGGGAACCATACACGTGGCCGACGCGATGTCGATGGAGGCTCAGGCTGAACTGACTACCGCGTACAACGCGGCCGCGGGCATGCCGTGCAACTCCAACCTGACCGGACAGGATTTGGGAGGCCTTACGCTGACGCCGGGCGTCTACTGTTTCGACACCTCGGCGCAGTTGACGGGGCCCTTGGTTCTCGACTTTCAAAGCAGCCCGAAGGCGAGCTTCGTGTTTCAGATCGGGAGTACGCTGACGACCGCAAGCAGTTCCAATGTGTCGGTGACAAATTGCACGCAACATTGCCTGGTGGCCTGGCAGGTCGGCAGCTCCGCAACGCTTGGAACATCCAGTAAGTTCGTCGGCGATATCATGGCGGAGTCCAGCATCACGCTGACGACGGAAGTAAACATCTGCGGCAGAGCTTTGGCGCGAACCGGCGCGGTGACCATGGATACGGACATTGTGAACTTCATGGGGAATTTGAATCCGCTGTCGACGATCACGGGCCGCGGGCAGATCCCGGTGCCTGCGCCGGATTCCAGCGATCCGGCTGCCACCGGCGCCGGCAACGCGAGTTTCGCCTTTATCGACGGCCCAACCGGGAAGGGCGGTTTTTTCAGCTATCGCAATGACGTCACCGGCTTGCGCGCCTATGGCTCGATCGACGAAGTTGAAGTCCTTTCGACGCGTCAAGACGGATCGCCGAAGACTGTCCGGATCTCAGGCGCTTGCCATAGCAGCCTGGCCCCTTGCTCCTTCTCCGCCATCGTGGAAAAACCCGAGGATCCCGGCGGAAGCCTGCAGTTCGGCGTCACCATCGCCGGCGGGCTTGCCGAGGCGAGATCGCCGCGCGCCGCCAGCGCCGGGCAAGTCCAGTTCCGCTAAGACGTTTCAGCTATCGGCTTTCAGCTAAAGTGCGGGTGAAAATCCGCCGATACACCTTGTGTATGAACGTCACCGGTGTCGAGTGGAGAGACCCGCACGAGGCCAAGTACCCCGCGAAGCGTCCGCCGCGGCATACAGCCAAGCCCGTGGAGCCCGCTGAAGACGATGTTATCGAGATCCACGGTCAGGCCGATGAAGAAACAGCCGACGGCTTGGACGAAGTCGGATAGCAGGCAGGCTGAGACCCGATAGCTGAAAGCCGATAAGCTACTTTGTCAGCGCCACCGGCACCAGATCGCGGCTAGCGATCACGCGGTCGATCATGCCGTACTCCACGGCCTGTTCAGGGCTCATGATGTAGTCGCGATCCACATCGCGCGCAATGCGGTCCACGGCTTGGCCGGTGGCGTCGGCCAGCAGCATGTTCAGGGTTTCCCGCATGCGCAGGATTTCCTTGGCGTAGATATCGATGTCCGCGGCCTGGCCGGCCAAACCTTGCATGGACGGCTGATGGATCATGATGCGCGAATTCGGCAGGCTGAAGCGTTTACCCTTGGTGCCTTTGGCTAACAGCACCGCCGCCATGGAGGCCGCTTGCCCCACGCAAATGGTGACGATATCGGGACGGATGAAATCCATGGTGTCCAAAATAGCCAGTCCGGCCGTGATGGAGCCGCCCGGCGAGTTGATGTAGATGGAGACATCCTTCTCCGGATCCTCGGCTTCCAGGAACAGCAATTGGGCGATCACCAGGTTGGCGACGTTGTCGTCAATCGGCGTGCCCAGGAAGATGATGTTTTCCTTCAATAAACGGGAATAAATATCGTAAGCGCGTTCCCCACGCGAAGTCTGTTCGACTACCATGGGAACAAGGACTGACTGGCCCATTGGGCACCCCCTAGCTATTTGATGCAGCAGATTATCTGCGGGCCGCAACGACGCGCTTGGGCTTGCGCTGCTTGGCAAGCGACTTGCGCTTTTGTTCCAGCGCCTTCACCAGGTCCGCGATGGTGTTCTTCTCCAAATAATCTATGATACGCGAACGCAGAGCCACCCAGCTATCGTGCATGGAGCAGGGCATTTCGTCGGAGCATTCCGACAAGCCGCTGGCGCAGGCCGTGTATTGCGACATGCCGTCGAGGGCTTCCACAATGTCCCAGAGCTTCACGTCCGCGGGAGGCACCCGCAGGGCGAAACCGCCGGTGGGACCTTTGCTCGAGCGCAGCAATCCCTTGCGGGCTAGCTGCTGCAGGATCTTGGCCAGGAAGTGCGCCGGAATGTCCTCCTGCTCCGCGATGTTCTTGACCATCGCGTATTTTCCATCCGGCACCTGCGCCAAGTGCACGAAAGCCCTGATGGCGTATTCGGCGGACCGAGAGTAGATCATCCTTCAACTCCCTCCAATTCGGAGTTATCCACATCGTTATCTTAAACTTATATCAGCCCCGTTTGCAAGCGAATTCGATTCCGCGCAAACACGGTGACAGATCCGTTATCCTTCGCCCCTTGCCGCCCGCACCATTTCGACCAGTACGGTACGTACTTCCCGGCTATTGCGGACTTCCCGCGGGAACGCGATTCGGAGGCCGTGCACCCGGTCGCCCGATTGCAGCCGAAGTTGGAATCCCAGGCGATCCACGGCGGTCATGCTCGCGGCAGCGATGTCAGCCTGCGCGCCCGCTTCCCCCGCGGCCCGCGCCAACCGCACCAACGCCTCGGCGTGGTCGGCGTTCATGTGCTCGAGGATCCCGGCGGAGGAATGCGCCAGCGGGTCCGGTTGGCTGCCGGCGTATTCATCCGCCGTCACCCAGCCCATTACGCCGAAGCCGCCGATGAAGTAGACGTCTGCCGGTTGCATCCGGTAAAAGCCGAAATCGTCGAAGTCCACCCAATAGCGGGCATTTTCGTGCCGGCCGAGGTATAGTTCACGGACAACGCCGGTTTCCGCCGCGGGGACCGGCAGCACTTCGCCCACCAGAGTGATGCGGGCGGCGCCCAACGGATCGTCATCGCCGCCGGGTTGCGTCACCAGCAGGCTGGCGCGCGCATCCGCCTTCAGGTTCTGCGTGTGCATAGCCATATTGCTGATGAGGAACACCGGCCGGCCCTGCTCGCCGGAGCCGTAGGGCATTACGGAGCCGAAGGGAAATCCGGGCTGTTTGCGCGAGTGGGTGGAGAGGGTTCCGATACGCCCGAGATGTATGAGCGTGCGGCCGCGCTCGGCAAGGGTGGGCTCCGGAACCGGCGCGCGCCCGGAAGTCGACGGACCCGCATGCTGCCGGGAAGACGCCATGGATCAGATTTTTCCCTCTCCTTATATTATTTACCATACCCAGCCGATCACCGCCACATGACGGCCCCGACGATGGCAGTGGCCACCGGCCGGGCGAATGCGGCGATTGTGCAGCGCCTGATCGACGCGGGAGCGGCCCCCCGCCTGGATGAGGGGCGAAATCCGGGAAGGCCGCGACAGGGCGATACGCAAGCTTTGCAGGCGGCGGGCCAGTCCCGGCAACCGCTATGCGATTATAGACAGCATCGGCCCCACGCAGAACACGCAGCCATGCGCACCCTGATCCAGGACCTCCGCTACTGCCGGCGGCAGCTCATCGCCAACCCCGGATTCACGCTGACCGCGGTAATCTCGCTAGCGCTCGGCATAGGCGCGACCACCGCGGTTTTCAGTGTAATCTACGCCGCCCTGCTGGACCCGTACCCTTACCGCGCGCCGGAGCGCATCGTGCGCCTGACAGTCGAAAGCAAGGCCGGCCCAGGCTATTGGATCAACCTGAATGGACCGCAAATCCGCGAGGTGCAGCAGTTACACGCCGTAGAGAGCGTGCTGGCCATGGATTATCATGCACTCACGATGACCGGCCAGGATCTGCCCACCAACGTAAACGCCGTCTCCCTGATCTCTACCGGCTTCCAGGATCTGGGCGTACCTCCGGTGCTTGGTCGCGCGCTTTCCCCGTCGGATGCGATCGAACCGCAACCCGTGGTGGTGTTGTCCTACAAGTTCTGGCAGCAACGGTATCTTTCAAATCCGGACGTACTGGGCAAGACGCTGCGGCTCGACCGCAAGAGTTACACGATCGTAGGCGTAGGGGCTCCGCGGTTCACCTGGTACAGCGCGGATGTCTACCTGCCGCTGAAGCTGGCGCAAGATCCGAGCCTGGTGTATGTCGTGGATCTCCGTCTGAGGCCAGGCGTGACGCAGCGGGCCGCGGACGCCGCACTGCAGCCGCTAATGGAACAGTTCGCCAAAGGCATGCCGAAGCACTTCCCCGAGCACTTCCGAGTGCGGTTAGAGGGCCTGAACGAATGGGTGGTCCGAGGCATGCGCGCAACGTTGTACCTGCTTCTGGGCGCGGTGGCGCTGCTGCTGGCGATCGGCTGCGGGAACGTCTCGATTCTGCTGCTGGCGCGCGGCACCGTGCGCCAGGGTGAGTTGGCGCTGCGCGTGGCCCTGGGGGCGCAACGGCTCCGGGTCGTGCGCCAGTTGCTCACCGAGGCCATGCTTCTCTCGGTCCTGGGCGTGCTCTTAGGCGTGTGGATGTCTTACGGAATTCTGGCGGGAATCCGGACCGTGCTGCCGCGATATGCCTTCGCACCCGAAGTCGTGGTGCGCATCAATCTCCCGGTGCTGCTGGTTAGCGGCGCGGTGGCGCTGGCGACGGGGCTGCTATTCGGGATGTGGCCGGCGTTGCGACTATCCCGGACCGATGTCAGCCGGATTATACAGTCGAACGCCCGGCGCGCGGCGGGAAGCATTCACGGACGCAGAACGCATAATGCCCTGATCGCCGGCCAGATTGCCCTAACGCTGCTTCTGCTGGCCGCGGCAGGTTCGGCCATGAAGGGCTTTGTGCGCATGATGCATACGCCGCTGGGCTACGATCCGCACAACGTGCTGTCGCTGGGAATTCCGCTGCATGAGAACTCGTACAACACCTGGGCCGCGCGGGCAGCCTACTTCGAACAACTCCGCGCCAAGGTCGCGGAGACTCCCGGCGTTACCGTGGCGGCCATCTCCAGCAACGCCACGCCGCCGCGCAATGGATGGAATTCGCGCTTCGAGATTTTAGGCAAGCCCGCATTGGAAGAGCAACTGGGCTCCATCAATCTGGTGAGCTCCGCTTACTTTGCCACCCTGCGCATCCCGCTGGCCGCCGGACGCCTGTGGAGTGAAACGGAGAGTCGCAACGGCGCGCACGTCGCGTTGATCAATCGCACCTTGGCGCAGCGCTACTTCCCGCATGGCGATGCCATCGGACACTCGGTAAAGTTGTCCGGCATCGAGGAGCGTCCGCCGGCAGTGCTGACCGTGCCAAACGCCGCGGACTCCTGGTTGCAGATCGTGGGCATAGTGGGCGACGCCCGCAACGATGGGCTAAGCAGCCCGATCAAGCCGGCGGTTTTTGTGCCCTACACGCTGAGCATGTCGATGGGGACCCAGATTCTGGCGCGGACCACAGTACCGCCGCTGGCGCTGTTGCGCGGCATGCAGGCGCGGTTGACCGCGGTGAATCCCGAACAGCAAACCTACAGCCCGGTCGAGGAACTGGACTCTTGGATCTCGGATCAGCCGGAGTGGCAGCAGGAGCATCTGGCCGCCTGGGTTTTTGGCGTATTTGCGGGATTGGCGCTGGCTCTGGCGGCTGTGGGACTTTCGAGCGTGGTGGCCTACACGGTAGCGCAGCGCACCAGCGAGTTTGGGATTCGCGTTGCGCTGGGCGCGCAGCGCTGGGACGTGATGCGCATCGTTTTTGCGTCGACGGCGGTGAGTCTGACCAGCGGCATCCTGGCTGGTGTGGCCTTCTCGGTGGCGCTGAACAGCGTCCTCGAAGCGTGGGCCAAAGGTAATTCGGGCGATCCAGTCGTTCTTCTAGCGGGAGCGCTTTTGCTCAGCCTGGTGTCTCTGGCGGCGTGCGCCATGCCGGCCTGGCGCGCCTCCCAAGCCGATCCTATGACGGCGCTGCGCAGCGAATAAGCGCATATGGGCCGGCGGCCGTAAATCGACATGGCGCCGACGGCGGGGTACTGTGAGATTTCGGCAAGCGTGCGTGACTGCCGTTAACTTCGGCTGGTAAGTCCAGTCAGATGCCGAGGAGCATCTGATTTGTGAACCGGAAAAGTACAGCGCCGATCCCTGAAGCGATGGCACAACCGCAACGGCAATTAGATCAGTTTCGCAGCACCCAGCCGCGGCGGACCAAACTGCCAGAGCCACTGTGGGGAGCTGCGGTCGAACTGGCCCGGGAGTATGGCATATATTCGGCCGCACACCGTTGCGGCTGGACTATGTGGGGCTGAAGAAACGGCTTGGCGGAATTCCCACCGTCCATCGCAAGTCAACCAAGCCGGCATTCGTTGAACTAACCGTGCCACAAGCGACGCACTCTTCTAAAAGACGCCGAATGGCGCCGGAGTCGGCGATCCGTTCATGAGTCCGATCCATACCCGCGAGCTGAACCGAGCCAATCCGTTCGACTATCCGACCGAGTTGCAGCGGCACGCCGACGAGTTGAAGCAAAGCCCGGAGTGGATGCCATGGAACTACCGCGACACATTGGCGCGCCTCGCACCCGCCGCCGCGTAATATGCGAATCCAGCCTGGCCGGAAAGGATCGTCTGCGGCCAGGCAAGGGTGACAGTCTGAAATGCCCATAAAACGGGCCTCTCGGAAGCCAAAATCAGACGACGTTTTTGGCCGGATACGGAAGCGGCCGAAAATGTTTCGCGCAGGCTTGTATGGCCGTCCTCCGACAAATCTCTAGCAGACGCCGTTCCCCTCAGTCGTGCAAACGGACATAGTAGAGTTTTTCCAACTCGCGCATGCGATTCCGAACCAGCATCAGTTCACATGAGCTTGCCTGGGGGCCGGCCGCGGTCCCGCCTTTGTACAGGTCGAAAGCTGCCGTGCATTGCGCTTGGCGGTACTTCCGCCAAGCTACCTCGGCTCCGTCAAGCTCCTCCACCAACTCC
>Ga0187867_10001661_pt1 | contig 19088 bp, 19 predicted proteins | sample June2016WEW_13_1_FD_132976 | JGI IMG/M metagenome (GOLD analysis project Ga0187867, IMG submission 132976) | Peatland microbial communities from SPRUCE experiment site at the Marcell Experimental Forest, Minnesota, USA - June2016WEW_13_10 | ecosystem: Environmental > Terrestrial > Soil >...
GATTCCGTGGATCAGGACTGCGATTCGCGGGGAACGGTCGATGATGGGGCGGCGAGAGCGCGGACAAGGTCAATTCTTCTACGCGTTCGATCTCGACAAGGTGGTGCCGGCGGATCATTTGGTCAGACAGATCGACGGCGTTCTCGATGTGGATTGGGTGCACAAGGAGCTTGCGCCTTACTACTCGCACACTGGTCGCCCCTCGATCGATCCGGTGCTGATGATCCGGATGCTGATTGTGGGCTACGTGTTTGCGATCCGCTCGGAGCGGCGGCTGTGCTCTGAGGTGCAGGTCAATCTGGCATATCGGTAATTTTGCAAGCTCGGCATCGAGGATGGGATACCCGACCATTCGGTGTTCAGCCGTGCCCGGCATGAGCGCTTTCGCCAGAGCGACGCGTTACGCCGGGTATTCGAGGGCGTGGTGGAGAAATGCATTGCGGCTGGCGCTTACCGGCTTTAGTCTCGGCTTCGAGCGCACCATCGCCTATGTCACCCGCGAAGTATTGAAGGTACGCTCGTCAGGTCAGGCGAAAAGCCGGCCGGCTGCCCGGAATCCCGACGGCGGCGAATGCTTCAACAATCGTCCTGTTATCGGCTCCGGCAATTAACAAAAGCGTCAGCAGGAGCCTCGCCTTAAGTCCGTCCAGAATGCCGGCGTGGATGAGCCCGCGCTTGAGCAGATCGGTTTCTGATCCTACGAATCCGTAGGTATTGTGAAGCACTTCGCCGGCACCGGTCCGCGACGTGAGCACGACCGGCATTTTTTGCGTCAGCGCACCGAGTATCTCGGCCGTCGTGCGCGGGACATGGCCGCCACCTGTGGCTTCGACAACAAGCCCTCTATAACCGAACGATTCGATCACCGTGAGCAGGCGGCCGTCATCGCCGAGCGTCATCTTCACGAGCGCGACCGGCGGCACGGCATCGAGCGCGCCCCGTATCGCGATATGATGGCGGACCACCGGACGCAGCGCGATGCGCAAGCGGCCCTCGCTGATCCAGCCGATCGGTCCCGTCTGCGCCGAGCGAAACGTTGCCGGATTGCTGGTGTGGGACTTGTGCACGAACAGCGGCAGGTGAACTTCGTCGTTGAAGACAACCAGACAGCCAAGACCCCGCGCGAGCGGGCTAGACGCAACCACGGAAGCGGCAAGCAGATTCGCCGGTCCGTCGGCGCCGGGAAGGTCGGGATGGCGCATGGCCCCGGTGAGCGCGACCGCTTCCTCGCGGTCCCAGAGCAAATCGAGGACGAAGGAGGTCTCCTCCAGCGTGTTGGTCCCCTGGGTCACGACGGCTCCGGTAATCCCATCGGCCACGGCGCCGCCGAGCCTTTCGGCGAGCGCGATGACGTCGGCCACGGTTAGGTCCGAGGACGCTACCTGGCGAAAGCGGACCGTTTCAATGTCCGCAACTTCCGCAAGCCGCGGCACCGCGGCCACGAGTTGCTCGGCAGTCAGACGCGGGAACGCGGCGCCGTCGGCGCCGCGCGTTGACGCTATTGTTCCCCCCATGGAAAAGACCGCAATCCTGGGACGGGCAGACATTTTTGACCTCACGCGCGGCGGCAACGACGGGGCGCGCCTTGCGCACGCCCCTGCAGGGCGGTCGCCATACGCTTGAGCGTATCACCTTGCCTTGAATGGCTGTCGCCGCCGGAAATCTTGGGCGATTTCCTCCATGGTCATCCAGCGGATCCCGGCATGGGAATTCAAATGCCCGATGAGCCGCTCCAGCATCAAGAGTACCTGCGGCCTGCCGGAGACATCTGGGTGGATCGTGAAGGCAAATACCGCATAGTCCATTTCCCGATACACCCAATCGAACTCGTCGCGCCACATCTCTTCGATGTCGCGCGGGTTGACGAAGCCATGGCTGTTCGGCGCCTTCTTGATGAACATCATGGGCGGCAAATCGTCGACGTACCAGTTGGCGCCGATCTCCACGAGATCGACTTCCTTGCCGTGCTTCATCGGCCGCATCCACTCGGAGGCTTTCTTGGAATAATCGATCTTGGTCCAGGAATCTCCAACGCGAGCGTAGAACGGCGCGAAATCGTTGTAGCCCTGGCTGTGGTCGTAGCGGAAGCCGTTTTTCAGTAAGAGCTCGGCGGTATTGGCGGACATTTCCCACCACGGCGCAACATAACCACGCGGCTTCTTCCCCGAGTATTTCTCGATCAACTCGATCGATTTCTTCAGGACATCCTCTTCCTGCTGACGGGTCATGGCCACCGGATTCTCGTGCGAATAGCCATGCGCGCCGATCTCATGGCCAGCGGCTGCGATCATCTTCGTTTGTTCCGGGAAGGTCTCGATCGAGTGGCCCGGTATGAACCAGCTCGCCTTGATTTTGTACTTGTCAAACAGTTTCAACAGGCGCGGCGTGCCGATTTCACCAGCGAAGACGCCGCGCTGAATGTCAGACGGCGAATCTTCGCCGCCATAGGAGCCGAGCCAGCCGGCAACGGCATCAATATCCACGCCGAACGCGCACTGAATCTCTTTGGCCATTTCCAATCCCCTTGTCTCTGTATTGAGCGTATCCGGTGGCGGGCAAGTCTCGTCCCGGGGCGGGCTTTGCCGCACCGCATCAAACGGCGATCGCTTCCAGGACCTGACCCGGCCGGATGTGGCGGGCGCCCAGGAGCGCGATCCCGGAAAGGATGCACGGAACCGCACCGCCAAGCAAGGCGGCCATGCCGAGGGTGAGTCCGATCGATTGCTGGCCGGTCAATAGCGCGGCACCGATGATCGCGCCGATCGGTTCCGACACGCGACAATTTGGTCCCCTGGACCCGATCTCAAAGCTTGTGTGGCGGCGTTGTTCGGGCCGAGGTGGACGGACTAGAGCTTCGTTAGTATGTTGAAAAACAATGTGCGCGCTATGCGGTGTTCTTGGCGGTGAAGGCGACTGGGCAGAGGCGTCCGGCATTGCCATCCCGGCCGCGTCCTTAACCCGCCGCGCGCAGCGGCAGGAACGCGTGCGCCTAGCCAATTTCGTACTGCGGCAATTCGGTCTAGTTCTCGCCGACTGGCAGGGCGCCAAATATCAGGTCGCGAGCCGCACCGGGCGGACCGAGCTGGTGGACAACCTGGCGCAGGTCTGGCAGGCGGCGGAGCGCATTCTGGGAAGATCCTGTGATCCGCTCGACCCTGCGCTGATCGCACGGATCGAACAGAGCGAACGCACGGGCTAGAACGAACGTGGCAGAACAATCGAGCACCATCCCCCTCAATGTGATCACCGGCTTCCTCGGTAGCGGCAAAACGACGCTGTTGCAGCGTCTGCTCGCGGCGCCCCAGCTTTCGGATACCGTTGTGCTGGTGAACGAATTCGGCGAAGTGGGCCTCGATCACCATCTGCTGCGACGGCTCGACGACGAAATCGTGCTGCTGCAGAGCGGCTGTCTGTGCTGCACCATCCGCGGAGATCTCAGCGCTGCCATACTCGACCTCTACTCCAAACGCGAGCGCGGCGAGATTCTTCCGTTTCGCCGCCTTGTCATCGAGACTACGGGCCTCGCCGATCCCGTGCCGATTCTTGCTACGGTGATGGCGGAGCCAGTACTGCGCTACCATTTTCGTCTCGGCAATGTGATCACGACAGTCGACGCGGTGAACGGACTGTCGCATCTGGAGCGCCAGCCGGAATCGACCAAGCAGGCCGCCGTTGCCGATCGCCTCGTCATTACCAAGACAGACATTGCCGACGAGAACTGTGTCGACGAACTGCGCCGCAGGCTCAATCGGCTCAACCCCGCCGCGGCACAACTCGAAAATTCGCCGCGCACTGCAGTCGACCCGGACTTGCTCCTGACCCGCGATCTTTATGATGTTGAGGGCAAGGCCGAGGAAGTTCGCCGCTGGCTCGCCATTGAAACCGCTAAGGGAGGCGCTGGCGCGGCGCATCATCACGTCGATGTCAACCGGCACGACGAGCGCATTCATTCCTTCTGTCTTCGCTTCGCACAGCCGCTGAACTGGACCGCCTTCGGCATCTGGCTGACCATGCTGCTGCATTCCCACGGCGCCGACATTTTGCGGGTGAAGGGCATGCTCAATGTCGGCACGGGCTCCGGGCCGGTGGTCGTCCATGGCGTGCAGCATCTCGTCCATCCGCCCGATCATCTGCCGCAATGGCCGGATGACGACCGCTCTTCCCGCATCGTCTTCATCGTCAGGGATCTGTCGCACGACCTGATCGAACGCTCGCTCGCCGCCTTCATCCGCCTCGGCGCTCCGCCGCTGGTGGAGGCGTGAGGGGCGCAGCAGACACACGCCCTGCCATCCATTACCCTGCCGGCTAAGAAGGCGGCGCGCTACACCGACGGCCTGTGGATCGGGAAGTTCCTCAAGACCTGCACCTACCAGAAGGTTATGGCCGACGAGGCAACGACCAAGGTCGGCGCTTTCGCATCGCTTCTCTGCCTGCTCGAAGGCTTCGTCGCCGGGCCCGAAGGAAAAACTCAGTGGCAGGTCACTGCGGAATAGGTCAGCCCCATAGCCCTTTTGTTCCCGCCTACGAGCGGCTAAGTAGCGCTTCGGGAGCAGTGAGTAGGCAGCGTCTGGTTGAGGGATGTCTGCGACGGCACAAATGCGAAGTGGTGCGATGTCCGCTTCTACGCCGCTGTTGGGGTAATAGCGAACATGACGCAGACATCGCCTAATGACCGTTGATGACCCACAAGCTACATCGCAGAGCCGAATAACTACACGTTGTTCGGTCAATGCTGGCGTCAGGCCCAACACAGCCCGGCGAGACTCGCACGTTGCCTTGAGTATGGAATATCCCTATCGCCCCCACGGACTACGCGTAGGCTGATTGACCACGCAAAATAACGACGCATACTAACTCCACTCGAGATCACAAGCCTTTTGCTGCAGCGGGGGATTGTCTCAAAATTCACTTGATCCCATGGAAATTCATGTTGTCTGATCTGGTGTTCTGGCTGGGACTCGCTGTGGAGTTGGCGCTGACCGCCGGAATTGTCGTTACCGCGTCGGTGGTCACCGAGCGCGCAGGGCCGTTGATCGGCGCCCTCGTGATGACTTTGCCGGTGACCGTGTGGCCCGCCTACCTATTCCTCGCGCTGGATCACGACAAGGCTTTCCTTGCAGAAAGCGCGGTCGGTGGGCTTGCCGTCAACTCCGTGAACGGCATCTTCATGGTCGTCTATGCCGCGCTGGCGCGGAGGCGCAGCCTCGCTATCAGCCTGCTCGTGGCGTTGGCGTGTTGGATTATCCTCGCGGCAGCGGCGCGCACCGTCTCCTGGAGTATGCTGCCTGCCATCGTTGTCAATCTCGTCGTCTTCCCGATTTGCCTCTGGGTTGGCAGCGGTTTTAGCGAGGTCGTCATGCCGACTACGGTGCGAAAGTGGTACGACGTGCCATTGCGCACGCTGCTGGTCTGTTTATTAATGGCCACGATACTCCTCATCAGCAATTTAGTGGGGCCGCTCGCCACCGGATTCGTCGCTGTCTTTCCGATCTCGACGACAAGCACCATGCTCATCCTGCACCAAAGGATTGGTGGACCCGTAACTGCCGCAGTGGTCGCGAACGGCATCTGGGGATTGGTCGGGTTAAGCATTGGCCTCAGCGCCTTGCATTATTCCATTCTGCCGACAGGCCCCGTGCTGGCGCTCACGCTGGCGCTGGCAATCCCCGTGACATGGAACCTGTTGGTCTGGACTGCACGGACGCGCATGCCGGGCGCACGCTGGAAACGACGCGTTTGACTCCGGACCGGACCGGCAGCGACCGCGCGGCCGCGGGTAAATGAGTTTGCGCGATATTGATACGAGACTATTATTGGCGACACTGTATTGATGATGATCACGCGGCTCCGTGCCGGGTGCAATGGCCGCAAAAATGCCAACGAGCAGCACCATTAGTTGAAGCCCGCTTGCTATACGACATCGAGGCTCCCATGCGCGAAGAAACCGATCGGCAAATCGATAATGCCCGCGCCCGCGTCACTCGTCATCGACTGGCGCCCGGGACGCACACTGGTTTTCATCGTCATGAATTTGACTACGTCGTCGTCCCCGTCACCCCCGGGCGTATACGGATCTTGGAAGGAGGCGAGGAACGAAATTCCGACCTTTCCCCGAGAGTCGCATATTTTCCGGCCGGCCGGCGTTGAACACGACGTCTTCAACGGTGGCGATCAGGAATTGATCTTCGTCGAAATCGAGCTGGTGCGCTGATCGTTCGGTTGCGGCGGCGCACGCGTGCCTCAACCGGATGCGATGAAACCTCCGGCCCAGTCCTCAGATCAGCTCGGCGTCAGCATAAATCCGCTGGTCGCCTGAGCCACCGGCACCCTCGAGCAGGCGAACGTGCGCGGGTAACCAACGCGCCAGAACGTCGTCGCCGATCTCGACCGGCGCGCGAAGAAAATCGACATCCGACACATTCGCTACGAATTCTTCCGGCTGCGCAAGGTCGATCGTCACCTTGGCATAAGAGCCCTGATACTCGATCGAGTGAACCTTGCCGCGAACTACATTCGCTTCGCCCGGGTCGGCGACATTGCCCGCGGTTTTGGCGACCTCGACCCGATCCCGCCGGATCGATAAGTAGAGCTGTGATCCCGTCTCTGGTCTCGCATTGCCGACCGGGGCAGTCAGCCGGGCACCACCGGCATCCCTCAGGGTCGCTATTCCATCGCTCACGCTCTCGACTTTGCCCGACAACACGTTCTGGCCGCCGATGAAGCGAGCCACGTAGGCGGTGCGCGGGGTGTTGTAGATCTTGTCCGGCGAACTGGACTGCTCGATGCGGCCCTGATCCATCACAACCAGCATGTCGGCGACCGCAATCGCTTCGAGCTGGGTGTGCGTCACGTGCACGAAGGTGATGCCGAGCTGCTTTTGCATGCGCCGCAACTCGCCGCGCATGCGCAAGCGCAAATACTCGTCCAGCGCCGAGAGCGGCTCGTCCAGCAGCAACACGCGCGGGTTGGTGATCAATGCGCGCGCCAGCGCCACGCGTTGTTGCTGACCGCCTGACAATTGCGCCGGCAAGCGATCGGCAAAATGATCGAGCCTGACCTTGGTCAGCAATTCGCGGGCCTGCTGTTGCCGCTCTTCGCGATCGAGGCCGCGCATTTTCAACGAGAATGCCACGTTGTCGAGCACGCTCAGATGTGGAAACAGCGCGTAGGCCTGGAACATCATGGCCGTGCCCCGCCGTAGCGGCGATTGTCCGGCGACCGATTCGCCACCGATGCGGATGTCGCCCTGGCTCGGCGTTTCGTGTCCGGCGATCATGCGCAGGATCGTCGTCTTGCCGCAGCCGCTCGGTCCGAGCAGGCAGCAATAGGCGCCATGGGGAATGCGCAAGCTCACATTGTCGACCGCTACCATGTCGCCGAAGCGCTTGGTGACGGCAACGAGCTCGATATCGCCTTTTCTGGTATCTGATGCCATTCAACCCACCGTAGAACTCTCGTCCAAGCTGCTGACGCGCCGCAGGCGGCGGCGCTCGATCAAGGCGATTGACGTCAATGCCAGACCGATGACGATGAACGATATGACCGTAGTCACTGTGCCGACCGCAAACAGCGCCGGTGAGGTCACATCGGTCGTCATCGCCCAGATCTCGAGTGGGAGCGTATTGCTGCTTCCCGACGTGAGAACCGTTCGCGGGAATTCATCGTAGGATAGCGTGAAGCCGAACAGGGCGACGCCGATGATGCCTGGCAGCACGATGGGCAGCGTCACGTGCCGCAGCCGCTGCCAGTTGCTGGCGCCAAGGTCGCTCGCGGCCTCCTCGTAAGCGCGATTGAAGCGGCCGAGCACCGCGAACATGATCAACAGGCCGTAGGGAAGGGTCCAGGTCAATTGCGCGCCTAGCGCCGAACCATACCAGGTCGGCGTCACGCCGAGCATCTGGAAAACAAGGCCAATGCCGAGGCTGACGAACAGCCCCGGCATTATCAGGCTGGCGATTGCCATGTAAAATACCAGACCGGCGCCGGCGAACCGCCGGCGGAAGGCGAGACCCGCCATCACCGAAAGCACGACGGTGAGCACCGTGACCATGGCAGCAAGACCAATGGAGCGCCGGAACGCGCCAGCGATATCGCCGGTCCGCTCCTGCTTGATCAGCGCGTCGAACCAGTGCAGCGACACCCCTTGCAAGGGAAACGTCAAGCCGCCGTTGGGCCCTTGGAAGGACAAGACATAGATGACGATCATCGGCCCGTAGAGGAAAAGGACAAACAGCGTGAAGAACGCCGCCAGCGCATAAAACGTCCAAGGCCGGGACTGGTCTGCCGTGCTGTGCATCGTCATCCCATCTTCAACCGGTCAATTCCCGGCGCACGTCGACCAGGCGCAAGATCGCCGACACCATCAGGGCCACGATCACGACCAGCACGACGGCGCTCGCCGCGGCAGGCGGATATTGCAGGCTCGCGATCTCGGTCGCCAGCGCGGAGACCACCGTCGCGCTCTGCCCGCCGCTCATGATCTTGACGACGAAGAAGTCGCCCATCACCAACGTAATGACGAAGATCGAGCCCAACGCGATTCCCGTCTTCGACAGCGGCAGCACGACTTCCCAAATCACGCGCCAGCGGCTGGCGCCGGCGTCGTGCGCGGCCTCGATGAGACCGGGATCGATCCTGGCCATCGAATTGAAGATCGGCACGATCATGAACAACGTATTGAGATGGACGTAGGCGACGATCACGGCAAAATCCGAGAACAGCAGGAAGGATAGCGGCTGATCGATGATCCCAAGCTCCTCGAGGCCGGTGTTGAACACGCCGTTGCGGCCGAGGAAGGGAATCCACGAAATCATCCGGATGATGTTCGATGTCCAGAACGGTACGGTGCAAAGCAGGAACAAACCCATCTTCAAGGTCAAGCTTCTGACATGGAAGACCAGGAAGTACGCCACCGTGAAACCGATGATGAGCGTGACTGCCCAGACGATCACCACATATTTGATCGCGGTGACGTATAGCCGCAATGTGAGGCTCGACTGGAACAGTTCGACGTAATTGTCGAAAATGAATGCCGGAACGATCTGCCAGCGCTCATAGTCGAAGAAGCTGACCGCGGCGACGATCAGCATCGGTATTCCGAAGAAGACCAGAAGGACGACGGTGAGCGGCGCCACTTGCAGCCACGACACGGTCTGCTGATTGATTTTCATCGTTGCGGCTGTGGTGTCTTGGCGTGAAGGAGCAGCGAGGCGGAAAACCGCCCCGCTGCAAACGACGTCGTCACGCGGAAACGAACTCGTTCCACTTGCGGACCATGTAACGGTCCTCGTCCATGATGGTATTCCAGCAGGCGATATTGCCCATACGCTGCCAGAAGCTGCCGCCGTCCCGCGTACCGCCCGCCTTCTCCATGAGGTGGCCGTACGGATCCTTGATATCGGCCTTAGCGGGCTTGCCCTCGTACCAGAAATCCCACTCGTCGGCGGTCATAAACTGCTTGGCGTTTTCGGGCACCGAGCTGTAGTAACCCTGCTTGGCGATGAACCCGCCCTGCCAGCCGGAGTTGTACCAGTTGAGGTATTCGAACGCGGCATCGAGCTTGAGGCCGCTCAAATGGGCCATCGGCGCCACGCAACTCCCCCAGCCGCGATAGCCCTCTTTCAGCGGAACGTAGAAGCAGTTGATGTTGCGCGAGCGCACCGCGGTCACCGCCGGCGACCACATCGATTGCAGCACCACCTCGCCAGAGGCCATGAGATTGACCGACTCGTCGAAAGTCGACCAGAACGCGCGAAATTGTCCGGCCTTCTTGGCCTCGATGAGGATGGCGATCGTCTTGTCGATCTCGGCCTTGGTCATGTTGCCCTTGTCGGCGTACTTCACGTCACCGCGTGACTCGATGGCCATCGCGGCGTCCATGATGCCAATCGAGGGTACGGCGACGATAGCCGTCTTGCCCTTGAACTCCGGATTCAAGAGCTCGCTCCAATGCTCGATCGGACGCTTGATGAGGTCGGGACGGATGCCGAGCGTGTCGGCATTGTACACGGTCGGGATGGCGCTCAGCAGCTCCGTTGGCCCCTTGGCGAATGTCTTCGAATCCTTGGATTCGAGATACTGCACCTTGTACGGCAAGGTGCCTTGGGCCGAGACCTTGCGTCCATCGGGGTACTCGCCCTTGGTGAAGATCGGTACGGTCTTATCCCACCATTTGTACTTCTTCGCTGGGATCGGCTGCACAATGTTGCGGCCGACCATGTAATACTGGGCAAAGAATTCGGTATCGGCGATATCGATGGTTTTCGGCTCGTTGACCAAACGGTTCATCAGAGCATCATGGTCGGCGGTCTGCATCTCCACCTGGAAGCCGAGATCCTTCGAGGCCTGCCGGCCGATGTCGATGATCGCCGAGTAAGACCCGCCGACCTGGACCAGCTTGACGTCTTTGATATTTTGCGCCCAGATCGTCGGAAATCCTTTCACAAGTCCCGATCCGATGGCCACACCCGCGCCAGTTGCCGCTCCCTTGAGCAGCCGCCGACGGGTAATGTGATTATTTCCTTTGCTACGGTTCCTGATCATGTCCGCTACCTTTCTGGCTAGCCAGCCAAATTCCGTTCACTTGTCGACGTGACATGCAAAAGGAGCGCCAGATTGAGCACCGCGACACCGACGCCCCGCGTTGCGCGATTCCAGTCTTTTCGACCCTGGGGACCATATCCATCACTGCTGTCGCGCGGCAAACAACCTTCCATTCGTGGCTTCCTGGAGTCAAGCTACTAAGCGGCTTGGGAGCTCTGCGCTGGGCCGACCGGATTGGCAACTTGGAATTGCGTCAGCGCGGGCTATCGCCGCAGCGAAGCTTGAGGCTGCAGCATGTCAGGGGGACAAAATGACAACGACGCTCATCAAGAATGGCCACATCGTGACCGCGGTGGACGACTACGAGGCGGACATCCTGGTGAATGACGGCCGCATCCGTACCATCGGCCTGGACCTGTCGGTCGGTCCGGATGTTGCCGTCCATGACGCCGCGGGACTGTTGGTGCTGCCGGGCGGGGTCGATGTGCACACGCATCTCGATTGGGAGTTTGGCACATCGCGCACCGTCGACACATTTGCCACAGGAACCAAGGCCGCGGCGTTTGGCGGCACCACGACGGTGATCGATTTCTGCAACCAGAACCGCGGCGAGAGCCCGCTCGTCGGGCTCGAGGACTGGCACCGGCGCCGGACCAACGCCTGCGTCGATGTCGGGGCACACATGATCCTGCTCGACGTCAACGCGCAGAGCCTCGCCGACATGAAGACGTTGATCGATCGCGAGGGAGTGAGCAGCTTCAAGCTGTTCATGGCCTATCCCGGCGTGCTCATGGTCGACGACGGGGCGCTGTTCAAGGCGATGCGGATTGCGGGCGCCAACAACGCCATGATATGCGTGCATGCGGAGAATGGACCGGTCACTCAGGTGTTGACCGAAGAGGCCGTCGCGGCCGGGCACACTTCGCCGAAGTACCACATGTTGACGCGCCCTTCGCTGATGGAGGGCGAAGCCACCCATCGCGCCATCCGTCTCTCCGAACTGGCGGAGGTGCCGCTCTACGTGGTCCATCTCTCGGCCGGCGAGGCGCTTGCTGCCGTCACCGAAGCCCGCGACCGCGGCATTCCGGTTCATGCCGAAACCTGCCCGCACTATTTGTTCCTCACGAACGAGGAATATGACCGGCCGGGATTCGACGCCGCGAAGTTCGTGATGACGCCGCCGCTGCGCGATTCTCATCACCAGCGGCAATTGTGGCGGGGATTGCGCACCGATGACCTGCAGGTCGTGTCGACCGATCATTGCCCATTCTGCTTCAACGAACAGCCGTACGGCATCAAATATTCGAAGCAGCAGGGCCGCGCCGGCTTCAGCAAGATCCCTAACGGCGCGCCTGGCATCGAGACCCGCTTGCCGTTGATCTACGACGGCGGCGTCGGTAAGCACGGCATGTCGCTCAATCGCTTCGTCGAAATCACGGCGACCATGCCGGCGAAACTGTTCGGCCTGTTTCCGAGGAAGGGCACCATCGCCGTCGGATCGGACGCCGATATCGTGGTGTTCGACCCCGGCGAGACTTGGACCATCCGCGCGGCCGAGCATCACAGCCGTATCGACTATAGCCTTTTCGAGGGCCGGTCGGTTACCGGGCGGGTCAAGAAGGTGTTTTCGCGCGGAGAACTGATTGTCGATGGCCAGCGGTGGCTCGGCCGCGAGGGACGAGGCGAGTTCTTACGGCGCGGCCGTTCCGGCGCGTCTTGACGATCAGCGGTCTCTGCGGCAGGCCCTCGGGCGTGTTTGCCGCGACGGTTTGCCGGTCGTGATCACCTCGCGTTGCCCGATCGGCCGCGTCAGCCCCGTCTATGGCGGAGCCAGCGGCGGCGGGCGCGACCTCGAAGATGCCGGAGCTGTCTTCGCCGGCGATCTTAAAGGGCCGAAGGCGCGACTGCTCGTGATCGCTGCGCTCGAGATACAGCGACGCGCGACCGTGTTCGCGAGGTGTTCAACACCGTCGGTCCCTAATCGATCCGCCAATCAAAATGACCCCCAGCGGCTGTAAGGTACGGGAGTAGGATCGGTTAGGCGCCAGAAAAGGAGCTTGCCATGATGGCACCCTTCAAGATTGTTGGGATCGATCACGTCGTGCTGCGGGCGGCCGACCCGGCGGCACTGGAACGGTTCTACCTCGATGTGCTCGGCCTGAGCTTGGAAATGCGGCAGGGTAAACTGGCACAGCTTCGAGCCGGCCACGCGCTCATCGACATCGTGCCCGCCGACGATGCCGGGCCGGCAGGCAGTCTATCGAGCAACAACGGAGCCAACCTCGATCACTTCTGCCTACGAATTGAACCGTTCGACGTAGCGGCAATCGCCAAACATTTGGCGGAGCAAGGCATCACATTCGGTCCGGAGACTTTGCGCTATGGTGCCGAGGGCAAAGGCCCGTCGATCTACCTGCAAGACCTGGAAGGCAACGGTATTGAACTCAAGGGACCGGCCGTCAGTGGTAGCGGTCCGGAGTGACTCTACGATTTGGCCTTAATTTCCGCGCGGCAATATGCAATGGCGCGATCAGGACAAGCGGGATGAGGCCCGCGATCTTCTCGTTTCAGTCCAGCTGGTTCACCAAAGGCCTAGGCAGCCTCGATCTGAAAAAGGCCAAGACTGTTCTCGGCGGGTTGGCCTCCTGACCGCGCCGCTAGCCTCGTGAGGCCGGTGGGGGCGGACGACGACTTCTGTCATGTCGGACATTCGCGAACGGACAAATCGGCCTGAATGGATCCTCCCCGAGGACGGGTCTACCTGGATCGCATAGTTTGTCGGCGACGCAAGGTTCGCGTCGAGCTCGCACGAAGAGGATGGCCATGCTGGTCGGCGTGCCGAAAGAGACCAAGGACAACGAATATCGCGTCGGCCTAGTGCCTTCGACCGTGCGTGAACTGACCGATAAGGGCCATCAGGTCGTGGTCGAAGCGGGTGCCGGATCGGGGGCCGGCCTGCCGGATGGCGATTACGAGGCCGCCGGAGCCGAGATCGTGCCTGATGCCGATTGCGTCTATGGCCGTGCCGAGCTGATCGTGAAGGTGAAAGAGCCGCTGGCGGCGGAGCGCAAGAAGCTGCGCCAGGGCCAGGTATTGTTCGCGTATCTGCATCTCGCGCCTGACCGTGAACAGACCGAGGATCTGATGAAAGCCGGCGTCAGCGCGATCGCTTATGAGACGGTGACCGGCCCTCAGGACACGCTACCTTTGCTCACGCCGATGTCCGAGGTCGCCGGCCGGATGGCGCCGCATGTGGGTGCGCGATGCCTCGAGAAGGAGAACGGCGGGCGTGGGGTGTTGCTCGCCGGCGTGCCGGGAGTTTCCCCGGCAAGCGTCGTCATCGTCGGCGGCGGTGTCGCCGGAACGAACGCCGCCCTGATCGCCTGCGGCATGGGGGCCGATGTCGCGGTCCTCGATCGCAATCCGGAGGCGCTGCGCCGCATCGCCGCCCAGTTTGGCAATCGCGTGCGCACGCTGTTCTCGACGCGAGACGTTGTCGAACTGCTCTGTCGTCGCGCAGATCTTGTGATTGCCACGGTTCTGGTGCCCGGCTCAACCGCGCCGAAACTGATCTCGGCGCAAACGGTGAAGGCGATGAAGTCGGGCGCGGTGATCGTCGATGTCGCGATCGACCAAGGCGGCTGCGCCGAGACCTCGCGGCCAACCACGCATTCGCATCCGACCTACGTCGTCGACGATGTCGTGCACTATTGCGTAACCAATATGCCAGGCGCGGTCGCGCGCACCTCGACTTTCGCGTTGAGCAACGTGACCACGTCCTTTGTGCTCGCGCTGGCGGACAAGGGCTTGCGACAGGTGTTGAGCGAGGACCCGCATCTGCGCGCCGGGCTCAACGTGCACGCCGGCTGCATCACCTACCGCGCCGTCGCTGATGCGCTCAAGCTACCCTATGCGGATGCCAATCATGCGCTGCGGATCTGACCGAGCGACGGCAGTTGTTGGCCCGTCACGTCACTTAGTGCGATGCAGCGATATGTCCGGAGTTGGGTCTACGCGAGCGACGCCGACACCGGCGTTTGGAAATGGCGCGTGAAAACCAATTGCCCGATACAAAGCGGCATGACTCCTACCGCCGGAGGCGTCGTGTTCTTCGGCGATATGGGCGGCAATTTCTATGCGGTCGATGCTACCAACGGCCAGAAGTTATGGGGCCAGAAGATCGGCGGGGCGATCGGTGGCGGCGTCATCACCTATACGGCTGGTGGGACGCAAAAAGTCGCCGTCGCGACGGGACTCACGGAAGTCCTGTGGCCGACCGAAATCACGACCGCAAAGGTCTCGATCCTGGGCCTGGATGGCGGCAAGTAAGAGCCATCACAGAATCGCCGACACCACGGACGGCCGTCGCAGCTCTTTCAGTCCAGCCACTTGAGGATTGCCGGCACCAGGAGAGCGTTGGCATCGTAGGCGAAAAGGGCGAGTACGATTGCCGAAGGTAAAGTGAAGCCGGTCCACGCCGCAAGAGCGCCGCCACACATAACCGGCTCGCATTAGCCCAATCGTTTTGACGCCCGCGACCATTTGGCCCTCGCTCGCGAGCGGCGGCTCCGCCGCCCATTGACAATACCTTCCCTCCGACACCCCCATCAGAGGGAAGAGCGCCTGCCCAGGCTGCAGGAGCCTTCCTTGGCGATCCAAGGATGCGACCTCACCTTCTTGATCTGTTCCTTCGTGTGCTCGACCAGATCCTTGTACGAGAGGAAACGCATGGGGACTGGCGATGCATCTCCCGTTAGTTTCGAGAGCTTTGCGTTCAATTCCTCGTCGGTAAAGGTCGTAAATCCGCAGCCGGTGTGGTTAAGAAGCATGATCTCCTTCGACCCCAAAACTCGCGTCGAAACGAGAAGTTCCGCCAGCACCTCGTCCGTGACGGCCGGACCGCCGTTGCGAATGACGTCCATGTCAGCACGCTTCAGGCCCAGTATTCCCTCGAGGTCGGAAAGTCGGGGATCCATGCAGGTCACCACAGCGATGGCAGGCTTCGGCGGACCTGCACCTATTCTCGGATCATAAGCTTTGGCGTATTGCTCATTTGACTTCAACGCTTGATCGATAACGCTCATTACGTCCTCCAATTTGCTCGCGGCGATCGCTGGACGCTCAATTCAGCATCTGTGTCACCCTGCTTGGGGCGAGTCTGTTCAGACAAATTAAGACACTCGCCCGGCGAATACGGAGCCGTGCGGTCTCCCCAACAATCGAAATCTTCATTTCTGGAAAGGTTCCGAGTGGAAAGTAAAAATTTCTGAGGGGCTTTCCTTATGGCCAAAATTGGACCGGCTTCGTGAACAAGGACCGGCTGGCGCTGCCTTGGATTTACTCGGTCGCACAAATTTGCGGCGTGCGCCTTCGCGGTCAATGATAGTTCGACCGGACGTCGACGGGATGTCCGTTCCTGGCCGATTCTGTTAAAAAAGTCGCAAAACCATAGTCGTTGTAAATCTGCTATAACACCAACGACATCTTCGATTGACGTTTATTACCGCCGCAGATCGATTTAGAACTCGCTCCGTTGAGTCTGAGGTGGATGATCGGGCCCCCCGCGTCCGAAACTGAAAACCGCACCCACGGCGCCTAAAAAAATTGGGCCGAGTCAATACTCCGACTTTTTCAATAGAATCGACCCCAAGCCGACATTGGCCCTAGCCCGATAGTAGCCCGACATGCTTTGATGCGCTGGGCATAAATTTTCCAAGTTGCGCTTCGTCCGCTGGCGGCGAAAGAAATTTCCATGATCATCAAGCCCTTTCGGATTTCTGTCGGTAATGACGTGCTCACGGATCTTAAGTCGAGACTGCAAAGGACTCGCTGGCCGGAGGCAGAGCTGGTCGACGACTGGAGCCAGGGCACGCCGCTGACGTGGATCAAAGAGGTCTGCCAATACTGGGCTGAGGACTATGATTGGCGCAGTCGCGAAGCGCTGCTCAACCGCTTTGCGCAGTTCACTACTGAGATCGACGGGCTCGACATTCATTTCCTGCACGTGCGCTCCCCACACCCGGAGGCCATGCCGCTGATCATCACCCACGGCTGGCCGGGCTCGGTGGTTGAGTTCCACAAGGTGATCGAGCCGCTGACCAATCCGACCGCCCATGGCGGCGACCGCGCTGACGCCTTTCACGTGGTTTGCCCGTCGTTGCCTGGCTTTGGCTTTTCGGCCAAGCCAATGACTATCGGTTGGGGCGTCGATCATGTCGCGTCTGCCTGGGCTACGTTGATGGACCGTCTGGGCTACGCGCGCTATGGCGCACAAGGTGGCGACTGGGGCTCCGCAGTGACCACTTCACTCGGCGCGAAGGACGCAAGGCATTGCGCCGGCATCCACATTACGCTCGCCATGGCCGCCCGACCTAAAGTCGATGGCCAACCGACGCCCGAAGAAGCGCGAGCGCTCAAGGGAATCAAGCATTACAGGGACTGGGATTCCGGTTATTCCAAGCAGCAATCGACCCGCCCACAGACAGTAGGGTATGGCCTCACGGACTCTCCTTCCGGACAGGCGGCCTGGATCCTGGAGAAGTTCTGGGCGTGGACCGACTGCGACGGACACCCCGAGAACATCCTCGGTCGCGATGAGTTGCTCGACAACGTGATGCTGTACTGGGTGACTGCCAGCGCCACGTCGTCGGCCCGACTCTACTGGGAGAGTTTCGGGCCAGAGCGTCGGATCGCCCACGCGGTCACCATACCGACCGGAGTGGCAGTATTTCCCAAAGAGATCATCCCTCCAGTGCGCAAGTGGATGGAGAGCAGTTACACCGACATCCGTCATTGGAGCGAAATGCCCAAGGGCGGCCACTTCGCTGCCTTCGAGCAGCCTGACCTGTTTGTCAGTGATGTGCGGGCCTACTTCCGGATGTTGCGGTAGGGATAACAAAATTATGCGTGACCCGATTTTCGCTATCGGGGGTTAACTGTCCCTCATGCGAGCGCAGACGGGGTTCTCGGTATGCGACTTTGGACTTGTGACTTTTCGACAGAATCGACCCTTAACGGACGTTCGAACTTGACGCAAAAGACGCCCGCAAGGTCGGTGCCGGCGCTCATGTTGAGATCATCTTCTTTTCGACGCCGACGCCCGCAGCGACCGCGCGCTCGTATTCAAGCGGGACGGTCGCCGAATCCTGGAGCGCAATTCCGGTCGAATCAAACAACGTGATCTCGTCGTCAGAGCGGCGGCCCTGCTTCTTGCCGGTGATGACCTCACCGATCTCGCCGGCGATGTCTTGTTCGCGAATTAATCCCTTGGCAAGCGGAACGTTGATTTCGCCGTCTGCGCGGCATTGACGGATGTCGTCAACGAATATCCTGGCGCGCTGCAAAATACGCGGATCAAGCTCTTGATCGCCGGCCTTGTCGGCGCCGACCGCTGCGATATGGGTACCTGGCGAAATCCATTCGTCTTTGACTAGCGGTTCGCGCGCCGGCGTAACGGTCACGACAACGTCGGCACCGCGCACCACCTCCTCGAGATTGCGCGACGCGCGAATCTTGAAACGAGGATATTTCGGACCCTGCGTCGCAGTAAACTCATCGAGTGTTGACTGCGACCGGCTCCAAACGCGAACTTCGTCCCAAGCGAAGACCGTGTCGCACGTGGCGAGCGTCCCTTCTGCCATGTGACCGGAGCCGACGATCGCAAGTTTCTTCGAGCTCTTGCGCGCCATCCATTTAGCCGAGACCGCCGCCGAGGCGCCGGTCCGCATCACCGTGTGATAGGAGCCGTCGCAAATCGCCAGGGGAAAGCCAGTCTCCGGATGCGTGTAGATCAAAATGGAAAACACCGTCGGCAAATCGAACTTCTCACGATTGCGCTCGCGGATCGACACCCATTTGCAGGCCGCGGCCTCCGGCTCCTCGATATACGATGGCATCGCTTCCCATTCGCCGGGATATTTATCCAGCACGATGTGGCCCTTTGGATCCATGTAGTAACGGCCTTCACCGTGCATGCGATACGCCTGTTCGACGCAGCTCACATATTCCGTGGGCGTCACAAGCCCCATCATATCGGTGCGGCTGAGGATTAATGTTTTGCGGTTTCGCCAGCTCTCCATTGCCTTCTCTCGCTCCATGGTGAGACGCCCGTGCGATCGGCCAGCGCAGACGCAGTGATCGTGCTGATCGTCTTTCGTGGATATCCTCATTGCACCCTAGCCTGGAATAATCGGAATAGAAACACACGAGGCACGTGCGCCATCGTGAAACACGGTTTGGCTTGCCGCACCCCGCTCAAAGGACCTACCCATCTCGGCCGGCCCGCTGGTGTTCGGCTTGCGGTTGATCGCAGGAGCGGTGTCGCCTTGTGGCCCTCTTCGTCCGTTCCCGTAATGCAGCAATTCGGTAGATGGGGTAATCGGCCGGCGAGCTTGTGGATAGCTGAAGAATTTGGGTGCTGCGCGTCAGGCTGATGGTGAATACGAGGTCCGTGTGGACGGCCTCAAGCTTCAGAAGGAGAAGCGCAGCATGGACCATTTTGCTGGACTGGACGTTTCGGTCAAGGACACGAGTGTCTGTATTGTGGA
>Ga0187867_10001666_pt1 | contig 19063 bp, 13 predicted proteins | sample June2016WEW_13_1_FD_132976 | JGI IMG/M metagenome (GOLD analysis project Ga0187867, IMG submission 132976) | Peatland microbial communities from SPRUCE experiment site at the Marcell Experimental Forest, Minnesota, USA - June2016WEW_13_10 | ecosystem: Environmental > Terrestrial > Soil >...
GCTGGCCGGCTCGGTGTCGCCCTGGATGACCAGCAGCCGCTGCAGGTCCGCGCGGTACTCCCCCGGCACCTTCTGCCAGGCCGGCTCGCCCTTGTGATCGCCGAAGGCGACCCGCCGGCCGGCGTCCCGCTCGGCCAGGAAGATGCCCCACCGGTAATCCCGCATCGGCACGTGCCCGAAGTGTGCCCAGCCCTCGCGCCCGACGTTGACCGCGGTACGCAGGTACACGTCGCGGGTGGGCAGCGTCGGGCCCATGGAGTCCCACCAGTTGATGAAGTCCGGCTGCCAGGACTCCAGGGCCCGCTGCAGCCGGCGGTCGTCGCGCAGGCTGACGTTGTTAGGGATCTTCTCGGAGTAGTCGGGCGCCATCGTCAACGTGGTCAGACTCGCTTTCGATCGAAGTCAGCGCGCTGCCCGGTCCCGTAGCGGCGCAGCGCGCCGTCCGGGCCCGAGGCGTTCGGCCGGTAGAAGATCCAGTTCTGCCACGCGGTCAGCCGCCCGAAGATCTTCGTCTCGAGGGTCTCCGGGCCGGCGAAGCGGTAGTTCGCCTCCAGCCCGGTGAGGGCGTCGGGGCTGAAGCTGGCCCGCTCCTCGACCGTGATGCGGACCTCCTCGTCCCAGTCGATGTCGTCGGGGGCGAAGGTGACCAGGCCGAGCCGTTCCGCGTCCTCGGCGGGCAGCGGGTCACCAGCCTGCTTCTCCACCTCGGCCAGGCCGGCCTCGTCCCCGAGGTACCGCGTCCGCAGCCGGGTCAGGCCGTTGCCCATCGGCAGCGGGCCCAGGTTCATCGGGCCGACCGTGATCGCCGCCGGGTCGGCGTCCGGCTCGATCTCCTCGAACACCCCGGAAAGCTGGAACGAGCGGTCGGCGGCCAGCGCGAGCTCCAGCAGCGATCCGGCGAAGCAGCTGCCCGGCTCGATCAGCGCGATGATGCTCCGGCTGGTGACGTCCAGCCGCTTCAGCGTGCGCTTGAGGTACTGGATGATCTCATTGGCCAGCCAGTCGCCGGCGTGGTCCAGGAGCAGCTGGTCGTGGCCCAGCACCCGCGCCGGGTCGCCCGCGGTGCGCAGCACCCAGCTGCCCAGCTCCAGCTCGTTGGTGCGCAGGTCCAGGATCAGGTCGTCCAGCTCGCGCGTCAGCGCCAGGGTCCAGAAGCCGTCGCCCTGGGCGTGCACGCCGGCGATGTCCGCCGGGGCGCCGCCGGCGGGGCCGCGGACGGTGATCTCGGCGACGGCCCGCGCACGGTCCAGCCGCGCCGTCACGTGCGGGTAGGAGATCTCGTCGTCCGTGCGGGTCTTGGCCAGCGGGGTCAGCTGCACGCCGCGGGCGTCGCCGGGCCGGCTGGAGCGCTCAGCCAGCTCCGCGGCCCGGGCGGCGACCAGCTCGTCCCACCTGGGCCGCGGGACCGCCTCGTCGACCAGGCGCCACTGCACCGCCTTCTTACCGCCGATGCCCTCCGCCCGGGTGGAGAAGTAGTCGGCCAGGTCACGGCGGACGTGCCGCTTATCCACCACCCGGGTCAGGCCGCCGGTGCCGGGCAGCACGCCCAGCAGCGGCAGCTCCGGCAGTGACACCGCGGTGGACCGGTCGTCGATGAGCATGAGGTACTCGCAGGCCAGGGCCAGCTCATAGCCGCCACCGGACGCCGTCCCGTTGATCGCGGCCAGGTAGGTCTGGCCGGAATGAGCGGTCGCGTCCTCGATCCCGTTGCGGGTCTCGTTGGTGAACTTGCAGAAGTTGACCTTCCACGGGTGCGGGGAGCCGGCCAGCATGGGGATATTCGCCCCCGCGCAGAAGATCTTCTCCTTCCCGCTGGTGACCACCACGGTCCGCACCTCCGGGTGCTCGAACCGGAGCCGCTGCACCGCGTCGTACAGCTCGATGTCCACGCCGAGGTCGTAGGAGTTCAGCTTCAGCTCGTACCCGGGCACCAGGCCGGCCTGCTCATCGACGTCCATGGTCAGCGTCGCGACGGGACCGTCGCACGCCAGCCGCCAGTGCCGGTAGCGCGAGGGCTCCACCCGGAAGTCGACCCTGGTCATCATCGGATCCTCCCGCTCGGCACCACTCCCCGCAATCGTCTACGGAATAGTGCTGCTTCGTCAAGGTTCCGTAGCATATGGTGAACGGGGCGCGCTGGGAGCTCCCGGGGCGGGCGGCGGTGGCCGCGGGTAGGCCGCCCGCCGGGGTTCTGTTCAGCTGTTCAGGCGTTTCCATTCCTGCTGAGCGGCGTCTGACCAGCTCTGGTGCCGGTCGGCGAACAGCCGGGCCGCGATCAGCCCGCTCCACCGGGCCGGCAGCAGCTCCCGCGGCAGGACCGGATCGGCCGCCGGGAACCGCCGCCAGGCGTGCACCAGCTCGACCTGCCGGACCAGCACGTCGCCCGGCGCCCGGCCCCGGAACTGCTCGATGAACTGCTCGTACTGCTCCTCGATCGCGCCCACGTCCCAGGCCGTGGCCACCATGGTCCGCACGTCGCCCAGGCCCGACCGCCTGGCCACGAACACGTGCGCGTCCGCGGCGACGCCAGCCTCCCGCAGCGCCCCGGCCGCCTCGGCCTCGCGGCCCGGGTGCGGGCTGATCCACAGGCCCGCTCCCAGCGACCCGAAGCCCGCCCAGCTGAGCCGGGTGCGCACCATGTGCCGGGCCCGACGGTCGCTCTCCGGGATGCGCACGGACACCAGCAGCCAGCGGCCGTCCCAGTCCGGCGCGGTACCGGTGAAGGAATAGATGCGCTCCGCGCCGTCGGTGAGCAGGCGGCGGGCGCTCCCGGTCAGCCGCCAGCGGGTCCGCCGGCCAAGCTTTTCCGCCTCCAGCCAGCCCGCGGCGGCCGTGCGCATCAGCGCCTGCCGGGTCGCCTTCTCCTCGATCCCGAGCCGGGCGAACACCGCCAGCACCGCCGACGTCCAGGCTGTCCCGTCCCCGGTCAGCACGAACTCGCCCAGCACCGTGAACAGCAGGCCGCGCGCGCTCGGGGCCCCGGCCGCGTCCCGCCGGGAAAGGGCCGGCCCCGCGGCGCCCCCCGCAGCGGGCCCTCCGGCTGGCACCGCGGCGGTTCCGGGGGTAGCCAGCGCGGCAGGCTTGGCGGCGGGCGGGGCGGCAGGCTCGGCGGCGGGCGGGGCGGCGGGCTCGGCGGCGGGCGGATCAGGCGCGGGTGTAGTGGGCAACGCCGTCCACCCCGGATCTGGACAGGCGGCCGGTGAGCAACAGGACGTCCAGGTGGGCCATCGTCTCGGTCACCGCCAGGCAGCGCACGTCGTACACTCCCGGGACCGTCCAGTCCCCCGCCGGGTCGTCCCGCCGCAGCTGCATCATCACTATTCATGCTTAGCATGAATGGCAGCGGGGCCCGACGGCCGCTCGACAGCGAGCAGGCCGGGCGGCCCCAGCCCCTGCCCGACACCGATCCGCAGCGGCTGGCCCGCGAGCAGGTTCAGCCCGATGATGGGGTGCTCGCCGATCCAGCGGGCCAGCTCCGACCCGGCGGCCAGGCTCCACAGCCGTACCGATGCGTCCTCGCCCCCGCTTACCGCGTACGCCCCGTCCGGCGTGACCGCCACCGTGAACACCTGGCCGGCATGGCCAGTCAGGACGGCCCGCTTCCGGCCGTCCTTCAGGTCCCACACGCGCACCGTCCCGTCCGCGCCGCCGGTCACCGCGCGGGCCCCGTCCGCGGTGACGGCCACCGACCACACCCGGCCCTGCTGGGCCGGCAGAACCGCCCGCTGCCGGCCGTCCATCAGGTCCCACACCCGCACCGTCCCGTCCGCGCCGCCGCTGACCGCGCCGGCACCGTCCGGGGTGACCGCCACCGCGAACACCTCACCGGCGTGTGCGAGGATCGACCGCTCCCGGCCGGTGGCCAGATCCCATATCCGGACCGTGCCATCGCCGCCGCCGCTGACCGCCGTGGCCCCGTCCGCGGTGACCGCCACCGACCACACGGGACGGGAATGACCGGCAAAGACGGTTGGCGCGCCGCCCGCGGCCAGGTCCCACACGCGCACCATCCGGTCGCTGCCGCCGCTGACCGCGCGGGAGGCGTCGGGCGTGACCGCCACCGACCAGACCGGTCGCTCGGCCCCCGTGAGCGTGGCCAGCTCACCACCGGTGTCCAGGTCCCACAGCCGTACCGTCCCGTCCCCGCCGCCGGTCACCGCGCGGGCACCGTCCGGCGTAACCGCCGCCGACCACACCCAGCCGACATGGCCGGCGAAGATGGGCTGCCTGCGGGCCAGATCCCAGACCCGGACGGTCCCGTCGCCGCCGCCACTCACCGCCCTGGTGCCGTCCGGCGTGACCGCCACGGTGAACACCTGGCGAGGATGGCCGGTGAGGGCGGTTTCCTCGCGTCCGGTCCGCAGGTCCCACACCCGCACTGATGCATCCTCGCCGCCGCTGACCGCACGGGCACCGTCCGGCGTGACCGCCACCGACCACACCCAGCCGATATGGCCGGTGAGTACGGTCTCCTCCCGGCTGTCCTTCAGGTCCCACACCCGCACCGATCCATCCCCGCCGCTGCTGACCGCGCGGGAGCCGTCCGGGGTGACGGCCACCGCGAACACCTCGCCCGTGTGGCCGGTGAACGTGGCCTGCTCCCGGCCGTCCTTCAGGTCCCACACCCGCACCGATCCATCCCCGCCGCCGCTGACCGCACGGGAGCCGTCCGGGGTGACCGCCACCGACCACACCGGGCGCCCGTGCCCGGCCAGGCTGGCCTGCTCCCGGCCGTCCTTCAGGTCCCACACCCGCACCGATCCATCCTCACCGCCGCTGACCGCACGGGAGCCGTCCGGGGTGACCGCCACCGACCACACCGGGCGCTCGTGCCCGGCCAGGCTGGCCTGCTCCCGGCCGTCCTTCAGGTCCCACACCCGCACCGATCCGTCGTCGCTGCCGCTGACCGCGCGGGTCCCGTCGTGAGTGACCGCCACGCTGCGGACCCAATCGGTGTGGCCGGCCAGGGTGGCTTGCTCGCACCCTCCGCCCAGGTCCCACACCCGCACGACGCCATCCTCGCCACCGCTCACCGCCGTGGCCCCGTCGGGCGTGACCGCCACCCCGCGGACCGAGCCGTCGTGACCGGTCAAGGCCTGCTTGCGCGCGGTGGTGACCAGGCTGGGAGCCCGGGCGACCAGGGCCAGGGGAGGGCCGCCGTTACCGTGGCCTGGAACATCCTGGATCAGGCCGACGGCCCAGGCGGCGATGCCGGGATCCGGGTGGCTGAGCAGACGGCTGGCGAGCTGAGCCTGGAGCAGCCCCGGATCGGCCGACAGCGACCGCGCGGACAGGCGCAAGGTGCGCAGGATCTGGCGGCTGAGCGGATCCGCTGCGTAACCGTAGTCAGCGATCAGGTCATATGCGTGCCCATGGGTGAGGCGAGCCTGGATCCACCTCACGTCGGTCAGTACCGCACGCAGTTCGTCATCGAGCTGGGCGTCGTACAGGTGGCCAGCCAGCTGGCCCGCCAGATACGGGTCCGCGGCCGAGGCGGCCCATCCGGCGGGGTACCGGAGGCGGTAACCGTCCAGCAGCCGAGCGTGCGCGGCGGCGAGGCCGTTCCCGCCCATCTTCGCGACGAGAACGTCGTACTGCAGGTCGTGCGCCCGGTAGGAATCCGCACCGCAGGCGGTGAGCAGTGACCGCTCAGCAAGCTCGGCCAGCAGATCGTCGACCCCGGTATCGGGCAGCCCCGGCTGCCAGAGCGCCCAGGCCGCGTCGCGCGGGAAAGGGCCGCGCGCCGCAAAGACGGCCAGCTGCTCGTACCTTCGCTGGTCAGCCTGGGCCAGATCCGCTATGGCGGCTTCGATCGCACGGAACAGGATCTGGTCTTCCTGGGCGGCGGCCGGACCGTCGTGATCCTCGGCCCGGTCCGGTCCCTCGCCAGCTCCGGCCCGCGCGGGTGCCCGCCCGATCGCGTTCAGCGCGTCATGGAAGGGCCGCCCGTAGGAGGCCACGCCACCGGCAAGGGCCACGCCCATGGGCAGATCCCCCATCTGAGCGCACAGCGCGCCGGCCGTCCCCGGCAAGGCGGCCGGGTCCCGCCCGGTGCAGCGGCCGAGCAATTCCAGGGACTGCTCACGGGTGAACGCGCCGACCTGGATCTCCGTGGCCTTGACCGCCGCGGCCAGCTCGGGTACACGGGTGGTAAACAGCACCGTGCACGTGGGCGCCAGGTCAGCAAGGGCATCGATCGGGGCCTGCTCCCGCACGTTATCCACCACAATCAGCAGCCGCCTGCCCCGCAGGGCCGGCCCGAGATGCTCGCGGCCCTGCTCGACCGCGGCAAAGCCGGCCGCAGCGTCGGACAGCCCCAGATGGTGAGCCAGGGAGGCCAGCAGGGCCGCCGGGTCCTGGTGCCGGCCGGCTTCCAGCCAGGCGATGCCCTCCCGGAATGCCCGCCGCACCGAGCGATCAGCGCACGCCTGGGCGGCCAGCGTGGACTTGCCCGCGCCAGCGGCCCCCGTCACCGCCACCAGCCGCTCGCGGGCGCGCAACGTCCGCACCATGCTGACCAGGGCATCCGCCCGCCCCACGAGCCGCCCCGTTAGCCGGGGCGGCAGCCCCCGGGAACCCCGCACAGCCCGGGCCTCGTCCTGCCTGCGCATCCCCACCCCTATCGCCACCAACCATAATGTCCGGTCCAGGGGGCCAAGGGAAATAAGGGCTGATGAGTTGACAAACAACCGTTTCTGCGTGACTCAAAAGTGATCAAAGCGTAATACTCGGCCTTTTCGGCATGCAGACCGATATTCTACCGGGGTGCGGGGGCGCAGGCAGAGGTATGGCGCCGGAACGTGGCCGCGGCCGGCGCGGGAGGAGCACGCGGGCGACCGCCCGAATGCCCCCGGCCGGGCTCGCGCATTCCAACCACGGCCTGAGCAGCCGAATGCACCTGCGAGCCGCCCCGCAGAAGCGGGGCTTGAGCCAACGGCAGTCGCGGCCAACGCCCGGCGGTGGATCGGGGCACCTCGATACGAAGCGATAATTTCGGACAGAGTCACTTATTAACAGCTTTGCCCGAAAAGAAATTAAAAGTTAGCAGAAATCTAGAACATGGCCGGTTCGCGTAATCCGGGACCGCCACCCGAGCGTCTATCAATGGCTGGGTCCTTTGCGGGGGTTTCTCCGCACTGAGCCGCTGGCAAATGGTTACTGCCGGTCAATAGTTGCTGCTTGCAAAAATTTCGTAGCAGCGAATCACATTAGGCGGGGGCGATGAGATGACGCGCTACTGGGATACGCCCACGCGTCGCGACCGTTCCTCCAGCGGGCAACGTTGCTCTCGTAGCGATCACGCGGTAAACCTCGCACCGACCTCAGGCCCCGGAGTGCCGCCGGTCCCGTGCGGTTATCCCGGCGCCCGCTATCCCGGCAGCCGCGCCATATGCGGCCAGCACTGGCACATCGCTTTCTGGCCGTGCGGATCAGGCGGTGAACAGCCGGCATGAAAATAGCGATGATCACCGAAGGTACGTATCCCTACGGCTTCGGCGGCGTGAGCGTGTGGTGCGACCAGCTCGTCCGCGGAATGCCCGGGTACGACTTCAGCCTGGTCGCGATCGTGGCGACCGGGGCAGAGCCCATGGTGTGGCTGCTACCGGACAATGTTGCGGGGGTCGAAAAGCTGCTGCTGTGGGGTCCTGCACCGGCCAGGCCCGCCGCGGGCCGCCGCAGCAGGCTTTCGCCCGGGCTGCTGCGCGAGCTCATCGATACCTTGCTCGATCCCTCGGCCGGGGCCCAGCCCCGGTTCGGCGACGTCCTGCGCGAGCTGTTCGGATTCGCCCAGCGCAGGAACCTCAGTGCGGCTCTGGGCAGCGACACCGCGGTGCGGCTGCTCAGCGAGGCCTGGCGGGAACGGCGCTTCACCTCCGCGCAGTCCACGCCGACCCTGCACGACGCCGTCACCGCGATGCAGCTCCTCGACCACTCGCTCCGGCCGCTCTCCTATCCGCCGCCCCGGGCGGATCTGGTGCACACGGTGACCAACGGGCTGGGAGCGCTGCCGGCACTGGCCGCCAAGTGGCGATATGGCACGCCGCTCATGGTCACCGAGCATGGGGTGTACCTGCGCGAGCAGTACATGCAGAACCGCAGGAGCCCGTACCGCTGGCCGGTCAAGGCGTTCCATCTCAGTTTCATGCGCCGCCTGTGTGCTCTCGGCTACAGCGAGGCGGAGCTGATAACCCCGGGCAACGTCTACAACCGGCGCTGGGAAGAGCGGCTGGGCGCGGAGCCGACGCACATCCGCACGGTGTACAACGGGGTGGATCCGGCGAACTTCCCGGCTCTTTCCGGTGAGCCCGAGACCCCGACGATCTCCTGGGTGGGGCGGATCGACCCGATCAAGGATGTGGAGACACTCCTGCGCGCGTTCGCCCTCGTGCATGCGGAGATGCCGGCGGCCCGGCTGCGCCTTTTCGGCTCGGCGCCCAAAGGCCGGGAATCCTACCTGCAGCGCTGCCGGGCACTGGCCACAGACCTCGGCATCGCCGGGCCGGCGACGTTCGAGGGCCGGGTCGAGGACATCCGCGATGCCTACGACGCCGGCCAGATCGTGGCCCTCTCCAGCGTCTCCGAAGGTTTCCCCTACAGCCTGATCGAGGCGATGACCTGCGGCCGGACCTGCGTCGCCACCGATGTGGGCGGGGTCACGGAAGCCGTGGGTGACACCGGCCTGGTGGTGCCCCCGCGCAGCCCGAAGCGGATGGCGCAGGCCTGTCTTGCGCTGCTGCGGGACGACGAGCGCCGGCATCGCCTGGGCGCCGCCGCCCGCACCCGGGCCCTGGAGAACTTCACCGTCGACGGCGCTATCAGCACGTTCGACGAGATCTACAACTTCCTCAGCACCGGCAGGCCGGTGCCGACCGTACCGATGAAGGTGGATACCGGGGATCCATCAGGCGACCTGCTGCCCTGGAAGGCCGCCCGATGATCGCGAGATCCGTCCCGGCCCCACAGGACCAGCCGGTGGCGCGCGCCGCGGACGGCGCCCGGCGGCTCGCGGTCGTCCCCGCCGAGGATGCCAAGCCGCGCGACGTAGAGGAACTGTGTGAACAGTTCGTCCTGGTGTGCGAGTCGGCCGTGGATCCCCTGGAGATAGCCAGCGCGCTCGAGTTCGACGGTATGAACGACCAGTTGGTGCGCAAGCTGTACGGCGTGTCGGACGTTTTCGCGCTGGCCGAGGAGATGTACCGGCGGGTACCGCGGCGGCCCGCCGAACCGGAGCCAGTCGCCGATCCATGGCAGATCAGCAAGATCCGGCCAGCGCTGCACGGCCTGCTCTACGGTTTGCCCACGATCTGCTTCCCCGCGGCCGCCGGGCTGCTGAGTGGCCAGGGCGTGCTCCGCGGGCTGGTCATCGCGCTGCTCACTTCCTGGGCCCTGAGCCAGGGGCTTGCCTATCTGGGGTATTCGCGGCTGAGCCGTTCGGGTGCGGCCCAGGCCGCCCGGGTGCTGCTGGCGGGAATGATCACCGGCGCGGGCGCAGTCGGCCTGGTGATGGCGCTGACTGGGCTGACCGGACGCGTCCCCGTCGGGGCCCTCGTCTTCGGCTTCGGGCTGGGGGCGTACATGCTGGGCGCCACCGTGCTAATGGTGCTGGGGGCCGACCGCGCGCTCCTCGTCGTGCTGGCGCCCGCTGTGCTCGGCTCCGCCGCGTTCCTGGCCCTGGGGCGGCCACCGCAGCTGGATTATGCGATCTGGGGAGCGCTGGCCGCCACTCCGGCCCTGGCCCTGGGCCTGGCGGGGTGGCTGGCCGGCCGCGAATCCAGCTTCTTCGGCTCCCGCCGCGGCAGGCACGCAGGGACACGGCAGCCCGCGGGCAGGCTGATCACGGCGGCGGAGCTACGCGGCGCGCTGCCGAGCGCCGGATTCGGGCTGGTCGCCGCGGGCCTGCTGGTATTCCCCGTCGTGGCGGGCCTGGCCGGCCAGCAGGGCCCCAACACCGGCGCGCTGCTGGCCGCGCTGCCGCTGGCCCTGAGCATGGGCGCGGCGGAATGGCTGCTCGTCTGGTTCCGGCGGCGCACACAACGGCTGCTGCGGGCGACGCGGAAACTGACGACGTTCGCCTTCCGCGCCCGGCTGGTGCTGTTTGCCGCGCTGCTGCAGTACCTGACGGCCGCCGTGCTGCTGACCGTCGCGGTGGTCGCGGTGGCCGCCGCAGCGCACCTGATCCGTTTGGACTGGGCCCTTGCGCCGGAGGTCGCGGCGTACCTGGCCCTCGGCGGGGCGATGTTCGCCGCCTTGCTGCTCCAGGCCTTCGGCATCCGCATCCTGCCGCTGATCGCGTGCGCGGTCGCGCTGGTGTTCGAGATCATCTGGCGCCGCCTGGGGGTGCCCGGGCAGCTCGTGGCCTGCACGGAGCTGCTCGTGCTGCTGACTGCCTACGCGGCTCTGATGCTGAGCAAGGCGGTTCGGCATGCGTGTTAGGCCGCAGCTGCATCAGGGCCGAATCCGAACGCTCATTTATAGGGAGAAGGGGAGGTCGTCATGACGGACGAAGTAGCGGTGACGGGAGCCGAGGGTTTCATCGGCTCACACCTGGTGGAGGCGCTGGTGCGCCGCGGTAACCGGGTACGGGCCATGGTGTTCTACAACATGTACAGCTCGCACGGCTGGCTGGATGTGCTCGAGCCCGACATCAGGGACCAGGTGGATGTGGTCTTTGGTGACGTGCGAGATCCAGCCTCGGTACGGGAGCTGGTGGAGGGCGCGGTGGCCGTGTACCACCTGGCCGCCCTCGTATCAGTTCCCTACTCCTACGCCGCGCCAAGGTCCTTCGTCGACACGAACGTGATTGGCACGCTGCACGTGCTCGAGGCGGTACGTGCCTGCGAGACCCCGCGCCTGGTGCACACCTCCACCAGCGAGACGTACGGGACCGCCCGCACCGTCCCCATCCGCGAGACGCATCTGCTGCAGGCGCAGTCGCCGTACGCGGCGTCCAAAATCGGAGCGGACAAGCTGGCCGAGTCTTATTACCTAAGTTTTGACACACCCGTAGTGACGCTGCGCCCCTTCAACACGTTTGGTCCCCGCCAGTCGGCCCGCGCCGTCATCCCGGCGATCATCATCCAGCTCGCGGCGGGCGCCCGGCAGCTCAAGCTGGGCGCGCTCGACCCGACCCGCGACTTCTCCTACGTCACCGACACCGCCCAGGCCTTCGTGGACCTCGGTGCGGCGCCCGCCTCAGCGGTCCTCGGCGAGGTGTTCAACGTCGGCCCGGGAGAGGACGTCTCCATCGGCCAGCTGGCCGGGGACATCGCCGGGCTGATGGGCGTGGAGGCCGACATCGTCGAGGACGCGCAACGGCTGCGACCCAAGGGCTCCGAGGTCATGCGGCTGGTGTGCGACGCGTCCAAGCTGCGCGACCGGACCGGTTGGCAGCCGCGGTACACCCGGGACAAAGGCCTGGGCGAAACCATCGACTGGTTCCTGAAGCCCGGGAACCTGGCCCGGTACAACCCCAACGAGTACAGCCAGTAAGCGACGGAGGCGTCATGCATGCTGTCATTCTTGCCGGGGGAAAGGGCATCAGGCTCCGGCCCTATACAACGCGGCTTCCCAAACCTCTCGTGCCCATCGGAGACGAGCACTCGATCCTGGAGATCGCGCTCCACCAGCTGGCCCAATGCGACTTCGACCGGGTCACGCTGGCCATCGGCCATTTCGGCGAACTGATCCGGTCCTACATCGGTGACGGCAGCCGGTGGGGCCTCAACGTCGACTACAGCGAGCCGGAGGAAACGCCGCTGGGCACGATGGGACCTGTCCTGCGGATTCTCGACCGGCTGCCCGACCAGTTCCTGGTCATGAACGGCGACGTACTCACCGACCTCGACTATGCGGATCTGATGCTGCGGCACGCGTCATCGGATGCGCCGGTCACGGTGGCGACCTACCAGCGTGAGGTGCGCATCGACTACGGCGTGCTGACCACGAGAGACGCCCAGGTGGTGCAGTTCACCGAGAAGCCGACGATCGACTACCGGGTCAGCATGGGCGTTTACGCGTGCAGCAAGCACGCCCTGGCCCCGTACACACCCGGCCTGCCGTTCGGCTTCGACGAGCTCGTCCTGGACATGCTGGCCCGTAACACTCCCCCGCAGGAGTACGCGTTCGGGGGCTACTGGTTCGACATCGGCCGCCCCGAGGACTACGACAGGGCCAACGCCGAATTCGGCCTCATCCGGGGAAGCCTGCTGAAGGGGGTCTAGACGATGCGCCTCATGATCATCGGTGCGAGCGGGTTCCTCGGCGCGCACGTGCGGCACCGGGCGTCGGCGGCCGGGGCGGAGGTGCTGACGGCGGGGCGTTCCGAGCTGCCTGATTCGCCCCGCCACCGGCTCATCAACCTTGCCCAGGAAGATCCCGCCGGGGTCGCGGCGATGATCATGGCGGCGGCTCCGGATGTCGTGGTGAACTGCGCCGGAGCGACCGCCGGCCCGCCGGAGGCGATGGCCGCGGCCAACATCACCGGCGCCTGCACGCTGACGAGAGCCATGCTCCTGACCCGGCGGCCGCCGCGGCTCGTGCACCTGGGATCCGCGGCCGAGTACGGGCGCACCGAGCCGGGGGTCCCGGTGACCGAGCAGGTCACCGCCCGGCCTGGCGCGATCTACGGCGCCACCAAGCTAGCCGGGACCCGGCTGGTGGAGCTGGCCGCGGCGGCCGGGCTCGAGGCGGTGGTGCTGCGGGTCTTCAACCCGGTCGGCCCGGGGGCGCAGCAGGCCAGCCTGCCGGGCCGGCTGGCCGCAGAGCTGCGCCAGGCGGCCGGGTACGGAACCGACGTACGGCTCGGGTCGCTGGACGCCGTCCGCGACTTCGTTGACGTGCGGGATGTCGCCGACGCCGTGTTCGCCGCCGCAGCCGCGGCCACGCTGCCGCACCCTGTGCTCAACGTCGGCAGCGGGCGGGGAGTGCCCGTCCGCGCGATGGCCAAGCAGCTCCTCGCGATCAGCGGATGCACGACCGCGCTGCACGAGGACGCGCAGGGGCCGATGCGCTCGGCCGACATACCCTGGCAACAGGCCGACATCAGGCGCGCCGTAGCTGACCTGAGCTGGACGCCACGCCGTGACCTGGTGACATCCCTGACCGACCTGTGGGAGGCAACTCTTGACCCCACGCGCTGCTGATGGCTCTGAACTGGTCCGGCCACAGCTGATCGTCCCCGCGTACTTTCATCCGGCCACCCATCCGGACCAGTGGGCATGGCTGGCCGAGCGTGCTGCAGACATCAGGATGATCGTCCTCAACGTGGCCAGCGGGCCGGGCGCCCAGCCCGACACCGCTTTCTTCCCCGTCCTGGACCGGCTGCGTTCGGCCGGGGTGGCGGTGGCCGGGTACGTGGACACCAACTACGGCCACCGCTCGGCGTATGACGCCATGGCCGATCTCACCCATTTCGTGGGCTGGTACCAGGTCGACGGAGTGTTCTTCGACCGTTCCGCGGTGGCCGCCGAGGACCTCGGCTACTACGCGGACCTGGCCCACAAGGCGCGGGATACGGGTGCGCGCCTGGTGGCGTTCAACCACGGTGCCCATCCGATCGAGGCATACGGGGAACACGCCGACCTGCTCGGCACGTTCGAGGGCCCCTGGACCGCCTACCTGGAGCTGTCCATACCGCGGTGGGTGCGGGCGCGGCCAGCCGGGCAGTTCTTTCACCTGCTGCACTCGGTGCCGGTCTCATCGTTCAGCGACGCGATCTGGCTGGCGGCGCGGCGAAACGCGGGATGCGCCTACGTGACCGATCAGGGCGGGGTGAACCCCTGGGACCGGCTGCCGGTCGGCGCGTCTCACCGGCAGCCGCAGTAGCCCCCGGTGGCGTTGATCGCCTCATCGCGGGCGTTCCGCGGCGTAGTCTTAGCGCCATCGACCCGAGGTGAACGTGCGGGATGTGAGGCAAGCCTGCATGCGCGGGGAAGGCACCAGGCAGGCTCCCGGCAGGTTTGCGGCCGCCAACGCCCGGCCGCGGCTTGCCTTGCTGCTGACCGCCGTCCTGGTCGTCGCGGCCGGCGCTGTTGCGGTACACCTGGTCACCGAGTCCCGGTCAGGCTGCCAGGAAGCGCTCGTGCCCGCCTATTTCTACCCCGGAGCCAACTGGACCAGGGCGATCACCAGCAAGCCACCGCCCAGCGTCATGATTCTCGACGTCACCAGCTCGGGCGCGGGCAGGTCACCGGACCGGAATTACCAGGCCGCCATCAAGCGCGCGCAGGCCGCCGGGATCACCATCATGGGGTACTCCAATACGGACTACACGAAGCGGCCCGCCGCGGCGGTCGAGGCGGATGTCTCGCACTACCGGTCCTGGTACCACGTGAGCGACATCTTCCTCGACGAGGTCTCCAGCGATCGTGCCGGGGCTTCCTACTACCAGCGCCTGGCCAGCTACATCCACGACGTCAACCCGGGCTCGAAGGTGATGCTGAACCCCGGCACCTATCCCAACCGGCGGTACATGTCGATCGGCGACATCGTCATGGTGTACGAGAATACCTACGCCAATTACGTCAGCCTTCGCGTGCCCGGCTGGGTGCGCGATTATCCTGCGGCTAAATTTGCGTATGCCGTTTACGCCACATCGAGCTCTCAGCTGGCCAGCACGATCAGCCTGGCTCAGCAACGGCACGTTGGCTATATCTACGTGACCGGCAATTCGGGCACGAACCCTTACGGCTCACTTCCCGCCTACTGGCCGGCCGAGAATGCGGTCGTCGCCGGATGCGCGCGCATCAGCATGTTATCCGGCGGCAGATAACGTCTACTGGCAAGGATGGCGCTCCCCGGCCAGAGCCGACGTGAACAACGTCCCGTCGATGCCGCCCGAGATGTCGGCCGCGCAGAATTGACCGAGATCCTTCGCGGCGTCGGAGCCCCAGTCATTGGTGTACTCCGCATCCAGAACGAGCTTCCCGGCGCGCACGTACGGCGGCGTCACGGTCTCGCACGTCTGGTAGTAGCGGCATTCCTCGGTGAGCAGGAAATCGGTGGTGGGCTCGAGCGCCACCGAGAACGCCGGGTCGTTATCCCCGTTCTTCTGCCCCCAGGCCAAGCCGAGGTGATGCGCGTAGGAACCAAGCGCGCGATCATACGCCACGTTCTGCGCCTCGGTGATGGGGAAACCGGTGTCGTCGGTGTACGAATCGTCGATATCCGGCTCGACCGCGTCGAAGCCCTTGGCCGCGCATTGCTGCCGGATCATCGACTCGATAATCGACACCGTGGACGGCGCGTTGATGTTGAGGTAGTCCTCCGGGTACCCCGGCATCGCATCGCCAAGATCACCGGCGGCCTCGAGCTGGTCGTGGTAGCTGACCGCGATGCCCTCATCGGCCGCCGAATAGTAATTTCCGGCCGAGCCGATCTCGATGTAACAGATCACCTTGCTCCCCTGCCGGTGCAGGGCGGCCACCGTGGAAGCGGGGTTGAGGATGCCGTCGATGTCATACAGGCCCATTCGGGCCGTCCAGTGGCCGGCCGCGTTCAGCACGCCGGTTCCCATGTCCAGCGTGCTGCCGCTGCTCAGCGGATGATCTAGTTCCCACTGGAATTCGGGCCCATTGTCCGGGCCGGCGTTCGAGGGATGCCACCAGCCGGGCGCCGTGCGCCCCTGCGTGACGGGAGCGACCGCGGGCCGGGTGGCGCGCGCCCCTGGTGCCGCCGCCGTGGCCGCCGGTACCGCCGGCACCGGCGGTACCGGCGGGGCGGCATGGATCGTGGCCGGGTCAGGCGACGGCGTGGACCGGCGGGGGGCACCGCTGCCGCATCCGGCCAGCAGCAGGCCCGCCGCAGCCATGACGATCGCGGTCTTCTTCATGAATGTCGCGTTCCTGCCCCGTGCGGAGAGCCGTTCCCGGCCGACCCATCGCCTTGTGATGATACGCGGGGCCACTCCCGATCCCGCCGCGGGCCGCTACCCGTTTGGTTCGTTGACCTGCGCCGGCGCATTGACTGGGGCCGCCGGGTTCGCCGCCGCGGTCACCTTGGTGATGTTGCCGTTGCCGGCGGCGAGCAGGGCACGGGCCTGGCTGGCGTTCCCGCTGCTGACGTCGGTGCCCGCCTTTGCGAGGTCATTCAGGCCGACGCGGTAGATCGCCGCGTCCACCGGGGGCATCGGCCCGCCGAGCGCCGTCTTCACATCCGCCGCCAGCTGCGCGGCAGCGCTCTTCTCCGCGTCGCGCTGACCGGACCGCTGGGCGGCGCTGAGCTTGCCCACGTCGGTGTTGACGGTCGCGAGAAGCTTACCGGCCGACCCGGTCACCCATTTGGCTCCTTTGGTCACGGGCGGCAACGTCGCGGCGGACGGCCGGCTCGCCGTCTTTCCCCCACTGAGGCTGAGCACGACGCCGACCACCAAGGCGGCGAGCAGAACCGGGATCAGCGCGACCAGAAACTTGTTCCGCCGCACCCACGGCGCCACGGGCCACCGCCGCGTTGCGGGCCCGGTGGCCCATTGCTCCATCGGAGTTGTCACGTTCGTTTTCCCCCTTTTTCCTCTGGCTGGCCGCCCGGTGGGGTCCCGGCGTGTTCGCCGGGACCCCACCGGGCACCGTGAACCGGCTGGCTCAGCTGACCTTCAGGGTGAAGGTCTGGGTGGCTGTACCGACCGAGTTGCTGGCCGTGATCGTGAGCGTGTAGGTACCGGCGGTCGTCGGGGTCCCGGTCAGGGTGGCCGTCCCGTTGCCGGTGCTGGTGTAGGTCAGCCCGGCCACGGTGCCGGTGTGCGTGAGGCTTGCCGCGGGGTAACCGGTGCTTGTGAATGTGAAGGTGTAGGCCTTCCCGTGGGTCGCCGTCGATGTCGCGGCGCTGGTGATCGCGGGGGCCTGGTCCACGGTCAGCGTGAACGCCTGGGTGGCGGTCCCGCCGCTGTTGGTCGCGGTGACCGTCAGCTTGTAGACGCCGCCCGTGCCGACCCCGGGCGTCCCGGCCAGGGTGGCCGTGCCGTTGTGGTTGTCGGTCCAGGTCAGGCCCTGCGGCAGCGCGCCGGCTTCGGCCAGGGCCGGGGCGGGCGCCCCGGTTGTGTTGACCGTGAAGGAGAAGCCGGAACCAACGGTGGCGGTGGCGGTGGCCGCCGATGTGATCGCCGGGGCGCCGGTGACGGTCAGCACGAACGACTGGGTGGTCGTCCCGCCGGTGTTGGCCGCGGTGAACGTGACCGGGTAGGTGCCGGCGCTGGCGGCGGTGGGCGTACCGGTCAGCGTGGCGGTCCCGTCGCCGTTGTTGTTGAAGCTGACCCCGGCCGGCAGGGTCCCGCTCTCGGTCACGTTGGTGGTGTAGGTGGTGGTCGGGCTGCCCACCGTGGTGACCGTGAAGGTGAACGCCTTGCCGGAGGTCGCCGCGGCCGCGGCCGCACTGGTGAACGTCGGCACCTTCACCTTGGTCCCGGCCGCCTTGACGGTCAGGGTGATTGTCTGGCTGGCGGTGCCGCTGGTGTTGGTGGCGGTGACCGGCACCGAGTAGGTGCCCGCCGCGACCGCGGTGGTGCCGGACAGTGATCCGGTCCCGTTGCCGTTGTCGGAGAAGCTGACTCCGCCCGGCAGGGTCCCGGCCTTCAGTGCCGCCGTCGGGTAGCCGGTGGTGGCTACGGTGTAGGTGAACGCCGTGCCCGACGTTTCCGTCACCGCGGCCGCGCTGGTGAAGGCGGGCGCGTTGCCGACCGTCAGGGTGAACGCCTGGCTGGCGGTCCCCGTGGAGTTCTTGGCCGTGAAGGTCAGCGGGTATGGGCCCTTGGCGGCCGCCGTCGGCGTGCCGGACAAGGTAGCCGTCCCGTTGCTGTTGGCGGTGAACGTGATGCCCGGCGGCAGCGTCCCGGCACTCGTCAGCGTTGGCGTCGGGGTGCCCGTGGTGGTCACGGTGAAGCTGAACGCCTTACCCGAGGTCGCCGTGGCCGTGGCGGCGCTGGTGATGGCCAGCCCGCTGTTGACGGTCAGGACGAGGGCCTGGGTGGCCGTCCCCGTCGAGTTCTTGGCGGTGACCGTCAGCGTGTAGGTGCCCTGGCTGCCCGCCGGCGGGGTGCCGGCCAGGGTGGCTGTGCCGTTGCCGTTGTCCTTGAACGTGACCCCGGACGGCAGGGCCGGGCTGCTGGTGGCGGACAGCGCCGCCGTCGGGACGCCGGTGGTCGTCACCGTGAACGTGCCGGCGGTCCCGGCGGCGAAGGTGGTGCCGCTGGCGCTGGTGATGACCGGGGCGGCATTGGCCGGGTTCACGGTCAGCGTGAAGCTCTGGGTGGCGTTGGAGCCGACCCCGTTCGCCGCCGTGATCGTGATCGGGTAGCTGGCGTTGGTCCCCGCCGCCGGGGTGCCGGCCAGGGTGGCCGTCCCATTGCCGCCGTCGACGAAGGTGACACCCGACGGCAGCGCCCCGGATTCGGTGATCTTCGCCGTGGGGCTGCCGGTGGTCGTCACGGAGAACGTTCCGGCCGTGCCCACGGTGAACGCCGTGGAGCTGGCGCTGGTGATCGCCGGGGCGGTCGGGGCCGCGTTCACGGTCAGCGTGAAGCTCTGGGTCGCGTTGGAGCCGACCCCGTTCGCCGCCGTGATCGTGATCGGGTAACTGCCCTTGCTGCCCGCCGCCGGGGTGCCGGCCAGGGTGGCCGTCCCGTCGCCGTTATCGGTCAGCGTGACCCCGGACGGCAGCGTGCCGGACTCGGTGATGACGGCCGTGGGGCTGCCGGTGGTGGTCACCGTGGACGTGCCGGGCGTGCCCTCGGTGAAGGTCGCCGAGGCCGCGCTGGTGATCGCCGGAGCTTGCGCGACCGTGATGGTCAGGGTCTGGGACGCCGTGCCGTAGCCGTTGACGGCGCTCAGCGGGATGGCGTACGTGCCCGGGGTGGTCGGCGTGCCGGAGAGCGTCGCCGTTCCGTCCTTGTTGTCGGTGAAGCTCACGCCCGCCGGCAGGTTGGACTCGCCCCAGCTGGGCGCGGGATAGCCCCCGGCCGTGGCGGTGAAGGAGAACGCCGATCCGGCCGTGGCCGTTACGCTGCTGGCGCTGGTGAAGTTCGGCGCGTCACCGACCACGACCGTGTAGGTCTGGGTCGCGTCGGGGCTGATCC
>Ga0187867_10001669_pt1 | contig 19048 bp, 19 predicted proteins | sample June2016WEW_13_1_FD_132976 | JGI IMG/M metagenome (GOLD analysis project Ga0187867, IMG submission 132976) | Peatland microbial communities from SPRUCE experiment site at the Marcell Experimental Forest, Minnesota, USA - June2016WEW_13_10 | ecosystem: Environmental > Terrestrial > Soil >...
CAGGACTCCGGCGCGCAAGGAGCCTTGGTGGCGATTGACAACTCGACGGGCGGAATCAAGGCAATGGTGGGTGGACGGGACTTCAGCGAGTCGAAGTTCGATCGTGCGACCCAGGCGTTGCGGCAAGTAGGATCGTCGTTCAAGCCCTACGTTTACACCACGGTCATCGACAAGGGCGGAAGTCCGGAGGATACGATTCTCGATGAGCCAGTCACTTTCGAGACTGGGTCGGGGCCTTACTCGCCGCATAATTATGACGAAAAGTTTGAAGGCGTCATCACGCTGCGGCGCGCTTTGGCGCAGTCGCGGAATATACCAGCGCTGAAACTGGCCAGCGAGGTCGGGATTAAGAGCGTGATCGAGTACGCGGAGCGCTTCGGAATCACAGCCAAGCTGCCGCCCTATTTGCCGGTGGCGCTGGGCTCGGCGGAAATTACGTTGATGGAGCAGACCTCGGCGTACAGCGTATTCCCGAATGACGGTGTGCGCGTCACCCCTCGCTACATCACCAAAGTGACTGACTACGAAGGACGAGTGCTGGAAGAGGATTACCCGGACGTGAAGGATGTGATCAGCGCACGCACGGCACGGATCATGACGTCAATGCTGCGAGAGGTGGTGTTGCACGGGACCGCAGTGGCGGCAGCGAAGATGCCTATTCCGGTTGCCGGAAAAACGGGTACGACCAATGACTTCACGGACGCATGGTTTGTGGGATTCTCCCCCACGATGACTTGCGGCGTGTGGCTAGGATTCGACGAAAAGAAAACGCTGGGAGCCAAAGAAACAGGAGCGCATGCCGCGCTGCCGATCTGGATGAATTTCATGAGCAACGCCATGGCGGGGAAAGATCAAGGGCAGTTCCAGCCGCCGCCGGAGATGCCAGGACCCCTGGTGCAGAAAGTAGATACGCCAGATACCATGCCCGGCGCGGATGAGACACACTAAGATGGTTGGCGGTGATCGGGCGTTTGATGGATCGGCGCACTCACGATTCGTCCGACTATAGTTTCTAGTTGCTATGAAGCCTTTCTTCCGCTTTGCGATACTGGCGCTGACGCTGGTGGTTGTGGCACTGCTGTCGGCATTGACGGCAATGCGATTTGCGATTCACGGCCAGGAAGTAGAAGTGCCCGCAATTGTTGGGCTCACACCGTCGGACGCGGGGCGTGCCGTTGCCACGCTTGGACTGCAGCTCGAAGTGGAGCGGCAGTATTACAGCCCGCAAATTCCCGAGGGACGGATCATGTCGCAGTTGCCCCTGCCGGGGGCGAAGGTGCGCCGGGGATGGCAGGTGCGCGTGGCGCAGAGCCTGGGACCGCAGCGCGTGGCGATTCCCGATGTCACAAAACAGAGTGAGCGAGCGGCGGAATGGAATATCCGTCGCCGTGGATTGGATCTGGCGTCAACGGCGGAGATGCAATTGCCGGGAACGCCCGCCGACCAAGTGCTGGCGCAGAGCCCGCCCGCAAACGCGAGCCGGGTGGCGGCACCCAAAACCAGCCTTTTGGTGACGGCAGCAGCCGATCCGCCAGCGTATGTGATGCCGAGTTTTGTGGGGCAACCCTTGGGCAGCGCAAGTCGCACACTGCAGGATGCGGGCTTCAAACTAGGGAACGTGAGCATGGCGCCTCCGTCGGCGAACGCGGCGTCGCCGAGTACCGCGCCGTCTGTGCCAGGCTCGCCGCCACAACCATCGCCAGCAAGCGTGATCGTCGTCCAGACGCCACCAGCTGGGCAGAAAGTTCTTGCAGGTGCGGTGGTGAACTTCGAAGTGCGATAAGAGACAATATTCGCATCCGCTTGTATTAACAAACGGTCGGCCCAATCATATCTTTTTCAAGATCGCGGCGAAGAATCCATCGCACGGGTGAACACCGGGCAACGTCCGCAGGTAAGGGCCACGCGGGAGCGAAGAAACGTTGCTCCAGATTAATTCTCCTTGTTGTTGAAGACGCTCAAGCTCAATTCCACAGTCGACCAGGCGGAAGGGCGACCCTTCTGCCAGAGCGCTCTCAACGACGTCTTCGTTTTCTTCTCGTTCCAGAGAACAGGTGGAATAGAGCAGGCGGCCTCCGGCGCCGACTTGATGCAGAGCCGAACGCAGAATTGAGATCTGGCGCACCTGCAAGTCAGGAAGATCTTTGGGCACGAGCCGCCACTTGATTTCTGGGTTGCGAGAGAGAGTACCTGTGCCGGAACAAGGGACGTCGGCGAGAATGCGGTCAAAGCTTGCCACGAAGGGCAAATCTAGCGCATTGGCGGCGACCACGCTTATCCTGCTGGCTGCCGCCTCGGTGAACGGATCGTGAGCTCGCACTAACCTCCGCAGTAACCGGGCGCGATGCGGATGAAGCTCGACCGCTACAATGTCGGCATTGAGATTATGATCGGCGATGGCCAGGGTCTTTCCGCCAGGTGCCGCGCAACAGTCGAGCATCCGCGCTCCGCGCCCCACGAGAGCTGCGATGAGCTGCGAGGCTTCGTCCTGAATAACACAGAGGCCCGCTCGAAAGGCGGACGTTCTCGTAATGTCTCCGTTCCGAACCCGTCTCGCCGAGGCAAGGAAAGCACCGGGATCTAGTTCGACTCCTTCGCCGCGGAGCTGGTCTTCTGCTGCTGGATGACGAAGGCGAATTGCGGTCCCGGGCACTGATTGATTGTGTCGGCAAATTTGAATTGCGGCTTCGAGTCCATAGGCGTGCGTCCAGCGTTCGACGAGCCACAGCGGATGGGCACTGCTGGCGGCGAGCGTCTCGGCGGAAGCACCATTAATCGCGGGCGGAGGAGCATCGATGCTGGACGATACACCGCCGCTGAGTTTGCGCAGGACGGCATTGACGAATGGAGCGGCGGAGCGTTTGCGAGCGCGCTTGACGAGTTCCACGCTCTCATTGATTGCAGCACGGGCAGGAATGCGGCTGAGCCAGCGAAGTTGGTAAACCGCGAGTCGGAGTGCGGTGAGAATCTCGAGATCGAGTTTGGAGATCGGTTGTGAAGAGATGTCTGAGACTTGGGAGTCTAGCAGCGAGCGCCAGCGTAGGACGCCCATGACCAGTTCGGTTGTCAGGGAGTGATCAACCGTCGAGAGCGAGGCAGAGCCTCGGGAATGAAGCAGGTCCGATGCATACGAAGACTCGCGCTCCACGCGGAGCAGGATGTCAAAAGCCGCAGCACGGGCAGGGGAAACTCCTGGTTGCGAGTGTCGAGTTTTTGGTTTCACTGAGGCCAGTATGACGGAAGCGGCCGTTGCGAAGGAGGAATTCGTATTGCGTTACGCGCCCAGCCTCTCGCCGGGCTGAGGGCGATAGCCCCGAATAAAATCCGGTGCGGAGCTGCGTTTTTTGCCTTCCAGCTGCACTTCGAGGAGTTCGATCGCCGTACCATGGCCGCATCCAACGAGGAGATGATTACCTTCCACTTTCAGTTCTGACGACGGCAGCGTGCAATCGAACCCGGTCGCTTGCCATACCCGTAGATTCTTACCGCGAAATTTTGAGTGCGCACCTGGCCACGGTTGAAAAGCTCGCAGGCGGTTCAGGATCTCGGTCGCGGGGCGAGAGAAATCGATGAGGCCGTCTTCTTTCTTGAGGATGGGCGCGAGCGTGGCCTGCGAGTGATCTTGTTGGCGGGAACGAATGGTGTCGCCTTGGAGCCCGCGCAGCGTTGTAACTGTGAGATCCGCTCCCACAACCGCCAGCTTCGGGGCCAATGTTTCTGCTGTGTCGTTGGGTGCAATTGGGATTTCCTGCTGCAGCAGAATGTCACCGGTGTCCAGGCCCGCATCAATTTTCATCGTGGTGACCCCAGTGATGCTCTCGCCTCGGGCTATCGCCCACTGAATGGGCGCGGCCCCGCGATATTTTGGCAAGAGCGAAGCGTGCAGGTTGATGTTGCCAAGCGGCGGAAGATCGAGCATCCATTGCGGAATGATGCGGCCGTAACCGACCACGATGATGGCGTCAGGGTTGAGATCGGTTAGTTGAGCGCGAAAGTCGGCGTTGTTCTTGATGCTTTCAGGCTGGGCAATCGGTAGTTCCAACTTTAGAGAGCACTGCTTGATCGGAGAGGCGACGAGTTCGAGGCCGCGTCCTTTGGGCCGATCAGGCTGCGTAACTACAAGGCGAACGTGGAATCCACCCTCAACCAGACTGGTGAGCGTGGGTACTGCGAAGCGAGGCGTAGCGCAAAAGACGAGATTGAGGGATTGAATCATTGACACATTGAGCCATTGACTCAATCTCTCAATGACTCAATCCTCTACCATTCTCCCGTTTTAACCAGCTTGCGAATCTTACGCTTGATCAGGTCGCGCTTGAGCGCGCTGATGTGGCTGATGTAGAGCTTGCCATTCAGGTGGTCGGTCTCATGCTGCAAGGCGCGGGCCAGTAAATCGTCCCCGGTCTTCTCGAAAATCTTTCCGCATAAATCTTGGGCGCGGATGGTAACAACCTGAGCGCGGCTCACGTTTTCGCGGAAGTCGGGGATACTGAGACAGCCTTCACTCTGCGAGTGGCGGCCTTCTTTATGGATAATTTCCGGGTTGATGAGTACAAGTTTGGCTTCAGGATCCTCTTTGAAGGTGACGTCAACCACGGCGATGCGGCGGGAAATCCCGATCTGGGGCGCTGCCAGGCCTACACCGCGGGCAGCGTACATGGACTCGAACATGTCATCGATCAGCTTCTTCAATTCTTCGTCGAAGACAGTAACTTTTTCGGCCGGCTTCTCGAGGACAGGATTTCCGAACTTTACGATGGGATGAATCATCAGTAGCTTTCCAGTTGCCGGCGGTAACCCTGGAAATTGCGCAAGGTCTCTCCCATGGAATCGCCACCGAATTTTTCGAGAGCGCAGCGAGCCAGAGTGAGTGCAACCATAGCCTCGGCTGCTACCCCCGCGGCTGGCACAACACAAACGTCGGAGCGCTCGTACGCGGCCCGCACGGGTTCGCGGGTGGCGAAATCCACCGACTGGAGTGGACGTCGCAAAGTGGAGATGGGCTTCAAGTAGCCGCGCACGCGGATCTCTTCTCCGTTCGAAACGCCGCCTTCAATTCCGCCGGCATTGTTGCGGGTGCGAGTGAACGCAGTAAAACTCGTGGGCTCGCCGTAGCCGATCTCATCGTGCACAGCAGAACCGGGGGAAGCTGCGGCAACAATACCGGAGCCGATTTCAACCGCCTTCACCGCTTGCAGCGACATGACGGCGGCAGCGAGCAAAGCATCCAGGCGTTCGTCCCACTGCGCATAAGTTCCCAGTCCAGGTGGAACACCGTGGGCAACCACCTCAAAGACTCCTCCTAACGAATCACCGGTCTTGAGGACCTTGTCGACTTCGTCTTTCATCAATTGCTGGATTTCCGGGTCAGCACAATTCAGCAAGATTTCTTCCTGATTGTAAAGAGCATTAATCCGCTCCCAAGGAACGCTTTCTTTCATGGACACATTGCCGACGGCGATGACGTGGCTTAGAACGTCAATGCCAAGCTCGCGGAGGAACGCTTTGGCGATGGCTCCGACGGCAACTCGAGCCGCCGACTCCCGGGCTGACGCGCGCTCCAGAACATAGCGGGCCTCAGGAAAGTTGTATTTCAGAGCTCCCGCCAAGTCTGCGTGCCCAGGCCGGGGAGATGCTACCCGCTTGTGACGAGCGGGATCGCCTTCGCCAACCGGCAAGGAGTCCTGCCAGTTTTTCCAGTCCTTGTTCTCGAGTTGGACCGAAATCGGCGAGCCAATCGTCATCCCATGACGGACGCCGGAAAGAATGTGCGCTGTGTCACGCTCAATCTTCATACGACCCCCCCGGCCATAGCCCTGCTGACGACGCCAGAGTTCATGGTCGAGAAGCGTCTGGTCCACTTTGAGTCCGGCAGGCAGGCCCGAGAGGAAAGCAACCAGCGCTTCGCCGTGAGACTCTCCAGCTGTGAAATAACGCAGCATAAGTGCTCGATTCTACCTGATGCGGGCCCTTCGAGTTGCCGCGAATGAAGGAAATTGCGCCGCTTCCAGCATTTTCACAGTCACAGCGAATGAATGATTGCTACAATATAAAAGTGAGCATGATTGCTACATTAAGTGAGCAGCTTGGTTTTTTCTTGTAGAAGTCTTTTTAGCGTCTGCGTCATTTCGCAAATTCACTGACCAAGCAAAGAAGGAGGAAGTGTGTGTCCCCACGCACAGATGCAAAAGGAAATGCCGGGCACAAAGGTTCGCTGCGTCCTCGTACATGACTACGTTCTCTGGCGACAAGGCCTGCGACGTTTGTTGGAAGACGAGCCTGATCTCGAGGTAGTAAGCGAGGCCGGAGATGCGGCCGAGTGCCTGCGCAAGGTTTTTGAGTTTCGCCCGGATGTGGTGATCGCGGATGCCGGCGCGTTCGGACTGTCTGCGTCTGAAGCGGAACGGCTAGTCGCGCGCCAATCGCCCTATACCAAGGTAGTATTCTTGAGCGAGCAGGAACTGTCCGGTTCCGGATTCGATGGGTCGCAAGCCCTTATGGAATATTCTGCCGCGCGCCAAACCTCTGTGGAACAGCTCGTCCAGATGGTTCGCAGCGTCTGCGGACGAATACATTCGGCAGATGAACTGCCGCGCGCTGTTGGATCCGCGTCTCCGCAAGAACACGCGCTGACAACCCGGGAACGGGAAGTCCTAAAATTGCTGGCGGAAGGGAAAACCGTGCGCAGGGCGGCGACAGATTTGGGCTTGAGCAGCAAAACCGTGGACGCTCACAAGTTCAATCTGATGCGGAAGCTTGGAATTCACAATAAAGCCGAACTGGTAATGTGGGCGATTCAGAAGAGAGTTGTAAAGATTCCTGCCTAGACGATTCGCGGCTGTATGCAAGCCTCGGCAAGCTCCGCGAGACCATGAACCTGCAAGTCGGGACGGCCCTCGGCTACTTTGACGGCACCGACGCCTCTTCTCGCCGATGGGCGGTTCACCCAAACCGCGGCCAGACCGAGCGATTGTGCCGGGATGACGTCGTGGTAGAGGCTTTGCCCCACGTGCAAGACACGGTTCGCGGGAACTCCGACACGGCCTAACGCGAGCTCAAAAATTTTCAATGACGGCTTGTAGGCTCGCGCCTGCTGGGCCGTGATGATCTGGCTAAACTCGACTCCCAGTTGAGGCCGCGTGGCCGCGAAGAGATCGTCGTCCACATTGGAAATGATCGACAGACGGAAGCGATTCTGCAGTTCAAGCAGTGCCTCGACCGTGTCAGGCCACGGCTTCCACTCCTTGAGGGATTCAGCTAGAGAGCGCCCTTCCTGATCCGTGGGCGTGAATCCAAGTTGTTTTCCAAACTGCCGCACGACGGAATGAAGAACTTCCCGATAGCAGTAATACTCGCCCTGCTCAGAGCTAGCTTCAAAATCCCCATAAAGCTGCAGGATCCTAGCATCGTCTATATCCTTACCGTGGGCTGAAAGGATACGGTGCACGCAGCGGAGAATTCCTTCTTCCCAATTGATGAGAGTACCGTAACAGTCGAACGTGAGAATTTCGAATCGGCTGAAGTCAAGCATTGTGCGCACCTTCCAGCGCCAAGGCTAAGATTCAAACCCGGGCAGCGTGGGAGCTTTTTCGCGGGATTCACTAATAGACTCCGCTTCCGCCTCAGTGGCGGAAGGATCTTCGACAGGAGGAGTAACCTTTGCCGTAAGAAACTTCGCGCTGTTCAGCAGCGGACGCCCGAGTGAAGCGTTGTAACTGGTCCAAGGACTCTCCAGGTCGGCCTCGCGCTCAAAGTGAGCGCGCATGGCCTCCATCTTTGAGTCCAAGTCATCCATGTAGTGTAGAAGGAGTGCTTCCGGAAACATGGGCAGCTTGGGCGAGCCGAATTCGTATTCGCCATGGTGGCTGATGATGAGATGCTCCAACAGCGTCTTGAGTGTGTCCGGGAATCCCGAAATCAGCGCGAGCTTCGCCTGCAACATCTCGAGTTCAATGACCATGTGTCCTAGCAACTGCCCGCGCGTGGTGTAGGTAAACGAGCGATTGTAAGCAAGTTCGTGAATCTTGCCGATATCGTGGAAGAAAACACCAGTCAACAACAAGTCGCGGTTGACCTGAGGATAATTTCGGCACACCAGGTCGCATGAACGAAAGAGCGAGACCACGTGGTCGAGCAAGCCGCCGATATAGGCGTGATGCAGGGTTTTGGCAGCGGGAGCATTGCGATATGCAGCAGCGATCTCCGGATCAGACATGAAGGCTTGTACCAAGGCCTTGAGATAAGGATTCTGAAACGAAGCCACAAAGTCCGTGAGGGACTGCCAGAGTTCGTCGATGTTTCTGGTGGTCTTAGGAAGATAGTCAGAGAATTCGATCTCCGATTCGCCAAGCTTTCGCAGCTTGTGGATGGTGAGCTGGAAGCGGTTCTTGTATTTGTTGACCAAGCCCTTGATTTTGAGAAAGTCATCCTGCTCGAAGACGTTGAGCACTTCTTCCACGTTGTCCCACATCTTGGCTTCGAGCTGCCCGCTACGGTCGCCAAGGGTTAGAGCGAGGTATGGCTCACCCGTCTTCTTAGGCTTGATTTGCTTGGAGACCACGACGAAGTTGGAAGTGATGATCTTGTTTTCGTGGCGGGTACACTCGCTGATGTAGAAATCCTTCATTCTCTCCATGAGTGTAAACCAGAAGTTACGACGGCGGTGAAGCTGGCGCGGAAGACAGGTGGCGTTCGCTCCTAGAGTATGCCCAGCACTTTCTTTTTCTTCTTCTTCAGATTCTTCGCTTCGGTCTCTTTGGCCGCGGTAGTCTCAATCGGCTTGGTCTGATTCGGGCTAGCGCCGGAATCCGCGTACCCTTCCTTGATGTCGATATAAGCCTCTTCACGCAGTTTGGTCAGATAGGCGCGGAGTGCGGGCTGTAGTTTCTCGTAGTAAAGAGCATCTTGGATCTTAGGTCCGACATCTTTCAGCGGGGGAATGCCCGCCATTTGGTGATCGGTAACTTTCAAGATTACGTAGCCCTGCTTCGTGCGGATCACATCAGTAACCTCGCCGGCCTTCATAGCGAAGGTTTTGTCTTCAAGTTCCTTGGCAAGAGTTCCACGCTTGAACACTCCGAGATCTCCGCCTTGGGCGGCCGAAGGGCCTGAGGAATTTTTCTTAGCTACGTCTTCAAAGCTCGCACCGGCGCGGATTTGTTTGAGGAGTTCATTGGCCTTGGTCTCGGCGGCAGCCAGAGCTGCAGTCTCTTCCGCCTGCTTAGCGGCGTCGTCCGTGGCCTGATTCTTTGCACTGTCGCCTCCATCGTTGGGGCCACCCGTGTTGTTCTCTGCCGGCTTAGCGGCCGTTGGTTTGTCCGCCGGCTTTTCCGGAGCAATCAATATCTCACTTAGCTTGATCGATTCGGGTTGCTCCATCTCATTTTTGTGTTCGCCATAGAATTTCTGTTGCTCGTCGGTAGTGATGCTGAGGTGGGAGCCGACCTCTTCGCCGATCACCTTTTGCGTAACGATCTGGTTACGCATGTTTTGCTTGAAATCTTCGTAGGAAATGCCCTGCGCCGTCGCGGCCTTTTCCAGCTCTTCCATGGTTTCCAGCTTCATGTCCTTGCGCATCTGGTCCAGGCGCTTGATCAGGTCAGTGTCTCCGGTGATTCCAAGATCCTTGCCCTTTTCAAGCGGAAGCTGCTGGTCGATGAGATCGCGCAGGATGTCCTTTTCACGCTCGCTAAAAAGCTTGTCCGCGTTGTTTGGATCCTGCTGTTTGACGTCATCCTTAAGCTGATCCTTGCTGCGGAGGAACTCCGAGCGGGTGATGATCTGGCTGTTCACTCGCGCCACAATTTCTTCGACAACTTGCCCAGCAGCAAAAGCCGGCACAAACGACATGCCAATGAGTATCAGAAGCATTCTTTTCATAAAATTCTGGAGGGCCGCCACGCTGCCTGGGCTTGCGGGCGAAAGTGGGCTACGGCCGCCTGGCTATTCTACTACTTCCGGACAGCCCGACATCGCCTGACATTAATGTTTTGATGCGTTGCCGATTCTGCCAGGTTGCAGCGATGCTCATTAAGCGTCCCGCATAAACACAAGGGCCGTCATGTCATCTAGAACCAAGGGTTCGCAGGTGAACTCGCCAATCGCATTCAAAATGGACATGGAGAGGCCTTGGGCATTCTGCGAAGTCTCGGCCTGAAAGCGTTCTTTCACGCGTTCCAAGCCGAATTCCCGATCTTCCGCTGTGTCGTCTTTGCACTTGCCTTCAACGACTCCACGCGAAACCAGAAGAAGAACCGCACCTCTCTCCAGGCCAACGGTGGGAGCGTCGCAGGTAGCGTGCGAGAACAGGCCGAGCGGCAAACCTGTGGATGCGAGTTCGACAATGCCGGTACTGTCCCGGAGCAGTCCCGGTGTGTGTCCGGCATTGGTGTAACAGAGGGTGCCGAATTTTTCGTGGTAGCAGCCGATGAACCCTGGGCACGAGCAGATGCCGTGGGCAGCTTCCATCAAGCCGCGGTTGAGGTGAAGACAGAGTTCAGTCATGGCGTCAGCTTCGTTGAAGTCGGGCCGGGCAAAAAGTTCGGTTCCGAGAGTACGGAACATGTTCTGGGCCGCCGAGAGGATTATTTGATTGCTTTCGCGCCGCCCGGCAACGTCGAGCAGGCCAAATAAGACGCGCTCGGGGCTGACTCGCAACGAGTCGTAGAAATCTCCTGCGACTCGTTTACCGTAAGTGGTCGCCGCAATCTCCGCCCCCTCAATCTTCGGAAACTCGCTCGTGGCGGGCTCCAGGGGTAGCAGAGGATCGGGCACACGGGACTGAAATAGAGCGCACATTTGACGGGTGACTAAAAACCGAAACTAGCATAAGGGTTGATGGCGGGCAAATGAGTCATGCAAAGATCTACGGAATGCACGTAATTACTCGCCGTACTTATCGCTGAGGTACTTGGCAAGATCAGACTCCAGTTGGCCGTAATCGGAATGAATGGTCGCTCGCAGGGCGGCTTCGGTGGAGCTGCCCTCGCTAAGGCGCTGCAGAATCCGCTGGATATCGCCCATACCGTAAGAATCATTGATGTAAGAAACCGCTGCCAGCGACTCCGCGTAAGCCACGTAGGCCTGCGCCCCAGAGAAACGCATGAAACTCCCTTCCAGCACGTTCAGCGGAATGTTGCTCTGCGACTTGAAGAGCCGAGCCAATTGGGGTCCATCGTTGCCCAGGGATTTCGGTTCGAGAAGCTGCGCGATTCCTTCATGCAGCCAGGGCGGACAGCGCCCGGCCGAGATCTGATTAATGAACGAGTGGGCCAGTTCGTGCTTCAGAACCCGGGCCAACTCCGGGGTCATTGAATTAAGACCGCTGATGGGAATGCGGAGTTTGCCATCATTGAGGGCTCCCGACCAGGAAGGTGCGCGTGTAACGTCAAAGAAAGCTTGTTCGGTATAGAGCGTTACAAGAACGTTGTCGCGTGGGGGCGTGCCTAGATCCCGCGCCAGGTCATCGTAGTCCGATTCGAGCGCGGCCAGGATTTGTCCACGGAATGCTTCGGAAGTCTGCTTGCCCTCGTAGTGCAGAACAAAATGGCTGCTTTCGCGCTGAGCGAAGTCGGTCTCAACATTTTGTTCGCGCTGAGCCTTTTCCAGATATTGTTGGACGGCGGGATCGGACGCAGTTCGAGGGAATGCTTCCAGGAAGCTACGGCGTCTTTGGTACGGTCGGAAGCCTGCTGCGCATAGCCTAGCACCGTGTAAGCATCGGGCGAATCGGGCGCGGCACTCACGGCGCGCTGGGCGTATGGAAGAGCCTGTGAGGGGTTGCCTGTGCGCACCAGCAGGGCTGCATAGTAAATAAGAACGGTGGAATTCTCCGGCTGGAAGCGGAGAGCACTGTCGAAATAGCGCCGAGCTTGATCGATGTTGCCTTGGTCGAATTCAAACTTGCCAGCAATGAAGTCAGCAGTAGCGCTCAACTCTGCATTTCCTTTGCTTTCAAGTTTCGCAAGAGCGTCCGGGTCGACCTTGCCATCCTTCACTATTGTCTTAGGCAGGTCACCCTCGTTCGCGAGGCTATCAGCCGGGATGAACGCGGGGAGCTCTCCGACACTCTTGGCCGCGCCCGAGGACGCAGCGCTGGCGGGCATGCCGCCGGCCTCGACTCGTTCCACCGAGCTCTTGGGAATAGCATACGTATCGTCACCGACTTCATATTCGTAGCGGCTGCCATTTTCCCGGACGTGATCGGCGAGGATAGTGCGGCCGTTCTTTAAGTGGATCGTGTCTGCCGACGCCACCGCGCAGACCATCAACACCCATATCGTTGCGAAAGTAGTGACACGAAGCCCCATTGAAGCGCATTCTAGCAACCGTGGGCGTTTACCCATACGTAACGAAGGTACTGGCTTCACCGTGCCGGATTGGCGTGATGCTGGCGGGTTGCATGGCACTCTTACCGTGCACCCGCGCATACGGTACCCAGTCACCGCCGGCGGAGACCCATCGGCCCGGACCGGCAGAGTCCCTCTATCTGCAATTGAGCAGTGTCGGCCTCGATCCTACGCGGGTCTTTCGGGTACGCGACAGTTCGCTGGATCGTCCCGCAATCCATATCACTCTGGAAGATGGCACGATCGCCTTTACGCGAGATGTACTGGGCAGGATCACTGGCGCATTTTTTGAGGGCGATGGAGAAGTGCTGCTGGTCCCTCCCAACGAAGTCGAACGAAAGTCGATGAGCCTGTTCACCGGGATGGCAATTCTCGAAGAGCGTTTTTCGACCGCCTACATTCGCTTCAACGACAATGCCGCCACTGAATTGCAGTCCGGTCTCAGGGCACCGGAGGATGCGGAGGGGTTTGTCACTCGATGGGACGAAACCGCGCGCAACCTGGCACGAGGAGATGCCATGAGATTGCTGGCAGATTTCAGCGAGATGCTTCCCAGCACGGACCGAACGGGTTCCCAGGATTCACCACGCTCGAGGACGGCGGATCCGGCAGATCGCATGCTGCATGCCCGACTACAAGGAAACAAACTGGGCGTCTTTGACGTCGTCTTCGACGCAAACGCGGGAGAACAAGTCGAGGCCGGACAGGCGAAAGCCGCGGCTGACGGAACTGTTTATTACGACGTCTGGACCTGGTTTTCAACCGAGGACGATCGGCCGGGACGACCGGCCCTTAGACAGACCCAAGAGGCTCTGTCGACAGAAACAGAATCCCGTGAAGATCCGATTTTCGTGCGCAATTACATCATTGGCGCCCAGGTGAAACCACCCAAAGAACTCGACGCAGAAGTGAAGCTGAATCTCGAGGTGGTGCGCGATGGATCGCGTTTCTTGGTGTTCGAATTGTCGCGCTTCCTGAAGATTCAAACCGTAGAAGCAGACGGACACGCGGTGGAATTCATTCAGAATCCGGCGGTGGAAGGCACGCGACTGGCACGCAGTGGCAACGACCTAGTGGCTTTGATTCTGCCCCAACCGGTGCGAAGGGGGCAAAAGATCAGGTTGCGGTTTGTTTACGGTGGAGAAGTGTTGGCCGAAGCAGGTAAAGGCCTTCTCTATGTGGGCGCGCGTGGAAACTGGTATCCCAACCGCGGGCTGGCCATGTCCGATTTCGATCTTACCTTCCGTTATCCTCCGGGTTGGACGCTCGTCGCGACGGGCAAACCGGAACCAGTGGCAAATGCATCATCGACATCGACGCAAACCGGTACGCAAAGCGCCGAAGGCTATCAAGTGGAGCGTTGGGTGTCGGAACGGCCCATTCCAGTTGCCGGATTCGATCTCGGCAAGTATGTTCGGGCCACCGCGCAAGCTGGCAATATCAATGTGGACACTTACGCCACTATCGGTGTGGAACGGGACTTTCCCACGCCCCCGGCACAAATCAAACCCGAGCCCGGGCGATCGCCGCGTAAAATCCCTCTGCCATCGATTGCTGCGGTCGCACCGTCCCCCGCGAGGAACGCGGCGGCAGTGGCAGAGTCAACCGCTCAGGCGATTCGTTACTATGCCGAGCGTTTCGGTCCGTTTCCCTATAGCAAACTGGCTCTGACCCAGTTGCCTGGGCGGGAGAGTCAAGGGTGGCCGGGGTTGATTTTCCTTTCTTCCTACGCTTTCCTGACACAAGAAGAGCGCGAGGAACTCCACATGGGTGCCGCGCACGAATTAATGGATCGACAGGTTCCTGCGCATGAAGCGGCGCACCAGTGGTGGGGAGATTTGGTCACATGGAGGACGTATCGTGACCAGTGGTTTTCCGAGGGGCTGGCAAATTATTGTGCGTTGATGATACTGCAGGAGAAGAATCCGGCAGGCTTCCGGCAGATCATGGAAAAATACCGAGGAGACTTGATGGAGAAAAACAAAGACGGCAGCCTGCGCAAAGATGCTGGACCCGTCACCCTGGGAAGCCGGCTCCTGTCGTCGCATTTCCCGGAAGGCTATGAAGCCATCAGCTACGGTCGAGGGACCTGGCTTTTCCACATGTTACGCTCGATGTTGCAGGACGCTGCGACGGATGTTGGACGAGAAGATCCGGCCCACGGTGTGGTGGAGGAGCCTTTCGTGCGGTCTCTACGAAAGCTTCGCGAGCGCTATGAAGGGAAAGCGATCACCACCAGCGAACTGCTCGATGTTTTTGCGGAAGATCTACCGCCATCGTTGCGATATGAGGGGAAAGCTTCCCTGGATTGGTTCCTGGATGGTTGGGTGAACGGCACTTCGCTGCCGAGGTTGGAATTGCAGAGCGTCAAGTTCGCAGCGAAGCCGAACGGTGTGGCCGTGACTGGGGTCATACGACAAAACGATGCCGGAGATAACTTGGTGACGTCCGTCCCTATATACGCAGTCTTATCCGGCAAAGCTCCAGTGCTGATAGGCCGCGTCTTTGCCGACGGCACGGAAAGTTCGTTTCACTTGTCTGCCCCAGCAGGAACCCACAAACTCCTGCTGGATCCCAACGGTACTATCCTTACAGCACCTAAGTAGACTCAGAGTAACTCCCCACGGTCCTATGTCCCAAATCGGAACGAGATTATCCTAAGCGTACCGGAAAGGGCGGTACTGTCATCAGTTCGGTATCATGCGACCACTGCATCGTGCAGCGCCAAGTGACTGGTCTTCTCGTGTTTGGAGTTCATTGCACAAGCAACCAACGATGGCAACTGATTTGCTACAGAAGAAACGTGGTTCAGGAGTGAAACACTTTGGATTCCCATGCCAGAGTCGTCAACTGCACATCGAGGGTCGGAGCTTCGTTGCCCCTGCCGCACCTACCACCAATAGGCCGGGGGCAGAACCGACCATCCCGGAAAGTGCACGCGCAATGCGCTGTCATCCACGATGCGCACGCGTACCGGCGAATGTTTGCATGCGTTGTTACGTTCGATAAATAGCCCGGACCAAGCTGTGGACTTCGTCCATGTAGGAATCCAGTTCGAAGGTGAGGCGCGCCCAGTCAAAATCCTTCAGCCTCGTGGAATGTTTGGCGAGGAGCGCGAAACCGGATTCTTCGGCCAGGTTCACTTGCCGTTCTTCCACATAGCCGTGGTTCAGTCCGTCATGCGGCAAAGCAAATCTGCCAACTGTACCAAGGCGACTAATCCCGCGTGTTCGACTGACTTTTCGGGGGAGTGGTGATAAGTCACGACCTCGACCAGTTCGGGTGCGAGTTGCCATCGTTCAGCGAGCAGACGTCCGCTGTCACAGTGGGTGAGTCCCATTGCCCGTTGTTCCGCCTCATGCAGAGGAATTCCTTCCGCTTTGGCGATTTCCCATGCGGCACGGAATTCCTTGGGTAAGACCCAAAGATTCACGATGATTCCCAAGTCATGGAGCAGACCAGCAAGATACGCTTTCCCGGGATCAGCAAAATTGATTTTGCAAGCGATATGGCGGCAAACCAGAGCGCAGCCGAGGGAATGCTCCCAGAAGACCACTGGATCCAGGCTCGTTTTGTCGCTCGGAAGCATATTCAACACGCCACACGACATGGCAATGTCACTGACATGGTGAAATCCGAGGCTAACTACAGCTCCACGCAGGGACTGCGCGTTCTGTACCCCTCCGAATATGTACACGTCCACAACGTTCGTGGTCGTATCGAACGTCAGGTTCCACACGTGTTCGATGATCATGGCGCGCGAGACCTGCCTTCCGGCATTTCGCATCAGATATTCGAGCAGCGAAACCTCTTTGGAAGTCAGCTCAATGCGGCGCCCGGCGCGTTCGGCGCGGTGTTCCACGCGATCCAGCTTTAGATCTTCCACCACCAGTACAGACTCCGAAGGCAGATGGCTGCGCCGCAGCAGTGCACGGATGCGCGCGGATAATTCACCGAAAGAAAATGCCTTCGGCAGATAATCGTCAGCTCCCGTGTCCAGACACTGCACCCGATCTTCCACGCGGCTTCGCAGCGTCAGCACCAGCACTGGCAGACTCGGCCTCCGCAGCCGCAAATGGCGCAACACGGCCACTCCGTCCAGCCGCTGCAGATTGAGGTCAAGGATCACCAGGTCGTAATCGACCTCGCTCCCCATCGCCCGCGCTTGCTCCCCATCCTCGGCCACATCCACTGCGTAGTGCTCCGCTTGCAACCCTTGGCACACAAACCCGGCAGAGCCGCATCATCTTCTGCAATAAGAATTCTCATAAGGAGGCCTTAATCACAGCCCGATTCTAGTTAGAGATGGGTCAGTTGAGACCGAAACTGAGCCGCACGAAAGTGAGTGTGTGCAGGAATAGAGCGCGGTGTCAAAACAGGAGGAGTGCAGCGCAGTCCATCCCCCTGTTATCCTGAGGCCCGCGCTCCTTGCTGCATCGTAAGAAATGTTTTGCGTTCTGCAATGACAGGCGCAATCCTCGCAACGGAGAAGACGAGCCGTGTGTTTTTCAGCAACAGCAAACTTTGTGGGCAGCGGAGTTCTGGGCGCCGTCGGCGTCGTCACCTTGACCAAAGTGAAGCACCGACGCGAACTGCTTTTCGCGGCGTTGCCCACGCTATTCGCCATTCATCAGTTCATCGAGGGATTCGTCTGGCTGGGACTGGATGGGATTCTCTCGCCTGCGGTGGCGCACAACATGGGCGCGGCATTCATGCTTTATGCCCAGGGGTTGCTCCCTTTCCTGCTGCCGCTAAGCGTGCTGCTGTTCGAGCCTAATCGGAAGAGCCGCAGGCGCATGCTCCCGTTCCTCGTGCTGGGTGGAGCAACGACGCTCTACATCCTATGGGCGCTGACCGCGTACCCGTTGCAGCTCTACATCAGGAGAAATAGCATCGTGTACATCAATCAAGCGACCAATAATACAGCGGTTGCGTTGCTGTATGTGATTGCAACCTGCGGATCGTTGTTTTTCTCGAAGATCAGGATGATGGTAATCTTCGGTGCGGCAAACCTGGCGATTCTCCTGGTTGTAATGGAGGTCAAGCGCTACGCCTTCACCTCGCTGTGGTGTGCGTACGCCGCAATCGCAAGTGTAATCATCCTCGCCTACTTCTGGAGAAGCCACGCATACCGCCCGTTCCTCTACGCGTAGCGAGCACATTTTGCAGCTTCATAGAATTAAGGAGAAGCACATGAGAACCAGACTAGCCGTCATCCTGCTGTGCCTAGTGTCCGTGCCGGGTCTCAGAGCGCAGACGACGAAGAGCAGTTTTTTCAAGACTTCCGACGGCGTCAGGATCCACTACCTTGAGGTGGGCAGCGGCCGGCCCATCGTTTTCATTCCCGGCTGGACAATGCCGGCCTGGATCTGGCAGAAGCAAATCGACGAGTTCTCGAAGACGTACCACGTCATTGGCGTCGATCCCCGTTCGCAGGGCGAGAGCGACAAACCACCCTACGGCCACCTGCCCGAAACCCGCGCCCGCGATTATAAAGAACTCGTCGATCAACTTGGCCTGAAGCAACCGGTCCTCATCGGTTGGTCGATGGCGTGCGGGGAGCTCATCAAATATGTCGAACAATTCGGCGCCGATAACATTGCCGGTTTAGTATTGGTGGATGGCTATCTGACGGACAAGCCCAGCGATCTGTTCGTCCCCATCTCGGGATGGATGAACCAGCTCCAACAGGATCGCCAGAAACAAGCCGACGGTTTCGTCCGCAGCATGTTCAAGAAGCCGCAGCCGGAGGATTACCTGAAGCGCATCATCGACGCCTCCACCCAGGTCCCAGCCGATACCGCGGTTCTACTCATCTACAACATGCTTGCCGTAAAGGATTTCACGCCGGGCCTCGCCAAAATGAATCGACCGGTGCTCTTCATGTACCAACCTGAATCGCAGCCGAGCGCCGACTTCCTGCAATCAAAGCTCGGCGACAAGCTCCGGCTGGAGCGCTTCGACGGCGACGGCCACGCCCTCTTCGTCGATGACCCGGAGAAATTCAACCACGTACTCGAAGGATTTCTCCAGAGCCTTCCCAAGTGATGGTCCAAATATCCCGTCATCCTGAGGCCCGCGGTTTGTGCGGGCCGAGGGACCTCTGTACTCGCCGTTAGCGCCGGATCCGCCAGCAGCATCGGCGCTGTCGGCAGCTTGCATAGGTCCTTCGTTGGGAGTCCTCGGCAAAGCCGAGGACGCCGCTGTTTCAGGATGACAGGGTATTGCACAAACAGATGTTCATCCGTCGCGAACTACACGTGCATCGTCGGGCTCCGCAGCAGATTCCATGCTTCCCGGTAGCCCTCGTAGCGATAAAGATCTCGCTTTGGTCGCCGCACGGGACATAGCATCAGGTCGTTGCTCTTGGTTTTCAGCACAGCGGATGAGGGGAGAACGTACCACGCATTTTCCGGGATTACGTACGCCGCAAAGAAGTCTACGCTTTTTGTTGTATATCGCCGGCCTTTGCGGTTGGGTTTGAATGCGCAGAGATAACCGTTACCAATCTGGTAGCTGGTCGACTTCACTTGCATCCGGAAAAAATGTCGACCGTACTCCACGCCGATGTCGTAAGAGGACGAATCTCCCACGGCTTTAACACCTTGAAGCCCTCGCATTTCGCCATGTCATCCGCGCCTCATCTTCGCGCAATTGGCATAGGGGAGAGAGTTGGAGTGCACCCCAAAAGTGAGACAGGC
>Ga0187867_10001671_pt1 | contig 19043 bp, 19 predicted proteins | sample June2016WEW_13_1_FD_132976 | JGI IMG/M metagenome (GOLD analysis project Ga0187867, IMG submission 132976) | Peatland microbial communities from SPRUCE experiment site at the Marcell Experimental Forest, Minnesota, USA - June2016WEW_13_10 | ecosystem: Environmental > Terrestrial > Soil >...
ACCTGGTTTCGCGGGAGTTGGCCCCAATCTAGCCTTTAACAAGTTGGGAAGGTTGTCCCTAAACTTCGCCATCCACCTCCCCAACTGATCCTGCGGATCGTTCCCGAACGGGCTTGTAATTACGTAGTGGACCGATTCCTGCCAATTGTCGTACCAGAACTCGTATTCTGAGAACTCGTCCACAGAAACTCGATCCGCTAAGACGGGCGAGATACGAATAGTCTTCAGTTCGTCAAGAGGTCGGTCGAGTGCGTCGAGGGGGACGGAAGAGCGGGTAATGTTCACCTTTAACTTGGCTGCAATCTCCTGCGCTTTCACATTGGGGTTTTCGGCAACCATCTTCGAGATGAACTGGGAAAATCCGCCCTTTCCCATGCCGTCCAGCCCATAGCCGGTGATCTCACACTTCCGGATCCAATATTTTTCCTTATCTGGGTAGACGACCACCACTAGTTGCGTTTCCGAATCACTGAAACGCAGAACCATCTTTTGAAAATAGGGCTTCGGTGTAACGTCTAGCGGAAAGAGAATCTCCAGAACCTGAGCTTTCATGTCTAAATAGCGATCTCCGGGCTGAGCACTCGCGGCTCCGGCGAAGAAAACACTAGAGAAAAGAGCATATGCTAGGGCCACTCGACAAGTCATCGGAAAATCCTCCTCAGTGGTCCAACTCGATGGAATTCGTTGTACCCGGAACTGTCACGTATAGATCATGCTGTGAGCGTACGAAATTCGGTACTGGGGCCTTGAGATCACCAGGCGACGGCTTGGGATCTAGACTGTTCCCATGCGTGTGGACGATCGCTAGGGTGGTGTTCTTATCGACGGTAAAGTTGAGTTCATTCGGTGTGTCATTGTGCAACGAGTCTTTCTTTTGCTCAATTGATATTTTGCCATCCTTGTATTCGACGACAAATCCAGCTTCCGCCTTCCCCTCTCGCGCTGTGCCGTTTGAGGTTTTCATCCATGCCTCGCTGGACGCTGCTTTGACATCTTTGTTCTCGGAGAGCGGCTTACCTGGATGCGTTGGATCTTCAGGACCACTCTTTGACGGGTCGTATTTCTTATTCTGCGCCGAATAAGGAGAACGCCCGTCGTAGTTGTACCTCCTTCAATCGTAAAGTTACCGCTTCGGCTCCTCGGTCGCACGAGTCTCCTGACTTCCACGCAATTCGCTAACATAAGCCCGGAGTACCTTCAATCCCTCTTCACCGCAATATTTGCCCGGTGACGTTGGTGGAAACTCTTCGCTCAATCCAGCACAGCGCCGCCGAATAGCTTCCAACGTTGGATTACGAAATGACATGCCTAACGTAAAATCATCCCACGCCCAAGCACTGCCCGACCCTTCTAGAAAATCCTCTAAGATTTTGGCAACTTCGAACTTGTCAAGTTCTACTTTCCCGGAAGACATGTGGTCTCCTTCGCGAAATGCACTGTCCTGCTAAGGCACCCAAAAGACTATATGACTCCACCAGCTTGTGCCGCGAGCAGCACCAATTCCCAAGCGGATTACATCTCGACCCGCCGTCGCAGACCCCTGCCAGCCCCAGCCAAAACGGACCTTAGAGCTGTTAAAAACAGTGCTAACGCCACGCCCGAAGAGCGCACCGTTCTTGCCATCAGCGATGGCGGCAACCGTGGCACCGCCAGCGGAGAGTAAGGCTGAGCCTACGGCGCCGCCTGTGATTTCCCCTCCTGTGTACGACAGGCTTTTCTTGTCCACGACGCTGTCGGCACCATTCAGCCCTCTCGCCTTTTCGGTCAAAGAAGTATGGACAAAAGGAATGCAACGTCCCGTCAGGCAGTCACCCGCCCCTGCGGAGAAATCCGACGCCTTTTTCAGAAGGCTATCGAAATTGATGTTTAAGGTTCCTTGACTAGGGTCGCCAAACTGGCCGAACTTTCCACTATGCAGATCTTCTTGCATACGCTGCAGGACGCTGGCAGGAATCAGATTCTGCGCCGGACCGCCACTATTACCCGTCTCCCCTGCCCACGCTGCAAACGCCGCTCCATTTGCTTGTCCGACTGAGTCGGGGTTCGACTCCACCACTTCCATCTTAGCGTCATCCGTGGCGCTGTCCATGTCGCCCGGCCCACGCACGACCAATCGCCCCTCACCGATGTCGGTAGTACACATCACTTGGCCGGGGTCGCAGCCCAGACGAATCCCGTCTCCACCATAGGGGGTGTGGCCATCCAGGTCCGCGAACGACTCTGGATCGTCCGCGACCATCGAATACAGGTTTAGCGTCTGCGGATTTGCCAGGTTTGCATATGGCACAGCTACCGGCGTGGCCGACCAGTCCGCACTCAGCCAACGCCCGAAGCGCCACGAGTACTCCCGCGCTCCGAAGTTGTCGTTCTGCGTTTCCGCATCGCGCTCTTTCCCCTCGAACTTGTAGGCCGTTGCGCAGGTCGTGGTGTAGTCCCGCTCCCCGCCAAACGGCGTGAAATCGGCGTCGAAGCACAACGTGCCGTTCGATTGCACCATCACGCGCGAACTGCCCAACATGTCTTCGGCATAGTACAACGGACCACCTGAGGCGGGCACTTGAGCTACGCGCTTGCCGCCGAAGAAAATGTATTCGTTCAGGGTGTTGCCCGAAGCATCGGTCTCCGACAGTATTTCCCCGCCCGAGCCGTACCAGTACAGTTTGTTGCCGGGTGCCCCACCCATCGCGCACTTTGCGATGGGTGGGATTCTCCGGCCTTCTCAATCTAAGGATTTTTCTTACGCCGCTGTCTGCACCCTGTACGCCGGCGCAAACTCCTCGGCGACGAACGTTTCGAAGGTTGTAGGTGTCGTCGTGGACGCCGATCGCGGTTCCAGCGCCTTCATGTGCCCGGAATTCAGCGCCCCCGCCATCTCCAGAATCAGTCCCACAAGGTTGGCCGACATCCCCATCTGCACCATCGCTCCTCGCAGTTGCTCATCGGGAGCCTGCACATATCCGAGCGACGGCTTGCCGATCGCTTTGCCGACGATGGATGCCACCTCCGTGTAAGTCAGATCGTGTTGTCCCTGCAGCTCCCGCGAGTGCTTGCCGCGCAGGTCGCCACTCAAAAGCGCTTCGGCAGCCGCGGCGCCAATATCTTCCGCCGCGATCATGGGAAGCTTCAGTTCCGGACGCACTGGCCCCGCCATACTTCCCATCATCCGCACGACCGCCACCTGCGGCAGCGTATTCTCCATGAAATATCCTGCGCGTAAATGGAGAACATCCACGCCTTCAATCTGATTCAGTTTCTGTTCGAGGTTGTAAAGCCCAACGACGGGCCCGCTGCCGCTCGCCTTGTCGGCCCCAATGCTGCTCAGCGAAACAATGTTTTTCACTCCCGCGTTCTGAACGGCAGCAGCGATGGCATCGCTGGCGCGATCCTGAAATGCGCGATAGTCATTCGTGGTGGTGTTGGGAGGAACCATAACGTAAGCCGCCTGCGCCCCTTTGAACGCTCTTGCTAACGTGGGCCCGTCCGTGACATCCCCCACAAAAATCTCGCCGCCTTCCGCCGCAAGAGCCTGCAGCCGCTCCGCACTTCTGCCGACGACGCGCACCTTCTGTCCATTACCCAGAAGCGTCTTCGCCACAATGTGTCCCGTGTTGCCGGTTGCTCCAAGAACGACGTACATAAAACCTCCAGTCACGGTTTTGGATGCGGAGGTTTGGTCACGCGCTTCAGAAAGATGTCGAGCGAAGGAAACATGAAGTGGCCGTACACGGAAAGCAGGCGAGAAGTACAGCACGATTGCGGCTTTTTCTCTTTATGCGCACCCTCTGACAACGCGCTATTTCACGGTAATCGCAACCGTGGCGCTCGCCGTCTGGAACGCTCCATCCTTCGCGTTCACCGCAAAGGTGTAAGAATCGCTCGATCCCGCCGTCAGCGGAACATAAGTCAGCGACGAGCAGTGATACCATCCGTCGCTGCTTGCCGTGCATCCGTGGTTTGGTGTTGATACCGGCGAGTGGCTCGCAATGTCCGCGCCGCTCTGGTTGCACGTCACTATCCCATTCGCACTCGCCGTAACCGCCACGCACGTTCCGTTCAAGCTCGCATCATTGGCCGAGCTGCCCGAGCCGTAATTGATGAAGTTACTCAGGACAATCGTCTGTCCAACAACCGGAACCGTGTTCGCATCCAGCCCCATTGCCGGATTGAAACTCGCCACTCCGCTGGTTCGCGAAACCGTCTGCACCAGGAACGGCCCGCTGATCGTTCCATCCCTGCCAAGAATGATTCCCGATCCCGCTGGCGACGGTGCGCTCGTGCTCCAAAAGCTCTTATAAGGGGACGCCCCGCCGCCTGAGGCGCCGTATCCTCCCAGCACGCCGCCTGTGCCAAGCAGGTTCATCAATGACGCTTCGTATCCCGCACCCCCCACGCCCGTAGTCGAAGAAAGCGAGACGGACGACGAACTGAAAGCCAGCGGGTAGTAGAAGATGCTGTGTGCCTGTGCGAGTGGAACACTGACCAGTGAGGCCAGAGTGGTCAGGTCAGCGCCCGGATTCTTGCCCGTAGCTTGCCGTGTAGCAGCATCCGATGCCGTGCCAATGTAAGTCGGACTGGTAATCATGAAGTTGGCCCCCGTGTACGGCCACGCCGTGTACGTGTTCACAAACGGCCAGTTAGAGAATATGCCGGGGAATCCGCTCGTCAGATCGACGTTACCTGTAAGCGTTCCCGCTCCCGGCCCAACTCCGCTTCCCGAGTTATACGGAGACTGATTCCCTCCCGCCCCGTTGACCTCGCTCTGCAATTCTCCCGTCAGGTTCCCAATCGCCCGATAGTTACAACTCGTCAGGTCACGCACGGAAATCGAATCGCCCACTACCAAAGAGCATGCCGCAGATGGAGAAGTGCAGGTCGTGAATCCGGTCGTGCTCGCCGCAGACAGGATAAGATTCTGACCGTTCTTCGTAACGAAGTACGACGACAGCGCGGGCGTAAAAGTAAACGCCGTTCCCGCCGCTACCGCGTTCAAAGCAATGCCGCCAGCTAGATCGCCCGCCGCGTCGTTCAGCGTTCCCGATTCATCCAGGGTCGTCGCGCAAGAATCCGTCTGATAACTGTTCGCCAGTCCGGTTAGTCCCGTCCCGCCGCCCGAAGGATACGACGTAAGCGGTACACCACCCACCGCACTAATGTCCGAACCTTGCGAGTGCTCCACATTCACGATTGGAGCTGGCCCAACATTGTCGTGAATGTAGAAGCCCGTCAGGTACTTCACGTCCGTGTCGTCGTTCTGGGAGACCATCCCGCCGATGCACCCACCGTTCGCCCCGCAATTATTCTGCGGAATGATGTCGTTATGGCCAATTTCGATGGCGTTGACTATAGAGCCATTCTGCCCATTTCCAATCGCTACACCCGTGCTGGCTTCGTAAGGGCCGGTTCCGTTCGTCATCTCGACCGATGCCCCGATCATGGCATTGTCGTGGATGATAACCGTGTCCATTCCCGCCGATTCATCTTCACAGTACGCCGATTTTCCCGTACCGATGATAATTCCGGCGGTCGTGTTCTCAAACTGGTTGAAACGAACGACGCCATTGTGAACCGCCGCGGTTGGGTCTGGCCCAGGCACACAGGAATACACCGCCGTCCCTGTCTGTGCCGCCGGAAACGCGCCGTCATACGGCAGGATGCGTGCCGTCGTGTTCAGGTTCATGCCCGACTGGCTGCAGCCATTCACTCCATCGCAAAAGCGATACTGCGTTTCAAAGTCTGCTCGCGACGAATCGTTGATGTAGAGAATGCACCCGCCCGGAGGACATGGATAGTCAGGATTTCCCTTAATGCCCGCAGGACTACACCCCGCTGCCGCCGCTGCTGCTGCTGTGCTCCCGCTCCCACCGCAGACGTTGCAGTACACGCCGCCGCCGCACAGATTCGCAAAGCTACCCGATGTGGCCGTCACAACCCCATCCGTGCCGTCAAACGTGACGCTCAACGCCGACTTGGCGTTCTGGTTCTTCGGATCAATCAGGAACGTAGGACCATCCTGATTCTCCTGCGGCCCCTGCCAGTCGTTAAGAACAACATTCCCCTCATAGATGAAACTTTGTCCGTTCTTTAATTCACCCAGGTTCTTCACCTGCGCGTAGTAGGGGTAATCCGGATCAGTGTTGACTGGGATCATCCAAATGAGCGGCTTTATGCTGACGTTGCCGCGAATCTCAATCCCGGTTGAAACTGGCGTTCCCGGCCCCGCGCCTCCGCCGCCAAACATCCAGGACTCGCCCGCCGACGCGAGCACCGAGTTCCAAATCTTATGCGGCCCATCTTGAAAAGCTCCCGTTCCCGCGTGATACGCCTGCGAGTCTATGCACACCTGATTGCAGTAAGTGTCGTAGTCCCATGAACTAATCAGCGCGACCCACTGCGAGTTATCCGCATAGATGCCCGCCTGCGTTTCGTCGTTCAAACCCGTGCTCTGCTGCCCTGCGATCGTCAACTGCGTCCCGTGGACGATGTCCCGATCAAAGATGACGTGATCTGCGCCCTGCACTGTCGCTCCGCCGGGTGCCATCGACACCAATCCGCCGCCCATGATGGTGCTCGCGTTCTTGGTAACTTCCAGTCCGATCAGCCGATAGTGCGTAGCCCCTGATGCAAACTGCAATGGCGCGGAGTTGTTTGTGCTTGATGTCAGTTGCGCGGTCAGAACCGTGGGATAACCAGGACAGGAGTAACTTGGATACCCCGGCGCGTTATATCCATTCGTCGCGTCATTTGAGATTCCCGCAATACAAGGAGTCGCTTGCACGTGCTCTGCCGGGAAGTTGGAGTTGCCGGTCTGCTTGCCGGCGATCGGCACATCCGAGCTGACCACATAAATCCAGTTGCTTCCCGTGCAACCCACTGCCGGAAGAGTAAACGGCCCCACAAACGAAACACCCGCTGCCAGCGAGATGATCTCGCCGCAATTGGCACTCGTCATACCGGCCAAATGCGAAGTCAGCGCCGCCGCGGTGGAAATCGACACCACCGATCCGCTCGCCGGAGTCGCATCCATCCCCGTGTACATGCACTGAGCCGGAAGAGTCGCCACACCATCCGTCGCTCCCCAGGTCGGCGTCCCCTGTGTCATCTCCGTCCCGCTCGCCTTCGGACAGTAAGCGTTCTCGCCCACCGCCTCAACGCCGTACTGCACCCCCAAAGACTCGAAGCCAGAAGAAACTCCGCGCCCCGAAGAAACCGTCTGCCCATAAGCTGAAGCGCACAAAACCACCACCATCACGATTGTTTTCATCGTTCTTATCTCCACAAACGCGTTGCACCGCCTCACCCCGTCGACCAAGCGGGAAGTGAGCAGAAAGGTTTTTCCTTCGTGTACCTCTGTGCCCTCCGTGGTAAAACACCTCCCAAACGGAGCCATGACCATGACGGCTGACGACCGACAGCTGATGACTCACAGCTGATGGCTGAAGGCTGATGGCTGGAGCCTGCCACGCTATAATGTTTGTTTGCCTCCCGCCGTCAGAGCGGGCTTTATAGAGAGGGAACTATGCCGACCGAAGTCGTTATGCCCCAGATGGGGGAGTCGATTTTTGAAGGAACCATCACCAAGTGGCTGAAAAAGCCCGGTGATAAAGTCCAGCGCGACGAGCCATTATTTGAAATTTCGACCGATAAGGTCGACGCCGAGATTCCCGCTCCCGCCAGCGGCGTCCTTCAGGAAATCAAGGTCGCAGAAGGCAATACCGTCCAGGTGAACACCGTCGTCGGCGTCATCGGCGAAGGCAACGGAGCCTCCGCTCCAGCACCAGCTAAAGCATTCGCGCCGGCTTCTGCGCCTGCGCCTGCCGCTCCTGACCAAAGGCAGGCCGCTCCCGCGCCTGCTTCGGCCGCCGACGTCGAAGAGGAAGAAAGCTCCGACGTGCGCTCCTCCCCGCTCGTGCGCAAGCTTGCCCGCGAACACAATATCGATCTCGCAAAACTCCACGGCACCGGCGGCGGAGGTCGCGTCACCAAGCAGGATGTCCTCGATTTTGTTGAGCACCGCACTCGGTCGACCGCGTTTGCCCCTGCTCCGGCTCCAAGTGTGGGGACGGGCATTCCTGCCCGTCCGGCCCCGCCACCAGCCCCGGCCGCAATCCCCGGCGACCTCGTCCCGATGTCGCAGATGCGCAAGATCATCGCGCAGCGCATGATCGAGTCCCGCCGCACCAGCGCTCACGTCCACTGCATGTTTGAAGTCGACATGACACGCATCGCGACCCTGCGCAACAAACTGAAAAGTGGTTTTGAGCAGCGCTACGGCGCGCGCCTCACCTTCATGCCGTTCTTCGTCCGCGCCGCTATCATCGCCCTGCAGCAATATCCAATCGTCAACGCCTCTCTCGAGGGCGACAACGTTCACTATCACCAGCACGTCAATGCCGGCATCGCCGTCGCCCTCGATTGGGGCCTCATCGTCCCCGTCCTCAAAGGCGCCGACGAGCTCAACTTCCTCGGACTCCAGCGCGGCATCACCGATCTCGGCGAACGTGCCCGCTCCAAAAAGCTGATGCCCGCCGACGTCGAAGGCGCGACCTTTACCATCACCAATCCCGGCCAGTTCGGCGCCGTGTTCGGCCTGCCCATCATCAACCAGCCCAATGTCGCCATCCTGGGTATTGGAGGAATCACCAAGCAGCCTCTCGTCGTCACCGATAAAGACGGCAACGATTCCATCGCGATCCGCTCCGTCGTCCATCTGACGCTAGGCTACGATCACCGCATCATCGACGGTGCCCTGGCCGATCAGTTCATGGTCGTAGTAAAGAAGACGTTAGAAAACTGGAGCGAAGACGTCGGCTAGCGTCGTCAGGTTAAAATACTTTGTCATCCCGACCGAAGCGCCGCGGCGAAGCCGCAAGCGGAGTGGAGGGACCTTGCGTTTCGGTCCCTCGCCTCGATTGCAGATCTACCACTTCGTAGTAACTCGCAGCCCCTCCAGTTGCGCAAACGTCACCGGCGTCCCTTGCACCGCCAGCAGATTCGTCACCGCTCCCTCGATGTTTGCAATCACCTCAGGAGCTACGCCTCCGACCTTCGCCGATGCCAGAATCGACTGCAGCAAAGTCAGAACAAGACTAATCAGAGTCGTTCCGCCCATAATGTAATCTCCTTTTTTCTTTCCCACCCTTGTGACAGAGCGGCGCGCCGCCGATCAGCGGCGCAAGCGCCTTGCCAGGCCAAATCGCGCTTTGGGAAAGCACAACTCCAAAGCGGTTGTTTCAAAGCCTTAGATTGCTCCTTTAATTTGAAGTGTCAAAGTGGCGGCGTTCGCAATTGCCGCCTGCAAAGCCGCCTGCGCCGACTTTACCGGCACACAGGTTGCCGTCGGATCAGGAGGCGCCAGCGTCCCCGACCACCCGCAGTAAGTTTCGACTGCGCTGATCAAGGCATTTTCGCCTGAGACTCCTCGATTGATGACCTGGCAGATCTCTTGTCCAGGATTCGCCGAACAACTAGCCTGATACTGCGTTTGCGCGGCGATAATCGATCCCGAAAGCGCCGCCGCCGTGTCCCGGGCCTGGTTCTCCAGCGGAGAGCATCCCAGCATCGGCAACAGCGCCAAAACCACAAAAATTGCGATCAGCATTCTCATAGGTTAGCTTGCCTCCGTTCCGAAAATTGACGGCAGAATCGCGTGCAACAACTGCGCCGCCGCGTTCACCCATGCAAATGCCATGGGATGTCCAGTCACGAAATCCGGTGTGAAAATTGCCGCGCCAATCGTCCCTGCAATGGTGAATACGACCGGCCCGTACTTTGTTAGAAAGTTCATGCTTCTCTCCCAATAAAAATTCCCCGCCCGAACATCGCTGCCGAGCGGGGTCAATAAATTGATTTCCTGTTTCTTGAGCTTCGTGAGTATGCGACCCTGCTTGAAAAAGCGCACACCCGTTGAGGGCGCTCGCTCTTCGTCTCGTTACTTCGGCAAGAAATGCTCGTGCATCGCAATCAGCGCGCTCACCGCGAACGCGATGCAACCCGTCACAATCCGGTCCAAAACGTTCCTTTTAATATCGCTGCGCTCCAACGCGGTCAGCCGATCTTCCGCGAGCCGCATGCGTCCCGGCTGCCCATTGCCGACAATCATGTCGATCTTCGCTTCCACGCGTCCCAGTTTCTCCAGCACATCGAGTTGAAAGTCACTGGTCTGAATCACAACGGGAGGATGAATCCCCGCTTCATATCTGATATTTCCACTGCCATTTGTCATAGGGGATAATCCACATGCAGCGCCGCCGAATACCGCGAATACTTCGCCGGAGTGCTGCTGTCATAGCTCCGCAAAAAATAATCTTGCGCCCTCGCAAATCGAGGCAAAGTAAAAGTGCTGCTCGTAAATCGTCCAAGCAGATTCCGGTTATTCCCAGCTCCCCAGCCTGTATCCGAATACCGGACCTCGATCCCACCGCCCGATCCCGGCGTAAATCCAGCATCAATCGTGACCGTCGTCGAAGTCACATTCGTGACTTCCGCATTCGTAAGGTCCGCCAGATAAACGTTGCCCACCTGCGTCACATCGATCGCTGTCAATACCTGCGCCTGTTTCACCACAGCTGTCGCAAAAGAAAAGTCCAGCGACGGATCTCCCGCATCCACAAAATGCAGCGTGTAGCGCAATGTTTCTCCCGCGATGTCGATCACCGCCAGATCCACCTGCTTCACGATCGCCAGAAAAGAAGCTGCCCGCGACGGCACATTCACTGCCAGTCCGTCGCCCGCAAACACGTCAGCCGCTCCACCCGGCAGAAACTGTCCCCACGACTGGTACACCCCCGCCCATCCCTGCCCCGCATCATCCAGCAGAGCCAGCGCCGCGATCTCACAATCCGCCGACGTCCTCGGCACCGGAATCGCCACATGCCGCACACCTCCGCGCACCCCATCGTCCGCTCCGTTCGCATGCTGCGCAATGCTCTGCGAGTTGATCACTCGGGCCATCGCGTGTCCCCGGCTCCGGTACGTCACTTCAATCGCCTCGTTTTCCGCCGGAACATACTCCGGATAAAACTGCAGCGTCGGTGAATCCGACACGCGGCATTCCGCTCCGTCCAGCAAAGATCCCGTTTGCGTCGTCACTGGGCTCTGCGATGGCAATGCCATCCGCACCAGCGCGTCGATTGCCAGATAGATATAGGTGAATGCCACCGAGCATTGCATGTTCGCCGCATTGATCAGCGCGTACGTGCAAAATCCCGGAGCATTGCCGATCACCCCGTCATACAGCACCGTTGCCGCCGCCACCTGCGTTGCGGGATTTGCGGGATCGATGTCATGCACCGAAAGCACCACGCGCACGTCGCAAGCCACCGCCGCTCCGCCCCGCGCGTTGCCGCTCGCATGCAGCGAAGAATGAAATACCTGCTGCATCCGGTAAATCTCCGTCGGATACAGCTGCGTCGAAAATATATAGTGATGTCCCGCTTGTGTTGCCAGCGGCGTGCCCGTCAACGCCCCGCCAACCAAAGCCTGAATATTGCAATTCGTTCCCGACGGCGTGATCTGAAAACCAGCCCGGCAATTCGCAATCGCGACCGCCCCCGTGTACAAACCACCAATCACGCCATTCGACGCCGCATTAAACACGACGTCACCGTGTTCCAAAACCGTCGCGCCGCCCAGTTCGACTTGCTCCACAAAATCCAGGCACGTTTGCCCGTCCGTTCCCGTTCCCCCTGCCACCTGCAACTGCCCGCCGTTCACCGAAAAGGCCTTTTGCGGATCGATCACCACCCAATGGGTCGGATCAAGCTCCGTGTACTCCTCATCGAGAATCGTGCGGTTATACAGCGGAATCTCGTTACTCCGCGTAAACGGAATCTGCGAAAGATAAAACGTGGTCGTGTAGTTGTCCCCCACGAAATAATCCTTTACGTGCGCAGCTGGCTCCAGCTGCCCCACCACCGTTAAGTCGTTCACCAGCCGGTTTACGCACTGCAGTTGCAAATCGTCGGGACAAAACTTCGGATCGCTCTCCGCCAGCGCATACGTGTTCTGCGCCAGCGGAGCAAAGAAAAGTTTCCCGTTGTCATCCCGGTAGCAGCACCGTCCCGCAAGCCCGATCTCCACCGCCGATTCCGCCCACGTCTTCGAAGGGTCCACGCTGAAGTAGGGAATCGGATCTCCCGCTTCCACGCCGCTCAGATCGAACCACCCAGGCAGCGCGTCGATCGTCAGTTGTTGGAAAGCATTGCCCGCATTGCGATCCACAAACGGAGGATGCGGCGGCGGTGCCTTCTGATCCAGCAGCATCACATCGCTCAGCGCAACCAGTTCATACCGGTACTGCGGCCCTTGGTCTTTCCATCCGAGATACTGATAAGATGGCGCCGCCGTAAGATACCCCGTGAATAAGTCGTTATTGTTGTTCAGCGCCAGCGTGATACGAGCCCCGCTCGCCGGAACAGCGAAACTCCCCGCGCCAGGGGCCATGTTGCCCGGCACAAGACCAACCTTGAGTTCGGCCGGACTATTCAGCTTGCGCACAATGCAAGCCCCTTTGCCGGCATCCACAAACACGGTGTAGTCCAAGGCGCCGCGCCCGTCGAGATTGTCGATCATCAATTTCATGAATTTTCAGGTTTTCCTGATGGCTGATGGCTGAAAGCTGACGGCTAGTAAACCTCTGCCCCATTCGCCGGAAAATAACTCCGATAACACAACACGACTGCCCCGTCGTTCAAATCGATCGTCGGCAGCGCCGTGAACGACGCCTGCAGCGCCATCTCTCCGATTGGTTTTTGAATCGCCACCAGGCTCTCCCGCTGCCATGCCGGCTTCACCGTGCATGGGCTGAGAATCGGATAGTAGAAACACACCCGTCCGCCCGATTCTTCTTCCATCACAAACAAGCCCGACCACTGTTGCAGAAACGCTCCGCCCTCGCGATCCACAAACGCAATCACCTGCTGCACCGATGCCCCCGAAGCCGGCGGCCCTCCCGCCAATGCCTGTTCCAGCACCAATGACGTACTGGTGATCTGCGCGACGCGCGCCACATTGAACGTCACTCGGCGCACGTAGTTCGCGTCATTTCTCACGTCTGCCGGATTCTTCACATACGCCGCCGCAATCCCCGTGCCCACATATCCAATCTGCTGCGCATAGTCCACATCGCAGGCCACAAGATCGCCCGCCGCGAATCCCGCCACCGCCCCCGCGCCCAGGATTAATTCTTCCGCGGTCGATCCCGCCAGCACCGGCACCGCCGCCAGCGGAACTCCACCCGATCCCGCCGGTGTCGCGCTCGGATCCGTCGCCAGCACGTTCATATGTTCCGCGCCGCCCGCCAGCGCCATCTGCAACTTTCCCCAGTCCCGGAATTCAAATTCAATTCGCGCACCCAAAGCGTGACGCGCCTGTGCCGAAACTGCCCCCGCCGATCCTCCCGGCAATCCTTCAATTTGCGATGTGCTGGTGCGCTCAAAGTTCTCAACCCACCCCAGGTCAATCCACGGCGCGGGCGGCGCATCCAGTTCAAATCCGCTCTGTTGCGATGGATCGAAAATCGCCGTCGGCCCATTCACCCGATCCACCGCCGCGAAGTAAGCGCGCGTTTGCCTCGCGATCGGCCGCAGTCCCGCCCGCGTCATGCTTCCACGTCCGGCAGGAAGAAATAAACTTTCAACTGCGCGTAATGCGCGATGCGCGCCGTCCCGGCGCTCCACTGCTGCTTCGCGATCGGCGTATCTCCCGGGTCATTCCCCAACTCCGGCACGGTCCAGAAAATTCCCGATCCCAGATCCGCACTCGGACTCTGGCTGTAATCAAGCATCTCCGTGTGCGGCGGATCGCAAATACTCAGCAACTCCGAATCCATCTCCGCCAGCATCCGCCCGCGATCCACGCCCGACCCGCCGCTGCCTTCGCTCGCGTACCAGATCGAGCATTCAATCCCCAGCATCGGCCGCGAGCTTTCCGCAATCAGCACTTCCCCCCAGTCCACATAAAAAACGCCCGTCTGCGCCTCCCCAAATCGCGGTTCCATATTTTCCCGGACCACGATTCCCGGCACCGTGACTCCATCAATCACAATCGTCCGCGCCGGATCTAATGCCGCCAGCCGCGCCCGCAGCGCCATATAAAAACTGTCCTTAGCCGCCTGCATATCTCTCCTCGATCTGCAATTCCCTTGCTGTCTTTTCGCTGATCGTTTTCTTCGTTGTCATCCTGAGCGGAGCAAGAACTTCACGAAGTGAAGTTTTGCGGAGTCGAAAAACCCCTAAGCCCTCAAGCTGCGCGCCCCAGGTTGCTTTACCTGATGGCTGACGTCTGATCGCTGAAAGCTGTCCTAAGCCACCGCCAGCACGCGATACAAATACGCCACGCCGTCAAATCGTTCCGCGATAAATCCCTCAATGTGGAACATCTCGCCCCGGTACACGACCCCCAACGCCGTCTCGAACAGCACATCCGCCGATGCCACATTCCGCTGGCTGACTTGTTGCACCATCGCGGAGCGTCCCACCAGCAACTCGATCCGCCGCCTCGGTCCGTTGTTCTCTGTCGTCAGTTCCCGCACGATCACCGGAGCAATCGGAGCCTGCACCACGCCGGGATCCACCAACCCCAACTCCGTCACGGCATCTGCTGGCATTCCGGCCGCCGCGAACAGCAGAACCACTTCCGTCCCGCCCAGCGCCCGTACCAGCGCGTCCGCTGCCCGTGCCGCTGCACATCCGGAAATCCCCGTCATCGTCATCCCACTTTCTGCGCAACATACGGCGCCAGTAGTTCCCGCACGGTGTCATCCAGCAGCGTGTCCGCGAAATACCAGAACTGCAGATTCGTCATCACGCTCTTCTTCACATTCAGTCCTGGCGTCGCCTGCGCATTTCTCACCAGTTGTGCGCACGCCACTTTGACCGGATCTGGGATCGGATCCCATCCCGCCGTGTAAACAATCTCCAGCTCGTTGAATGCCCACGACAGCACGTTTAGCGGCAGCGTGACTTCTCCCGTGTCGCCGAAATAATCCAGGTCGGCCGGATTCAAATCCGCCCACGTTCCGGGAATTCCGAACGCAATCGCCGCAGCCCACTCCAGCCCTTCGAGCGATGGGTCGCCCCGTCGCGGCATCCCATAGCGCGCCCGCGCCGAGACAATCGGCGTGGTTGCCGGCGCAACCGCCGCCAGCGGCAGATACGTCAATCGCACCGGACGCTCACCGTCCTCGCAGCGCAATCGTTCCGTGTACTGCGCGACTCCCAGCGTTACCCTCCGGCAATGCGTGTCCACGACCGTCGACGCCGACGTAACCCACGCCAGCCTGGTCGTCGCCTCCAGTCCATAACTTTCATATTCCGACGGCTGCAAATAATTCATGCTCTTTCCCAGTCCTTAACGAAGATCAAAAATAAGAAAGATTGAAAATAAAGAAGAACCGGAAATGACGCGGGTGCCCCAACTCAAGCCATCTGTTGGCTTGAGTGGGAACTCCCGCGCCCAACCGCGTCCGCCAAGTTTGCTGACGGCTGATGGCTGAAAGCCGTCAGCTATCTGTCCACCTTCACCTCGTAATGCGCATACGACGCGCCCTTCACCACCGGAGCGCCGAATTTCACGACCACGCTTTGCGTCATCAGCGAACTCGGCAATCCCAGCTTAAAGACCCGCGGATTCGCGTCCGTCAGCCAGTGATACTCGATCAGGTCTTCCGTCACGATGTACGCCGGCAGCACCGCAGTCCCGCTCCCCGGCGTTCCGCTGTAAGGCAACGCCCACTCGGGAATCAGCGGCAAGTCGCCCGCCTGTGTGCTGAGCGTTTTCACTGTCAGCCCGCCCGTGATCTGCGACGTCGACATGACCACGTTGAACTCCGCCTTCATCTCCTGGTCGATCAGATCCAGCAGAACCGGATTCGCATAGATTGCCGTCGGCCTCACCTCAAACGATGAATTCGACACCATCTGCGCGATCGTGGTCTTCAGTCCATTCACGATGCTCGCGGTCGTTCCGATCGTTACGCTGTTGCCGCCCGCCTCGATCTGCCCGATCACGCCGAAATACTGCGGTGTCGTCGGATTGCTCAGCGAAGTGTCGCTCCCATTCCAAAGTGCAACATCGTGCGTGCGCATCAACCCCTCAACCGAATCCGCCAGGTCCTTGGCCTGCAGGTAAGCAAACTGGCTCTGCTGCGTTCCGACTTCCAGGTCGAACAGGTTGTAGTTGATCTGCGACACCAGCGCCTTCAGCGGAACGCTGCGCTCCACTCGCGTTGGAGTCTGCAACGTCGGCTGAATATTCCGCGGATCGACGAATGCCTGCGCCGCGGTCGGCGACGGAATGGCCGTCTCCTCGAAAAACCGCGACGGATGCCCCGTTGCCGGAACCTGCTTCATCCGCTGCCCGAACACCCCGCGTCGCCGCACGATGTCAAAAATTTCCGTCTGATACCGGTCAATCTCGATTGCGCCCGGCCCCAGAAAATCCGCCGCCGCATGCAAATCCAGAAAATTCGCCTTCATGTCTTCTCCTCAATTAAGTGTGATTGGAAATTCGTTCGGCACGTGCTGTGAACCCCATTGTCGAAACATCACGCCGAATGTCCGATTCCTCGCCTTAGGAAAGTGTGCCGAGGATATTGTTCGTGAGTGTGAGCGCTGGGTCCGCCGCATCCAGGTTGGCGGCAATCAATCGCAGCGCTCGTTTCAGGTCGGTCCCCGCTGCCAGTGCCGTTGCCGCCATGCCGTTCAGGTCGACGTCGTCCGTGGCATGGGCCTTGGCGGCGCTGGCCGGCGTGAAAGTAGATCCCGCCAGCGTTCCAAGATCCGTGATAACTTCCGTGCTGTTCGCCATAACATTCTTCTCCAGTTGACAATTCGTTAAGATCGACTTTGCGGGTGCGTCCCGCCAAACAAAAAGGACGCGATCTCTCGCGCCCTCCCTGATTGCTGACGGCTTGATGGCTGATGATTGAAAGCTGTTACTCGATCATCCCCGCCCGTGCCAACTCCGACTTCACCGCGATTCGCTGCTCCACGCTCAATGCCGCGAGCGTCTTATTCAGCATTCCCGGATCCAGTTTCTCTCCCTCCACCTCGTTCTTCGCGATCAGCGCCGCCACTACGGGAGACAGCGTCTTTCGCGCCATCCGCGAAGCCTGCGCCTTCAGATCGGCGTTCGACTTCTCGAGCTCCGCCACCCGCGCCTGCAACTGGGTGCCCCACGTCTCGCGGTTTTCGAGACGTGGGTGTTCCGGGGAACATTCCCTTTGCGCGATGCTTTCTTCAACTGCCGCCACGATCCGGTCCACCTTGGCATTCAACATTTCCTGTTGCGCGTCCAGTTTTCCCAGAACGCGATCCAATGTCTCCGAAGCCGCCGCCAGCCGTTCCGCTGCCGCCATCATCTGAGTCACCATCTCTTCATTCATCTCCATCCTCCATTTGCGACCGCATCTTCGCAGCCTCATGTTTTCTACTGTTGTCATCCTGAGCGAGGATTGCCGCTCACGAGGTGAGCGGCAACCGCAGTCGAAGGACCTCTACCTTCTCTGCTGCAGCCTCTCACGCCTCCACTTCCTCACCCCAACTCAATCCACGTCGCCCCATACGCCGCCTTGTCCCGCCGCAACACCGCCGCTCCCGTAAAGGTCACCCGATTCAGCACCCACACCTTCGCCTGAATGTCTTCCACCAGCGCGTCCGCAATTTCGTACGACATCCCCAACTCGATTTGTGTGGCGCGGACACTCTTGTCCGCGCGGCCCGAACCCCCAGCGCGCCCGTTCTTCGCATAGTGGAGTGGATCGCCCTCTTCTCGTCTATAGTGACCGCTGACCGCTGACGGCTGACGGCCGACGCCTTTCCCAATCTCCTCCACCATCTCCGGAAAATCCCGCCCATAGAGAAATCCGCCAATCGCAATCTCGCGCCCCACAATTTCCGCTCGTGTGATCACGCCAATTTTCCGCCGCGTGTCATGAGCATCCAGCCGCGGAGTGTAATCAAGCCCCATCCCCAGCAGCGACGGAATCGCAGCCTCCGCCGCCTTCTTCGTCAGCAGCACCCGATGTCCTCGCGCCCCCGCCGGAGCCTTATCGGATACCGCGTCCACCAGCGTCAGCACTCCTCGAAACCCCACCCGGTTCGGATGCCCATGCACCACCGGCATCTCAATCGCCATCGACTCCAACGACAATCCCATCTTCCGCTCCTTAGTTCGTGTGGCGCGGACACTCTTGTCCGCGTGACCCTTGTCCCAACCCGCCATCCTCCTGATTTCTTGTCATCCTGAGTGGAGCGCATTGCGGAGTCGAAGGAACTTGTGTTCCCGCCCCGGCGAGAAGAAGTTTCCCCCATGCCCGATCCGTCACCTGCCGCGCCTTACCTGACGGCTGAAGGCTGATGGCTGAAAGCTTTCACCTCTGCAATCTGACCTCGAACCTCTGCCCTCACACAATCTCCGCCAGTCCCCGCGCCCGTCTCACCTCATTCACCGTGAGCACGCCATTCCGCAGCAGGATCTCGTCGATCTGTGCCTGCTCCATCTCATCGCTCGCGTCTACATCGGTGAACACGAACTCCAGGTCGTTCCATCCGAGCTTTTTCCCGATCGCATCCCGCGTCAGATGCTCCGCCACCAGTCGCGCCGTCGGCACAATCGCCGACCGGAACGCCATTTCCGTCATCTCCGCCGCCGTTGCCCGGTTCACATCGCTGGTTACACCCAGAAACTGCGCCGGCAAATCAAAAGCGTCCGCAATAATCCGGATCAGAAATTCCTGCCACGCCAGCCGGAGGTCTGCGTCGGTCCCCGCCGCGAACCGCAGCACCTCCGGCTTCGCCTCGGCCGACAAGATCGGCACCCGCCCCGTGCCCTCGATCTCGTCCTGCCACCAGCGAATCAACCGCTCATGATTCGCAGGAGTCATTCCCTGCAGCCATAGCGCATACTGCACCACCGAATTCGCAGCCAGCCGCCCCGCATACCGATGTGCGGACAAAAATGTATTGATCGTCTCGAACGCCACCTCCACCCGCCCCAGCCCAAACGGTGTGTGCGTCCGCGCATTCAGCCGGATGTAGCTCAGC
>Ga0187867_10001673_pt1 | contig 19035 bp, 18 predicted proteins | sample June2016WEW_13_1_FD_132976 | JGI IMG/M metagenome (GOLD analysis project Ga0187867, IMG submission 132976) | Peatland microbial communities from SPRUCE experiment site at the Marcell Experimental Forest, Minnesota, USA - June2016WEW_13_10 | ecosystem: Environmental > Terrestrial > Soil >...
AATTCCCGGGATGCCGGCGCGCCTAAATATTGAAAGACGGTGCGGCTCCTAAGGTGTTCTGGCCATTCTATGGGCAGGTCTAAAGAGCGCCATGGTGCGAAAACCGTGAGTATCAGGGTTTGATCGCATTACCTCAAGACTGCTTCGTTGCGGGCACAACGAAAGTTCCACTAACATCTGGATTGCCACGCTCTAACTACCATATCCACGCGGCACTAACAGGAGCCGCATAGGAATGCCAAAATCCAAAACGCCACCCTCACCCAACAAGCACATGGTCGCGGTACACGCTCTTGGCCACCCGAACTCGCCGCCGCCGCAGACCAGATGGGCTCAGCCGGGGCGCGGGAGGGGCGGCGAGCCGGCTGTGCCGGCGGCACTCGGAACGGTAACGCCGCAACCGCCGGACGCGCCTGGCGCCGCAACCTTGAACGAGGGGAGCGGCAGCGACCTCATGGTGAGCTGGACAGCCCCGGCAATCGACAGCACGCACGGTGCCGCCACCGGGTTTAACCTGCGCTCCAGCCCCTCCGGTGCAGGCACCTGGACAGTGGTGTCAGGAGTTACCAGCCCCTTTGATCTGCCTGGTCTGCTGGCCGGGGCAGCAATCGACGTACAACTTCAGAGCACAAATGCCGCCGGCACGAGCGAGTGGTCGTCCACCAGCACGCTCACCACGGCCGCGACGGGGCCCTATGCACCGAACGCTCCGGCAATCACCAGCGTCGCGCCGCCGGCAGATGGCACCAATTCGAAGCTCACAGTGACCTGGACGGCCCCAGCGGTCGACGGCACGCATGGCGCCGCTACCGGCTATAATTTACGCTCCAGCCCGTCCGGCGCCGGCACCTGGACGAACGTGTCGGGAGTGACCAGCCCATACACGCTGACTGGCCTGGCCGGCGCAACCGCGATCGACGTCGAAGTCCAGGCCACCAATGCCGCCGCAAGCCCAGGCGCCTGGTCAGCGGTCACAACGGGCACGACCTGGGGCTGCACGATCGCGTGGGGATCCTGGCAAGTTGGCGCCTCACAGGTCCACAATTCGCCGGTTGCTCCGAACACCGGGGTGAACATCACTGCGGTTGCCGCGCCAACGGCCGTGACCGGAGCCTCATTCGCGTGGTCGGCAAGCAACACCTCGGTCCCGACGACGGGCCTGATCGCAACCACCACGGACGGCCAAACCAACGGCTGGGGTCAGTGGTTCAACTCCCCCGCCACAACCGGCACGTTCTACCTTTGGGCGCTGCCGCAAGGGGCCGGGAGCGCCACAATCGGGGTACTGGTTTCGTCGGCAATCACAGTGTCATAGCGCGCGGGTACCACCAGCTGCCGGTAGACCGAAGCCATATGGTCAAAGCGCGGTGTTGCGGAACGTCCGGCAGAGCGGGCTGCGTGGCCGCCGAGGCACTTTGGTTGCAGATCACGTTCGCCGGGCTCGTACTGAACGCCGAAATGACCGCCGGCAGCAGGCCAGAATAGGGGACGAACCGACGACCGGTAGCAAAGCAGCGAGGGCGCGACGCAAGCGCCAAGGGTGACGGAATTCCGCTTTTCCCCGGGCGCTCACGTGGCCTTGATCACTCCCGCGCTCCGGGCAGGAGACGATCTTGTGCGCTTATGCGTTGGTGCCTTCGATCAGGTTGCCGAAACGAACCCAGGTCTTACCGTCCCAGCGCACCATTTGCATGGCCCTGATCGGGCGATGATCGGTCGGGCTGGTGCTGATCTTGATTCCCGGCAGCAGGGTTGGATTCTCGATATCGTGCAGGCTCTCCGCCTGCTTCATGACATTGGCGCGCGAGAAGTCGTTGCCGCACTGCTTCAGCACCTGCAGCATGGTCAAACTGATCCCGTAGGCGAACACGGTCGCAGCGTCGGTCTGGTCGCCACTGGGATTGTACTTGGTCATAAACGCTCGCCATTCCTTCATGCCCGGATCGTCTTTCCACGTCGGATCGGTCGGATCCTTCAGGTACTGGGTGCTGAGCATACCGACGGATTTCTCCGGTCCCGCCGGCTGCATCACCGTGCCAACCGAGGTCGCGACGTTGGTCATGAAGAACGTCGGCTTCCAGTTCAGGTCGCTGACCTTACGGATCGACTGCGCAGCGAACTTCGGAATGGCCGCCACCAGCAGGACGTTGGCGCCTGAGCTCTGCAGCTCGGCGATCTGCGAATCGATCGTTGCGTCGGTCGTCTCGTAACTGATGTTCTTGACGACGATCTTGTCCCAGTTGCTGCCCAGTGCATCGCGCACGCCGGTGGGGTAGTCCTTACCGAAATCGTCGTTCTGGTAGAGGATGCCGACCTTCGGATCCTTTATGGTCTGCATCACGTATTTCATGTAAATCTGGGCTTCGGTACGGTAGTTCGGCTGATAACCCATGGTCCACGGATATTTCTTGTAGTCGCTCCATTTGCTGGCACCGGAGCCGACGAACAGCTGTGGCACCTTCTTCTGGTTCATGTAGCTGGCAATTGCCGAATTGCATGGTGTGCCGAGGTTCTGGAAGCAGAAGTCGACCTGGTCTTGCTCGACCAGCTGGCGAACGTCCTCCACCGTCTTGGGCGGACTGTAGCCATCGTCGAGCGAGATGAAGTTGATCTTGCGGCCGGCGACACCACCCTGGTCGTTGACCATCTTGAAAAACGCTGTCTCGGTCCGGCCGATCACGCTGTAGGAAGACGCTGGACCACTATACGGCATGGTGTTGCCGATCTTGATCTCGGTCGCAGTGACGCCTGGGGTGTCGGCGGCGTGCGCGCGTGAGATCCGGCCTGCGGCGGCGGCGGCGGCGGCGGCGAAGCCGGCGGACAGGGCGGTGCGGCGAGTGATCATCGTTTGTTCTCCCGGTTGTTGTATTAACTCCCTTGCGGCTCGGCGGCGGCACCGGCCACGGCGATAGTGTGTCAGGTTTTGCGGCAGGAGCAATCGGGAAATGTGGCGGCCACGTTCAATTGTCATCAGATGGAGGAGCGCCGTCAAATGGTCGCTGAACAGGAGCCGGAAGCCGCCAATTGCATTGCGGCCGGTCGGTCCGTCAGCGATTCCCATCGGCACCGCGGCAAGGGCGGCGCGGGATAGCGTCCCACTTTGGAGTTCCTGTAAGCCCAGGAACGCGGGTCAATGACGCCGGGAGGTGCGTGATCGAGCGCCTCACGGAATTCTTGGTCAGAAACGTGGCGGCGGAGCACCTTTATATCCTCATGGGTGGCATATGCCATCGCATAAGCCATGAAACGAATTTGATCGGAGAGCGCCCGGGCAGGACGCTCAAACCAGATGATTCGCCGTGCTATCGCACGGGTTTCGGGAGTGAGAGGGAATGGTTTCATCGACCTGTCCGTTTCGTCGACGTAATGGTTGGTAATCGGTCAAGATCGACCTCTCGCGCAGTTTTGCTCAGCCGGTCTTTCGTCATCCTGGACAAGCGGCGCAACATGCCGTCGCCAAAATAGTATTGTGCTTTCAATTTAACCTGCGGAAAGAGCCGCGACCGCAGATCGCTCGCGGCTGCCAGTTCGAACCGACCGTCGCATGGCATGGAATCAATGTCGCGATAATTATTCTCCTCAGCTCGGCGTTGTACGACCGACGCCCTGGTGCCCACAAGATCGAGCAGATCGGCGATCCGCAATCCGTTCCCTGGTGCGACAAGCGGCGGTGAAAGTCTCGGCAACCACGGCCGCCCGAAACACGAAATCTTCACCGGACCACCGCGGTCGATGTCGCCAATTTCCGAAACGAAACGGATGTACCAAACGTCTCAGGATCGAAGGGCTGGTTCCCGAAGAGGTCGAAATCCACCGATCTTCGGTGGCCGAGATGCAGTGCAATCGCGACTCCCCCATACAGCACGAACTCCCCAGCACTTCAGACGGTTCGTTCCACAACAAGATTGTGGTTTCAGAAGGACATTGACGCGCAGCATAAATTCGTCGGACATGCGGGGGACAGAACAGCATGCACGGAACTGGGCGGAATGCGTCGTACCTCTCATGGGTGTCGGCATAACGCATCGGAGCCCTGGACGGATTTAGATCGGTCACTGGTCGACAGTCGGAGTAGTGTCGGATCGCCTCATCGCAACCTACAAAAACGACACCGGATCCACATCCACATCCACCCTTCCCCCGCGCGGCACCATCACCCGCCCCAACCACTCGCGCAGGATTGGCTGCACCGCGATATCCCGCCGCGTCTTCAACAATAACCGCCGCCGGTGCCGCCCACGCAAAATCGCCAACGGCGCAGGAGCGGGTCCCAGGACCGTCACCCCGTCAGCATGCGGCGCCGCCACGCCCAGATCGCGCGCCAGGGTATCTGCATCCCCAGCCGAATCCGCGCTGACGATCAGCGCCGCGAGCCGCCCGTACGGCGGCCAGTGACCAGGGCGGCGGACCGCTGCTTCGCTGGCCATGAATGCCGCCAAATCCCCCTGTATCAGCGCCTGCATCACCGGATGCTCCGGCGAGAACGTTTGCAACAACACGAGGCCCGGTGCCTCGGCCCGGCCCGCCCGGCCGGCAACCTGATGCAGTAGTTGGACGGTCCGCTCGGCCGCCCGCAGATCGCCACCAGCAAGGCCCAGATCGGCATCGACCACGCCGACCAGGGTCAAATGCGGAAAGTGCCAGCCCTTGGCGACAATCTGCGTGCCGATGATCAGGTCCACCTCACGCGCCTCGATCGCCCGAGCTGCCTCGGCGGCAGCATGCGGGCCGGGCATCGTGTCGCTGGCCATCACCAAACGGCGCGCGCCCGGAAACAGTTCGCCAGCTTCTTCGGTAATGCGCTCGACGCCCGGCCCAACCGCTGCCAACGAGTTGACTGCCTCGCACGCCGGGCATTTTTCCGGAATTGGCACCGCGTGACCGCAATGGTGGCAGCGCAGTTCGCGCCGCGCCCGGTGCTCCACCAGCCAGGCGGTGCAGTTCGGGCATTGCATGCGATGCCCACACCGCCGGCATAACGTCAGCGGCGCGTAGCCGCGGCGGTTGAGGAACAGCATCGCCTGCTCGCCGCGCCCGATCGTGTCCCGAATTGCCGCGATCAACTTTGGCGCGAGGAAGTGGCCACGTTCCGGCGCGTCCTCCCGCAGATCGATGGCCTCGATCCGCGGCATGACCGCGCCGCCATGCCGGGTCGGCAAATGCAAGTGCCGATAGCGGCCCGCCTCCACGTTCGCCACCGTCTCCAGACTGGGTGTCGCGGAGACCAGGATCGCCGGAGCCGCACAGAACCGCGCCCGCACCACCGCCATGTCGCGGGCGTGGTAGACGATGCCCTCCTCCTGCTTGAATGCAGTCTCGTGCTCCTCGTCCACCACGACGCAACCAAGATCGGGGAACGGCAGGAACAGCGCCGAGCGAGCGCCCACCACCACCTGAGCTCGCCCTTCCGCCACCGCCCGCCACGTCGTGCGCCGAACCCGCGAGGTCAGGTCGGAGTGCCACACCGCCGGTGCCACACCAAACCGCCGCTCAAAGCGGGATAACCATTGCGAGGACAATGCGATCTCCGGCAGCAACACGAGCGCCTGGCGACCCTCCCGCAGCGCCTGAGCGATTGCCTCCAGATAGACCTCGGTCTTGCCGGAACCGGTGACGCCGTCCAGTAACGTGACCGAAAACGTCCGATCGGTGACGGCCTCGCGCAAAGTCGCGGCCGCCGCTGCCTGATCCGGCGACAGCTCGGGACCGGGATGCGACGGATCGGGCGGCTGGAATGGCTCGGCGGCGGAAATCGATGCGGCCTGCAGCAATCCCGCCTCGGCCATGCCACGGATCACAGTGACGCTGACGCCGGCTTCCCGCGCCAGTTCCGCCGTTGGCCGCGGCTCGGCAGTGGCGAGGCGGTCGAGCACCCGGCGCCTGGCATCCGTGACCCGGACCTTGGCAGCGCCCGACCGCGTTGCCCGAGGGGCGCTGACACCCTCGCCCTCCCCGTCATGATCGGTTGCAGCAAAGCCGGCACGGCGCCAGCCGGACGCCGGACCGGTCTCCGGCCGCAGGACGCGCAACGCCATCCGCATGACCTCGCCCGGTGGCGACAGCGTGTAGGCAGCGATCCAGTCGACCAGTCGGCGAATGTCCTGCCGCATTGGCGGTGTGTCGATGATGGCGATGATCGGCCGCAGCCGGTGCTCTGGCACCGGTTTGTCATGCCCCGAAGGGACCGTGGGCGCGTCCCAGACGACCCCGACCTCTTCCCGTCTGTTCAATGGCACGAGGACGAGATCGCCCGGTTCCGGGATCAACCCCTCGGGGATGCGGTAATCGAAGGGCCCAGGAAACGGGTACGGCAGCATGACCGCCGCCCGGGTTAGTTGGCGAGGAACCTGGGCCGTGCTATCCGGATTGAACAAATCCGTGGGAACCTCCCCGAGGACACATATGAAGTTTTTCGTCGATACCGCCGATACGGCTGAGATCAAATCGCTCACCTCCAGCGGGTTGCTCGACGGCGTGACGACCAATCCCTCCCTTGTGGCCAAGACCGGTAAAAAATTCACTGACATCATTCGCGAAATCTGTGCCGTCGTCCCCGGCCCGGTCAGCGCCGAGGTCGCGGCAACGGACTACGATGGTATGATGCGCGAAGCATTCGTGCTGCGCGAGATTGCCAAAAACGTCACCATCAAGGTGCCGCTGACACCGGACGGGCTGCGGGCTTGCCGGCGGCTCACCTCCGACGGGACGATGGTCAACGTCACGTTGTGTTTTTCGGCGGCGCAGGCGCTGCTGGCCGCCAAGGCAGGCGCCAGCTTCATCAGCCCGTTCGTCGGGCGGCTGGACGATGTCGGCCAGTCCGGCATGGCACTGATCGCCGATATCATGCAGATCTACAACGCTTATCAGTTCAAGACAGAGGTGCTGGTTGCCTCGGTGCGACACCCGATGCATGTCGTCGAGGCCGCCAAATTGGGCGCCCATGTCGCGACATTGCCGCCGCCGGTACTGCGGTCGCTGTTCAACCATCCGCTGACCGAGAAGGGCCTCGCGGCGTTCCTGGCTGATTGGGGCAAAACGGGTCAGACGATCGCGTGAGATGACGATGGCCAACGTCGAACTCAGGCGATGAGCGATGCGGGCGCGACCGCGCCAAAGAGCGAATCGGCTGCCGTCGCCGCGTTCCTGCGTGCCAATCCGGACTGGCTGGCGGACAACCCCGATCTGTATCGCATCCTGACGCCACCCAACCGGGTACACGGCGAGGTGTTGGCCGACCACATGGCCGCCATGGTCCTTGCCGAGCGGGCACATGCCGCGGCCATGGAGGAACGCGCCGATGACGTGCTGGCGGCCGGCCGCGCCGCTGCCGGTATGGCGTCGCGAGTGCAGGAGGCAGTGTTGGCGCTGCTGCGCGCTGCCGACCCGTTGGACTGCGTGACCGGGGAGATCCCCAGCATCCTGGCAGTCGATTCCGCGCATCTGTGCATCGAGGCCATCATGCCGGGCACACTACCGCTGCCCGAGGGCACCGTGGCGCGGCTCCTGGGCGGGCGGCAGGTGTTGTTCCGCGACACTGTCACCGACGCCCGCCGGCTGCACGCCGAGGCGGCCGGATTGGCCGGCCATGACGCACTGGTGCTGGTGCCCGCCCATGGGCCTCCGGCGTTGTTGGCATTGTTGGCACGAGATCGGACGGTGTTGGACCCGGTTCGCGGCGCTGGCGCGTTGTCATTTCTTGGCCGGGCGATCGCAGCGGCGATGGGGCGTTCCTGGGGCGGCCGGTGACACAAATTCCCAGGCCATCTCCACACCCATTTGCCTCATCCCCATCCCCAATTAGCTCATCCCCGGGCCCATTTACCTCATCCCTTCGCCCATCTGCGTCATCCCCGGGCCTGACCCGGGGATCTGTCGCCGCACCGCACGCTGACCGCATGGCGACCTGCCGGCGCGACAAACCATGACAGGGTTCGAGTGTCGGGAATCGTTTCTTTCCTGGCTGATACTGGAAAAGCGCGCCTCACCCCTGACGGTTGAAGCCTACGGCACCGACCTTGCCAGCTTTCTTGGCTTCCTGACCCAGCATCATGGCGCGGAGCCCGATCAGGCGTCGTTGGCGCGCGTGACCCAGGCGGATGTCCGCGCGTGGTTGGCGTCGCTTGCGAACGACGGGCTCGTCAATGCCTCCCGCGCGCGGCATTTGTCGTCGGTGCGGAGTTTTTTTCGTTATTTGGCCAGACACCATCGCATGGAGAACCCCGCGGTAAAGCTGGTCTCGACGCCGAAGACGCGACGGCCGTTGCCGCGGGCCCTCGCACCGGCGGCGGCGCGCGGCGTGACCGAGGACATCGGCGATATGTCGGGTCAGGCCGCGATCCAAGCCCGCGATACTGCGCTGTTCACCTTGCTGTATGGCTGCGGACTACGGATTGCCGAAGCGCTGTCCCTGAACGTCCGCGATGCACCGAAACCAGGCGACGATGGGCCGCTGCGCGTGGTCGGTAAAGGTTCGAAGGAACGCATTGTTCCGGTGTTGCCGGTGGTGCGTCAGGCGATCGCGGCATGGCTGCGATTGCATCCGGCAGCCCGGAACGAGGCGCCGTTGTTTCTTGGTGCGCGAGGGAAACGATTGGACGCGGCGGTGGCGCAACGGACTCTGCGATTGTACCGACGCCAAAACGGCTTGCCAGAGCACGCGACACCGCATGCATTGCGGCACTCCTTTGCCACACATCTGCTGGCCGGCGGGGCGGATTTGCGCTCAATCCAGGACTTATTGGGCCATGCCAGCCTGTCGACCACGCAACGTTATACCAACGTCGACGAGGCTCGGTTGCTAGAGGTCTGGCGCAAGGCACACCCGCGGGCGTAACGCGACCGGGCCAGATTGCCTCCGCGGCGTCGCGCGATTTGGGTGGCGCTGCAGGGGCCCGGCGCAATGCTCGAATCACCACACGATATGGAATTCCGAGGTGGGGTCACCCTTTTCTTGCCTTTTGGTTTGCTCGACCTTGCCGGTCGTCGCCCCGCATAACTCGAGAATACCGAGAAATACCCCTTCATAGAGCCGCGAATTGTACCCGGGAGCCGGCGCCTCGACCACGACGTCGTGTTCGACAGCCTTGATGAATTTCCGTGGTTTCACATCGGTGCCCCGATGACTGGCGAGGAAATCTTCAGCCTCGTACCTGATGCAATCCAGCGGCGCTTGCAGTTGCCGGGGCAAGCCGCCGGCTTGCTTGATCGCCGGATAAATATTCCGCCCGAGCGCGACCAATGCCCGCTCCCCGGCCACCGATGCCTTCGCATAGGCATCCATGAAAGCGTCCCAGGACGAAGTGTCATACCAACCCTCGGGATCAAGCTCGTTCCAGTGCTTCCCGCACTTCGCCATCAGCAACGTGTCCGCCTGATCGAGTTTCCTTGGAAAAAGCGACATGAGCGTTCCGGTCAGGGTAATGAACCTGCCTTTTATTTCAGCCATTCATGCCTCCTTTTGGTTGAGGCCGGGATGACGTCGACCCGCGCTTTGACTGCGATAATCCGGCCGTCCCGGATATTCGGCCGGCGCTGATAAAGAAACACCTAAAATTTCGAAATAAATCCCCCAGGGAAATAAATCTCCGAGGATTGCTTCCTGGCGCCAGGACGACTGACACATCACGTCTCGCCCGTCGCATGATGGCTTCGACCGGCCGGACTCAAACGCAGCCTCAATCCTGGCGTCGCGCAAGCCAGGCCACGCCGGCCAGCGTAAGCGGTGGGATTACGAACGCCACGACCTCCGTGCGTCCGCTGTATACCAACGCGACCGCGCCGAGCACGATGGTGGCGACCACGGACACGTTCCAGACGTCGCCCACAAGAGTTTTGACCAGAGCCTTCACCGCACTTCTACCATTGCAACAGGTTTGCGGAACAGTGCGGCGAGCAGCATGCCGCCGCCGGCGTAGAAGATCACGAGGCCTGGCAGAGCCCAGTCGCCGCCGGGCCAAACGTGCGGGCCCCCAAGGGCTTCCAGGGTCCAGAAGGTTCCAAAGGCAACGATCATCGCGCCGACCGCGAACTTGATGGTGTTTTCGGGCACCCGCGCGAGCGGCGCCCGAACCAGAGCGCCGGCTGCCGCAACGACGATGAGGGCGGCGATGGCTGCTCCGGCACTGCTCGCCCAAAAACCATGGACGCCGAGAGCGACGACGATAAGCCAAACCTCCAGCCCCTCCAGCATCACGCCTTTAAAGGCGATGGCCCACCCCGCGTACCAGTCGCCATTGGCGAGCCGGGCCCGGGCCTCATCGAATTCTTCCGCTTCATTGTGCCGCGCCTTCAGCCCGGCCTGACGAGCGACGGCTTTGGCCAGCCAGCGGACACCGAACAGCAGCAAAAACACGCCGATCACCAGTTGCAGCCCGGAGATGCTCAATCCATGGCTAAGTGCCCCGCCAGCCGCGGCGGTCATCACCGCCAGAACCAACAGGGCCGCCGCTGCCGCGCCGAGCGCAGAACGCCAGCCAATGGCCAGGCTGACGGCGAGTACGATAGTGAATGCCTCGACCCACTCGACGGTGGCGGCGAGGAAAGTGGGAATGACAATTGTCCACTGGAACATGTTTTCATTCACCTTCTGATGATCTGCAGCCGATATGTAGTGTTTACTACGTTATGCAAGCCATCGTTGCGTCTGCTACAAAATGAATTTCCCGTCATATGAGGTCCGGAAGCCACGCCATGCAGGAACCTTCGCAGCCGAGTTCCATCGCCGAGCTGCTGACCGGACGCATCGCCAATGCCGCGCGCCCGCTGTCACCGGCAGCGCTCAAGGTGGCGCATTACCTCGAACGCAATCCTGGATCGGCCGTGACAGCCTCCGCCGCCGAACTCGCGCGCGAGACGGGCCTGTCCGACGCGACGGTGATCAGGTCCGTGCAGGCGCTCGGATTCCTGGGTATGGAGGATTTGCGGCGGTCCCTCGCAGCGGTGCTGGAGGGCGGGTCAGCGGGCGGACGGATGCGACGAACCCTCCATGAGACAGGCGAGGATCCCGGCGTTGCCATCGACCTCGCGCTTGATGCGCATCAGGAAGCAGCGACCAGGCTGCGATCCGCCTCGATGCGGGAAACTCTCGTGGCGGCGGTGAACCTTCTGGGATCCGCCGAGCGGATCGCGGTGTTCGGGATCGGACCATCCGCCATGTTGGCGCGGTATACCTCCATGCTTTTGGTGCGCTCGGGACGCCAGGCGGTCTGTCTGGACACCACCGGGATCGCGTTGGCCGATCAACTCCTCGGCCTGCGCTCGGGCGACGCGGTGCTGCTGCTTGCCTACGGACGGGCCTACCAGGAGGTGACCGCTACGATCGGACAGGCGCGTGAGAAACGGCTGCCCATGGTGCTGGTGACCGACAGTCTGGAACCCCGCCTCGCCAGGCATGCCGATGTCATTGTGCCAGCACAGCGAGGCCGGGCCGAACGCGTGGCATTGCATGGCGCAACTCTTGTGGTGCTGGAGGCGCTGGTGCTTGGCCTGGCGGCCATCGACCGGCCGCAAACGCTCGAGGCACTGGAGCAACTCAATACGCTGCGCGAAGCGGTCAGCGGGACAAGGCGGTTCGACCTGTAGCGACCGGAAGCCGGGGTATTTCACAACACGGGAGTGCGCACCCGGTCTACGCCGTCTTTACGCGATCTTAATGCGCAATGGCGGCCCCGGCCTGCACGTCCCCCGAGCCGGTCGGGCACGACCATGACGAGACACCGCCGCTTGCGTCTTGTTTGAACCACATACCCTGACCACAACGATCGTTGCCCGCCACCGAAAATTCCAACACTCTGCTGCCAGCCGCCACCAAAGGATGCCGCAATCCACCATGCCCAGAGTGGCGCCCAATTTGAACGCAGCGGAACCGGCCGGCCTGCTGGGTTCGCCGGTGCGCAATCTGGTGGTCGGCGTCAGCTTCGTGCTGGTCGTGGTGGCGCTCGCCACGCTGGGTTACTGGCTGGCCGGGTGGCCGCTTGGCGACGCCTTCTACATGGTGGTCGTCACGGTCTACACGGTTGGCTACGGCGAAGTTCATCCGGTCGACACGCCTTTGTTGCGGGCCCTCACGATCGCGACGATCGTACTCGGTTGCACCGGCATGATCTTTCTCACCGGCGCCCTGGTGCAATTCATCACACTCAATCAACTCAACCAGATTTTTGGTCTCAGGCGCATGAATATCCAGATCGACAAACTCGACCGCCATGTGATCGTTTGCGGCTTCGGCCGTCTCGGCACTGCCCTCGCGCAAGAGCTGCACGCCGGCGGCACCAGCTTCGTTCTGCTCGAGAGGGATGAGGCCAGTGCAGCCCGTGCCAGGCACCTCGGATTTCTTTGCATGCAAGACGACGCAACCGATGCCGCCGTGCTGCGCGATGCCGGCGTGATGCGCGCACGGACCCTGGCCACAGTGCTGCCGAACGACGCCGCCAACGTCTTCATCACGCTGCGCGCCCGCGGCCTCAATCCGAACCTCGAGATCATTGCGCGCGGCGAACAGCCTGGTACCGAGGCGATGCTGTTACAGGCCGGCGCGAACAAGGTCGTGTTACCGACGCATATCGGCGCCGAGCGCATCGCTGAACTGATCATGTATCAGGATACCGCCCGTTTCATCCGCGGTTCAGCGCAAATGCGCGATTTCGAGCAGGTGCTGCATACACTCGGCCTGGAACTGGAACTGATCGAGGCCGCCCCCGACAGCAAAATGGTCGGTCGGACGATCGAAGCGGTCGAACAGCTGGCCAACGGCGGGCTGTTCATCGTGCGGGTCAATCGGCCCGGTGACGGTGCGATCACCAATCCGGATAGCAAGACCGTGATCCAGGCGGGAGATGGTGTGGTAATTGTCGGTCGCGGCGCCAAGGCCCGTGCGCTAGGCGGCTTGTTCGACACGTAGCGAGGGCTCCGGGTTCGCGGCACGCCAACCTGCGTCGCTGTGAGTGGCGCAGAGCAACCGTGCAGGCTCAGGCAAAACCCAGACAGCCCGGCAAACCCGCCAGCGTGCGCTCATGCATCAGCGGAGGCGGCACACCACCGGGGGCCTCCATCCCGATCCGGTCATGCCAGTAGGTGGCGAGCCCGACCTCGGTGGTCCCAATCAGATCGTACACCGACCCAGCCACGAACAGGCAACGATCCGGCGTCACGCCCAATTTGTCCAACGCCAGCCGGTAAGTCCGCGGATCCGGTTTGTAGCAGCCAGCATCCTCGGCGGTGACGACACAGTCGAAAGCGGCATCAATTCGCCCAACGGCAATCCGGCCAAGCCGGCGCGAGCAATTGGTGACCACGCCGAGCTTCAGGCCGGCAGCCGAAAGCCGGCCCAGAGTCGGGACGACGTCGGGCCAGGGTTGCAGTTGATCGTAGTGTGTATCAAGCGCAGCTGCGAGGCGACGTTCGAGCCCGACGGCTTCCGCAGCCTCCGCCACGAGGTCTTCATAGGGGCGATAAGCGCCGGTTCCGTATGTGATACGAAGATAGGCTGCACGCCACCTCCGTCCCGCATCGTCGTCGCCGGCGACCGCATTCCACAATGACCGGCTGTCGAGCAGTGCCGTCAGCAGATCGAACAGCACAGCGTCGTAGCGAGGCATCGGCGCGCTGATCCTCTGGGCTGGATGGCGGAAGCTCGGCTGTTGGTCAGTCGTTACGGCGGCATGCGGTCGAAGTTGGGAACCTCGGTCGTGGTCACGTCCCAGCTCGGCCGGTCCTTCGCGTAAACCACCCGGCCAGGTGCGAACCAGTTGTTATCATCGACGCAGCCGACTGCGATGTTGATCAGCTCAGGATGACCTGAGTTCTCGCCGAACAATCGGCTGCCGCATTTGGGGCAAAAGTGTCGCGTGTTGATGTTGCCGCTGTCGGCGGTCACGGCAAAACTGGCGGTTTGCCCGCTCAACGTCACGTCGCTTCGGCGGAAACGGGCAATCGACATGTGGCCGGTGCCAGACGCGCGCTGACAGTCTTTGCAGTGGCACTGGCCGGTGCCGACCGGTTTGGCACTGATGGTAAAATTTACGGCACCGCACAGGCAGTGGCCGGTCGCGAAGGGCTTGTCGGACATACTTTTTCCTCCCGGGCTGGAACGAAGACAAGGGTGGCCGGGCGGCGAACCGATGGCAATTGGCACTCGCCGGCTGGACGTCTGCCAAACGCAGCATTAACGCCAGCGCGATGGCGCTGGTTGGTCATCCAGAAAGGTCAGCAGCACTGCTGAATGCAGTAAGCGCATCTGCGTTGCGCATGACCGACGAACCAGCAGATTCCACAGAATGGCCTCGGCAGGCATCGGCGGAGGCACTGCCCCCTGGGATGCCAGGATGCCGAATAAACGGCAACCCGGCATCCCTCCAACTTACCAACGTTCAGTTGTTACTCGGCCGCAGTCACCGGAGCATGCGCCTGGAGGAATTTGTGAATATGGCGCAGCGCGTCGGCGACCTGCTCCTTGGTCTCCTTCCACGGGTAGATGCTGACTTCGGAATTCGGCGCGAGACGGGCCGACTCCAGGGCAACCGCGTACGGGTGCGCCGGTACGTCATCCGGCAGTACCAGGATGGGGGTCTTGCAATTGCGGACAAAGTCCCGCGTCACTGTGAAGACGAAGTCGGGGTTGGAGAGATACATCTTCTTCAGGAACGCATCGACTGTCGCCATCGTGATCTCTGGCCGGCGGGCGCACAGCTCCGGACCCCAGCCTTTGATGTTGTTGTTGTAGAACAAGTCCGGCATTTCCGGCCGCGATCCACTGGGCTGCGCCAGCACGGCGGCGACCACTCGATCGGACGCCCGTTTCAGCAGGTTCCAGATGAACGGGCCACCGATGCAGAAGCCCATCACCATGAACTCCTTGCAGCCCAGATAATCCATCAGCCCGAGCTGGTCGTCCGTGTAGGAGTCCCACGGTCGATCGACCTCCACCGGACCGGAAGAATGGCCGCCATTGGCGTTCCGCAGATCCATCGTGATGCAGCGGTACTCGTTCTTGAACTCCTCCATGCAATTGAACGGTTCGAAGCCGGTGAGGAAGGAAATGTTCGAGTTCAGGCCCCCGCCGGGGATAAACAACACAGGAAAGCCGGAGCCGGCCTCCTCATAGTGGATGCGGACGGCGCCTTTTTCGTAGAACGGCATGGCGGTTTCTCCTTCCCAATGGGATGTTGCGGGTACGCACTTCGATCGGCAGGGTTCCGAGCCCGACGCGCGCGGCATCCAGCAGGCAATTCGATGGGTGAGTCTGACGCAATTCGCGTACCAGCTCAACCCGGGCACGGCCTTTTGCACGCCCGGTACGACCGAGGAGATCGATGTGTTGAATGGAGCATGACAAGACGTTAACCTCAGTCGACCGTGAACCGAGGTCGTGGGACAGCGGGTGGGCGGTCGAGCAACAAGGCAGGAACTACCGTATGTCTGAGACGAAGGAAAAAGCGCCGCCCAAAAGGGTCCAGAACCCAAACGCCGCCGCGGTTCGCGTCGCATTCGATCCGCTGCGGCCGACCGAGAAGCCGCAGGAATACTACGACGAAATCAAGCAGAAGTTCGCCGAGGCGCGTGATCTGCGCCTGAGCTACCGGCCGGACGGCAGGGCGCAATACACCTCCGACCTCACCGGCGAACTGGCCAAGTACGAAATCGATCCCTGGGACACAGCGCCCGAACCTCGGGCTCCGATCAACGACACGGTGGAATGCCTGTTCGTCGGTGGTGGCTTCTCGGCGTTGCTCACCGCTGCGCGGCTGCGGGAAAGAGGCGTCGAGAGTATCCGTATCGTCGAACGTGGCAGCGATGTCGGTGGCACCTGGTATTGGAACCGATATCCCGGCGCGGCGTGCGATGTATCGGCTTACGACTATCTGCCTCTGCTCGATGAGATGAATTACGTGCCCGGCAGTTTTTTCGCCAAGGGCCCCGAGATCTTCGCGCATTGCCAGGCGATCGCACGCCGATACGATCTGTACGATCTGGCAGTGTTCCAGACCACGGTTACCTCCACCATTTGGGATGCCAAAGCGAAATTGTGGCGAGTTGGCACCGATCGTGGCGATACCCTGTCGGCGCATTTCGTGATCTGCGCCAACGGCACTTTGTCCAAGCCTAAGCTGTCGAAGATCGAGGGCATGCAGGACTTCAAAGGTCATTCGTTCCACTCGTCGCGCTTCGATTACGCTTATACGAAGCCAGACCTGTCCGGCCTCAAGGACAAGGTGGTCGGCATCATCGGTACCGGGGCCTCGGCGGTGCAGATCATTCCGCGGGTCGGCAAGGCCGCGAAGCAACTTTATGTGTTTCAGCGTACCCCGTCGGCGATCGACATTCGCGACGACATTCCGACCGATCCGGCATGGGCGGCAGCGCTTCAGCCCGGCTGGCAGGCCGAACGGCTCGAGAAGCACATGCGCGGGCCCGTGCTGACCGAACAGCAGAAAGCCGACCTGGCCGCGTTGCCGCGTGAGGAAAAAATCCGCCGCCAGGAAAACCAGAACATCGAGCACCAGATGCGCATCCACGCGCGCGTGGATGAAATCGTCAAGGACAAGGCCACCGCCGAGGCGTTGAAACCGTGGTATATGCACCGCTGCAAACGTCCCTGCTACGATGATGAATATTTGCCGGCGTTTAACCTGCCGAACGTGCACCTGGTGGACACCAACGGCAAAGGCATTGTCGAAATCTCGGAAAGAGGACCGGTGTTCGAGGGACGGGAATATCCGGTGGATGTGTTGATTTATGCAACCGGCTTTGAAGTGCAGGTGACCGGCATCTACAACGACATTCGTGGTGAGAACGGGCTGGAACTGAACGAGAAGTATGCCGAGGGCATGCGGACGGTGTTTGGCATCCACTCGGCGGGTTACCCGAATCTGTTCATCATGGGTGGATATCAGGCGTCGTTCCAGTTCAATCTGACCTTCATGTTGCGCACGCAGGGCGAGCACATCGCGGAGTGCATTCGTTACGTGCGAGATCACGGATATTCGACGATCGACGCGAAGCCGGAGACCGAACAATGGTGGGTGGACGAGGTGATCCGCCACCGGGGCAAGACCAATCGGAACAAGGAATGCACGCCTGGCTATTATAATTTCGAGGGTGAGTCGAACCGCCGGCAGGACGGTAACTACAACGGTGGGTTCTATCAGTATGCAACGCATCTGAAGGAAGTGAAGCAGGATATCGAGGAGCATTTCAGGTTCGAATGATTCGACTGCGAATCCGTACGGCAGCCGCCGGTTGCCGTACGGGATTTCGTTACCGCCATGTCTGCCGCAGCATACTTCAAATGCCTGGATGCTGGCCGTGCCGACCAGTACCAGGAATCGTTGCCGCGCGATACATCCCGTCCGTCATAGCGAGCGCACCGAAGCGATCTCGTGAAAGGTCCAAACCGCCGAGAAGATTGCTTCGCTGCGTTCGCAACAGCCGGGGACGCCGCACCATTCAAGCTCCAACGATAGTGGGTACCAGACCATCGGACTGGCCTGGCAAAGTCGCATGGGAGCAGCGTTTGGTAGTGACCGCGCCGGCGTTGTAAGCTGGGCCGGAGACCCTTAGGCATCTCAGCGGGAGGAACACAACAATGACCCGGGTTGGCACAGGCGACTACACCTACGAACTGATCCCTGACTTCCTCAAACTCCCAAACGGCGAAAAATTCGGCCTGGTCAGCCGCGTTGGAACTGATTCCCGGGATCGCGTTTATGTTTTCCAACGCAAGGACCCGCCGGTCGTCGTGTTTGACCGCGACGGCACCTGGCTGGGCTCCTGGGGCACCGGCGAGGTCACCGATCCGCACGGCCTGAAAATCGTCAACGATATCGTCTACACCACGGATCGCTCCGACTCAGTGGCGAAATCGTTCACGCTGGACGGCAAGGTCCTGCTGACGCTTGGCCAGCGCGGGGTGCATTCCGACACCGGCTGCACCGGCGCACCCTGGCTGGCGCAACGCGCCGCCGGACCATTCAACCACCCCACCGAAATGATCGCTCACCCCAACGGCGACATCTACGTCACCGACGGCTACCGCAACGCCCGCGTGCACCGCTTCACACGGGACGGGAAACTGGTCACGTCATGGGGCACGCCAGGCCACGACGAGGGCCAGTTCCACCTACCGCACAGCATTGCAATCGACGATGACGGCAAGCTCTATGTCGCAGATCGGGCGAACCGGCGCATCCAGATCTTCACCCCGGATGGCGCGTTCCTTGGCCAATGGACCGGGATGGGCGGGCCGAACGACATCACCCGAGGACCCAACGGCACGTTTACCATCGCGGAACAGGAAGCCGACGGCAATCCGGCATACGTCACCGTGCGCGATGCCAAAGGCGCCGTGCTCGTCCGTATGGAAAGCCGCCATGTCCACGGTGTGGGGGTGGACTCGCGCGGCGACATCTATGCTGGCCTGACGCAAAACCGCAGCGTTGACAAGTTCGTGCGGCAACACTGAGCACCGCCGGACCTCAAAACCGGCACCGATTGAGGGCGACGTCAGCCCTCAATCGGTGCCGGCCAGGTTGCCAACGAAGTCCTCGAAGTCCTTCGCCTCGCGAAAATTCCGGTAGACGCTGGCGAACCGCACATAGGCGACCTTGTCCAGTTCCTTCAGCGTATCCATCACCAACTCGCCGATCTGTTTGCTGGGTACGTCACTTTCGCCCGACGCCTCGAGTTTCCGGACGATGGAGTTGACGATGCGTTCGATCCGCTCCTCCTGGATCGGTCGCTTGCGCAATGCGGTCCGGATCGAGCGAGCCAGCTTGTCGCGATCGAATGGCACTCGGCGGCCGTCGTTCTTCACTACGGTCAGGTCGCGCAACTGCACCCGTTCCACGGTGGTGAATCGCTGGCCGCAGGTGCCGCAGAAGCGGCGCCGGCGGATCGCGCCATTATCGTCGGTCGGCCGGCTGTCCTTAACCTGAGTGTCGTCGGAGCCGCAGAACGGGCAGCGCATGACCGGTCAGCGTCCCGGATAAATCGGGAACCGCGCGCACATCGCCCGCACCTCGGCGGCGACCGAGGCCTCGG
>Ga0187867_10001674_pt1 | contig 19031 bp, 16 predicted proteins | sample June2016WEW_13_1_FD_132976 | JGI IMG/M metagenome (GOLD analysis project Ga0187867, IMG submission 132976) | Peatland microbial communities from SPRUCE experiment site at the Marcell Experimental Forest, Minnesota, USA - June2016WEW_13_10 | ecosystem: Environmental > Terrestrial > Soil >...
GCCGAGCACGATGCCGGTGTCCTCGACGGTGTGGTGGGCATCGACTTCCAGGTCGCCTCGCGCTTTGACATGAAGGTTCAGGCCGCCGTGGCGGCCCAACTGGGCCAACATGTGGTCGAAAAAGGGCAGGCCGGTGGCAACCTGGGCTGCCCCCGTGCCGTCGAGCTCGAGCTCCACCTCGATCTCGGTCTCCTTGGTGGCGCGCCTGCGCGCCGCGCGACGCGAATCAGTTGCGGGGTTCATCGCCATCGCTGAAGCCTTGCACGTCTCGGGTCGTCCCTCACCACCGAAGGGTCACCGGCTCGCCTGGGCCGGGCGCCGGCGGACCGGCACGAGCTCGTTGGCGGCGGCGAGCTGACCGCAGGCAGCCGCGATGGAACGGCCCCGGTTCTGGCGGATCGTGGCATTGACGCCCGCTTGTTCGAGCCAGGCCTTAAGCGCCAGCACACGGGAGGGCTCGGACCCTTCCAGGCCTTTTTCCAGGCCTCCCGCCGTCGGGTTGAGCGGGATGAGATTGACATGGGCTCGAAGCGGTCGGGCGAGAGCCGCCAGCTCGAAGGCGTCCGAAGGGTTGTCGTTCAGCTTTGAGATGCAGGCCCATTCGAACGAGATCCGTCTCCCCGTGCCAGCCCGGTACTCCTCGCAGGCTTGCATCAGCATCGCCAGGGGGTACTTGCGGTTGAGCGGCACCAACTGATCGCGAAGGGCGTCATTGGCCGCGTGCAAGGAGACGGCCAGGTTCACCTGGAGCGCCTTTGCCGCCAGCTGTCGGATGCCGGGCACAACCCCCACAGTCGAGATGGTCAGGTGCCGCGCGGCGAGGCCAAGGTCCTTGTTCATCGACTCGACGGCGGCCCAGACCGCTTTGAAGTTGGCGAGCGGCTCACCCATGCCCATGAGCACGACATTTCCGAGCTGCCCCCATCCCTCAGACCTGCAGCGCCGGGCGGCGATCACCACCTGTTCGACGATCTCGCCCGAAGTGAGCTGGCGGGCGAAGCCGGCGTCACCGGTGGCGCAAAACGTGCAGGCCATCGCGCAACCGGCCTGGCTCGACACGCACACCGTCACCCGGTCGCGATAGCGCATGAGGACCGTCTCGATGCGCTTGGCGTCGCCCGTTTCGAGGAGCCACTTCACCGTCGTGCCCCGGTCGGCGAGGCTCTCAGCGACGACCGAGAAGGCGGGCGCCAGCTCCGTCGCTTGCTCGAGACGGCTGCGAAGCGCCCGGGGGAGGTCGCTGAGGTCGCCCGGTTCGGCCAAACGCCGGTACAAACCGTGGAAGACCTGGCTCACCCGGTAGGCGGGCTCGTCTTTGAGCAAGGCGGCAAGCCCGGCGCGTCCGGCGTCGTAGCGGCTCACGGGTGCGCCCTCATAGCTGAGGATTTGGCGCGGGCCGAGAAGCTACCGGCGAGCCGGCCTGGTCGTCGGCCGGCACGTCGGCCACATAAGCGCGGTCGGTGTGGTCGTCGGTAAAACCGAGGGAGAGATAAAGCCTGCGGGCCGCCTCGTTGTCATGATCGACATAGAGCATCCCCACGCGCACACCCCGCTCGAAGAGCGAGGCAAGGCCGGCGAGCACGAGCTGGCGCCCAAGACCGTGGCCCTGGAAGTCGGGATCGACGGCGATCACGTAGATCTCGCCCAGCTCTCGAGAAAGGCCCTCTTCGCTCGGATCGTCCCCCGGCATGAGATCGTCGACTGGCTCGTGCACCTTGGTCCAGCAAAAGCCCGCCAGGCGGCCGTCGCGCTCGTGCAGGACGAAGCCGCCCGGGTCGAACCACGGCTGGCGCTCGCGCTCTTGGATCGTGGCGAGATCCCAGGAGCCTTGCTCGGGATGGCCCCTAAAGGCACGGTTGTTGACCTCGAGCCAGGCCAGCTCGTCCTCGCCGGGCCGGAACGGCCGCACCTTTATTACCGGGCTCTCCTCGGTTACAGGCAGCGGGCGCCGCATCTGCACGAGGTCGCGGCCGCGACGCATTCCGACAGCCTCGGCGACGGCATCGTCGATCGGCGAAGGCTTGGGCACCCACAGGTGCACGTGCCCGCCGCCTTGGGAGGCGATCACCCCGAGCGCTGCGCTGAGCAGCTCTGTTCGCAGCCCAGCTCCCGTCGTGGCCCGCCAGCGGGGGTGCACGACGTATTCGACGGCCCAGTCGGCGCCGTTGCCCCGGCTGATCTGCGCGTAGGCGATCACCCGCTCACGTCCGGCCTCCCGGGCGACAAAGCCGGCAAAGCCCTCACGGCCACCTTGTACCAGATCGAGCCATTGGTGCTCGCCCAAGGCCCGATGGCCGTCCGCGGCACTGGCGGCCTCCAGCACTGCCGAGATGGCGGCGATGTCAGCCTCCCCCATCCTGCGCTTGATCTCGACATTGTGCACTTTGCGAACATACCGTCTGGTCACGGCCACCTCGCCGTCGGTCCTCTGGCTACGATCCGCTCGTGCCCAGCTCACCCGCGAACCGAGCTCGCCGGCGGCCCCTCGCCCGGGCGCGCAAGATCGCCGACCGTCTGGCTGATGAGTATCCGGGCACCGCCAGCGAGCTGTGCGCCCTCGTCCATCACAACCCGTTCGAACTGCTCGTCGCGACAATCCTTTCCGCCCAGTGCACCGACGAGCGCGTCAACCTCGTCATGCCAGCCCTGTTCGCCCGCTACCCGACGCCCGAGGACATGTCCACCGCCGAGAGCGCGGAGCTCGAGAACCTGATCCGCTCCACGGGCTTTTTCCGCTCCAAGGCCGCTCACATCATCTCCGTGTCCGAGGCGATCGTGCTGCGTCACGCGGGCGAGGTGCCTCGGACCATGGAAGAGCTCACGGCGCTGCCGGGGGTAGGCCGAAAGACTGCCAACGTCGTGCTCTCGGTGGCCTTCGCTCTGCCCGGCCTGCCGGTAGATACCCATGTCATCCGTTTGAGCCAACGACTTCGACTGAGCGAGTCGGGTGATCCGGTCAAGATCGAACAGGATCTCTGCGCCTTGTTCCCCCCCGAACAGTGGGGGGCGATCAGCCTGAGACTCATATTGCACGGCCGGAGGGTTTGCAACGCCCGCAGGCCTCGCTGTGAGATCTGCGTGATCGCTGAGCTTTGTCCGTCGAGACGTAAACTCTGAGCTTGTCCGAGGGCCAAATCTGACGAGCGCGTGACTTGTCTGTATGTCTCGTGACAGGTTGGTAACACGGGGTGATTCGCCCGGATTGGCACGCTAACTTCGCTCTTAAGGAACCGGTTCCCGCCACCTGGTTCCAATGAGCGGAACCGGGATCCGCCGCCCGATCCGCTCACCGACGGCGCCCTCGGGGCGCCGTCGGCGCGTCCGGGCCCGGCTGTGGAGCGTCATCTAGCACTTGCCAGCAAGCGCTCGAGACGTCGCACAGCACCGAGGAGAGCGCGTTCGACGGCGATCAGGTCCGATCCGACGGCATCCCTTTTCGCCGTGACCGCAGCATCTGCGAGCGCTGTCACGCGACGAGCTATCAACTCGAGCGAGGACGCTATCGAGGACAGTTCGGACAACTCGGAGGGCTCGAAGATTTGGCGTGCCATGCTCGCCATCATCGCCCATCGGCGTGCACGAATGGGATCTGGCTGAAGGCGGCGGGTACGCTGCGTTCATGCTGCGACGTCTTGACCTGCGTGCCGGCGCGCCCGTAATTGGCGAGCTCCCGCGACCCGACCTCGCCGACGAGGGGCCCGTCGCCGAGGTCCGCGCCATCGTCGAGGACGTCAAGGTGCGGGGCGACGCGGCCTTGCGGGAGTACTCGAAGCTTTTCGACAAGGTCGACATCGACGAGATCCGCGTGAGCATCGCCGACATCGACTCGGCCCCCGCACGCTTGGACGCGGCCTTGCTCGAAGCTCTCACCGAGGCGGCACGATCCATCGAGTTGTTCCACCGCCACCGCTCGGCTGACCCCGATACTTATGAGCGCAACGGGATCGAGGTGGATCTGCTCGAGCTTCCCGTCGCCCGGGCCGGCGTCTATGTACCGGGCGGCCGGGCCAGCTATCCCTCGAGCGTGCTCATGTGCGCCATCCCCGCCCGGGTCGCAGGCGTGCAAGCCGTCGCCGTCTGCGTCCCGCCCGCTCCCGACGGCTCGATCCCAGACGAGGTGCTCGCGGCCGCAAGCCTGGCCGGGGTGGACGAGATCTATCGCATCGGGGGCGCGCAGGCGATCGCGGCGATGGCTTATGGCACCGAGACCGTCGGACGCGTGGACGTGATCGTCGGTCCCGGCAGCCGGCGCGTCTCGCTCGCCAAGTTGGAGGTCCGCGGGGCAGTCGGCATGCCGGCCGCCTTCGCCGGGCCCTCAGAGGTCGTCGTGATCGCGGACGGGACCGTCCCGGTCGACTACGTGGCCATCGACCTCGTCGTCCAGGCCGAGCACGGCCCCGACGGTCTCGCCTGGCTGATCACGTGGTCCGAAACGGTGTTGCAGGCGGTGACCGAAGCCGTAACCCGCTTTGTCGCCCAGTCGCCCCGGCGCCGCGAGATCGAGGCGACGCTCGCCGGGGGGGGTTATGCCGTTCTCGTGGACGGGCCTGAGCAGGCCATGGCCGTTGCAAACGAGATCGCGCCCGAGCACCTCGAGCTTTGCTGCGACAATCCGCGGGCACTGCTTTCAGCCGTGCGCAATGCGGGTGCGGTCTTCGTCGGCCCCTACACGCCCGCCTCGCTCGGCGACTACATAGCCGGGCCGAGCCACACGCTGCCGACATTTCGCTCCGCCCGTTACTCGAGCGTGCTCGGTGTGGAGGACTTCCTCCGCCGGGTGCACGTCGTCTCCGCGGACCGCGCGGCCCTTAACCGCGTGGCACCTCATGTCATCGCCATCGCCAAGGCAGAAGGGCTTTTGGCCCACGCCCTCTCGGTGCAACTGCGCGCGGGGCCCGAGAAGGCCGAACACCCATGAGCCCGCCCCGCACGGGCGGGCCCGCACCGCTCGGCGAGCCCCGGCGCGAGGTGGCGCTGAGGCCCGGGTACCACTCACCTCAGGTGGAAGTCGAGGTCCGCCTCAACACCAACGAGTCCCCCGAACCGCCGCCGCCGGCTTTTGTGGAGGCGTTGGCACAAGAGCTGCACGCCATCTCGCTCAACCGCTACCCCGATCGCGAGGCGAAGGCGCTTCGGGCGGCTCTCGCCGCTCACCACGGTGTCGAGCCCGCACAGGTTTTCTGCGCCAACGGCTCGAACGAGGCCATCCAGTGCCTCCTGCTCGCCTATGGCGGGCCGGGTCGTCCCGCCATGATGTTCGAGCCGACCTACGCTCTCCATTCCCACATCGCCGCTCTCACGGGCACGCCTGTGGTCGCGGGCCGGCGAGACGACGAGTTCAAACTGGACCCGGCCGAGGTCGTCCGCACGGTCGCGGCCGCTTCGCAGCGGTACGGACCTGGCGCCCCTTCGGTCAGCTTCCTCTGCTCGCCCAACAATCCGACCGGTGGCCTCGAGACTCCCGAGACCATCCGGGCCGTGCTCGGGCTCGTCGAGGGGATCGTCGCCGTCGACGAGGCCTACGGCCAGTTCGCCCCCTTTTCGGCCCTCGAGTTGCTCGAGTTTGAGCCGCGTCTTGTCGTGGTGCGCACCTTTTCCAAGACCTGGGCCATGGCCGGCTTGCGCCTCGGCTACGCCGTCGGTGACCCAGGAGTGATCGCCTCGCTATTCAACGTGGCCCTTCCCTACCACCTGGACGCCCTGAAACAGGCGGCAGGCCGTCTCGCCCTCGGCTTCGACGACGAGATGCGCGCCCGCGTGGCCCATATCAAAGCCGAGCGCGGCCGGGTCTCAAGCGCCCTTTACGAGCTCGGCGCAACGGTGTGGCCCTCCGAGGCCAACTTCGTCCTCTTTCGTGTCGAGGCCCGAGAGGGCTCGGCTCTATGGAGGGGCTTGCTGGAGCACTCGGTGCTCGTGCGCGACGTGTCCAACTGGCCCGGGCTCGAAGGCTGCCTGCGCGTCACGATCGGCACGAGGCGTGAAAACGACCGTTTCCTCTTGGCTTTGCGCGAGGTGCTCTCGGCCCGCTCGTGAGCTGACGGAAGAGCCTGGCGGCCCCGTCGAGCTCCTAGCGGTGGACGAGGAGGGCTCCTCGACCCGGCGGGCGCCGGTTCAGCCGAAGCGGCCCTGGATGTAGTCCAAGGTCCTTTGGTCGTCGGGTTCTGAGAACAGCTTCTGAGTCGGCGCCACCTCGATCTGTTCTCCGGCTCGGTCCTCACCCATGAGGAAGAATGCGCAAAGGTCCGACACGCGGGCCGCCTGCTGCATGTTGTGGGTGACGATGATGATCGTCACACGGGACTTGAGCTCGTCGAGAAGCTCCTCGATGAGCCGCGTCGAGATCGGGTCCAGCGACGAGGTCGGCTCGTCCATCAAGAGCACCTCGGGCTCGACAGCGAGTGCCCGGGCGATGCACAAGCGCTGCTGCTCGCCTCCCGAAAGCGTCGAGGCATGGGCCTTTTGGCGGTCCACGACCGAGTCCCACAAAGCCGCCGCGATGAGGGAGGACTCGGCAGCCTCGTCGAGGACCGACTTCTTGCGTATCCCGTTGAAGCGCAGGCCCGAGACGACATTGTCGTAGATCGACATCGTGGGGAACGGGTTCGGGCGTTGGAACACCATGCCGACACGGGTCCGCAGCAGCGTCGGGGGGATCCCGCCCGAGTAGACATCGGTGTCTCCGAGCAGCAGGCTGCCGCTCACGACGGCGCCCTTGGTGAGATCGTGCAACCGGTTGATGGCACGCAAGAGAGTCGTCTTGCCAGAACCCGACGGGCCGATCAGAGCCGTGACCTTGTTCTTCGGGACCTCGAAGGTGGCCCCACGGATCGCCGTGCGCCCGTTGAACGACACGGCGACGTTCTCCAGTCGCATCGCAACCGGACCCGAGCGCACGTCGGGCTCCTTGGTTGCCGTGGCGCTCACCACCGGTGTCATGGTGCTCGGGTCCACTGTTACCGCCTCTCTCTTTGCAGCCACCCGGCAAGAAGGCGGCTCCCTAGGTTAATGAACAAAACGACAACCACCAAGGTCAAAGCGATCCCCCAGGTCTCCTCACGCAGCGAGGTGTAAGGCGAGGTGGCCGACTGGAAGATCTGGAGCGGCATGGAGGCCATCTCGTGGGTGGGGTCCCAGGTGGTGACGGTCGAGGCACCGATGACCCAAAGGATGGGCGCCGTCTCGCCCACGGCGCGCGACAGGGCCAAGAGCACGGCGGTGATGAGCCCGGGCATCGCCGTCGGGATGATCACCTTGCGGGCGACGACTCCCTTGCGAGCGCCAAGGGCGAGGCCGGCTTCGCGGATGGTGAAAGGCACGCTTCGAAGCGCCGTCTCGGAGGCCTTGATGATGACGGGGATCATGAGGATGCCGATGGCGAAGCTGCCGGCGATGCCGGAAAAGCCGATCCCGGGCAGGGCTATGCCCCACTCGTGGAATCCGATCACGATCATCTGGTAGGCGAAGATGCCGAGCAGGATCGAGGGGAGCCCGGTCATTATCTCGGCCGTGGAGCGCAGCGCGTTCGCCAGCCTTGAGTCCGACTCGGCCAAAAACAGCCCGGTGATGACCCCGATCGGGACGGCGAAGAGCGCCGCGATGCCGTCGATGACGAGCGAGCCGACGAGGGCGTTCTCGATCCCCCCGACGGCGTTCGGGTCGATGAGGGAGGGGAACTGAGGTGTCTTGGTGAAAAAGTCGATGCTCCACCAGTGGATGCCTTTTTGCACGAGGGAGAACAAGATGGCGAAAAGAGGTATCAAGGCGGCGACGAGGGCGGCTCCGAGGCTGGCGACCACCGCCTTGGAGACGAACATGCGGCGCTTCAAGGTCCTGTGCGCCACCTGCTGGATGAGCTCGCGCCGCTCGAGCATCGGGTCCGGCGGGACACCTTCGATCATGGTTGTTGTCATACGAAATGCGCCCGAGCGGCCGAATGTCTTATGAGGCGACGGCCTATCCAGTTCACGAAGGCTGTCAAGACCATCAAAATCACCGCCAGGGCGCCGAGGGCGGCCACTTGCAGCGGGGTGGCGTCTTGGAACTCGAGGGCGATGGTGGAGGCGAGGGTGGAGGCCGTCGAGAACAAAGAGTGGGGAAAGAGGGGGTTCAAGCCGATGACCATGGCGACGGCCACGGTCTCGCCGAGGGCACGCGCCGTCGCGAGGGTCACCGCGCCCACGATGCCCGTGCGGGCGGCGGGGAGCACGACCTTTCGCAGCACCTGCCATTTTGTCGCCCCGACACTGAGCGCCCCTTCGAACTGGTCATGGGGAACGACGGCGATGGCATCTCTCGACAGCGCCACGATCATGGGCAGGATCATGATGAACAGCACGCAGCCGGCCAGCAGCAGCGACACACCCTCAAAGGGCGGTTGGAAGGGGAAGTGGTGGTCCGTCAAGTCGGCCAGGCTCGGCTGCACGGTCTGCTCGAACCAGGGGGCGAGCACGAGCAGGCCCCACAGCCCGTAGACGACGCTCGGCACGGCGGCGAGCAGCTCGACGAGCGAGGAGGCGAATATCCGCAGCCGGCTGGGAAGCACGTGCACGATGGCGAGGGCGGAGCCGATGCCGATCGGGACGGCGAAGACGAGGGCGATCGCCGTCGTCATGAGCGTGCCCGTGATGATCGGGAGCGCTCCGAATGAATCGCTCGCCTGGCTCCAGACTCTGCCGTAGATGAGTGAGAAGCCGGAGTGTCGCCACGCGGGCAGCGATGAGACGACGACGCTCAGGAGGAAGACCACACAGATCAGCGCGAACAACCCCGAGACGCCGTAAAGGACGCTCCAGTGCGCGAAATCGCTCTTGACCGAGAAGACCTTCGTCTTCTCGGTCAAGAGCTCGTCTGACACTGCCAAAGGAGTGGTCGACACCTCGGCCTTGCTAGGTGCTCAAGCTTTCGTGCCTCTCAACCACGCAGGCGCTCAGGAGCCGTTCGTGGTCAGTAGCACCTTGCCCTGATAGGTGCACTTGAGCAGGGTCGCACGGGCCAGGGCCTGGATGTTGGCCGGGAGCGGGACGTAGCCCTGCAGGGCGGCGACGTCTTGTCCGGCCGTCGTGCCATCCACGGCGCCGGAGTGCGACAGCCAGTCGAGGTACTTAACGAGCAGGGTTCCCTCGGCCTGGCTCGTCTGCTGCGCCTTCCAGATGACCGCCCAGGTGTAGCCGGCGATGGGGTAGGTCTTGGCACCCCACTGGAAGACGATGGAAAAGCCCGTCGCCGAGATCTTCGGCCTGGCCGCGGCGGCGAGGGAGATGCCTGCTATCGACGGGGTGACCGCATCGCCCGACTTGTTGACGATCGCCGCGACCCCCTTCAGCAGGCTCGGGTTGAGCAGCACATAGGAGTACTCGACGTAGCCGATCGAGTTCGGCGTGTTCTCGATGTCGGAGGCGACGCCAGCGTTGCCGCTGCCCGCGATGCCATCAGGCGGAAGCGTGAGGGCGGTCTTGGCCGGCCCGGTCGTCCACACTGTCGGAGCCGCCGCGTGCAGGAAGTTCGTGAAGATATACGTGGTGCCCGAGGAGTCGCCACGGGCGACGACGATGATCCGCGTCTTGGGCAGCTTCACCTTCGGGTTGAGCGCCTGAATGGCGCCCGAGTTCCACTGCGTGATCTTGCCCAGGTAGATGTTGGCGAGGACCGAAGCGGTCAAAACGAGCTTCTTGACTGAGAGGCCGGGGACGTTGAACGGGATGGCCACGCCGCCGAGGCCGATCGGGATCTGCAAGAAGTCTGCCGTCGTGTAGTCCGTGCCGGCGGGCTCGTCCTTGTTGATGTCGCTCTGGGCCATGGGCACGTCGGTACCGCCCCAGTCGACAAGCTTCTTGATGATGTCGGCCTCGCCCGTGCCCGAACCGACGGCCTGGTAGCCGTTGATCGTGGCATTGGTGTTGCGCGCTTGGTAGAGAGCCTGCGCGGCATTCTCCAAAGGTGCCTGGAATGTCGAACCCGCCCCGCCGATCGTCGCCGGAGTGCTCAGCTGTACGTCAGCAGCCAGGTACGGGTCGCTAACCGACTTGGTCGAGGCGCCGGCACCAGGCAGTGCCGACACCGCCGCCAGCGCAATCGCCGAAAATACGACCGCTGTCGTGGCGAACCCAAGCCTAACGGTCCTTTTCATGTTCATTTAAGTGCCTACCTCCGTGCAGTGCTGCAGTGGTTGGTGTCTGCTCTGTCCGCCGGTCTCAGTAGGCCCTGGCCGCGCGACGCGACGGTGGCCCCTGCGTCCGTTTCACACGACAGTAGGTTGACCGCGTGAACTGGTTATGTACTCACGATTCCGTGAAAGTGAACTCTCGGTAAACTTTGGTTATCAGCAGCAAACGCGGCCGCGCTGGCGAGAAATAGACGGTCGAAATGACGATTCTTGCGACAGGCCGCCTTTTCGTTGGCCGCGCACGCCGACCTACGCCTTTTTCGAAACTTCCTCTCTTGCGCGGCGGCTTTGCAGGCTCGTGTGCGGCGGCCAGGTGGCGTGGCCTGGCCCGGCTAAAGAGCCCGGCGAGAGCGCACCGCTAGAGTGAGCTGTATGCGCGTCCTTGTCACCGGTGCCGGCGGCAGCGTCGGCAGGGCCACTTCGGCGCTGCTGGCGAGCCGGGGTCACGAGGTGATCGCCACCGCCCGCGACCTCGCCCCCCTCCACGACCTCGACGTAGCGAGCAGGCTTTACCTCGACGTCACCGACCCCGCCTCGGTGGACGAGGTCCGCCGCCAGGTGGGCTTCGCCGACGCCCTTGTCAACAATGCCGCCATCTCCTTTGACGGCCCCATCGAGCAGGTCGCCATCGAGCACATCCGCCAGATGTTCGAGACCAACGTCTTCGGTCCGGTCCGGATGATCCAGGCCTTCGTGCCGGCCATGCGCGACCGGGGCTCAGGCATCGTGGTAAACGTCTCCTCGGTGGCCGGGAAGGTGGCCCAGCCGCTCGACGGCTACTACTCGGCTACCAAGCACGCCCTAGAAGCGATCTCGGAGGCGCTCTATGTCGAGCTCTCCCACTTCGGTGTTCGTGTCGTCATCGTCGAGCCCGGCTTCATCTCACCGGGCATGAAGGCTCGCCTGGGCACCCCCGCGCCCGCCTACGGGGAGCTCGAGGCCCAGCTGGCCCATGTTGCAGCCAAGATGCAGGCGGGCTCACGGCCCGGCCCGGACATCGTCGCGAGGGCCATCGCCGATGCCATCGACGACGGCGGCGGCCCGCTGCGCCGGCGCGTCGGCGAGGACGCCGACCTGATCCTCTCGGCGCGAAGCAGCCTCGAGGACGAGGCCTTCGAGAAGGCCATGCGTGAGGTCGCGGGTCTCAACTGGTAAAGACGTGATCAAGACCTCCAAGCGCACCCCGGCGCCCAGCTCGCAGGGCATAGCCTTCGACGCCTCGTCGCCCCTGCCCGAGGGCAAGGACAAACAGGCGCTCGTCCGCTCGATGTTCGACTCGATCGCCCCGCGCTATGACCTTGTCAACTTCCTCATGACCTTCGGGCTGGACGCTCCCTGGCGGCGCCGCACGATCGAGCTCTTGCGGCTGTCCCCCGCCTCGATGGTGGTCGACCTCGGGTGCGGGACCGGCGACCTCGCCCGGAGCCTGCGCCGCGGGGGAAATGGTGCCGTCGGTATCGATCTCTCCTTTGGCATGCTGAGCGCCGCCCGCGCGGGCGGCGCGCCTTTGGTCCAGGCCGACGCCGTCGCCCTGCCGTTTCGCAGCGCGGCCATGGACGCAGCCGTGAGCGGCTTCGCCGTGCGCAACTTTGCCGACTTGCCCGCCGTCTTGAACGAGCTCGCTCGCGTGCTGCGCCCCGGCGCCACTCTGGCGCTGCTCGAGGTCGGCGAGCCCCAAAACGCCCTCTTGCGCTTCGGCCACCGGATCTGGTTCACCCGTGTCGTGCCGCTGCTCGGGGCGGCCCTGTCCGACGCCGCCGCCTATCGCTATCTGCCCCGTTCGGTCGCTTACCTCCCCTCTTTTCCCGAGTTCGTCCGCCTGCTCAACAACGCCGGATTCGACGAGGTCACACACCACGGTTTCAGCGGTTCCATCGCACAGTGTGTGACGGCGACGAGGTCCGCCGACAGGAAAGAGCCGTGAGCTTCCGACCAAGCGAGCTTCGTTACAGCACGCGGCCGGTCGAGCCGGGCACCCTCGCCGACTTCAGGGCCTACGCCTACGAGACGGGAAGAGTCATCGAGCGCGACGGCCTCATGGTTCTCGGCTTCGGGAACGCAGCTTCGCTGGAGCTTGCTGGCGGTCTGAGCGACCCGGCCAGCCTCGCACTCGCCTTGGCGCAGCTGCGAGCCGTCCCGCCCCTTTCACCCGAGCCCTCCGCCGAACCCGGGGCGTCCCTGTCCAAATACGGCCCGGCGCCGGTGCCCCTCGCCCTCGGCGCGCTCTTTTTCGACCGCCGGGCCGACGGCAAGCTCGTCGTCCCAGAGCTGACAATCCTGGCAGGGCAAGCTCGCCCACCCACCGCCCTCGTCGTAGGACCTCCCGATCGGGTCGCTCGGCTGTTCGCCGAGATGTCCCGAGGGCTCCCCGAGATCGTCACGGCGCCGCACGAGCGCGAAGCCGCACCGCCCGACGAGTTCCGGCTCGCCTCGGCCCGGCCCCACCAGGACTTCTTGAACAGGGTGAAGGCCGCGCTGGCCGAGATCGCCAGCGGGCGCCTGGACAAGGTCGTCCTCGCCCGCGAGGTGAGCGTCCACGCCAACCGGCCGTTCAGTCAGGCCGACCTCCTCGGACGCCTTAGAGCCCTTCATCCCTCGTGTGCCGCCTTCGCCATCGACGGCTTCATCGGCGCCACGCCCGAGCTGCTCGTGCGCCGCAGCGGGCCCGAGATAGCCTCGGAGCCCCTCGCCGGTACGGCCGCGCGAAGCGGCGACCCGGACGCCGACCGCATGGCCGAGGCGGCACTTCTTTCCTCTTCGAAGGAACGCTCCGAACACAGGGTCGTCGTCGACACCATCTCTGCTGCCCTCGCCCCCGTCGTCGCTCACCTCGAGGTGCCCGAGGAGCCCGTCATCCGCCGCCTGCGCAATGTGAGCCATCTCGGCACCGCGATCACCGGAACCCTCGCCGAGCGTGAAGGCGACTACCCGAGCGCACTGGAGCTCGTCGCTCTTCTCCATCCCACTCCGGCCGTGGCTGGCACGCCCGTCGACCTGGCCCTCGACTACCTCGCAAAGCTCGAGGAGATGGACAGGGACCGTTACGCGGGCCCGGTCGGCTGGATGGATGCCCGCGGCGACGGCGAGTGGTACCTCGGGATCCGCTCGGCGATCGTGACTGGCTGCTCGGCGCGGCTGTTCGCCGGTGTCGGCATCGTGGCCGATTCCGACCCGGCCGCAGAACTGGCCGAGACCCAGCTCAAGCTTCAGGCGTTTCTCGCCGCGGCCGTGCGCCCTTGAGGTTGCTGGCGAGAGCTGTGTAGCGGCGCACGACCTCGGCGAGCTTCTCCGGATGATCGAAGGGGAGAAGGTGCCCCCCGCCCATGACGATGAGCTTGGCGTTGGGCAGGAGCGCCGCGAGAGCCTTCGCCGCCGAGACCGGCACGATGCGGTCCGACGCCCCGGTCACGACCGCCGTCGGCACCTCGATCCGCCCGAGGTCCGCCTCGAGCTGCGGCGTCTCGGCCAAAAGGGCACGCTGCTCGACAAGGAAGCTCTCGCGCGAGCGGCCGACCGTCGGACGGGCATCGGTCCCGATCGCCGCCTGCAAGGTGGGCAGGATCGCCACCTTCTTCGCCACCCGGGCTCCAGGGTGGCGTTGGGAGTAGTGGGCGGCGGCGATGAGGCCGCTGCGCAAGGTGGCCACCCCGACGCGCAAGATGGCGCTGCCGAGGACCGGCAGCGCCAACAGGCGGTCAAAACGCGACAATGCCCCGGCGACACCGACCGAGCCGACGAGCACGAGAGCGCCGACCCGCTCGGGGTGCATCAGGGCGAGCTCGAGAGCCACGCCTCCGCCGAGCGAGTGCCCGACCACGGTCAGCGGGCTTTGCGCACCGACGGCTTGGAGAAACTCCTCCAGTGAGGCCGCGTTGGCGGCCAGGCCCACGGCGGGACGGGTATCAGATCCCCACCCGGGCCGGTTCGGAGCCAACACTCTGTGGTCTTTGCTCAAAAGCCTCGCCAGGGCCGCCCAGTCATCTCCGGCGCCTGGTTGACCGTGCAAGAGGACCACGACGGGCCCCTCGCCCGAGTCGATCGGTCCCCGTGGACCGCCGGCGCCAGCTGACGTGCCCCCCTTTGTCAACGGCACGACGGCGGAGGCAGGCCCGGTCCGGCTCTGCCGCCTCGAATCCGCTCCGCCAGCCGTTGCGCGCCCCACAAGGTGACAAGGCCCAGGGCCTCGACGACGGTGAAGATGGACATCTTCGAGGTGCCGAGCTCCCGGTCCACGAAACGGATCGGCACCTCTTTGATCCTCGCCCCCGCCTTCATCGCCCGGTAGGTCATCTCGATCTGAAAGCCGTAGCTCTCCGCCCTGATCGAGCTCAAGACGATGCGCCGCAGAACCGTTGCCGAGTAGGCGCGAAACCCCGCCGTGGAGTCCCGCACTCGAAGACCCAACATGAGATCGGCGTAGATGTTGCCACCTCGCGACAACAACCGGCGCGGGAGGCTCCAGTTCGGTATCGAGCCTCCGGCGACATAGCGCGACCCGATGCAGACCTCGTAGCCCTCGCCGAGCGGAGCGACGATCGAGGAGAGGGCATCGGGATCGTGGGAGAAATCAGAGTCCATCTCGACGAAGGCCTCGAAGCCTCGCTCGAGGCCCCAGGCGAAACCGTCCCGATAGGCGCTGCCGAGCCCGAGCTTGGTGGGCCTCGACAACACGTCCAGTTGACCCAGCCTCTCCGCGAAGTCTGCGGCTATCTTGGCCGTCCCGTCCGGGCTGCCGTCGTCGACGAGGAGGATCCACGCATCAGGCAAGGCCTTGCGGACTCGTTCGAGGACGCGCTCGATTGTGGCAGCTTCGTTGAAGGTAGGCAGCACAACGAGGACGCGCACCCACGCAGCCTAATGTCAGGATCGTCAAGGGGCGATGCGGGTCGGATGGGCGACGACGGGCTCCTCGGCCGGTTGGGCAGAGTGGTGCACCGCCCACAGGTCCCTCGCCACCACCTGGATCGCGCTGGCGGCGGGGACGGCGAGCAGTGCCCCGACGAGGCCACCGAAGGTGGAGCCGATGAGCCCGCCCAGCTCGACGCCGATCAAGATTGCCAGCAAGACCCACAACGGGTTCAGGCGCACCGTCCGGCTCATCACGACCGGATTGAGGATGTGGTTCTCGATCTGTTGATAAATAAGAAACGCCGCCAGTGTCACGATGCCCGCGGGCAAGGAGTGCAACACGGCCACCGCCACGGTCGGCACACCGGCGAGCAGTCCGCCCACGAGGGGGAGAAAGTCGACGACGCCCACCCAGATCGCCAGCACTCCGGCGTAGGGCACGTCCATCAGGCGAAGCGTGCCGAAGATCACCAGGCCGGCGATCGCCGAGGTGGCGAGGTTGCCCAGCATGTAGCCGGCCACCGCCTGACCTACGTCGCCGAGGATCTTGCGCGCCCGAACCGACCGCTCTGGGCGCATCCAGTTGAGCACGCCGCGGACCATGAGCGGCATCTCGAGGAGGATGAAAAACGTCAACACCCCAACGGTGACGAGAGCGACGACCCCGCTCACAACCGTCTTTCCGATCGCCAGGGCGGGGCGGCCAAGACCCGTGATCAAGGTCTCGAGGCGGGGGACGTTCTTTTTGACGTAGTTCTCCAGGTGCAGCCGGGTGACGAGGTGCCCGATCTGCCCCTTGCCGTGCTGGGCTTGACGGACAAGGGTGGGCAGCTCTTTCGCGAAGTTCGTCGCCGAGGTATACACCGGGTGCACGAGCAGATAGAGCACCGCCGCCGAGACGGCGGCCGCAATGAAGAACACCAGCGCTGCCGCAAGTCCGCGGCGGATTCCCCGGCGCTCGACGAAACTGACGACGGGATGCAAGAGCGCCCCTAAGAACAACGACACGAAGATCAAAAGAACCACGACGCGCAAGCGCCACAACAGGGCCAGACCAATGCCGGTGGCGACGACGACACTCGTGGCGATCCAAGCGACGCGCGCCACGTGAAGGTCGTACGCGCGCTGGCTTTTGTCAGCGCCTAGCTCGGCGCGGCCCATCTGCTCGCTCATCGTCACAAGTCAACTCCATGCAACCCCGCCAAAGGGTGATCCCAGGGCCGCCGAGCGAGCCGAGCAGTGCCGTCCGGGGCGGTCTTCTACCAGCTCAGCATCGGGGAGGTTCTCGCTTCGGGCTCGTCGCGCCTGCAAGCATGGACGAGATGGCCGACCCGCCCGAGCTCGACGGCCCCCCCGCCGATTTGGGCGCGCCGCGCCGGCGACGCAATCTCCTCGGCTGGATACCGGGGCCCCTTCGCCACGGGATAACCCTCTTCGTGCTCCTCGTCTTTGTCGAGTACGTCCTCATTCCCAGTTTCCTGCACTCAAAAGCGCGTTCGTCTTTGAGCCAGCTCAGTCGCGTCAACATCTTCTGGCTCTTGGCCGGCATTGTCCTCGAGGCCGGGGCCCTGGCCGCATACGGGCGCCTCACCCAGTCCGTGCTGCCTGCAAACGGGCCTCCGTTCTCCAAAGTGCTCCGCATCGACCTGTCCACGCTCGCGGTCAGCCACGTGATCCCAGGCGGGACCGCCGGGGGCACCGGACTCGGCTACAGGCTGCTCACCTCGAACGGCGTGAACGGCGCCGACGCCGGTTTCGCCCTCGCCACGCAGGGAATCGGCTCCGCTGTCGTCTTGAACGCCATGCTGTGGATCGCCCTTGTCATCTCCATCCCGCTGCACGGCTTCAACAGCGCCTATGTCACAGTCGCCGTCGTCGGCGCCGTGTTGCTCGTCGCTTTCGCCGCCCTCGTGCTCTTGCTGACCCGGGGTGAGGCCCATGCCAGCCGGGCGCTCGGCGCTGTCGCGAGGCACCTGCCCTGGGTCACAGAGGACCAGATAGAAAAACTCGTCCAGCGCCTCTCCACGAGGTTGAGGACACTGGGCTCGGACCGGCATCTGCTGAGAGAGGCGGTCTCTTGGGCAGCTGCCAACTGGCTGTTCGACGCCGCATCGCTCTGGGCCTTCCTCGCCGCCTACGGGCACATCACGAGGCCCATCGACCTTTTCGTCGCCTACGGAGTGGCGAACGTCCTTGCTGCGGTCCCGCTCACCCCGGGAGGCCTCGGGATCGTCGAGGCGGTGGCGGCCACCTCGCTTACCGGCTTCGCCGTCCCGGCCGCCATCGCCTGGCTGGGCGGCATCTCCTGGCGGCTTTTCAACTTCTGGCTTCCCATCCCCGTCGGGGCCGGCGCCTACCTGTCCATGCGGGTGAGGCGGGGCGCGGGCTTAAAGGAGCACAGGCAGGCCCTGGGCACGATGACAAGCACGGGTGAGCCGCCAGGCCCGAGCGATACCTTGGCCGGCGGAGCGCCGCGCCTCAAGCGAGACCTTCCTCCTCGGACCCGAGACCCTGCATCTCCTCCGGCCCAGTCGGCACCACCTCAAGGCTGATGGGGAGCTCGAACATCTCCTGGAACAGGCTCTTTTTGCGTTGCAGCATCCACCGTTCGAGCTCGGCATCGCCCCGGGCGCTGACGACTACCTCGACCCCTGCCCGACTGACCTCGACCCCGACATGTCCTATGACGGCGTCGTGGGAGGCGTCCAGGCCGTCTGCGATGCGTAGCATCGAGAGCAACTTCGACACGCGGTCGCGGTCGTTACGCTCGAGTGACTCCCAGGCTTGGAACGACTCGCGCGGCCGTCCCCGCACGTGGTAGCGCCCGAGGCAGGAGAGCATGTTGATCTCCACCGGGGAGAAACCCCGTAGATCGCCGTTTTCGATGAGATAGGCGCTGTGGCGGGCGTGGCCGTCACGGCTCACGTGCTCGCCGATGTCGTGCAAGAGCGCCGCCAGCTCGAGAAGCTCCCGGTCCTCGCCATCGAGCCCGTGCAGGGCGACGGTCGAGTCGAACAGCTCGAGGGCCAATCTCGCCACCTGGCGGGAATGGGCTTCGGGCCAGCGCGACCTCATGCAGAGCGACATCACCGAGGCGCGCCGGATCGCCCGCGGGTCGTTGCTGAGCTCCACCCGGTCGTGCTTGGCGATCGTCGAGATGATGATCCCCTCTCTAAGGCCCCATTCCGAAACGGTGAGCTCACGCATCCCCGTTCGTTCCATGAGGACCTCCGCCACGGCCGCCCCGGCGGGCAGGAGCTCGGCGCGACGGGCGTCGATACCAGGCAGGCGTCCCCGTTCATAGCTCGGCAGGTCGTAGATGTCCTCAGCCAAAGCCGCGAGCTCGCGCGCAGATACTGTCAGCTGGTTGACAGAATAAGGTACGTTGCCGTCGCGTCTCGCGGCCGCACCCCGGGCCAAGGCGCAAAGCGTGCCCGAGGTCCCGACGAGCAGCTTCGGCCCGCAGGCCAAGATGTCCTCGAGCACCACGTCGATCGACCTCGAGATCTGATCTTTCAGCCGCGCCCGGTCCTTCCTGCTCGGTGGGTCGGTGCGCACGTGTTCGGTCGTGAGCCTGCCGACCCCAAGATGCAGGCTCGTGGCGTAACTGAGCCCGAAACGGTCACCGACGGAGAGCTCGAGGCTCCCTCCACCTAGGTCCGCGCAAAGCGCCGGCCCCGGATCGATGAGCACGCTCGCCCGCACGGCGTCGAACACCAGCTGCGCCTCGCGGATGCCGCTTATCACCTGGATCGCCACCCCGGTGGCCGACTCGATCCGTTCTGCTACCTCCGGCCCGTTGTCGGCCTGGCGCATGGCGGCAGTGGCCATGGCGACGATCTCGTCACAGTGCTGCACGTCCGCGATCGCCCTGAAGCGTCGCACCGTCTCGATTGCCGATTCGATCGCCTCTTCGCTCAAGCGACCCGCCCGGGCTACGACGTCTCCTAGACGGAGCATCTCCTTCTCGCGGGCGAGGGGCAGGAAACTGCCGTCTGGTCGTGTCTCGACGACCAGCAGA
>Ga0187867_10001678_pt1 | contig 18998 bp, 12 predicted proteins | sample June2016WEW_13_1_FD_132976 | JGI IMG/M metagenome (GOLD analysis project Ga0187867, IMG submission 132976) | Peatland microbial communities from SPRUCE experiment site at the Marcell Experimental Forest, Minnesota, USA - June2016WEW_13_10 | ecosystem: Environmental > Terrestrial > Soil >...
ATCAGCTTGCCGATGAAACTGAGCAGATTTAGCGCTGTTTCCTGGCCGGCCCTGGTGCCGGTGACCTCGAAAATTTTCCACCCGTATCCGGGCAGCCCCTGTTTTTCGCGGATTTTTTTGACCTCGCCGGCCACATCCCCGGGCCCTTTGCCGGCGGCGTTTATGACGAAATCCGCTCCGTACTTGAGCATCTTCTGCAGACGGTCCTCAACAACGTCGACGGCGATTACCGTGCCCGCGCCAAGGGCCTTGGCGGTCTGGACTACATACTGCCCTACGCCGCCAACCCCAATAACGACCACGTTGTCACCCACCTCCAGGGATGCTCGTTTTGCGGCCTGAAAGGGAGTAGTTACCGCATCGGCCACTACCGCCAGGTGCTCGAGCGGGATATCCCTGCGATTTCTTATTTCGCACAGATCAAGACCGGGAACCGGTATATGGCTGGCAAAACCGCCATATACGCCAATGCTGTTACCCGGCATTTTCTGATTGAGGCACCTGTTGCCACGTCGAATCTTACAGAGGTGGCATTCCCGGCAGGGCATGACGGCCGGGATGAGCACTTCCTTGCCTATCCAGCGCTGGTCACCGGCGACAACCGTCCCGGAAATCTCGTGCCCCAGGGTCAAAGGCGGCTTGCAAACCGTGGGCACACCATCGTAGAAGTAGCCAAGGTCCGTGTGGCACATGCCGCAGCCGGCAATCTTCACGAGGACCTCGCCCGCTTTTAGTTCGGGGACCGGTATTTCCACCAACTCGAACTTTCCCGGTCTCGTTTCTCCCGTCTCTTTGTTCCGGGCGGCCGGTTGGACCATCTGCCAAGCCTTGAGCCTATCTGGCACTGATGACATTTCTTTGCTCCTTGAAAAACCTTACGGAAATCGAGGTAGATATTCGACCGGCTCGATTTCCTTAAGGCCGTTGTCCCACGGCGATCCAATCGGCGCCATCCACTGAGAGATTCGCCGGTGCATGTTAGCCCTACCCTGGACGCCGAATTAATCGGGCGGTTTCAACCTTAATATCGACCGGTTGGAATCGGGGCCGGGAAGTTGTCCGGCAACGTGATCGAAGAGGGCTCCGGGTTTTATACCAGCTATATTTCCGCTATAATGTAGCTTATTTGAAAAGAGGGTGTCAACTAGTTTTTAAACCGCCTAGGCAAATTTGCGGCGGGCAAACGATAAGGGGATCTGGCCTTTTGATCTCTTAGAAGTTTGGAAGGCAATTTTTTGAATGAAATCAAGCAGGATGCCGAAGGCCGGATTAGGCCTATCTGTTGATTTTACTAGGTTTTCCCTGATAGACGACAAGTTTGGTTGTACCGAGCGGCATCAAATGTCACCGAGTGACAATTCAGGGCACGGGTTAAACCGAAGCAAATACAGGGTTCCATTCTTTCACCGCCGATTATTTCGGATCTGGAATCGGCGTCGCTGACGGCCTAACCGGAAATGGACCGACGAAACCACAATCCACAATTTGCGTTGAAACACAAAACTTATGGCATGACGACATTGCCGGTCCTTGTCTCAATTCACCCTTTTTTATAGGTTTTTGGGGGTCGGATTATTGCAGAACTACTGCGGAAATTACTAACTGCAAAGGAATCTCGTCTTGGCATTGATTTCATCTGTCCCGATTAAGTTGCCAATCCTCGATACCTTCGCGTTCGCGCCATCTCGGACTAATTTATTCAGGCGTTGCTGATTGGGCCGAGATCTAAATACTCAATTCCCGCTAGGAAAATACATGCTTTTACGACTTAATCACGGGAGTCGCCACGCCTAGTTTCACGATAGAAAAAATGTCAAGGAAAAAATGCTTGACTCCGACTTTATTGGTGAAGTATTTACAATAGCGAGGAGAGAAGAAAAATGGCGGACCGTTTTTTTGCCCGTTTGGCAAGAGGAGATTTGTATTCTTCTTGCGCGGGCGTTTTTATTTCCAAGTGCATTTGTAAGTCATTGTAATTATAGTATGATATGTTTAGTGTCAGCTAGCCATAACCACTCCAGTGATGAATGGTGCGTTATGTCGCGATTTTAGTTCTTTACATTTATATTTGCACGAGGAGGAGATATGACATATGGTCTGTTGTTAGCAATTGTTTGCGTGACATATTCTGTTATATGGGTCAAAGTTGTTGAACCATTCCTCGACTCCAGGCCTAGAAAAGGTGGTTTTGTTCGACCACGAGGTTCCTTTTCTAATCCAAAATGCCTGCATCGCAACAATAAATGAATGTACATATCATTCCCTTACAAGAGCTGGACAACCGGCTCTTTTTTTATTGCACTTATATGAAGTAAGGTTTAAGAAATGGACGATGCGCCTTTTGTAATAAGTAGAAAATCCCAATTCTACAACTTCATCGTTTATGTCATACATCGATACTTAGCTCATATTTTAATATGGGCTTCATCATTGTTCATAATACTTACATTTAAAGCATTAATTAACAACTGGCAACATCCACTTGTTCTTAAGATAATAGGGTGGTGCGCTGCCAATATGACAGCTGGATATTATGAGCGCACCATTGAGTTAATAATCCTGGTAATGCTCCTCACGTTATTCTATGCGGCTCGTAGGATAATAATTGATTATAAAGTAAGCAAGCTTGCAAAAGCTGCTGGTCTATTCTATTGCAGTACTAACTGTAATGATGATGAGAGGGCAAAGAGCGACACGTTTCTTCAAGAACAATCTAGTGAATGTGGAATAATATATATTTCTTGCTCTACTGGTTATGATACATTTGCTAGACCTTCTACTCCACTTTATAATGCTCTAAAGAATTGTCATACTATCAGGGTGCTGCTTGCACATCCTGACAAATCTGGATTATCACAAAGAGCATCCAAATTGAAAATAGGTCTTGAAGAATATAAAGGATATGTAAACGATAGTATCCGATATTTGAAAGAGATCAGATCGGATGGAATCACTGTTGAACTTAAGGCTTATGAAGAGGTGCCATTTTGGAAACTAATTTACATGGAACCACATCATATGTGGGTACAACAGTATCCATTGGAAGAGCATGTCCAAAAGAGTACCAACTATGCATTCGAAAGAAAACCTAAATTGGATATATGGCCGATTAGAATACTCAATAAAATACACATATACAGTGGAAGTCTTCCCGGCAGCACAATTTGTGATTTTATGGTTAGGCAATTTAATAAAATGTGGAACCGAAAGAATTTGGCTGTGTATAATTTCGAGACTGACAAATTTGAATAGCGCTCTGCGGAGAAGCTTCTTTCGCCTTCTATCCTTTCGAAGATATGCATTTCGCCGCGCCCTAATTATTCATTCCAGCTTTTTAACATACCCGATGGTGTTTACTCGCATGAATCGGTTGTTCTTTTGTTCCGCGAAGAACTAGAGGGTAATCGAAGCGCTGAAATTCCCCCAGATGTGTGTAAAGACTTTTTTCTGATCCCCGGTCCAAGAGAACAGTTATGCTGGCTGGTAAACCGTGATGCGTAATCGTATAGATGAACAGGCTATCAGGTGCTGATTTTCGTGGACAGGAATGGCGCTTCACGGGACAAGAGAAGAATAGATAAAACCCCTTCCCGTTTGGGTTGGGGCTATAGCCAAAAGGGACTTTCCCTTTGCGGCCGTTTCAAATCCATTACTGTCCGTCATCAGAATCGACCACTAGGCTTATAATCGCATCCGGATGATTGTCTTCCTCTTTGTGCTTGTTGGGAAAGATCATAATTTGGGCTTCCCCGAGAACGCCGAGATCGAGAGTTCCGGAAAAGTACGATTGCCTATTCTTGTCTTCCTTGTTCCAGAGCGCTCCGATTCTTTTGAGTCCCATGGTCTGTCTCCTTGTATTCGACATGCGTGGTGGTTGTGTCGACCTCCCAGCCTTTGAGGTTTTCGCTGCTGGAAAATCCATTATTCATCCATGCTCCGCCAGGAAGAACATGGGGGTGGTATTTCCGGTCGAGGGTCTGAAATTTTCGGCAGATGTAGCCCCACATTTCCCTTGAGCAGGTGGGCCAGCCGTGAATGGATTTGATCGCGTCCCAGTCGGGGAAGTACAACTCATAAATTTTTGCCAGGGCTTCCTCTTGGGACTGGGCCATTTCGAAAATGTCATCTATAGCCTGTTGTGAGTCCATGCTGGCACTCCCCTAAACATCGATGATCGTGCTGTATGCCTCTTTGTGTTTCTCCATGATCGAAACAGGCGGGCAGCTCTTGAGGGCCTCCGTCACGGCATTAAAGAAGCTCCATTTGTTCCGGGCCTGGAATTCCTCGTGAGAGGGCTTCAACCATTCGTCCTTGACCATGATGACCTGGCGGGGGCTGATGATATCCTGGCCGAACAAGTAGCCCATCAGTTCGAAAGCGTTCCTGTTGTCCATGGGAATGGTTTTCAGCCGATCAGCATCTGCGATGACCTTTTGGAAGTTCTTGCCGGCGCGATAGAGAGTCGAGATGGCCAGGTCCTCCAGCCCATTCCAAACATTTTTGGTATGCTTTTTCATCACAGCCACATCGCCGGAAAGAGCCAGGTTGTCGCAGATGAAGACTGAGGCCCCGATAGCCAGACCGAGGGACATCGAGCGGTCGTAGGAATTCCGGAACGCCACGGAGAGGCCGAGTTCCTTGTGGTCCTTTTGGAAATTCAAAAGGGCAAAGAGCTGGTTGCCGCTTCGGGCCAGAGCGTAATGCTCGGTGAGCAGAACGTAATCGCTCAAGAGGTCCTGACTGATGGTCAGGAGTTTATCGGCCAAGTGGTAATGGCTGACCGGGAGATACGAGTCGGTAGTCTCCGGCAAAGGCACGAGGTCCAGATCGGCCTTTGTCACCAGATTGCCGCCGCGATGAAGTGTTAATTCGTTCATACGGTCCTCCTCTGTGGGATCACTTCGAAACTTCATTTCGAGATGTGTCAGTACCCGCACTGGTGGCAGACCGCTCTGCCGCCTGCGTAGAGAATAATGGTATTACTTCGACCATCGCCGATGATCGCGCGGTGGCCTCAATCCAGAATGAGCCGTTGCCCTTTGTGCTCGGCGATAAACTTTTTGATTGGTTCGCGCACATCGGGAGGTCTGCGCCCGCGTGTTTCGCGCTTCATGGCGATCTCCTTTGTCCGAAACCGGACAGCATCGGTTTTCAAAGAACAATTCGTGATTCGGTTCGATTGGTTCAAAAGCGGTGAGATCACGAAGGCAGGATTGCCTTATCCGATTTCAGTGTAGGGGCGGTGGATACTGAAACAAGGAAGGGAAAATTGCTTTTGGGAGCACATTCGAGGTGTATATCGGGCGGAAATTAAAAAGAGCCAACCGCGATGGTAGGTGGCATGGGTGAGATCCACAGAGGTCTTAATTTAGCCGTTTCTCGGGGACCTTCTACCTCCAGCCCAGATCAATTTGCCCAGTGTTTTCGGAAATCATCCAAAAAAGGGTAGGTCTTCAATCGCATCTGCCACCAAGGATGAGAATTTCAGATATGATCCAGACATTGAAAGATTTTGGACGGTCCACCGCATAACGCCAGAGGAGAGAAATTTTAAGTTTTTCCTGTAGCGATTCCTGGCAGTGGCGGACACTCAAGCTGAATATCACTTGCATGTTCGATTGTGGAATCGTATGGTTTTACGGGTCTTGGGGTTGCGCCACAAGTTCTTGGGACGGAATCCGACCCCAAAATGCTTTTCCGATGCATCGCACCCAACTTGATGCATTATTCCGGTTTAAACAGTGGAGGGTCGGTTGCCTTTGCACGAAAAAGAGGAGGGGCTGAACCCGGAGAAAGATGAGCTTTTGACTTAGTTAAGACGCGTATCCCTAGTGCGCGCCGCCTCCAGCCGGTTCTCCATCTCTAAAACGCATCAGCAGCATCAAATGGTTGCATTTTATAGTATTGATCTATAAGATGAGGTTGTGGCTGCAGGGGTTTCAGTAGAATCTCTTCCCAACCTAATTCAGTACTGCTAATTCCCCTGCTTTCCAGCTCTCGCGTCGAGGATTTTTTCAGCGTCTGATTGCTGGTTATCCCTGCAGTAAAAATGTGTATTGATGTTGGTGAACATGGACACTGCTGGGGAGATAGCGTCTTGTGCGGGAAGCATATCCGGATGTCACAATGCGGCTGCGCAAGATTTTTCTGATTGCTTTCTCGACAGGCATTCTGGGATTGGCTGCAATCCTGCATCCTTTTGCTGAGAGCCTGGAGCAAAGCGGCCTTGATTTGCTTTTTCATCTGAGAGGTGCCCGCAAACCTCCCCCCGAAGTTGTTGTCATAGCCATAGACAATCGCTCCGCTAGAGCCTTCAATCTTCAGCCTGCCCGAAAGTGGCCTCGAGACCTTCATGCCCGCATGGTGGAAGCTCTTGCCAGAAATGGCGCAAAAGTTATCGCATTCGATCTTTTCATGGAGGACGAGCAGTCTGCCGAAGGCGACCGACGTCTTGCCGGGGCCATGGCGTATGCTGGAAACGTAGTGCTTTGCCAGGCGCTGGTGAGCAGAATCCGTCACTTGGACGAATGGCAAACGGCTAGGGGTCAATTCGCCAGCCTTGAACAACTCATTTCACCGATCCCTCTGTTTGCAGATTCGGCGGCGGCCTTAGGCCCCTTTCCTCTACCACTGGTGTCATCAAAGCTTAGGACATGCTGGACATTCAAACTCGAAGCTGGCGAATGCCCTACCATGCCCGTTGTGGCCTTTAGTGTGTTCAATTTTGATTTGCTAGAAGCTTTGGCAGACCGACTGCACCTGCCTGCCAATACGCAGACTGAGAGTCCCGCGCATCGTATCGACCAATTGGTTCGAGGTTTTCAAGAAACCGTTAAAAGCAATCCGCAACCGGCTGAAGAAATCGTTCATGAAATGGAAGAGCACTACGCTTCGGACCAGGGAACTCTTCGCAGACTCCGGTCGCTTTTACCCGTGTACCAGGCCCCGGAGACCGTTTTTCTGAATTTCTACGGCCCGCCTGGAACCATAACTCATCTATCCTATATCGACGCCCTCCGTTCCTTGGAAGACCCTGAAGGGAAAAAAGTTTTTGATTTCGGGGGGAAAGCGGTTTTCGTAGGGGCCGTAGATCTGCAGCTGCTGGGTCAAAAAGATAGTTTCCATACTGTCTTTTCCCGACCGGACGGAACCGACTTATGCGGTGTGGAAATTGCCGCCACGGCTTTTGCTAATTTTTTTGAAAGCGCGGTGGTTCGCCCTCTAGGAATGTTCGCCCAAGTAGCAATCATGTCAGCATGTGCATTGCTGTGTTCCGCGGTCTGCTTTCTGCTGCCGGGGTTTTTCTCCGCGCTAATACTCACACTGGCCGCAGGTCTCTGGCTTGGGATTGCGGAATATCAATTCGCCAGGCACGCGGTTTGGTTTCCGTTAATCGTGCCATGGCTCGTCCAGGCACCGGCGGCATTTTTCGGGAGTGTGCTCTGGAAGTATCGTGAAACGAACAAGGAGCGTCAAAAAATAACGAAGGCTTTCGGCCTGTATATACCAGACTCGGTGGTGGACAATGTCGTAAAGGATCTCACCACCCATAGGACTCCCGGCCAGATGGTTTTTGGCGCTGTCATGTTCTCGGGTGGAGAACGGCTCACTTCGCTATCTGAGAGTACGCTGCCGCTTGAGCTCAGCCGATTCATGAACAGCTATTACGAAACCATGTTCAACCTTGTAAGAAGACACGGCGGTACAGTATCCGACGTCATGGGTGATTCCATGTTGGCCTTGTGGGCAATGGTGGACCCTGATCCGGGACTGAGGCTGAGTTCATGCCGGGCGGCCCTCGAAATTATAGCGGAGATGGGGGAATTCAAGTGCGAATCAGCCCCTTACGGGCTCAAGACCCGCATCGGTTTGCATTACGGACCGCTCCTTATCGGGACCATCGGCGGCAGGGACCATTACGAGTACAGGCCGGTTGGCGAAGTTGTGAATACGGCGGCTAGAATAGAAAGTCTGAATAAACGTCTGGGGACCAGGGTACTGGTATCGGGTGATGTTTTGAGTGGTGACTCCGGGTTTTTCCTCGTTAGAAAACTGGGGGATTTCGTGCTTGCGGGAAAATCAAAGGTGATTGAAATCTACGAACTCATGGCCCGCAAAGAGGCAGCGACCAATCGGCAGCTAAGGCTTGCCAAGCTGTTTGTGGAAGGATTGAGCGCATTTAGGGAGCAGAGACTCGATGAGGCCGTTCGAGCCTTTGATGCATGTCTGGAGACAGGTGAGGACGGCCCTGCCAATTACTATATCGATTTGTGCCGAAATGCAGTGCAACGTCCATCTGGGGCAATCTGGGACGGGGCTATCCGGCTGGAAGAAAAGTAAAGTAAAGAAGGCCGAGAGATCCTCGATTTTGTAATCCTTAAGGTCCACGGAGGGGGATGTAGAAGATCCGAGCGTGGCAGTTCTTGGCGCGATTATGAACCTGTTTTTTTCCCACTTCCTCGCAAAGCCGGCCAGCAATGTGATAATTGTATGGACAAGGTGTTATCGACCCAGGGGGCGGCAAGGCGAAGAAATCCGAGTCGACCACGTGGATCTTCGTTGAACCCGAGGATACATACTGGTTGGCAACTCGTTCCGGTTGCGGAAAAGGGCATTAGCACCGACCCGACGCATTAGGACCTCGCGGGAAATTCACGAAAAGGAGGTGAATTCACTACAATCAGGCCGAATTACCCAGACAAAAATGCATCGAACATTCAAAACCGGAGAGGAGTAGTGAGATGAAAAAGGCGTTGACAGTATTATTTACCGTTTTGGCTTTGGCTTTAGTGGCGATTCCGGCCTCCACGGCCAGGGAACAAACTCCAGCCGGCGGCATTGTTTTCCAAACCGACGGCCCGGATGGCTGCATATGGGTCGCTGGCCAATGGTTCTGCTTTTAGGCAGTAACCTGGCCCTGGCGAATGAACTTTGAGATGAATAACCGTAACTTCCAGGATGCCGAGCAGCAGCTCCGTTAAATTTTTGCGGCCTTACCTGAGGCTGCTGTCATCATCCAGTGCCAATAGGGTCTGCCTGATCTGTCGAACTGCGCGGCATTTTAAAAGGAGAGCATCCACCTGAGCACAATGCTGCGCGAAGGTATAATCTGCGGGTTCATCGGGTCGGTATCCTGGAAACGGAAACTCCGATCGAAGAGATTTCTGGCTTCAAGTTGAATTATTCCTGACCTTTTTGGCAGCCGGTAACCCACCGACGCATCGAGCACAAAAAAGGTGCTGTCTCCCGGCTGCGTCGGGCCCAAAACAAGAGCCCGAAAATCTCCATTTTGAGCAACAAATGAAGGTTTGATGCGGGCAAAAAACCCTGAAGGATGATAAAATCCACCCGCCAATGCGACCCTATGCGTTTCTAGCCGAGAAATGTTCCAAATTGGTATGCTCGGATCGTAGTGTGTAAGTTCAAACTGGTATTCAGGCCCCAGGGCGAACCAGGGATGCGGCGTCCAGTACAGATACGTGCGGGCAAGCGTTTCTTCTCCCCGCCCTGTAATCACCGGGAAGGGCGGGTATATGTATTTTGTGGGTATGTTCAGCTCCCGCCTGGAACATTCCACTCCGGCAAACAGGTTTTGAGCCAATTTCTGATCAATCCCAAGACCGTAACGCCAAGCGTCGGTCCCTTCGCCGTCCTCGAAGAACTGGTTAAATCCGGCAATCTGGGTTGGTTCGATTGTCTGGTCGGTAAGAAGCGTTCGTTCAAAGGTCCGAAATAAAGCACCGCGAAAGGTGGTCCCGGGAAAAGGGGTCCAGGTGACCCCGAACTTGGGATTGACCTGTTTGTCATCAAGCTTGAAGTAGCCGCCTTCGAAAAAATCCGCGCTAAACCCGAGGGTCCACACTACGCTCTGAGGATAATGAAGAAGTGAGTATAAATAGAAGTTTTCATGCTGCACATCGCCCTCTGTCGGGACACTGGCGCCGAAAACTTTCAAGACTTCCTGCTGGGTTTCGCTCAGGCCGCCGGCTCCGCCGACAAGGCTGAAATGGTCAGAACGATAAAGGTGCTGGACTTCTATGCTGAACCCGTCCCTGTCGTTGTCCACATCAAAGACGGACATAGAAAAATTGTCATGAAGTTTCAGGTACATGAACGACCCGATAAAATCCGATCCCGGCCCAAATGATTGGTGCAGACCTAAGCGAAAAAATTCTCTTGTGTCCGTTTCTCTTTGGTGTGCGTCAAAGAAAGCCGGATCAAAATACATGACGAGGTCCCCTGTGTTGCTGTCCGTGTGGCGGTACTCCGCCTGGACGTTTGTGCTTGGGGAAAGAGCTACCTGTGCGAACGCGTCATAGATATTGTCCGACTGGTCATTGTTTACTCTAATTCCGTTGGATTCAGAGTGGAACTGGCCGAGGCTGTAAGAAAATCTGCCGAGGATGCCGGACTGGACCACTTCATCGGCTAACGTGTCATGCTGACCGGCAATTCCCCCCAGAAGCAATGACAATTGATCTCTGGTGAACAGGGGGGTGTATTCGTTATAGCTCGGGCTTACCGGCCCGCTGCTGTTCAGAAAATATGATCTGCTTTCCGCAAGCTGCGGCTGAATGGGCAAAATGTTTATAGGCTGAAGCAATTGCGCCTGGAGAAGTTCACTTACCCTGGCGATATCGTAGAGGGGCTGAGAAAAGTAAACGTCGGCGAGAAACCGGTGGGCGGAAAAGTTTGCCGGATCGATGCTGAGAGACTTGCAACCCTCGATTAAAGCCAACCAGTCGAATCCAAGGTCATCATATATTCTGGCAAGGCTCGCGCTGCGTGCGGCTAAGTCCTCATCAAGCAGGAGTGTGGAACGGTAAACGGCTCGATTATCATTTAGCTCAACAGACTTTTGCAGGTCTGCCAATGCTTCAACCGGCCTGTTGGTGGTCTGTTTTCGAATTGCATCGTAAAACCATGGCGTGGGGTCTATGGGGTCAAGCTCTTTTGCCAATCCCAACTGTTCACCGGCCAGGCTGTCGCGCTTCTCCTCATAGTAGGCCTTGCCAAGATAACTTCGAATTAGTGAGTTTAGCGGGTCAAGAGAAACCGCGATCTCGATCTCTTTTCGACCGGCCTCAAGGTTCCCCTCGCGAATCAATGCCAGTCCGAGACCCAGACGGGGAAGAGGTGCGGTGGAATCGATCCTTATGGCTTTATTGAAAGACTTTTTTGCCTCATCGAGCCTGATCTGAGTCAAATAAGCAAATCCTAGAACCGTTTTAGCGAGTGCGACCGAGGGATTGAGGCGGACTGCGTTTCTGGCGACGTCCGCCGCCCTGTCCGAATATCCTTTGGAGAGCCACAGTTCAGAGAGCCTGGCCCATCCCAAGGCTTCATCCGGAGCAACAACCACCGCCTGCTCAAGAGCCGATAGGGCATTATCAAGATCAAATCTGGCTTGGTAGGCATAAGAGAGGGCGATGAGAGCAGCGGAAGAGGTGGGATCAAGAGATTTCGCTTTTTGGGCCAGATCGAGAGCCTCGTCTTTCCTGTTTTGAACCACCGCCATGATAGATCTCAACGAAAAAGCATAGCTGTTTTGGGGGTCCAGCTCCAGGGACCTGGCTAAGTCTTTGGCGGCTTCGTCAGTCCTGCCAACGGAGAGTAGGAGCAGGGCTCTGAAATTATAGAAGGCGGGGTGCTCCACATCTGAAGGCAGTGCAGATAAGGCCTGACTTGCCAATCCCTGGTTATAAAGTTCCTTGGCTCGGATAATTCCTTCAAAGTCAGGCAGGAAAAGGGCGGGATCGCGCTCCGGAAGAGGCGGGTAATAGAGTGCCCATTGAACCGCATCATATGGACGGACAGTGGTTTCAGAAACGGGTGTTTGAGCTTCTCGGATGAGGGCTGATTCGCCCTTGCGAACAAGAATACTTCCAGCGGCATTGGCAACTTTGACTTTTCCATCCAATACACTGACGATGGTATGAGCATTTTCCACTTTGACTTCGAATTCAGTTCCCCCGCTATACGCATTTACGAAAGGGGTCAGCACCTTGAATCCTGATGGGGAGCGAGTAAAGAACAATATGGTGCCATGGATGATTTCAACAATACCGGGCTTTTTATCCTCATTACTCTTTAAAGTGGCGGATGTATTCTGGTCCAGTCTGACTACGGTTTCGTTGGGCATCAGGAGAGCTGCGCGACTGTTTCCCAGAACACGAATCGTATCACCTGCACATATCGTGTCATAGAATTTGACATTTACCCAGTGATCTTCGCCAGCTCTTTTTACCTCAACCGTGCCCTGAACCGAAACAACTCTGGACGTCAGATCTTCACTGCTCTCTTCCGCGCAAGCCGGTGAGTCTGTAAAGAATATCAAGCGCAGCAGCAGCCCGAATAGAACGAGTGCAATTATGTTGTTCAGTTTCGCGGCCTGTCTCGCTGGGGTTTCGAAAACCATAATCAAAATCTCTTTTTGTCATCACCCAATATTTCGCCGCATCCGATTGAACACTCATTTAGTCCTCCGGTTTCGGCAAATGAGAAATACTGGTCGAGGCCCGCTATGATGATGTGATCGTGAACCACTATGTCCAGATCGCTGAGTATGTTCTTTAGTCTCTTGGTAAGTTGTCTGTCGGCTACCGAAGGCAACGGGCTTCCGCCTGGATGATTATGAGCCAAGATCACAGCGGTTGCGCGGTGTTTCAGGCAGGTCTCTACGACCAGCCTCGGGAAGACGGCAGTCCGGTTTATGCTCCCCCTATGTACCTGCTCGACAGCGATCAACCGGTTCTGGCTGTCCAGAGCAAGCACGCAGAAGGTCTCATTTCTCCGGGTTCCTAGAAGTGCCCTGAGATAAGATACCACCGCATCAGTTGAAGCAAAAGTCTCTGGGCGCACCCATCTGCACGACTGGTAACAATCGAAGAGATGGGGCATGAGTCCAATCAGAACCGCAGCACGCTCTTGAATTCCCTCGACTCGCTGAAGCGCCTCAACAGGAGCGTCGAACACCGAGGCAAGATTGTTTCCGAACTCATTCAGGAGGTCTTTTGCAATCGTCCTGACGTCTTTTCCGGAAATCGCATAGGTGAGCAGAAATTCCAGGACTTCAGACTCGTGGAACCCGGAAAGACCGCTTTTTACCTGCAGTCTGTGCAGGTGGCCTTCCGGACCTTCCATCATGAGCCTGCGCTCGGTAATATCTTGTATCGACTCGATAGCGCCAGCCACATTTCCCTTTGAGTCAAACAAAACGCTCGCCTTTCCGTAAAAATACCTTTTATACCCTTGGTGATAGGCTTCTCCACAGAGCACGTCGCCTTTTCTTGTAAGGCTCAAATAGTTTGCTTCGACTTCTCCCCCTGGGTCGAGAACGAGATCGATCAGGGTTGGTCTGCGTTCACCGTAAAAGCACATGGCGTATTCGTAATCGCCTTTACCCAGCATATCGGCCGCACTGACTCCGCTCATTTCCTCCATGGCCTGGTTCCATGCTATGACCCTGCCTTTCTTATCGATAACAAAAGTCGCATCCGGCAGGAAGTTGATAATGTTTGCGAGGAGCTGCCGGGATTCTTGGAGGGCCTCCAGTGCCTGCTTGCGTTTAGTGATGTCGCGTGCAATACCCAGCACCACTGTCTGCCCCGCAATCACTGTCGGGAAGGCCCTGGCTTCCAGGAAGACCTGTGTGCCGTCTTTGCGTTTGAGGATGAACTCCTCGGGGCCGGTGGGATGACCAAGCGCATTTTGGGCCAGCAGGCCTGCGGCCCTGGGGGCGTCCTCAGGTAGCAGAAGGTCCAGTTCGAACAGGTTTTTCCCAGTCAGCTCTTCCCTTGAATAACCGGTTATCTGTATGACTGCCTTGTTTTCATCCACAATTCTGCCATCGATGTCAGTGATGTAGTATGGGTCGGGCGCACACTCAAATAATATTTTGAGCCGTCCCTCCGAACTCTTGAGTCCTTCCTCTGCCTGCATACGCTCGATATTCCTGGTTTCGAGGAGAGCGCCCATTTCATCGAATGATTCAGCGAGCCGACCGAGTTCATCCGGCGTGTGCGGTAGGCACGTTCGCGTGCCTATTCTTCCCTTGCCGAATAGCCGTGTTGTCTCAACGAGTTGGTTAATCGGCCGAATTAGAAGGTGATTTGCGGACATCCACGCTAAAAGCATCACTAGAAGTCCTAAAAATCCAAGGTCCGATAGATCGCGAAGCATATTGAGGTCGGCCTTCGCGGTGATCTGACTCTTCGAAATGCCCACCGATATATAAAGATATGGAGGCGAATCCTCCCCGAGCCGCAGCCGCTTAAAGGCATAAATCCTGTAGATGCCGTCCTGTGCAGTTTTTTCATATATTGCCTCTTCCCGGTCACCCGACATTATCCGAAATGATTCTTCGGCAAGAGGGATGCCAGGTGCGGCAACATCAGTTTCGGGAAAACAGAACAGACATATCCCTTTGTGATTGGCAATTGAACATGTGGAGGCTTGGGGCAGATTCAATTTCGTCAGGAATTGAGCGTACTCGGCCAACTTGAAACCTGCGCTAAGGACCGCAACCAGGTTGTTGTCCGAATCAAGGACAGGGTAGGCGAAACTAATCGACGGTTCCTCACTTCCTTCACCATTGAACTCACTAACGGAAAAGTCTAACGTCCTCACCGCATCCTGGTGAAGCTTTCGATCTGCTGCACTCAAACGACCGGGTTCCAATGGCCTGGAGGAGGCAAAAAGGGCACCATCGGGCGTTGCTATTGATATGACGGAATAGAACTGATGTTTCTCAATTATTTCTCTGAAAAGCTCATTGCAGAATGAAGCGTCCAGGTTTTTCACTTCAGGCAACCGGGCAAGGGTGCTTAGCATCTGTCTGACCCCGAAAGCCATTCGCTCTTGTTGGGCCGCCAGGCTCTTGACGAATCGCATTGCGGTGTTTTCGGCTTCAAGGATTGCATCTGCTCGGCGTGATAAACTTGAGGTTATAATGATGCCGGATACAGGCAGAAAGACGATCAGTAATAGGAGGAGCAATTTTCTGGTAATGGACAAGGACCTCAAAAAGCCTAAACCAGACATATTCTTTCCCCTGGTTAGGTGTTTTCATCTTAACAATCGATACTCTTGCCACTTCATATAAGGCAATTTCCCGCCGACAACCATCCCGTGGTGATCATCAATCCGTCTGAGTTAAAATTAAATTTTTAGCACAGTTCGGCTTCAAAAAAGCTGCAAACCTCCCAAAGCTGCAACAAGCAAGAGTTCCCTCCCACTTGAAAGCAATTGAGCAAACGGGATACTTGCGCCGCTTTGTGAATATAGTGGCTACCAGGGCTCAATTGGAACTAATTGCAATTATCAGGCCTAGAAAAGGGAACTTTCGAATTTTTCACGGCAGTCATGCATCCCAGCTTATTAACAAGCAAGCAATCTAAAGACTTCGCTCTATATTGTGTGGCCCTCTGAGCCGCTTGCCCTCATCTCCGCCCAGTCTTCTATAGTAGTTTCTCTCCACCGTTTTTCTTCCTTTTCAAGGCTCCTTTATTTCGTCACTCCATCTTTGTCAGAAAGTAGATGCATCCACTTTGTCAAATTACCAACCCTCATGCTCCCAAATGGCGTCAATCTCATTCGGTAAATTTCTTGTCGAGATTTTCTAGGGGGAACTGGAAACGAAGGTTGAAAGGTCAAAGGAAAGAGGAAAAAACAATCCGAAGGCGGGAAACCTCACTATTAAGCATCTTGCCAGAAGGTGGAATCTGACAGGAGGGACATCGCATAAAACTATGATCCGGATGTGCTGAACTCTTGAGTCCTCAGGAATTCCAGGCCCAGGAAAGATCCCTTGAGGTACGATCAATTCATTTCCGCCGCCATTACGGCCAAGGCCACTGCGTCAAACATATTCTGGTGGAATTTCTCTTTCCAGGCCCGGTCCTGAGTGAGATAGACTTTTAGTTCCGGGAATATCGATACGATCACCGTCGCCACTTGAAATTTGCTGGCCCGGCCGTCACCGCAGATAAATTTTTTTAGCGTATTCGGGGCAAAGCCAATGACTTTGAGTCCTTTTCTCCTTCCAATAGCCCGGATTTCATCGGCGAAGACATTGAGCAAGGCAGAGCTTCTGTTATTGGCAAAGAAGGTCTTTTCGACCGCGAGCACCTGCGGCTTCAAATCATTAATAAGTCTCAGGATGACTTTTCTTCCTTCCCTCAGAGTCTCGTGAGGCGTTTTCTGTTTTTTGATTATCTCCACCCCATAATAGAGAAGCTCGCCATTTTCCATGACCGCCACGCCCATGTACCGGGTCCCTGGGTCAATTGCGAGGATTCTTGCTTTTGTGTTAGGCATGTTGTTTTGGGGCGGAGGGGCAATCGCAAGCTTCCCGCCTGTTACGTTGATTAGTAATTTCATGAACCCCTGCGGCTCCGAGAGCCACGGCTTCGAACATTCTCATGTGGTAGGGGTTCCTCCGCCGTTTTTCGATACTGAGCTCACCGGTGAGTTCGGGATATAGAGCGGTTAGCGCTTCAGCCAGGTTTCGTTTGTTTTTTCTTTCTTCGTGGCAGAAGACGGTTTCAAGTTGCTTGATCGTGTATTGGATGAGTTTAATTTTCTTTTTGAGGCACAGTCTCTGAATCTGGGTGTGGAGCGAATTGAGGCTGCGAGAGCTACGCGAGGGGTGCAGTCTTTTTATGGCCACAAGACCGGGCCCGTATCGTTCAACCCACGTGGAGATGATCGTCAGCGTCTTTTTCAACTTTTCCTTGGACCATTTCCCGTTGAGGTTCTTCACTCGCCAGTCTTGAAGCTCCAGTCCCCGGAACACGGCTATGCCCAGATACTTCGTTCCGGGATTAACCGCGAGGACCGTGTAAGAGTTATTAGGCATGGTGTTGGATTAAAAAATTAAAGAGCGCACCACGGCTGGTTTTGATTTTGCTCGCAGGAACTTCCCGCACTCTGCCCACGGTTTCTCGGAGCAAAGACTCGGGGTATTTTCGAGCATAGGAGAGATACAACGGAAAACCGGGAAGGTCATGGAGGGCCTGGGCCAGATCGTAGGCCAGAAGTTCTTCTCTGGTCTTAAAGGCCGAAGGTTTCAGATTCTTAAAGTCGATTTTTATACTATCGATATCGCTTTTTAATATATTCTCTTTAATCGTATTATCGTTAGGTACAGGCGACTTGCTCAATTCTTCCTTTACTGGAGCCATAATTGCGACCTTTTGAGGCATTTCAGAAGTCCCATTTTTGGCACTTCTGGAGTCCCGGAATTGAGACTTCTCCAGTCTCAATTTTGGGACTTCTCCAACCGGACGCCACTTGCGTATCTGAATAGTGAGGGAATGGCCGGAAGTGAGCGTTTCAATGTACCCGCCTTCACGGAGGATTTTTAACCACCGGAAGGTTGTCGATCTGGGTAGCCCCATGTCGAACGATATGGTCCTGGTCCTTCTCATCAAAACGCCTGTGCTTCGGTTGGCATTCACGAGAAAATAGAGAAAAAGCCAAACGGCGTTTCCCATCGTTTGAAAATGAACGGCGTCAGCGTCCATAACCAGGCCGTTCCAGACCGGTGCCCACCACTCTTTTTTCTTTGTCTCATCAACTTTCCTCATACATGACGTTTCTACCTGACAGTTCCTCTCGGGTGGCTATTTTGTGACGTCTTTCCTGCACATAGTCGTAGTACAGCGCTTCCGACGTACTTTGATAGACAGCGGCCAAATCGAATAGATGTTCTGTGTTAGGAATACACCTGCCGGTCTCCCATCTTGAGATCATGGCGGTGCTCTTGAGTTCCATAATTTGCGCCACTCGCTTTTGGCTAAAGCCACGAACTTTCCGGCAACGCCTCAGGTTGTTGGGAATAAATTTGTGTTTTGTATCCCTCATGCAGTGCATTGAAGAATGATTATTGGTTTTAAAATATTAAAAAATAATACAGTCGTAAGGAGGGCGAATTTGCTATGAGTGGCAAATTGCACAATCGGGATATGAAAAAAAAGCCTTTCCGGAAGTTCCGAGGAAAGCTTGTGGAATCGTCATTCCATCTGGATCGAAATATCTGTGCGCCGCCCCGTCGGGAATGCTAAGCATGGCTGTTCACAGGCAGCATTTGCGAGTTTTCCTGGTTCGTGATAAATTAACTTAATGGTTGCAGGCAACCATACCTCACGTTTGTTGCATACGAGCAATGACTTCGGCTCTCAAGTTAAAATGTAGTTGGCCAAACTTTCTGTTGACATAAATAGTCTTTTGTGTATCTTCTCTCTCATCTCTCAATGCTCCGCGAAATATCACTTCTTAACCGGGATTATGCGTGATTGTATGCTTTTTCCTGTCTCAGGCGCGCAACTGAAGTTTTTTCGGGCGAAGACCCGGCCCGAAAATGCGGTTGGGATGTTTGGCACTGAAGTTGGTGCATTATTCCGGTTGAAACTCGGCGGACATTCAGTTCAATACTGCATGTACATCGGAGAAACATGCCTGAGAAAGCAGCTTTAAGATTGTTTAACTTGGGCAATGTTCTGTATAAATACTGCTATCCCATCTACCGGCCGCTTTACTTCCTATACAAAAGAATAAGTAATAGAAATAAGATATCCGAGTTGCGCAAATATGTCAGCCCTGGAATGAATGTACTCGACATAGGCTCCAATATTGGTTATTATACCATCTTATTATCACAACTGGTAGGTAAGCATGGCCATGTTCATGCATTCGAACCCGATCCTGTTAACTTTTCTCATTTGGCCAACAGCGTAAGTAGGTTCAACAACGTATCCATCTATGACATGGCTGTAGGCGACAAATCCAATAGAGTGAATCTGTATATATCCAATGAACGGAATGTTGATCACCAAACTTATGATTCAGGTGAGAATAGAAAATGTATTAGCATCAGATGCATTGCCTTGGATGAATTCCTTGGACCCGAAATTGAAATCAATTTCATAAAATTAGATATTCAAGGGTTTGATCTTTACGCTGTGCAAGGAGCAAAGAACATCATCAATAAGCAGGAA
>Ga0187867_10001679_pt1 | contig 18993 bp, 14 predicted proteins | sample June2016WEW_13_1_FD_132976 | JGI IMG/M metagenome (GOLD analysis project Ga0187867, IMG submission 132976) | Peatland microbial communities from SPRUCE experiment site at the Marcell Experimental Forest, Minnesota, USA - June2016WEW_13_10 | ecosystem: Environmental > Terrestrial > Soil >...
ATCTGCGCCGCGAATGGACCGAGGCGCGCGCGCGCGAACAGGCTGTGCTCCTGAAGCCCATCCGGCCGGTGCCGCCGCCGCCAAGTCCGCCGCTGCCCGCCGCCGTTGCTGTCAGAGCCGCCGATTACAACGACATCGCGCAGAAGATGCTGTTCTACAAGGACCGCAATCCAGTGGTGGTGGTCGAACCGCCGCCTCCGCCCAAGGTCGTTCCCATGCCGGCCCTGCCCTTGTTTCATGGCGTGTTGAATCTGGGCGATGGCCCCATGGCCATCCTCAGCGAGGGACCCAAAGGGCCGCATCGCGACTACCAACCCGGCGACAAAGTGGGCGCATTCAAGCTGGTGGCGGTGAACAACGACGAACTCGTGCTGGAGTGGGAAGGGCAGACTATCACCAAGAAGTTCGATGAGATTCTGGATCGAGGCACCGCCGCGCCGCCGGCGCCCGGCCCCGCGCCTGCCGCCGCCGCGGCTGCGCCACCGCCGCCACCGGTGGCGACAGCGGCGCCCCTGCCGGGTGGCGATCTCAGCCCTGGCGTCAAGGCATGTGTGCCGGGAGATACCTCGCCCAACGGCACCGTCGCCGACGGCATGCGCAAAGTAATCAGGCCGAGTCCCTTCGGTTCGAGGTGTTATTGGGAAACCGACAAGTAAGAGTGTCCGTTGCGGCAGTTGCCGCTAAAAGGAGTAATCGCGAATGAAAATGCTAGTGTGCATGTGCATCCTGTCAGGCTGTCTGGCGGCTCAAGATTCCACCAAGACCACCGCGCCGCCCCCGGCACGTCCTGTCGCCAAGCCTGCCGTCAAGCCGGCCAAAAAGACGACGACGTCGACGGGTATTCCGAAGGACGCCGTCGAAACGACGCCCGGGTTCTACCGTTGGACGGATAAAGCCGGCAAGGTCTGGACGTATCGCCTGACCCCCTTCGGCGTCACCCGGTGGCCCGCGGATTCCGTGGATATCCGGCAGGGCGCGGCGGACAAACAGAACGCCGCCGGCGGGCGCACCACCGCCGTGGAACAGGGCGACTCCATCCGCTTCGAGGAGGCCACTCCTTTCGGGAAGCGCACGTGGGTTCGCAAGAAGACCGAGTTGAACGAGAGCGAGCAAAGGATTTGGGATCTCCAACAGAAGAACGGCACGGCTGACCGTGCTGCGGAAAAGGAGTAAGCAGTGAGATCCAGCAGAGTCGTGACGGCCGCCTTACTGGCGGCCTGGTGTGGAATGTGGGTGGCCGCGGCGCAGCAAAAGACACCGCCGCCCGCCCCAGCGCGGCCGTCCCCGCCCGCGGCGGCGAATCCCGCGGCCCCATCCACCAGCCCGCAGACCGGCCCCCGGCGAGTTGCCGTATCCGACACCGGCGGCTTCATGCTCGAGAACGTTTCGCTGTCTGAACTGATCGACATCGTGGCGCGCCGGTTGAAAATCAATTACCTGCTGGATCCGCGATTCAAGGGCGGCAGCGTCACCATCCACACCTACGGCGAAGTGAAGTTCACCGACCTGATGCCCTTGCTCGAGACCATTCTGCGGGTGAATGGCGCGGCGTTGGTCAAAGTCGGCGACCTCTACCGGGTGGTGCCAGTGGCCAATGTGTCGCAGATGCCGCTCCCTCCGGTGGTGAACGGCAAGGACTTTCCCGACGATGAACGCATGTCGCTGAACCTGGTTTTCCTGAAGTACGCTACCGCAACGGAGATTTTGAAGCTCATCACGCCATTTCTGGGTGAAGGCGCGGCGGCTTCCACCTACGACCCGGCCAACCTCCTGGTTCTGCAGGACAACAACCGCAACATGAAACGCACCATGGATCTGCTGGCGCTGTTCGATAGCGATTCCTTTGTCAGCCAGCGGGTGCACGTGTTCGACACTGTCAACGGCCGGCCCACGGATCTGGTCAAACAACTGGAATCCATTTTCAGGGCCGTCTCGCTGTCCGAGAAGGCCGTCGCGGTGAAGTTCGTACCCGTCGATCGCATCAACACGATCGTGGCCGTGGCGCCCAATCCGGGTGTCTTCGACCAGGTGGGGGATTGGCTGAAAAAATTGGATATCCCTGTAAAATCGCCTGCCGGGGCGGTGGACAATTACGTTTACCGGCTCAAGTACGGCCGCGCCGAGACGGTGGCCATGGCCATTATGGCGTTGTATAGCGGCAACCCGATGGCCCTGATGGCGCTCAGCCAAATGAACAATAGCATGATGAGCGGCATGATGAGCAATATGGCGCCAGGTGTGAGCGGCATGGGCGGCGGTTATGGCGGCATGGGTGGTTACGGCGGCGGTTACGGCGGCATGGGCGGCTATGGCGGTATGGGCGGCGGCTACGGTGGGATGGGCGGCTACGGCGGTATGGGGGGTGGCTACGGCGGCATGGGAGCCTACGGCAATTATGGTGGATATCAAAATGGATTGAACCCCTTCGCCAGCATGGTGGGCAGCACCTCCGCCGTGCAGACGGGCGCCCAGCCAGGCGCGGCGGGCTCTTCTCCGGACCAGACCGGCACATATCTGGGCGCCTCCGGTGCCGGAGCTTCCAATTACCGCGGGCCTCGCATCATCCCCAACCCGTTCGACAACACGCTGCTGATACAGTCGACCCCGGAGGAATGGGAACAGATTTCGCGGCTGCTGCTGCAATTGGACGTGGCTCCAAGGCAAATCCTGGTGGAAGCGAAAATCTTTGAAGTGAGTCTGACCGGGGCCCTCCAGTACGGCGTGCAATCCTACCTGCAAACGCTCGGTACGGCGCCCCCCAGTGGCTATACCGCGCCCGGCACCGCCGGCGGCTTTCTCGGGAACCTGGTCGGCAATGCCACGAACGGCGCGGTGGCCACCTTGACGGGCGGCTTTCTGGTAGGCCACAGCCGGGAGTTGCTGGCGCAACTGACGGCCATGGAAACCACCGGCAAAGTCAAGACCATCAACGAACCCTCGCTCATCGCCACCGACAGCATCCCGGCTGTGATGAATGTGGGCTCGACCGTTCCCACGTTGAGCTCCACGGTGGCATCGGGAGTTCAAACCAATGGCAACACGCAGTTCGCGCAGAATATCTCCAATGTGAGCACGGGTACGACTCTGGTCGTCAACGCGCGGGTCAACTCCAGCGGCGTCATCACCATGCTTATCAATCAGCAGGTCAGTTCGCCGACCAATGCGCCCACCTCCGACACCGCCAACATTTCTTCCCCGTCGTTTTCCAACCGCAGCTTTCAGACGCAAATCACGGTGCAGGATGGCGATACGTTCGCCATAGGCGGATTCATCACCGAAACCGTCACGGACCAGTCCAGCGGCATCCCCTTCCTGCAGCGCATACCGATACTAGGTGCGGCCTTCGGCGGCAAGTCCAGAAGCACCAGCCGCGATGAGCTGATCGTCTTCTTCACGCCGCATGTCATCTACGATACGTCGTCGGTCGCCGATGCCACCGACGATTTGAAAGCCGGTCTCAAGCATATGAAAAAGGAGTTGAAAGACGTGCAGTAACTTGGAGGGCGGCCAATTTTGCCCGCAGCCGGCTTTTTAGCCGGCTCTTGCCGCCGCGATATGCTAAGACGCAGCTTTCTCATCAGTCTGGGATCGCCCTTCCTCCGCCGCCTGAACGCGCAAACCCCTCTCGACGTCTTACGCCCTAAAATCGACCCCGGCCTCGACGATTTCGAAACGGAAAAACACCACAGTCCAATCGCCGCCGTTCTGGCGCAATGGAGCTCCGGTCTGCGGGAATCCCCGCAGCGGATTCAAGCCATCGCGAATGCCCTGGCGCCCGATTTTCAAGGAGCTCCGCCGCGGCCCGTGGAATCCCGCATCGTGCGTCCCGGGCCGGCACTGGAGATCCGCCGTATCACCTTTCAGCCCCAGACCTCCCTCGGGGCGGAAGCATTTCTTCAGGAGTTGCACTCCACATTAGGCAACTACTCAAAGATCTTGACCGCCGAGTTCCAAGTGACCCGCATCCACGAGGCTGCGGGACGCCTCGAAACGAACGTACGATACGAATTGGTAGGCGCCGGCGCGGACTTTCACCGCGAGCAGCGCGTGGGCGAATGGTCGCTAGAATGGGAAGCCGGAGTGCTACGCCGATGGCGCTGTTCTCATGAGACCCGCAGCCGCGCCGCCGCACCCTGGTATGCCGACATAACCTCGCACGCCTTCGGAAGCAATCCCTCTTACTCCCAACAGTTGCTGCACGGAGTAGATTACTGGCGCACGGTCCTGGATGGCGCTTGCGGCATCGACATTTACGGCCACAATGGCATCTCCGCCGGCGACATCGATAACGACGGCTCCGACGATATCTACGTTTGCCAGCCGGCCGGGCTTCCCAACCGGCTTTATCGGAACCGGGGCGACGGAACATTCGAGGACATCACCGAAGACTCGGGCGTCGGGATACTGGAAAACACGGCCTGCGCGCTCTTCGCCGACCTCGACAACGATGGACGCCAGGACCTGGTGGTGGTGCGCGCCAATGGTCCGCTGCTCTTCCGGAACCAGGGCGGCGGCAGATTCCGTCGCCAACCCGGCGCTTTTCAGTTTGCCAACGCACCGCAAGGAACTTTCACTGGAGCCGCCGCCGCCGACTATAATCGCGACGGCTGGCTGGATATCTATTTCTGTCTCTACTCTTATTACCAGGGCACGGATCAGTACAAGTATCCGGTGCCTTACTATGCAGCTGAAAATGGGCCGCCCAATTTCATGATGCGTAACAACGGGGATGGCACGTTTCGCGATGTCACTGCGGAAACCGGTCTCGACCGGAACAACACGCGATACAGCTTCTGCTGCGGCTGGCAGGATTACAATAACGATGGCTGGCCCGACTTATATGTGGTGAACGACTTCGGCCGCAAGAACTTATATCGCAACAACGGCGACGGCACGTTCACCGATGTGTCGGCCGAGGCGGGCGTTGAAGATGTGGGCGCGGGCATGAGTGTGTCGTGGCTCGACTACCGGAATCAAGGCTCGCACGATATCTACGTCGCCAATATGTGGACCGCGGCGGGTGAGCGCATCTCGCGCGACGATGCCTTCCAAAAGGACGCGCCGGAGCCTGTCCGTGCGCTCTATCGCAAGCACGCCATGGGTAACTCGCTGTTTGTGAGCAGCCCGTTACCGAGCCGCGACCGTGAGGGAGCGTTCCAGGACGTCACCGCCGCCGCGCAAGTGGGGATGGGCAGGTGGTCGTGGTCGAGCGACGCCTGGGACTTCGATCACGACGGCTTCTGCGATCTCTACGTGGCGAATGGCATGCTGTCCGGCCCCATAACGCAAGATCTGAACAGCTTCTTCTGGCGGCAGGTGGTCGCTAATTCGCCAAATGAAGCTAAGGCATCGCCCGATTACGAGCAGGGTTGGAACGCCATCAATGGGTTGATTCGCGCCGATTATACCTGGAACGGGTTTGAACCCAATGTCTTATTCGCGAACCACGGCGATGGCACGTTTTCCGACGTCTCCGGCGCAGTGGGCCTGGACTTCATCGAAGACGGCAGAGCGTTCGCCCTGGCGGATTTCGATGGTGACGGGCGGCAGGAAATGTTCCTGAAGAACCGCAATGCGCCGCAGTTGCGTCTGATGAAGAACGTCGTGGAGCGCTTGCCGCCATCCGTCGCCTTCCGGTTGCGCGGCGTAAAGAGTAATCCCGATGCGATTGGCGCGACGGTCACGGTGGAATCCGAATTGGGACGCCAGACCAAGACACTGCAGGCCGGGTCGGGTTTCCTCTCCCAGCACAGCAAGGAACTCATGTTCGGTCTGGGACCCGCAAAGGGATCCATCAAGGCCACCATTCATTGGCCCAGCGGCCTCCTGCAGGAGATCCATAGCCTGCCGATCGGCCACAGGGTATGGGTTGACGAAGGCGTCGAGCCGTCCCGCATGGAAGCTTTCCGCGCTGCCACACCCGTACGCGCCGCCAGTCCGCAACCGGGGGAATCGCTGCCGGCAACCATGGAAATCTGGCTGCTATCCCCAGTGCCCGCGCCGGCATTTCCTCCTGCCGCGATTCGCGGCCGGCCCCTAGTACTCCACTTCCGCGCAGCAGGGTCGCCGGATACACTACGCGCGAACTGGCCGGTTGCCGGCGTGCAACTGATCAACGTGCGCGTCGATGAGGCCGGAGGCTTAGCCGCCACTTACGGCGTTCTTTATCGCTCTTTATTCGACCGGCACCGCGACCTACAGCCTCCCACCGCCTTCCTGATCGATGCGAATGGGGAGGTCGTGAAGGTCTACCAGGGGCCGCTCGTCCCGGCCAAGGTGGAAGAAGACTCGCGCCGCATTCCCCGAACCACCGCGGAACGGTTGGCCCTGGCACTGCCGTTTCGCTGCGCTAGCGAAACCTATGAGTTTGGGCGAAACATGCTCTCGCTAGGCTCGGCTTTCTTTCAGCGCGGCTATTTCGACCCGGCGGAAACGGCATTCCGGCAGGCTCTGCGCGACGATCCGGCCAGCGCCGAGGCCTACTACGGGTTGGGCAGCGTCTATCTGAAGCAGAACAAGGCGGGCGAGGCGCGCGACAGCTTCGAACGCGCGGTGAAGTCCACCGCCAGCTATCCCGATACCCTGCCCAACGCCTGGAACAATCTTGGCCTGCTGGCCACGCGCGACGGACACGTGGACGAGGCCGTCACCCATTTTCAGGAAGCGCTGCGGATCAGCCCCGATTATTGGATTGCCCTGGAAAACCTGGGGAACGCTTACCGTTTGCAGAAACGCTGGGACGAGGCGCGGACCACGCTGGAGCGGGCGTTGGCAGCCAGGCCGCAAGATCCCGAGGCGAACTACAACCTGGCGATGGTTTTCGCCCAAACCGGCGATCCACAGCGCGCCCACGAGTATCTGCAAAAGGCATTACAGCTTCGGCCCGCCTATGCCGAAGCTTTGAACAACCTCGGCGTGCTTTATCTGCGGACCCAGCGGCGCGACGAAGCCGTGGCGAAGTTCGAGGAGTGCATCCGCGTAGCCCCCGCTTTCGATCAGTCTTACCTAAACCTGGCGCGCGTCTACAGCCTGGAAGGCGCGCCTGAAAAGGCGCGCGCTGTCCTCACGCAATTGCTGAAACAACATCCGGACCACCCCCAGGCCCTCCAATCCCTCCACCAACTGCACTAGTGGGGCAGCCTCGCAGGCTGCGCCGACCTCCTAGGTCGGCCTCTTTGCTTGCCCTTTGGGGTATAATCGCCTCCATGAAACCACTTGCCGTATTGTTAACTCTCTTTTCCTCCGTGGCGTTCGCCGGAACCTGGAACGGCACGTTGGTGGACGTGATGTGCAAGAACCAGGACCTGGCCAGCCACACCACCAAGTGCGCCCTCGGTTGTGCCAAGAGCGGCTATGGCCTGGTGCTGGCCGACGGCAAATTCGTCAAATTCGACGAAGCCGGCAACGCCAAGGCTTTGGCCGCCTTGAAAGCCACCAGCAAGGAAAAGGACCTGAAGGCCAAGGTTACCGGCGCACTGGATGGCGACACCGTTCAGGTCGAATCGGTGGAACTGCAATAGCGCTTGCGGATCTCCACCCACGCAGGAAACACCGCGGGATTCTCCAGCCAGACGAGCAGCCACTGCGCCATCTCCTCTTTGTGCGCCTTCTTCTCGGGTGAGGTCTTGGGGTTGTGCGCCACAAAGCGCGCGCGATTCTTCGCCGCGATGGCCTGCCGCCTGCAGTAGCGTGCCCGCTGCCGGTCGCACGCCTGCATGGCTGCGGTATAAACCTCCAGCATCTCGCGCAAGTCGTGCTCCAGATCCGCGAACGACTTCAAGCGGATTCCCGCATAAGGTTGTGCGAAAGGCAAGCCCGTCTCGCGCAGCAGATCGCGCAAGTAACTTTCCGAAATCGGCGCCAGCGTGCGCAACGCCGCCTGCCACTCCGCTTCGCCGATATCGGTGAACCGCCGGGCTTCCAGAAACTCCCGCAACGCCTGTTTACGGGACCTATTCGGCATCGGAGAGCCCCGCGACGCGCGAAGCCGGTATGTGCAAGTAGCGGGGGAAACGCCCCAACAGCCCCCCGTAAAGCGCATGGCCCGCCATCATGGGGCCGCGATGGGTGTAAAGTGGAATGAGTGGATTGATGTTCTGCCACAGAATAGCGAACGACAGGTAATACCAGCCGAGACCCACCAGCACTCCGATTAAGGTCGTGCGGAGACTGGCGTCGCGGTTTGCGAGGGTGAGACCGAATAGAGCGCCGATGATCCCGTAGAGGACCAGATAGAGCGCGAGCCCCGCCAGAGTCCGGGAGGTGAAATCTCGGCCCAGTGCCGCTTCGCCGTAAAAGGTCGTGGCCATGATGTTGGCCGCCGTCCAGATGGAACGCCGATACCAGGCCGAAGATAGTGCCAGCCATCCGAGAAGAACTAGAGCGGCGATGATGCCCGCTTCCAAGCCGGCCAGGAGGCCGTTCGCCTCCCTTTTTTTGTGTGGGTTCTCACCACCGCCCATGAAATCAGCCTATACTGTCCTATTGGTAAAGGCAAAACGTCAGCGCAAATGAAACGTCGTGTAGTCATCACCGGAATCGGGGCCGTCAGCCCCAATGGAATTGGCAGAGAGGCCTTTTGGGCGGCCAGTCGGAAGGGGATCAGCGGTGTTCGCCGTATCAGCCGCTTCGACCCCTGCGGCTCCCCTGTGCAAGTTGCCGGCGAGGTAGTGGGCTTCGACGAGTTCAAATACGTCGAGCCCAAGGACCGCCAGCACGTGTCGCGTGTGGTGCCGCTGGGCGCCGCCGCCGTGCGCGAAGCCATGGAGGACGCCGGCGTCGACGCTCAGTCCATGACCCGCGAGGAACTGCGCGGGATCGGGGTCATTGTCGGATCGGGTGGGGGTAGCCTGGAGTTTACCGAAGAACAGTACCGCCTGTACTATTCCGGAAAGCAGAAACAGTGCAGCGTGTACGTCATCCCCACCTCCACCATCGGCACACTGGCCAGCGAGATCTCCATGCGCTTCGGCTTCCGCGGCATGAGCCACATCATCTCCACCGGGTGTACTTCCTCCACCGACGCCATCGGCTACGCCTACCGCAACATCCAGGCGGGCGTGCTGGACATGATGGTGGCGGGTGGCGTGGACGCTCCCATCGCGCCACTCATCCTGCGCGGGTTCGTCCTGATGCGCATCATGAGCACGCGCTGGAACGCGGAGCCCGAGCGCGCTTCGCGGCCCTTTTCGCGCGATCGCGACGGCTTCGTGATCGCCGAGGGCGCCTGGTTCTTCGTCATGGAGGATCTCGATCGGGCCCGCGCGCGCGGCGCCCACATCTATGGTGAAGTGGCCGGATACGGGTCCACCTGCGAAGCCTTTCACCGCGTGCGCCTGGAGGAGTGCGGCGAAGAGCCCGCCCGCACTATGACCATGGCCATGGAAGAAGGCGGCATCGGGCCCGGAGACGTCCAGTACGTCAACTATCACGGCACCGCCACGGAATTGAACGACCGCATCGAGACGCGCGCCGTGAAGCTGGCCTTCAACAGCCACGCCTATAAGATCGCCGGCTCGTCGCTGAAGAGCCTTATCGGGCATCCGCAAGGAGCGTGCGGAGCGGCCGGAATTGCCGCCACCCTGCTGGCCATGCGCGATGGCGTGGTGCATCCCACCATCAACGTCGAGGAACCCGACCCGCAATGCGACCTGGACTACATCCCCGATGTCGCCCGCCGCATGGACATCGAGCACGCCGTCTCCAATTGCATCGCCTTCGGCAGCAAGAACTCCGCCCTTCTGCTCCGCAGGATCTAAGTAGGACAGGCATCCTGTCCCGGAGCTTCCCATGTGCCTTAATCGAGCGGCTCTGTTATTTCTGTCGACGATCTGCGCCGCCGGCTGTGCGACGAATCCAATCGAATTGCGGCTCACGAACTGGACCGCGATCCTCGATCCCGAAACGCTCGCGGTTCGCGCCCGCTTCGATGGCCAGCCGCGTGAGATGCTTGCCGCCACAGGCGCGCGCAACGCCGTCGAATCCGTAACGCGGGACGCGCGATCGGCAAGCTGGAAGGTGCCCGGACTGGGCCTGACGGCGGAGTTTACGGTCCGGGGAAATCGCCTGCGCGCCCGATTCGAGTCCGCGCGCGAGCAGACCCTCGAATGGCCGCAAACGGGCGAGTATCCCCTCCTATCGGCGCTGATCCTTCCAGAGGGGGAGGGTTTGTTCATACCGCTCGACGATGCCGCGTGGCGGGGCAGGCTGGCGGGGCAGTCCTTCTCCGCGTCTGGCCAGCTCTCGATGCCATTTTGGAGTTACCAGGCTGGCCGGCGCACATTTACTTACGAGGTGATCTCCGATATCCGGACCCAGCTTTGCACCCAGGACAAGAGGGGCCGCATTGCCGCCACGGCCAGGTACAGCTTCCTGGATCGCGACCAGCGGCCCGCTTATGAGCTGGAAATGTGGCCTGGCGGCCCCTCGCCGGTCGCGCCGGCGGTCGAGTATCGCGAAGGACTCGTGCGCAGTGGGCAGTTCGTGCCGCTCGCTGAGAAAATCCGCCGGAATCCCGAAGTGGCGAAACTCCTGGGAGCCGTGCATATGTATGTGTGGGGCGATGGGCGGACAATAGAGTTCATTGATGACCTTCGGCGGGCTGGCATAAAGAGGGCCTGGATCGGTTACGACCAGGACGAGCGGACGCATAAAACCCTGGTCGATAAGGTTTACATTGCAGCCGCCAAGGACACCGGCTACCTAGTCGGCCCCTACGATACCTTCTCCAACGCGCAAGACCCTGTCACGGGCGAAGACCAGGTGAGCCACTGGCCCGGAGATCTGTACCCGGCCGGCTGCATCGTGGATCGCGATCGGAAGCCGCTCGGTGGATTCGCCGGCCGCGGTTGCGAGCTGAGTTCCGAGGCTTTGGAGCGCGCCGAGACGAAGTTGCACGCCTTGGCTGGACGCATGGACCAGCGGTTGCGCGACGGAGCCAATTCGTACTTCCTCGATGTCGATGCGTATGGAGATCTCTATGACGATTACTCGGCTGCGCATCCCATGACACCGTCTAAGGACCGTGCCAATCGAATGCGTCGGATGCAAGCCATCCGGCGGCGTGGCGTGGTCCTCGGTTCGGAGGAGGGCGTAGGCTGGAGCGTCCCGGTGCTCGACTTCGCGCACGGCGCGCTGTCGGTCTGGAACGCCGCGCTCTGGTCGAAGAAGAAGGAGTTCGGAGCATGGTGGCCGCCGGACCGCCCTGCCATCTTCTTCCGTTCCGTGGATCCGGGCGCCGAATTCTCACAGGCGAAATACGATCCGGTTTACCGGCTACCGCTTTACGAGGCCGCGTTCCATGCGTCGCTGGTCGCAACCGACCGTTGGGACGTGCCCATGACCAAGTTCCCCGCTTTGCTCAAGACCAGACAACTGCTCGAGTTACTATATGGCGTGCCATCGATTTGGGCTATGGACAGGCGGCAGTTGCGCGAGTCCGGCGCAGCGCTGACACGACTGATGCAGTTCTTCGAACCGTTGCACCGGCGAATCGGCGCGTTGCCACTCACGGATTTCGAGTGGCTCACCAGGGACAGGCTGGTCCAGCGGACGACGTTTGGCAATGAGGCCACGCTGAAGGTGAATTTCGGCTCGGCGAGGTTTTCGGACGTGGAACCGGGCTGCGTGCGTGTGGATTGGATCGCCTCGCGCCAATCCGATAGTTTCTGTCCCTAGTGGGGCAGGCACCTTGCCTGCGGCGGCCTCGTAGGCCGCCCTGCTTCTTCCTCACAAGGCCGTCAGCCGCGCCAACGCCACCTCCAACTCCTTCGGATGAAATCCAAACGGGCCGGGGCCGCTTTTGTACGCTACGCGTCCGTCCCGGTCGATGGCATATAGACGGTCGGGCCAGCCGGTGTACGCCCGCTCCGTAGTGTTCCGGAAATCGTCCAGCAGCGCCGGGATGGCGATGTGCAGGTTGCGCACGCAAGATCCCGCCACTTCCGTGCGCTCCTCCGCGCTACGCGGGCTGGCGATCAAAATGTGTTGTTTCACGTTCGATTCCATCTGCCAGACATCGCTGGCATGCGCCTCCTGAATGTACACGATGTAGAAGGCGGCCCGATCCTTGTACTGTTCGTAGAGCTTATTGAGCGCGGGAACCTCCCGGCGGAAGGGCGGTCAAGTGTAGCTGCCGAAGATCAGCACCACGGGCTCGCGGCCCCGGAACGAGCCAAGCTGCACACGCGCGCTTTTGTCCAGCCTCTCCAAATCGAAATCCGGAGCTGCATCGCCGGGACGGACTTGGCCGCCGCGGGCCACCGACCAGAGCGTCTCAAACGGCAGAACCAGGAACAGTGGACCGGGTACCCTGGCGATCGCCTTCGCAAATCGCACGGGTGGCTGACACATCACCGCGAAGATGCCGGCGCAAAACAGCAGGTAAACCGCCAGGAGACCGGCTAGGATCTTGATCGTCGTGAGCATTCCCGATTAAAGGATACCCCAATCGGCGAACTACGCGTTACGTTGATAAGCCTCTGGATACGGGTACGGATACCGCCCGTATCGCTTGTACAGAAACCAGTTCTCCGCGCAGTTCACCAGTACGCCCGTAAGCTTGCCCGTGGCGTTCACCTTCTGCAAGGCGGACAAACATAGATTGCGATCCGAGTGGTCCGGCCGCACCACGAAGATCACCCCATCCGCTACCGCCTGCACCAAGTCGTAGTCCGTCACGGCGGCGATCGGCGGCGTGTCGATCAGGACGAACCGGAAGCTGTTCTTCACCACCGCGCACAGTTGATGCCAACGCGCCGAATCCAGCAATTCCGCCGGGTTGCTGCGGGCCTTTCCGGCTGGCAGCACGTAGAGGTTGGGGAACTGCGCGGTCTGCACGATGGCGTCTTCCAGTTCGCAATCGCCATTCAACACATCGGCCAAGCCGGGATCCTGGGGCAGCCCCAGCGCCTGCGCCAAGCTCGGCTTTCGCAAATCCCCATCCACCAGCAGCACCGTGGTTTCTCCCTTGATGGCCAGCGCGCCGGCCGTGTTCACCGCCGAGAGCGTCTTGCCATCCCCAGAACCGCAACTGGAGACCACCAGCACGCGCGGCGCATCCGGGTTCTGCAGCAGATTGGTGCGCACCGTCCGGTATTGCTCGCCCGCCCGGGGGCTGCTTCCGTCGTACGGCAGCAGCGGCGACGATTCGACAAGCTGGATCTGCGCCACGCGAATGCGGCTCCCTGGGTCCGTCAGCGGCGCCGCCCGCTCCGCACAGCTTGCGGTGGCGGGCTGCGCGAGCCGTTCCGGTCCTTCTGAGCGCCGCGGCGGCATGGGGGCAGGTTCGGGGATCAGGCCGACCTTCACGTCGAGAGCCTGGAAGATGGTGCTCATCTTTTTTTCCTGCGCGCGGGCCACACTCCGTTCCAGCATGGCTGGCGCGGCGCGATTTCCTGGGATGTAATCGCCCTGCGCAACGGCATGGCCTGAATAGCTCCCGGCTCACGCAAGCGCAGCACTTCCCACGACGGAATTGCCGGCGCATCCATCGCCATGCGCGGTTCCTCCGGCTCCGGGGTGGGCTGCATCAATTCCAGGGCGCCCACCGCCTCGCGCACGGTTTCCAGCCCGATGGACGCCGCCTCAGAGGTGTAAGCCCGCAGCAAGGAGATGTCGCAAATGGCGTTCATCACGCGCGGGATTCCGCGGCTCCAGGTGGCCACCAAGTCCACCGCCTCAGGCCGGAACGGGAAGTTGCCGTTGCCGCCTCCGCGATGCCAGCGGTGGCGCATATACTGCTCCACTTCAGCCGGCTGCAACGGCACAATGTCCAGACGCACCGATACCCGCTGCCGCAATTGGCGCAGATCTTCGCGCCGCATCAGATCGCGCAGCTCGTTCTGGCCCGCCAGCACCACCTGCAGCAGCTTCCGCTCCGACGTCTCGAAATTCATCAACAGGCGGACTTCCTCCAGCAATTCAGCGGAGAGCTTATGCGCTTCATCCACCAGCAGCACCGGGGTCCTGCCCTCCTGGTCGCAGTCCATCAGAAACTCCCAGAACTCCAGGAGCCGCTGCGCCTTGCCGGCTCCCGCCACCGGCAGCCCAAACCCGATCAGAATCAGCTCGAAAAACTCCTCCGGATGCACGTTGGTGCTGAACACCGAGCAGAACTGCACCTTCTCGTCGGGTACCGATTGGATCAGCTTGCGCAGCAGCGTGGTCTTGCCGGTTCCCACTTCACCCGTCAATACCGCCGTCCCCCTGCGCCCCAGCACCGTGAAGATCAGGCCGGCCAGCGCTTCCCTATGCGTTGGCGCCAGGAACAGAAACTCCGGGTCCGGAGTCATCGAGAACGGCGCTTTCGATAAATGGAAGAATTCTTCGTACATAGCCGGCCGACTAAACTCCCCGCGCTTGGGCGGAGGGAACAATGGCTGTGATGCGGCCCAGGATGGCGACATCCGGTGGCAGCTCCCATTCGCCCAACAACACGTTGCGCTTCATCTCCCGCGCCACACCCGCCACCACGGCAATCAGCAGGCTCAGCGCGCAACATACTCCCACCCATGCCGGACGATCCGGCGAGGAGGGCTTCGCTGGAGGCTGGGCCGGATCGATCATCGTGAATCGTTCCCCCTGCTGACGGCGCTCCAGGTCGGTCGCCATGTCGGCCGCAATCCGTTTGTCCAGTAGGGATTTGTAGTTAGCCTTCGCGATCTCATAATCGCGGGACAGCGCGGTTAGTTCCTGTTCGCGCACCGGCAGCGTGTCCATCCGGCCTTGCAGCGTGGCTGTTTTGTTTAGAATGTCCTTGCGCTCGGCCGTCCTAAGCTCCAGCTCACGGCTCGCCAACCCTAACTCGGTCCGCAAGCTCGCGATCCGTTCGCGTTGCTGCAACAGGTCTGGCACCATCGCCTCCGGTGCGCTCAAATTTCCCGGCACGCCGCCATCGGTTCCCGCTGCGGGTCCCGCCGATGCGTTTTCCTTCCGCGCGGTCTTCTCCGCCTGGCGCGCCTGCGCTAGCAGTTTTTCCAGATTCTGGACGTCCGGGTGCTCTTCGGTATATCGCAACCGCAGCGCATCCAGTTCCGCCTGTAGAGCCGCCGAATTCGGGACGGCGCTACCCGCCGCCGACGGGGTTGGCGCGGAACTCCGGGCCGCCACGGTGTGTTCCAGCACCTTCGCGGTGGATTCCGCCATGCTCAGCGAAGTGGTAAGCAATGCCCTGGATTGTCCGGCCCGATTAATCGCATCCTGATTGGCCTGCAGCTCGATCTGTGCTCGCGACAGCGCACCTGCCAAAGACCCTTCCTGCTCCGGTAATTCGCCTTTGTGCTTTAGCTTGTACTCCTCCACCTGTGTTTCCAGCCCGGTCAACGTCTTCTTGGCCTGCTGCAACTGCTCTTCGATGAACTCGGAGGTTCCCTCGGCGTGGTTCTCGCGGGTGCGTAAGTTTTCCTCGATGAACAGATTGCCGATCTGGTTGGCCACGTCCGCCACCGTTACCGGATCCCGCCCCTGATAAGCGATCCGGAAGGCGCTGGTGCGATCCTGGCTCCAACCGCGCTCCAGCGTGATCTTGGTGTCTCTGCGCATTAGCTCGATAATCTCTTCCTGTTGCAGATTCGACTTTTCCCGTTGGTACAAGTGGTTCGTCTCGATGATCTTCTGCAGACGGCTAGTCGCCAGGATCCGCTGCGAAATCGTGGCCAGACGGTCTTGCACGTCCGCGTTTGCGGTAGAAGACACGTATTTCTCGGGGACTCGCTGGCCATCCACCAGGATCACGGCTTCGGCTTTGTAAATCGCCGGGATCATGTATATGGCGGCCCCTGACAGTAAGGTCAGGAAGATCCAGATCAGCCCGATCAAAGCCTTAGACTTCCATAGCATCCGCGCCACGGATAACGGCGACACTTCGGGATGCGCGGAGGGCCCTGGAGTCTGGGGAAACATAGCGTCTTGCCGATAGCACGGCTCCGGCCAAACCGTAAGCCTGCCGCTTTTTCGAGACTTGAGATTCCTTGCGCGGGCCAGCCGGGGCGTGCGCGGTCGATTCTTCGGAACTAATTCCGAAACCTTCGGACTACCTCGCTGTCCGCCGGCGGCGCCCTATGAAGCCGATGCCCAACAAAGCTCCGCCCAGAAGCGTCAGGCTGATGGAACTGGCTTCCGGTACAGGGCAGGGATCGAAAGCCGCGACCGAGGCCACGCTGCTGTCGATGATCTGCAACGTGCCCTTCATGTAAGCCGTGGCATTCGTCTGGATTTCCAGCACCTGGGTCTCCCCTCCCGGAGGAACGCCCGTTATCGTGGAAAAGTTGAAGCCAATCACGTTGCCATTGCCGCTGCGATCTACCGTGACCGGATCCACGCCGCTTGGAGGGCTGCCTGCGCCGGTCGAGTAACCGACGTCGGTCAGGAAGTTGCCGAAATTTGCCAGCGTGATGCGTTCGATAGCATCGGTTGAGGCGGTGCTGCTCTCAACGATGACGAAAAAATCGAGGCAGCCCGCGCAAAACACATTATCGGGGTCTTTGTACACCGTAGCGTCGTATTCGCCCAAAATGGTGGTCTGGCCGAGCGAGTTTGTGGCAGTCCAGGGCTGGATTCCGGTATTGGCCAAATAAGGACCGGTCGTTGGGGTGCTAAACGGGCTTGGCGCCACCGGCGCCGAACCCGTGGGCGGGAGAATGGTTGCTTGGGCCAGCGCCACGGTAAACATCACTGCGACTACAGCGCATCCACGTAGTTTCATGGTTGTTCGTTCCTTTGCGGCATAAGATCTCCAGCCCACAAGCAATCGGCGTGCCACGCAACTTGTACAGCCGGACTCAAACAGATGTGCGACTTGGAACCCTGCCACGCACGACGAAACGACCCGCCGCCCCAAACTTTTTCCCAGAAATCCATATCTTCCGACTTCTGTATTCTGTCTTCTGACTTATTCTGTCTCCTATTTCCCCTTGCCCAAGAGCTGCTCCGCCATGCGGGCCTCCGGCAAATCCGGCGCGCTCTTCAGAGCTGCCCGCAGGGTTGCCTCTCCCCGCTTGTCTCCCAATTTCAGGTAGGCCATCCCCAGGTGATACCGAATTACAGGGTCGGCTTCAGCCTTAGCGGCGCTCTCTAGATACTCGATGGCGGACCGGTACAGCCCCTTGCGGTACATGATCCACCCGATGGTGTCGTCCACGCCCTTGTTGTCCGGAGCGATTTCCTTCACCTGTTGGGCGTACTTCAAGGCCTCGTCGAATTGGCCGGTTTCCGAGGCCAGCAGATAGGCGAGATTGTTCAACGCCACTACGTTGGAAGGGTCTCGATCCACCACTTTGCGGAACCACCCCAGCGCTTGGGGATAGTCTTTCTCCATGTTTTCGAGCCAGCCCATATACAGCCACAGTTCGGGATCGTTCCCGTTGCTTGCGAGCAGGCCCGCCAATGTGCGGTGCGCCGATTGCAGTTTGCCCTCCGACACATCCAGCCGCGCCAGAGCCAATTGCGCCGCCCGGAACCGGGGATCGGCCGCCTGGGCTGCCGAGAAGGCAGTTCGTGCGCCGGTGGTGTCGCCTTCAGCCAGCAGGATCTCGCCGAGGAGATTCTGGACGGGCGCGGAGTTTGGACGCCGGGCCGCATATTCGCGCAGGGTCCGGAGACCCGCTGCACGCTGGTTCTCAAGTCCGTACAATTGCGCCAGCGCTCTTAGTGCTCGCACATCTTCGGGATTCTGCCGCAGCACGCCGTCTAACGAAGCGCGGGCGCCCTTGTAGTCCTTCGCGTCCATCTTCAGCACGGCATCTTGCAGCATCAGTTCAGGCGCTTGGGCGGATTCGAATCCTTCCGCCACGCCTTTGCGCGCTTCGTCCAGCCGCCCCAGGTCTATCAGCGCCCAGTTCGACTCGACAATCAATGGGACCGCGCGCCTTTGTGATTCCGGCGCCTGATGCAGAATTTCCAGCGCGGCGGTGGCGCCTTTGGAGGCGATCAGCAAATGCGCCAGTTCCAGCCGCGCGGACATCAAAGCCGGATTCAGCCGGATGGCTTCCGCCAGTTCCTGCCGTTGGTTCAAAGTCCTTCCCTCGGCCGCATTCAGACGCGCCAGCAACATGTGCGGCTCCGCGGCATCCGGACGGTAGCGCAGCACCAGGTTCAAGTCGTTGTGCGCATCCCGGTACTTTCCGGCGTCCATGGAGAGTTCACTTCGCTGCACCAATGCATCGGCGTCTCTGGGATTTTTCGCGACGGCGCCGGCCAGCAGTTTCTCCGCGTCCGCCCGTCTGCCGGCGATCAAATACATCTTCACCAGCCGCGTGCGCGCCATGCGATCGCCAGGATCGTCCTTCGACAGGCGCTCCAACTCCACAGTGGCTGCATCCCGCTGGCCCGTCTCCAATAAGAAGATGGCATAGACCGGTTTGTAGCTCTTGTCGGAGAGCGCCGCGGCCCGCCTGAAGACTGTCCCGGCCTCGTCTCTTCGGCCGGTACGGAGCAGGGTCATTCCCAAGTCCAACAGCGCCGGCCCATACTTCGGGTCTATCCGGATCGCGCGCCGGAACTGTTCCTCTGCCGGTTGCAGCCGCTTCGTCACCAGATCGAATCTGCCCATGACCAGTGCGACTTCGGCGGACTGGGGCGACTTCCGGTAACACTGTCGCAAGGCCTCCTCGGCGCCGCTCACATCACCCCGGCTCAGCTTGACCCGCATCAAAAGCGCAGAAGCTTCCAGGCCGCCCGGAAGCCGTTCCAGCGCCTGCTCCAGGTGCGCGGCCGCCTCTTCCTCTTTGCCCAGGCGGAGTTCCGTCATGGCCAGCGTGTTCAATGCTTCGACATTGTTTGGGAAAGCCGTAGCCACCGCCCGCGCGCGGGTCTCCGCATCTGCAATCGCCGCCCGGTCGTTGGTCGTGGCCAGCAGACTGGCCAGCTCCAGTTGCGCGGCAGCGTGTTTCGGGTTTAGCTCGGCCGCCTTCCGGAAGCAGCTTGCCGCCAAGCTCCGATTGCCGCCGCTCAAGTAGGTCAAGCCTAGTTGATAGTAAGGCTCCGCGTCCGCCGGCA
>Ga0187867_10001680_pt1 | contig 18990 bp, 22 predicted proteins | sample June2016WEW_13_1_FD_132976 | JGI IMG/M metagenome (GOLD analysis project Ga0187867, IMG submission 132976) | Peatland microbial communities from SPRUCE experiment site at the Marcell Experimental Forest, Minnesota, USA - June2016WEW_13_10 | ecosystem: Environmental > Terrestrial > Soil >...
CGAGATCCCTTCCAAGATCACGGCGATCCAGAACACCTCCAAGCAGCTCGGCACACAGATCACCACCGAAGAGCAGATCGTCGTCCAGCAACAGCAGCAGCTGGAAACCGAGTTCAACAACCTCGAGTCGACGCTTGCCACCTTGAACAGCCAGTCCACGTACCTCTCGAGCATGTTCGGCACGTCGTCGGACTCACTCGGCTCGCTCACCGGCACGAGCGGTTCTTCCAGTTCCTCCAGCACAAGCGGAGAGTGATGACATGGCACTGACCGAGCAGGACGTCGCCAACGCCTATTCCGACACGGCGGCCAAGACCGTCAACGCCGGCCCGATGCTGGTGGTGCGCCTCTACGACAGGCTGGCGCACGATGTGGAGCTCGCCAAGCAGTACATCGCCGCGGCCGACTACGAGAACGCCGACGCGAGCCTCCAACACGCTCAGAAGATCGTCATCGTCCTTCGTTCGGGTCTAAGAGCGTCCGGTTTCGCGGGCGGGGAGAACCTTCGCCGTCTCTACAACACCCTCGTCGACCTTCTCGTGAAGGCGAACCTGTTCAAGGACTCAAGAGTGATCGATCAATGTCAGGGCATCATCGCCCCTCTGCACGATGCCTGGACACAGGCCGTCGCCATCGAACTAGAGAAAGGTGCCGCCAGTGGAGCAGCCGGGATGGCCTGAGTACCTCGACGCCCTCGAGGTCTACCTGCAAGGCGTCACGAGACTGCTCGCCCGAAGGCAGCTCACCGTGGCGCCGACGCTGCTCGTCGACCAGCCGGATGGCCCGGTCCCGGCCGAGCTCTCCGGACGTGCGGCTGATCTGTTGGTAGAGACGAACCAGGTGGCGGAGAAGGTCTGTCACTGGATCGAAGATGTCGTTTCCTCGATGAGATCGATCGACGCTCGCCGCCGTATCGAACCGGGCAGGGTCCGCGGTCTCGTTGACTCGGTGCTGTGATGAACCTCCCCGGCCCGCAAGACGCCGCCGACGCCGGCCGGGCGACGGAGATCTCGTCGGTGGCCGCGACGGCCAGGGAAGATCTGCCGCCTCTATATCGGACCGGTTGGCCGGCAAAGTCTTTGCGCATCGTCTACTTGATGTCGCGGACCGGGGCAGGAGGAGGAGCGCGTGTCATCCTCGAGCACGCCAATCACCTGCAGCGCCTCGGAGCAAGGGTGACGATCCTCTCGCACTTTGCAAGACCGGACTGGTTCGACCTCGAGGCTGACTTCCTGGAGGTCCCCTTCGGCCACCCGCTCTGCCTCTCGGTGCCGCCCTGCGATCTGATCGTGGCCGGGAACTGGGAGGAGATAATCCCCGCCCGCCGGCTCGGCATCGCCCCGGTGGTGCACCTCGAGCAGGGCGACTACCACCTCTATGACGAAGTTCCCGCCGAGATAAGGCCTCTGGTGGAGGCCTCGCTCGCGGCGGCCGACTGGACGATCACGGTCGGCGAGGCGGCCGAGAACGCCCTCGCCGAGCGCTACGGCGTCTTCGCCCACCGGATCAGCAACGCCGTCGACACCGCCGTCTTCCACCCCCTTTCCGAAACTCGGGCGAAGCGGAGCGTTGTGTTCGTCGGCTGGGACGGCTCGGCCTTCAAGGGGATCGACACGGCACGCCGCGTGGCCGAGGGGCTAGCCGTCAGTCATCCCGAGGTCGACATCGTCTGGATCACGCCGAGTCCTCCCTTGGGAAGAAAGATGGGAGAAACCGTCGTCGCGCCTTCTCAAGAGGCGCTCGCCCGTTACTTGCGCGAGGCGTCGGTCTACGTCGGGACCTCGCGCTATGAGTCGTTCCCGCTCCCGCCCCTCGAGGCGATGGCCTCGGGCACGCCGGTCGTGTCGACTGACAACGGTGGCATCCTCACTTACGGCCGGGACGGCGAGAACTGCCTGCTCGCACCCGTGGGCGACGTCCGCGCTCTTTTGGGAGCGGTCAGGCGCGTGCTCGATGACCCCGAGCTTTCCGAGAAACTTTCCCGGGCGGGGCTCGAGACGGCCGCCAGCTACGACTGGTCGTCGATAGCGACAAAGCTCCTGGAGGAGTTCAGGACGCTCGTCGAGCACCTGCCGCCCGCCCCGCCGACGACGGTAGAGATCGTCGCCGATGACATCGAATTCGAAAACGGCAAGGAGAGGTCGTTGCTCTTCGAGCTCGCCAAGGCCTCCCCTTACGAGGCCTTCGCCGTCCCTGTGTCTCAGCCGGTGCACGGTGAGTACCGCCTCGTGCGCTGGAGGGTCGTGGTACGAAAGCACGGCGGTTGCCGGGGCGTCGGGCGAGCGTATCTGCCCCTTCGCTCAGAGCTGCCGGTCGAGGACGCCACCTACCAATTCGGCATCGACCTGTTGCGCGAGGGGCTGAGCGACCCCGCCTTCTCCTGGTTCGTCGGCCAGTGCCAGCAGTCACCCGCAGCCTGCCAAGCGGTCCTCGGGCGTTGGATCCTCATGTCGCTCATCGAGGCCGGCCGCGCTGAAGAGGCCCTCGATCTCGCTTTCACCTTCGCTCCGGCCAACGCCGCCCATCCCGACTACTACGTCTTGGCGCTGCTCGCGGCTCTCGACGCTGGGCGGCCCATCGACGTGGCAGGGGCGCTCCAAGCGGTGCACCTGCTCGACAGCGGGGCGCATTTCGACGAGTGGCTCGACCGGCCGGGCGAGCTCTTGGCGCAGCTGCTCGCCGCCGAGCCCGTCCACCTCGCCTAGGACGATCCGCCCCGGGCAGGGGCCGAATCTGGCGAAGTTTGCCCTGCTTGGCGCTACGCCGGCCGACGTACTCGCCACAAGGCACTTCGCTCGGAGATCAGATCATCAGGGCTCGCCGAAGTAGCAAGCGCGAAGGTGAGCTATCGGATTACCGGCTCGGCGTTCAAATCGTGAACCCCGCTCCCGCCCTGGACCAGCCCGGCTTCCGATGTCTTGCGAGCGGCGTTTGTGTCCGCGTGCTCGCTGTGCCGGCACGACATGCAGGGAACTTCTCCCTGTGCCGGTTCGCGGCGTCGACATGGCCACAGGCAAAGCGTGGCTCGTGTCGGTCTCGTAGCAAAAACCAGGCCGACTCGCTCCTGTGAGCTCCGGGATCTGGCGGGCCCGCAAGACGATGGGCGCTGTCGCCTCTAGGCAGGCGACGAGAGAGGAAGCCGGGCGTCGATGGGCCATCCTCTCGGGTCGTCCAGGCGCAACAGGGGCACCATCTGAGTGGCGAGGCGCCTTCGGATGTTGAAAACGAGCGGAGCGAACAGGTTGGCCGTCGAGGTCTCGATGGAGTCACCGAGGCTGACGACCACGAGGGCGGCGGCGTCACGGGCTTCCTCGAGCTCCAACAAGGCCTCGGTGGCGTCGTCGATCTCGACGGTGTAGTCAGGCCAGAGCAATCCGGGTGCCGCCACGATGAGGCGGATCGCCTCAGCGAAGGAACCGTCGGCCAGCAGGACCGGCTCTTGGGCAACAAGGCGGCCGAAGGGGTTGGGGCTCGTCCCGTCGCCGAGCGGCTCGAGGCGGAAATGGCGCACGCCCTTTAGGCCCGGAAGACCGACGGGAAACGTGAGCTCCAAGGCAGGGAGCACACGAAGCTCTGTTGCTACTGGCATGAATGGCTTCCTTTCGGAGGCGGGCTAGTGACTACTTGAGGAACTGAGCCAGCGTCTCGGGGACCGTCTGCGAGACAGCGTAGAGCGCGGCCTGGTAGGTCGTGAGGTCCGACTGGAGGGCGGCAGTGACGGTGGGAATGTCCGCCGACTTGGTCGAGGCGAGGAGGGTCTGCAGCTGCGTAGAGGTGTTCTGCGCCGCTGTGGAGGCCGCAGTCACCGCCTGGGGCGACTCGCCGAGAGTCGTCGCGGCCGACTCGGCCTGGGTCATGTTGGCACCGAGATTGGTGAGGTCGCTCTCAAGGCTCGCGTAAGAGGACGAGCCCGGCCCCTCTTGGAGGTGGGTGACGATGTTCTGCAGTGTCGTAAAGACGCTTTGGACCGAGGAGGTCCCGCCCCCGAAAAGCTGGTCGCCCGGGACCGTGACGGCCACCGGGACACCGCTGCCGACGTTGATCGTGAACGCTTGGGAGTTCCCGCTGTAGGCGCCTGTCGACGAGTACGGCTGGCTCACCCCGGCCGTGCCGGCGAAGATCGCCGTCGAGCCATACTGGGTGTTGGCGAGCCCGACGAGGGTGGAGATCTGGCCCTGTATCTGTTGGGCCATCTCGTTGTAACTCTGGGCGTTGTTGCTACCGGAGCTGAGCGCCTGGAGCACGGTCGTGTTCACCGATTGCAAGGTGTCCACAACCTGATTGGCCGTCTGGTTCCCGATGCCGAGCCAAGACTGGGCGGTCGTCGCGTTGTCCTGGTCGGATGCGGCCTGGGCGATCTGGCGGCTGTAGGACATGGTGTCGGCCACGGCGACGGGGTTGTCCGAGGGCTGCTGCAGCGCATTGCCCGAGGAGATCTCCTCGTCGAGGTTGGTGATCGTGGCCTGCTGGCTCTCGAGGTTGCCCGAGAGCTGGTCGGCGAGGGTCATGTCGGTGATTCTCATCTCATACCGCCTCCAAGAGCGCCTGGAGCGCCGTTGTGGTCGAGTTGATGACCGCAGCCACGGCTTGGTAGGCCTGCTGCGCGGTGAGCATGCTCACGGTCTCCTGGTTCGTATCGACCCCCTCGACGCTGGAGACCTCCGCCGTCGTCGAGTCCGACAACGCCTGGGCCGAACTCTGGTCGTTGTTGGCGGCAGAGGTCTGCGAGCCGACGAGAGCGACGAGGGACTGATAAAGGTCGTCCGGTCCGCCGGAAGCCTGGCCGACAGCGGCCATCGCCTGGGCCGTGGTCGGGTCGATCGTGGCGCTGCCCGCCGTCGAGGTGCCGGCGGCCGTGGCGAGGAGCGAGGGGTCCGATAACAGCGTCGGGTTGACGGCGATCGACTGCGCCGAGCCGCCTCCCGGGGTGTAGGTAGTGGCACTCGAGTTGTTCACGAAGATGGAAGGCAGCAATTCCCCCGCATACGGCGGTGCGGCGGCGCTCGAGGTGGCTCCGGGGACCCCGGCGGCGCTCACCCCGTTCGACTGCAGGGCGTTGAGGCTCCCGGCGAGCGAGTCGGCAACCGAGGAGAGCTGTGACTGGTACTGCGGGATGGTCGTGTTGACCCCGGTGAGTAAGGCGCCGATCTGCCCACCGGCGGGTAGGACGTCACCGCTCGTCGTCTCGACGGCGAGGTCCGCCGAGGAGGCCGAGCCCGTCGCCTGCAGGTCGACGGCATTGGTGGAGCTGACGAGCTGGATGCCGCCCGACATGACGGTCATGGACCCGTCCGCATCGGTCGTCGTACGGATGCCGAGCAGGCTGCCGAGCTGGTCCACGGCCTGACGGCGCTGGTCGACGAGCGAGTTCACGTTCGTGCCGCCGTTCTGGCCGGCGACGATGTCGCCGTTGAGGGTGGCGATCTGGTTTATCAGCTGGTTCGCCTGTCCGACATAGCCCCCGTTCGTCGTGCCCTCGCCCTCGAAGTCGTTTGAGAGCTGCTGGGCCACGTCCGACAACTGGTTGTAGGTGCTGTTTAAGGTCTGGGCGACCTGGTTGGCGTCGTTCACCACGCTCGCCTGGGCGGCAGAAGACGAGGGCTGGGTGGCAAGGGTCGACAGGTCCGTCCAGAGCTGGCTCAGCTGCGAGGAGAGACCGGTCGTGCTCGGCTCGGGGAAGGCGTTCTGGGCCAGGCCCTGTAGCGACGCCGCCTCGTTGGCATAGCCGAGCTGGCCCTGTGAGACGAGATTGAGCTGGTCGTAGAGCGAGGAGCTGTTCTCGCTGACCGACTGGACCGAGACGCCCTGGCCGACGCCGCTCGTCGCCGCCGGGGTGACGTCTGCGAGGTTGACGACCTCCTGGGCGTAGCCAGGAGTGCTGACGTTGGAGAGGTTCTGGGCCGAGGTGTCGAGCTCGGCCTCGTCGGCCTCGATGCCGGACGCGGCGATCTGCAGGGTGAGATCGCTCATAACACTCCGCTCACCAGCCGGGGTCGGGCACGGTGCTCGCGGCCGTAGGTGGCCTCCAAGGCGCTGCCGGGGACGGTGAGCGTCTCGACGATGCGGGCGATGCGCCGTCCGAGGATGTCCTCGGCCTTGCCGCGGAGCAACTCGATGCGCTCGTGCGCCGCCACGAGCTCGGTGCGAGAGTCGGAGAGCAAGCCCCGGATCGGACCGGGGGCCAGATCGACAAGTTCCTCGAGCGTCTTCACGGCGGGATGGCCCAACAGTGCTGTCGCAGCCGACATGGCCACGCGACGCTTCTCCTCGATCACCGCCAGCCGGTCGCTCGCCGCCTGGAGCTCGATCGTCGCTCGCTGGGCGTAGCGGGTGCCGAACTTCTCCGTGAGCGAAGCCAAGGCAGCCAGGCGGAACTCCACGGCGAGCACGGCCTCGACAAGTTGGCGCGTCGTCGAAAGCAGCTTGTCCACGGCCTCTTGTTCGGCATCATCGATGAACGCGAACGACTCACTCACTTCCATACCTCCTTAACGATCACTTTCGCCTCTCAGTTGCACTTGCTCCGTCAAAGGACCTGTGCCCAGACGGCATCGGGCCCGCATCTCTCCGCTCGATCCCGAGCTCAGCCCCGGTGGCGTTCTGGACGGCGTATTTCAACAAGACCCGCGAGACGACCCTCACGCCTAAAGTGGCGAGGGCGAACGCCGCGCAGTAGCGCCCGAGCATGGAGCCGATGGCGAGCGTGCCGCGGAGGAACTCGAGAAGGCTCGGCACGCACACGAGCGTCGCCAGCGAGACGATGGCGAGAGGCCCGAAGCGGTTGACATCGGCGGCAAAGACGGGAAGCCTCTCACGCATCACAGGTCCTCCGCCTTGATCGCCTCGACGAGACGGGCCGCGATGGACAGCGGGCTCGCCTCCCACCCGTCCAGGTAGGAGATGGGCCAGCTACGGCCGATCAGCCCGGCCGGGCGCTCGCTCGAGGCGAGACCGTAAAGGGCGAGGGCGTCGAGGTGACCCACGAGCGCCTCGAGACCGCGGGCGCGTCGCTCGTCGAAAGAGGCCGGGACGACGCCCCAGATGGCCTCGGGCCTGATGCCGGCCACCGCACGCGGCACAAAGCCGGGACGACAGCTCGAGTCGAGCACGACGACGCTGCGCGAAGCGTTCAAGCGCCTCTCGAGCACCAAGGTCCCCGCCTCGAGAGGGCTGCGGGCCCTCGAGTGGGCGAGCGAGCTCGAAAGGCGGCGGTGAGATACGACGAGCACCGCCTCGTCCTCGTCGATCCTGCGCGCCAGCTGCTGGGCGAGCGCTAACGACTCGCCCACGTCGCCCACAAGCACGAGCACGTCGCCCGCTCGCCTCAAGACGGGGCCGGGGGCCGGGATCGTGCCTAGGCGCAGTGGCAAGGCCAGGGCCGGCTCGGAAAAGAGCGGGTCGGGCAGGTAATCCCCGGCAAGGCCGGCGGCCGAGAGACGCTCGCTCAACGAGGTCCTTCCCGCCTCGCAGATCCCGAAGCTGAACGCCAAAGGCGCGGGCGGGCGGGTCTTGGTCGGCACGGGCCACGCGCCGCTCGAGGGCACGACCGCCTCGGGCGCCATGCGGGAGGACCCCGCGGCGTCGGAGACGACGGCCTCGGCGTCCTCGATGACCCCTTTGAGCTCACGGTCGAAGCAGACTCCTACGGTGTCCTCGGTGCTCTCGAGGAGCCCGGCGAGACGGTCGGGCACCGCGATCTCACCGGAGGCGAGCTCACCGGGCGAGAGCGCCTCGGCCGGAGGCATCTCGAAGACAGTGCCCACGGCCGGAGAAAGTGCCTTCGACAATGCGGCCTGGAATCCTCCCTCCTCGAAAGGGCCCGCCTGTGGGGCCACCGGAGCCGTCGCGCGGGCCTGGGCGGGGTCCCCGAGCTCGATCACATAGCGCTCACGCTGAAAAAATCCGAAGATACCGCCGTAGAGCTCCCTGCCGTGACGCAGCACGTTCAACTCCGTCACGTCGGCCCCGAGGCGTTCACGGGCTTTGAGCCGGGCCGCCTCCATCGTCTTTCCCTCAAATCGCAGCGGCCTGGACACGGCGCACCACTCCTATCGTGCTGATTCGGGCGTTGGACGAGATCTCCGGCGCGGCCACGACGGCTGTGTGGGGAAGCCGCGCCCGTATGAGCCGGCGGATGGCCGGGCGGACCTTGCTCGAGCACACGAGCACGGGCTGCTTGCCGTTCGCCTCCGCCTCGCTCACGACCTGGGCGAGCGAGGTGACGAGATGCTCGAGCTCCTCGGCCGAATTGCCGAGCTGACGTCCCCTCTCGGAAAGTTGCAGTGAGGATGCCAGCGATTGCTCGAGGGCGGGCTCGAGGGTGATCACGTCGGCCGTGCCACCCTTGGCGAACATGGCCGCGATCTGTGGGGCGAGGGCGATGCGGGCCGCTTCGAGGAGGCTGTCCGGGTCCTTGGAGGCGGTCGCCGCCTGGTCGGTGATGGCTTCGATGATGCGGACGAGGTCCTTCACGGGCACGCCTTCGTCGAGCAGGCCGCGGAGCACCCCCTGCACCGAGCCGAGGGTGAGGCCCACGGCCGTCATCTCCTCCAAGACGACCGGGTTCTCGGCCTTGACCGAGTCGAGCAGCAGCCGGACGTCCTGGCGGGACAACAGCTCGGCGGCATGGCGTCGCACGACCTCGGACAGGTGCGTCGTCACGACGGCGGACCGCTCGACGACCGTCGCCCCGGCGACCGTCGCCCGGTAACGCATCTCGTTCGGGATCCACTTGGCCGGCCCCCCGTAAGCGGGGTCGCGGGTGGCCTCGCCCTCGATACGGTCGAGGCCCTTTCCGACTGCGAGCAGGAACCGTTGTGGCGCCTCGCCCTCGGCCACCTGGACACCGTGCACCCTGAAGGCGTAGTGCGTCGGTTGCAGGCGTTCGTTGTCGCGGGCGTGCACGGGTGGGATGACGATCCCGAGCTCCTGGGCGATGGTGCGCCGCAAGGCCTTCACGCGGTCGAGCAGGTCGCCGTGACGCTTCGGGTCGACGAGGTCGATGATCTCCATGCCGAGCTCGAGCTCGAGCGGCATGACGCCCGTCTCCTTGGCGAGCTGCGCCGGGGCGTCGGGGGCCGGCGCCGCCGGCACCGAGACCTGTGGGTTGTCCTCGGTGACCTCGTCGGCCAGATCGGCGGGGAGCCGGCCGCCGAGCACGAACAGCACGGCGCCGACGAGCAGGAAGGGCAGCTTGGGCAAGCCCGGCAGAAGCCCGAGCCCGAAGATGACCACGGCCACGGTCCGCACAACGCGGCGGTACTGGGAGAGCTGGGCCAACACGTTGCCCCCGAGGTCGTCCTCCGAAGCCGCCCGGGTGACGACGATGCCTGTCGACAGCGACATCAAAAGAGCCGGTATCTGGCTGACGAGCCCGTCCCCGACGGACAACAGGCTGTAGGTGTCGCCGGCCTGGGCGAACGAGTCGTGGTGCTGCAAGATGCCAACGGCAAGACCGCCGAGCAGGTTCACGGCGGTGATGACGATGGCGGCGATGGCGTCGCCCCGGACGAACTTCGAGGCGCCGTCCATGGCGCCGTAGAAGTCGGCCTCATCCGCGATCTCGCGCCGGCGCGCCCGGGCCTGGTCGGGGGTGATGAGCTGGCTGGAGAGCTCGCCGTCGACGGCCATCTGCTTGCCGGGCAGGGCGTCGAGGGTGAAGCGTGCCGCCACCTCGGCCACGCGTCCGGCACCGTTTGTGATGACGACGAACTGGATGACGATGAGGATCAAGAACACGACGAGGCCGACGAGGACCGAGCCGCCGATGACGAAATGGCCGAAGCTCTCTATGACCATGCCGGCATAGGCGTGCAAGAGCACGAGGCGTGTCGCGCTCACGTTCAGCGCCAGGCGGAACACGGTCATGACGAGGAGCAGGGTCGGGAAGACGGAGAACTCCAAGGGCCGCTTCACGTGCATCGCCGTCAAAAGCACGAGCATCGAAGCCGAGATGTTGAGGGTGATCAAAAGATCGAGCACGAAGCTCGGCAACGGGATGACGAGCATGACGACGACGGCCACCACCGCGATCGGCAGGGCGAGCATCCCGAAGCTTGTCGATCGGGAGATTGCTCGAGTCGTAGTCGTGTCAGCCAACGGATTGCCTCTTAGCGACGGAGTCACCGTCTGTCCGTGTCGATCCGTGACCGGGCGGTGGGCCATCCTGGCTTGTGTTTCCTAACGGCCGAGTCGTCCGCCAACCTTCCTTCAGGCGGCCATCTTGTGGACGTCGACGAGGGCTCGCTGGGCAGGCGTCAGGCGGTAGAGGAAGGCGAGCAGGCGTGCCACGACCTGATAGAGCCGCGCCGGCACCTCGTCGCCGATCTCGCAGGCCTCGAACAGCGCCCGGGCCACGGGCGGGTTCTCGACGATGGGGACGCCCTTTTCCAAAGCCACCATACGGATGGCGAGGGCGTCCTCGTCGTCGCCCTTGGTCACGACCCGTGGCGCTTTGTCCTTCGACCGCTCGTAACGCAGCCCCACCGAGAAGTGGGTGGGGTTCACCACGACCACGTTGGCTCTAGAGACAGCGGCGAGGATCTGCATCCTGGAAAGGCGCCTGCGCCGGCGGCGAAAGGCGCGGCGGATCTCGGGATTGCCTTCGGTCTCGCGCATCTCCCGGCGGATCTCGTCGCGCGACATCTTCATGGAGTCGTTGAATTGCCGACGCTGGAAGGCATAGTCGGCTAACGCCAAGACGAGCGCCGCACCGGCGATGTCGCGCACCAGGCCCAACAGGCCGGTGGCGGTCATTGTGATCGTCGACTGGATAGGCAAGGTGCCCGGCCCGAGCAGGCCCTGGATGAGCCGCCGGTCGACCTCGTAGCCGATCCCGATGAGGATCCCCAGGCGAAAGGCCATCTTCATGAGCTCCCAGGCCCCCCGGGCGGAGAAGATCCTCTTGATCCCGGTCGCGGGCGAGACCTTGCTCCACTTGAACCCGAGCGCCCCGGGGGCGATGTGCAGGCCCACTTGCCCGTAGCCGGCCAGCGCGGCCGCACCGGCGGCGGCAAACAGGATCGGCGCCACGGCCTCGACGACGGTCCAAAGGCCCCGTCCCAAAAGCGAGATCGCCTGCGCCGGGTCGGCGGCCGGCATGGCGTTGGCGGCAAGGCTCATGAAGCCGGCGACCTCGGACATGGCGTGCTCGCCCAGATATGGCAAAAGGCACGCCACGACACCGAGGGAGAACCAGGACCCGATCTCGGCGGAGCGGGCGACGCGGCCCTCCTTGCGGGCGTCGCGCTTGTGTCTGGGAGTCGGTTTCTCTGTCCTCTGGCTCTTGTCCTCGGCCATCATCCGCCCCCGAACAGCTGGGCGACGCCCCGTTCGACGAGGTTCGACACGTCAGAGGGCAACGCCACCATGGCAAGGCCTAGGCCGCCGAGCACGAGGAGGATCTGCAGGGGAAAGCCCAGCATGTAGACATTGGCCTGGGGCGCGGACTTGGCGAGCAGACCGAGGAGGATCTGGGCGACGAATACCACGGCGACGAGCGGCGCGGCGATCTCGGCGGAAGCCGAGAAGAAACTGACGAGATCAGAGCTCAAGAAGTTGGGCAATTGCTGGACGTCGCGTGCCGGCACCGTCGTGCCCACGACTGTGAAGCTGCGTATGAAGCCCTGGGCCAAGAGCAAGTAGGCGCCCGAGACGAAGATGAGCACAGTCGCCATCCACTCATAGAGCTGGGCGAGCAGGGGCGACTGGTCGAAGTCGAGCGGGTCGATCGCCGGCGGCAGGTTCAGCCCGGAGAACTGGTCCACGATCGCCCCGGCCCCCTGCACGGCACCGACGAAGAGCTGCACGACAAAGCCCATCAGGGCACCGACTAGGACCTGGACGACGAGGGCTTCGATCAACGAGGGCATCGACAGTGGCAGGGTCTCGTGCGACACCGTGGGCACGGCGGACACGGCCAGGCCGGCCGCGATGGCGGTCTTGGCCATGAAGGGGATCATGTTGTTGGAAAACGGCGGGCAGAAGTACAAAAAGGCCGTTCCCCGCAACAGGGCCAGGAAGAAGGCCACACCCGCCGCGAGCTGTATTTGGATCACGGGGCGCTCAACTCAAAAGTTGCGGTATCGACCCGTAGAGCTGCTGGACGTAGTCCACGAGCTGGGTCACCATCCAGTGACCGGTGAGGGCGAGGATCGCCGCCACGACGACGAGCTTGGGCAGGAACGTGAGGGTGAACTCCTGCACCGTCGTCACCGCTTGGAAGAGCGACACCGACAGGCCCACGACGAGCGTCGCGACGAGGATCGGCCCGGCGAGCTTGGCCACGAGCACGATGGCTTGTCCCATGAGGGTTACGACGGTGTTGGTGTCCATGGCGTCAGCGGAAGCTCAAGAGCAGAGAGTGGACGACGAGGGCCCACCCGTCGACGAGCACGAAGAGGAGGATCTTGAACGGGAGCGACACGAGCGTCGGCGGGAGCATGAACATGCCCATTGACATGAGCACTGACGAGACGACGAGGTCGATCACCAAGAAGGGGATGAAGATGACAAAGCCGATGGTGAAGGCGCTTTGCACCTCGGAGATCACAAAGGAAGGCACGACGACGGTCATCGGCAAGCTGGCCGGGTTCGTGTAGGCGTCGTGCTGGTCGCTGGCGAACATCTGCAGCTCGGTCGTGCCGGTCTGCTTGAGCATCCAGGTCTTCACGGGGACCTCACCGACCTTGATGGCCTGGGCGGCGGTCACCTTGCCGTTCAGGTACGGCTGCAGGGCGTCGTGGTCCACCTGGTTCAGCACGGGAGCCATGACGAACAGAGAGATGAACAGCGCGATGCCGGCGATCACCTGGTTCGGCGGGGTGTTCTGGAGCCCGAGGCCGCTTCGCGTGAGGCCAAGAACGATGAAGATGCGCGTGAAACCGGTGAAAAGGATCAACACGGACGGGGCTATGGACAGGATAGTCAGCGCGGCGATGATCACGACCGAGGTCGACGGGCTGTGGAGCCCACCGAGGCTGATGTTGACCGACGGGTTCGTCGTGGCGACCAGTGACCCGGTCATCGCTCGCCTCGCCCGACGAGAAGTGAGGAAACAGGACAACGGTTGAGGGTGCTCAACTTGGCGCTCCGGCACGGACACGCCGCGGGTGGCTCAACGCCTGACGGTCAGCTCCCGCAGCTTGGAGATGGTGGCGTCCCATGCCATAGGCGTTTGCCTCGACTCCGCCCTCCATGGCGTGTCGGTCGGCAGCAGGTCCCCGACATCGCTTTGCAGCTCCGAGGTCGGGATTTCGCTGATGAGAGTGACAGATTGTGGCGTGACCCCGACGACGAGGTTGCGCTCGCCCACGCGCACGATGGCGACCGAGGTCGTGCGAGAAAGAGACCGGCGGCCGAGCAGCTCGAGGCGGGCCCCGCTCGCTGCGCCCGCTTTCTTGGCAAAGCCACCACTTTGGGTGCGCCTGGCGAGGCGCGACAGCCCCCAGACGGCGAAGAGCACCACCGCCAGTGCCAAAAGCGTCCGGCCGAACAACAAGATGAAGGCCATCTAGTCGAGCGCCCCGTGGATGACCTCGGTGATGCGCACCCCGTACTCGTCGTCGACCTCGACGACCTCACCGCGGGCGATGACGACGTCGTTGTTGGCGATGATGTCGATGGGAGCGCCCACCTGGCGGTCGAGCTCGATCACCTGGCCCACGCCGAGCTCGAGCACGGCTCTGATCGGCAGCCTTGTGCGCCCGATCTGGGCGCTGATCTCGAGCGGCACGTCGCGGAGGCGTCCCGACCTTTTTGACCATGTCTCGCCCCGCGAGGTGACGACATCGCCGTCTTTTGCATGGGCCGTCACCGGCTCGACCGAGTCAATCGTCATCGTCGGATACCTCCTCGAAGATGGAGCACACGACCTTGGAACCGACCGCGCCCTGCATGGCCCTCGCCACTAGGACCCCTTCGGCGCGAAGGTCGAGTGGTTGGCGCAGCGGGTGGAAGAAACGGATCACGTCACCGACTTTGAGCTCCGACACCTCGGTCGAAGCGAGGCGGACGGAGGGGAGCTCGAGCCAGACCTCGAGGCTCGCCTGGGCGACGACCGCCTCGTCGACAAGCGAGGCCGAGTCGTCGCGGGCACGGGCGCCGGCGCGCATCGCCTCGGTGATCTGTCGCACGAGGGGGAACGGGAGAGCGAGGGTCATCTCGACCGGATCGTCGTCGCCCACCGAGAGCTGGAAGCTCGAGACGAGGAACATCTCGTTCGGGCCGGCTAGCTGGACGAACTGGATGCTCGACTCTTGGGAAACCGGGGCAGCCGCCACCTCTTTGACCCGCGAGAGGCTGTCGGCGAGCTCGGCGAGGATCGGCGTGACGATGCCGCCGAGAACGGCGAAGTCGGTGTCGGTGAGCTCGCTGTGGCCGGAAAAGCTCGGCTGGGTGCCGCCTCCGAGGCGGAAATCGAGCATGCGGACGACTGTCTCGAGCGACAGGGACAGGATCGCCGTCCCGTTCAAAGGCTCGAGGTTGAACGAGACGAGATAGGGACGCTCGCCCAGCAGTTCGGTGACCTCGCGCCACGACATCTCGCGCAGTGACACGTGGCCCAGCTGAGCGGGCCTGCGCAGCGACGTGGACAGCTCGACCGAGGCGCGCCGCGCGAAGGTGTCGAAAGAGGCATTGAAGGCGGGGACGTACTGGCGGTCCAGGGTCTCGGTGCGGTGGAAGTCATGGGTCCGCACGACGGTCATGGCAGCACCTTCGAGCCCGGCACGGTGATCACGATGTTGACGCGGCGGTTCTCCGCCTGATTGGCCCGGGAGGTGTTCGGCACGAGCGGGTGGTACTGGCCGAAGCCGACGATGTAGAGCTGTGCCGGGTTGACGTGGGCGACGTTTTGCAGGCGCTCCACCACGACGACGGCCCGCTCGGCCGAGAGCTGCCAGTTGTCCCGGTAGGGGCCTCCCGTTATCGGCTCGTTGTCGGTGAAGCCCTCCACGTTGACCGGGTTCGAGTGCGAGCGGATGACGGCCCCGGTTATGTCGACCACCTCGGCACCAGTTGGACTGAGAGCGGCCGAGTCGACCCCGTAGTAGGTCTTGCCCGTGATGAGCCCGACGACGAGGCCCCCCGGCCCGCTGGAGAGCTGCACCTCTTTGATGAGGCCGGCCTGCTCGAGGGCGCCGTGGAGCTGTATCTCGAGAGCCTGAAGCGACGCCTCACTCGAAGATTCCTGCTTTCCGTGCTTGGGCGAGGGCTGGGTCCTGGCCGAGGAGGGCTGGCTCATGCCGTTGTTGAAAGACACGTCGAGGCCCTTGGCGAACTCGGAGTACTTGACGTGGTTCAGACTCGAGAGGGCGTAGAGCACCACGAAAAGCGCCAGGAGCAAGGTGATCATGTCCGAATAGGTGAGCAGCCACCGTTCCATGCCGGCGGGCTCCTCGTTGTCGCCCTCCTCGGTGGAGCTGACAGCCCGGTAGGGTCGCCCGGTCCTCATGCCGCCGACTCCTCCGCGGTCGACTTCTTGGCCTGCTCACCGCGCTCGCGTGGGGCAAGGAACGGGTCGAGCCGGTCACGCAGCTGTGGCCCGGTGAGGCCTTCTTGGACGGCAAGGAGCCCTTCGATGACGAGCTCCTTGCGGCGTACCTCGTCGTCGGAAAGGCGCTTCAACTTGTTCGATATCGGGATCCAGAAGATGTTCGCCGTCATCACGCCCCAGAGCGTCGCCGTGAAGGCGCTGGCGATGGCGGGCCCGAGCGTCGCCGGGGCGGACAGGTCGCCGAGCACCCTGACGAGGCCTATGACGGTCCCGAGTATCCCTATGGTCGGGGCGAAGCCGCCCATGTCCTGAAAGAACTTGATGCCGACGCGGTGGCGGGCCCGCATGCCGACGATCTCGGCGTCGAGCACGTTGCGGACCCGTTCGGGGTCAGACGTCGTGGTGATGAGCTCGACGCCCGAGCGGACGAACGGGTCGACCTTGGCCTCCGGCAGGCCGTTCTCGAGGGCCAAAAGGCCCATCGTCCGGGCCTCTTTTGCGGCCGTCAAGAGATGCTGGTTGAAGTCACTGGCGTGCCAGCTCACCTTGTTCTTGACAGCGGTCCGCAGCGCTCCGCGGACCGGTTTCAGGTCGTGCTTGTTCACGCCGGCGATCGAGACGCCCACGGTGCCCCCGAGGACGAGGATCATCGAGGGGATGCTGACGATCGTCATCGGCTTGCCGTGATCCATGATCATCGCGAGGAAGATCGAGGCAAGCGCGACGACGATGCCAGCGGGAGTCACTCGTCATCGCCTCCGGTGGGCACGACACGCAGCACCGGCCCAGGCGGCTCGGTGGGGACTGTCCAGTCATGTTCTGGCATGGCGAAGGCCCGCGCCGTGACGCGCGCCTTGGCGTCGACGATCTGGTCGATGACCACCTCGGGGGGCTCCTCGACGACGAGATGGGCGCCCCCGACGAAAAAGACGTTCGACTCTCGCCCTAAAGAGACCGGGTTCAGCTCTACGCGCTCGATGCGGTCGACGTTCAAGGCGGTGGTTGTCCCGTCCTTCTTGGTGACCAGGATCACCGCTTCTCCCTCCGAGACTCTCGGTTTGCCGACCTCTGCGAATACGTCACACCACAGCGCACTGAGCAGGGAGGCTCTCGCTCCCCACTCGTCCTCCGAGTTAATAACGGCACGAAAGTGCCGTCGCTTGCCGATCGCTGGCATCTTTGAACCTGGGCTCGCCGGGACTCGGTTAGGCGTTCGTGACGAGCGCCTGCAGGGCTGTCTCGGTGCTCGAGACGACCTTGGTGTCGGCCTCGTAGTCGGTCTGGGCTTCGATGAGGCTCGTCAGCTGGTTGGCGAGGTCGACGTTCGACTGCTCGAGCGCCCCACCGAGGAGGGTGCCCCGCCCGGAGGTCCCCGGCGTGCCGACCTGCGGCTGGCCCGAGGCCGCCGTCGTCTGGTACTGGAGGTCCCCCATGTTCTCGAGCCCGCCTGGGTTAGAGAAGTTGGCGAGGGCGATGGTGCCGAGCTGCTCCGACTGGCCGTTGGTGAAGGTGCCTGTTATGACGCCGCTCTGGCCGATGGACCACGACTGCAAGCTGCCCTGGGTGAAGCCGTCCTGGGTCGTGACGCCGACGGTCTGGTCCGTCGTGTACTGGCTCACGGCTCCGGCGGTGCTAGGAGCCGGGAAGTCGAACTTGATCGCCTTCTCGTTCCAGTTGAATCCCGTCGGGAGCGCTTGGGTGGTCGAGATGGAGGGTGACTGGTCCGTGACCGTCGTCGCCGCACCCCCGTCGACCGCGTAGCTCTCCAGCTGGCCCGAGGAGTCGAAGGTCAAGGTGACGCCCGAGCTGAACAGGTTCGACCCGTTCACGCTCGCCTGCATCGTCCACTGGTTCGCCGTGGCCGTCGGTGTGTAGGTGAGCGTCAGGGGAACCGCGTCGCCTTGGGCGTCGTAGATCGTCGCCGTGGTCGTGAAGGCGGCTCCGCCGGAGGGGATGTTGCCTCCCATGGTTATGTTCGCCGTCTCCTGCGGAGCGAGCGTCATGCTGCTCGGGATCGTGATCGCCCCGGTCGGCCCGGTCGTCGACGAGGTCCCGGCCCAGCCCTGCACGATGCCTCCGCCGGCGGTGGAGAGCGTGCCGTTCACGTCCAGCTGGAAGTTTCCTGCCCGGGTGTAATAGGTGTTCCCGCCCTGGTTGACGACGAAGAATCCGCTTCCCTGGATGGCCGCGTCAGTCGGGACACCTGTTTGGACAATGGCCCCTTGGCTGAAATTCGTCTGCATGGCGGCGACTTGTGAGCCGGCGCCGACCGAGGACGGGTCGGTGCTGGCGAGGTTGGTCGAGGATCCGCTGCCGGGAGCCAGCTGCTGGGTGAGGATGTCGGAGAACTGGACGTCCGCCTCCTGGTACCCGTCGCTGTCGGCGTTGGCGACGTTGTTACCAATGGTGTCGATCTCGGTCTGCATCGTGCTTATGCCTGAGTCGGCGGCGGCGAGTGATATGACGGGCATGTTGGTGTCCCTTTCTGATCGGTTCGGTCAAGTGGTCGGGTTCTTGTCTCTTTTCGCTCAGGTGGCCGAGCTTTGAGTAGGTGCGGTGACGGAGCTGACATCGCCGAGCGACACTGAGTCCTTGCCCACCTCCAGCGTCGGCCCGCTCGAGGTGATGGAGAACCCGCTGACGGTTCCCGTCACGGCGAGCCCCGAGGCGTCCGAGCCGGCGATGGTGTCTCCGATGAGGTTCGCCGCGGCCGAGGTCTGGTCCGTTTCGGCGATCTGCTGTTGGGTCTGCACCTGGGAGAGCGAGGCGAGCTGGGTCAGCAGGTCGGCGCTGCTCGTCGGGTCGAGTGGGTCTTGATATTTGAGGTTGTCGACGAGAAGGCTCAAGAACTCGTTCGGGGCGAGCAGGCTGTTCATACCCGAGTTGCTCGATGAGCTCGAAGCGGACCCGGTCGTGCTCGTGTCCCCGGTCGGGCTCGTGCTCGCGTCGGCCGCGCAGGCATTGGCCGCGTTGAGCGAGGCGGCCGCCGTCGCCGAAGTCACTGATTCGATCATCGAACCTCCTAAAGGATCACGTGGAGAGATTTCCCGGCATTGGTCGGGGCAACGGTGAGAAGAAGGCCACCGCCATCTTCGGCGTCCTGCCCAGAAGCGCTCGGCGGCTCGGTCTCCTCGCGCTGCCTGCCCTTGTTCCGGCCGTCGGAGAGCGACAGCTGCACGTCTCCGCCCCGGGCGGCCAGCTCTTGGCGAAGCTCGTCCAGATGCCCGGCGATGGCGTGATGACCTTCCGGGGTATGGGCAACGATGGAGACGTTGACGGTGGCGCCGTCTAGTTTCACGACAGCCTGCACATGTCCGAGCGACGGCGGGTTGAGCATCGCCGTCACGCTGTAGATGCCGCTGCCCTCACTGACCAGCTTGGAGATGGCGGCGGTGAGCGTGGCGTTGGAGACGACGAAGTCGGAGCGCTGCGGTGCCGCAGAGCTGGCGGGAGTCGACTCGAGATTCACCGCGAACTCGCCAAATCTCGTCTCTAGC
>Ga0187867_10001684_pt1 | contig 18964 bp, 11 predicted proteins | sample June2016WEW_13_1_FD_132976 | JGI IMG/M metagenome (GOLD analysis project Ga0187867, IMG submission 132976) | Peatland microbial communities from SPRUCE experiment site at the Marcell Experimental Forest, Minnesota, USA - June2016WEW_13_10 | ecosystem: Environmental > Terrestrial > Soil >...
AGATCTATACCTGCATACAATTGCATGGGGCACCTCCTTTTTTAAAGTTTGCGGCTTTAAACACCATTGCAGGATAATACATCTCGGCAATGGAGGAGGTGCCTTTCTATGATTATCGGGCCACGCTAAAGACTGACTGGTCAAGGAAAGAGCTGATCTGATTGGCTGTTTTAAAGTCTTAAAACACGGTTTTTGCCCCTAAAATTGCCTTTTTAACATCGCCTTCCCCCGCACATCTTCTCCCTTAAGAAGAAAGAATTTAAGATCGACCGGTCACTCGAAACGGTTATTATCGGCGCTCGACAAGCTCAGAGCTTTTCATCAATTTTTCAAAACAATTACCGCAAAACCGACTGCTCTTGAAATCGATTTCTTCAACATATGTGGAGGACTTCATGACACATTGCGGATTATGGCAGTGGAACAGGCCGAAGGTGTGGCCCAGTTCATGGATGGCTTCCTTGAGGAGCCGATCTTGAAGGAGCCGGCGGTTATCGGGCAAGCCGTAAAATTTATTATCCAGACGGTAAGAACTGACAACAGCGCATCTGCCGTTTAAGCGCGCCTCACCGAAAACGAAGGTCAGGACAGGAATATAGAGGTCCAGCCCGGTAACCGCGAGCACCTTGGAATGGGCAGTCGAGAGGTCTTTTTCCAACCATTCGACAATAGCGGAAGAGCTGTACTGGTTCCTGCGAAGATCAAGGAAGTCGCGAGGATCCAGGCCAGGGCGCGAAACGTTCACTTTTGTAAGAAATCGGGTTTCGAGTTGATCGCGCAGGCGCTCTATTTCTTTCTCACCCGCGAATTCAATAGTAACCAGCAGCATCATTATGGATATTCTGAATTTGTAAATATCAACTGCAGAATCGACTCCCCGGACTGGAACATGGCCAATTCCAACCTCAAGGTCCTAATAGCTCAGGCAATATTTCTTGATTTTGTTGTAAATCGTAGCTCTATCCACTCCGAGCAACTGCGCAGCCACCGACACGTTGCCCCTGGTCTTTTCCAGGGCGAGCTGGATGTGGCGCTTCTCAACTTCCACAAGAGGCATTATCTCATCGGGGGCCGAAGAGGTCCGCCAGCCGGAGGTGCGAGGGATATCATCCAAGGTGATCAACGGCGGCTTTCCAACCACGACGGCCCTTTCGACGGCGTTCTGGAGCTCCCTGACGTTTCCGGGCCATGTTTGTTGTTGCAGCCATTCCATAGTCTGAGGGTCAACGCCCGTGAAGGGCTTGTTCATAGCCATGGCGAACTTACGCACAAAATGGTTCACCAACGGCGGGATGTCGGAAGCCCTTTCTTTGAGAGAGGGCAGTTGGATGTTGAACACGTTCAACCGGTAATACAAGTCTTCTCTGAACGCACCGTCTTTGACCGCATCTTCGAGGTTTGAGTTTGTGGCGGAGATGATCCGAAAGTCCGCCTCTACTACCTGGTTGCCGCCGAGGCGCGTGAATCGCTTTGTTTCGATAACGCGCAGCAAATCCATCTGGGTTTTTGGACCGATGTTGCCGATTTCGTCCAAGAAGACGGTGCCTTTGTCCGCCAGTTCGAGCTTACCCTTGCGCCGGTACTGCGCGCCGGTGAAGGCCCCTCGCTCATGGCCGAAAAGCTCGCTTTCAACCAGGGTGTCGGTGAGTGCGCCGCAATTTATGGTGATGAGCGGGAAATACCTGCGTCTGCTGTTGAAGTGGATGGCCATGGCGACGAGTTCCTTTCCGGTGCCGGAAGCGCCCTGGATCATAACAGTGACGTCGGTCTCAGCGACAGTATGAATGACCTTGAGAATCTCCTGTGTCTGCGGGCTCTCGCCGACGATCTCGTCGATGGACATAAGCGAGCGGATTCCTTCCTTGAGACTCAGGTTTTCGCGGGCGAGCCGGCGCTGTACGACCGCGTTTCGAACCAGTCTGCTCAAGTCGCTTGGGTCGACCGGCTTGGTAATGTAGTCGTAGGCGCCCTGCTTCATGGCCTGAACTGCCGTGTCCACCGTAGCGTATGCGGTCATTATTATGATTGCCAGTTGGCTGTCTATTTCCTTCAAGCGCTGTTGAAGCTCGATGCCGTCCATTCCGGGCATCTTGATGTCAAGCAGCACGACATCAAAGCTTGAATCCCGGAGTTTGTCGAGAGCTTCCAACCCGTTAGCGGCGGTCTCCACGCGATAGCCCTCAGGCACAAACCACCGCATGAGAGGATCGCGGACCGACGGTTCATCGTCCACAATGAGCATTGACACCTGATCAGTCATTTTTCCAGATCTCCGGCATATTCTTGAGGGTTTTGCAGACTGATCGCAGAAAAAGGAGCGATCACAGTTGCGTAACTACAGGCTGCTCGAATATCGGTTCTTTGTCTTCCTGTGGTTTTATCAGTCTCGGGAATGTGAGGATAAAGGTGGTCCCTCGCCCAGGTTCGGATTCGACCTCGATTTTGCCCTGGTGCCTCAGCATGATGCCGTAAACCACCGACAGCCCCAGACCTATGCTGTGTCCATCTTTCTTGGTGGTGAAGAACGGCTCGAAGATGCTGGACCGGATCTCCCGGGGAATACCTTCGCCGTCATCTGCAACGATAACGCGAATGGCGTCCGGCTCGGCCACATCCTCGGTCGCCACGGTAAGAGCGCCGCCTGGTTGCATGGCTTCCGCGGCGTTCATGAACAGCGCAATCAGCACCTGCACTATCTGGTTTGCATTGCCGACGATGCTCGAGTCCTTCGCCTCCAGCCTGGTCGCCGTGCTGATGTCATTCATTTGGAAATAGTGATTGGTTGAGGAAAGACTCTTTTCGATAAGATTGTTGATGTCAAGCTTTTCTTTTTCAGATTCGAGACTTCTGGAGAAAAGGAGCAGATTTTTAACGATGTTTCCACAGCGCTTTATCTCAGCAATGGCCGCTTCAAGGTGGCCCAGAACCTCTTCTTTTTCTCTTTCCGTTATCGGTCCCGAGCCGATCTTGCGCGAGATCAGCCTGTTGTAAGCCAGAACCCCGCCGAGGGGATTATTGATTTCATGAGCCACAAAAGCCGCGAGTTTTCCCATGGAGTCCATCTTTGCGATCTCAACCATCTTTCGGGACAGCTCGGTTTCAGCTTCGGCTCGCTTAAGGCTGGCTATCATGCTGTTAAATGAACGGGCCAAATCGGCTATTTCGTCTTTCCCTTCGACCGGGAGGTTGAAGTCCAGGTTTCCTTTCTCGAATTGTCGCGGTCCTTCGGCAAGCTTGACCACCCGCGAATGCACGATTCGCATGAGGAAGAGCCCTGCAAGAAGCTCCATGGCCAGCACAGCGCCGATTGAGTATAAAATCATCAAGTTGCGGCTGGCTGCAATATCCTTATCGACTTGGGAGAGGCTGAACTGAGAGTCGAGCACGCCCAGTATTTTCCGTTGGGAAGGCGGCGGATGGCAGTCCGGCGCGGCGCAGGCAGGCTCGTTGCGAATCGATTGTAACATTCCGAGGACCCGGTAGCCCTCAGGGGAGGCAAAAATTCGAGATCGAACGGTTTCCGGAATATGTTCGAGCGGCTTTTCGCTGCTGTGGCACACGATGCACTGTTGGGCTCTGAGGTCCGCTTTTTGTCCGATTTCCTTTGGGCGTGAGCTAAAAACGAGGCTTCCTTTTTTGTCGTAGATTCTTATGTCCTCGACACCGGGTTCTCCGCCCAGCGTGTCGATCGTCTGCTCTACTTCTTCCAAGTGGTTGTGCAACATGCTCTGGCGCATGGACCGCACGAGCAGGGCGTCGGTGCGCCGGGCTGAGAGGATTATTTGCTGCATAACGTGCTGTCTGTTTTCCCGAATGATGAGAGAGGTCAGTGAAATAAACACAACTGCGCTGATGAGCAGGATGAGGGAGAAGAGCCTGAAGGCGAGTGAATTGTAAATTTTGCGCACGTTCATTCCTTCGCGAGCAAAGATTTGCCACCCCTAACCAGGTAAATCCCAATTAACCAGGCACATTGTAAACCAACAAGGCCTTTTAGTGAATAGCGCCCGTTGGCATTTCCATCCGAAGCGGCGGCGGTGTAAGAACCCTGAGATTACAAACGTGAAACTACAGGCTACTCGAATGTTGGTTCATTCTCCTTCTCCGGTTCCATCTGTTTGGGCAGCGTCAGGATAAAGGTGGTTCCCTGTCCGGGTTTGGATTCGACCTCGATTTTACCCTGGTGTCTCAGGATAATGCCGTAGACCACCGCCAGACCCAGGCCTACGCTGTGGCCGTTCTCCTTGGTGGTGAAGAACGGCTCGAATATGTTCGACCGGATTTCCTGGGGAATACCCTTGCCGTTATCCGTGACGCTGATGCAGAGCGCATTTTCGCCGAATGAGTCCTGCGTCGTCACAATGAGAGAACCGCCTGGAGTCATTGCTTCCACGGCGTTCATCAACAGTGCGATCAGCATCTGGGTTATCTGATTCGCATTACCGATAGTGTTCGGGTCCGCCGCCTCCAGCCTGGTTGTCGCGCTGATCCCGTTTATTTGGAAATGGTGCTTGGTTATGGAAAGACTCTTTTCGATAAGACTGTGGACGTCAATCCTTTCCATGACAGACTCGGAACCTCTTGAAAACTGGAGCAGGTTTCTGACGATATTTCCACAGCGTTTAATCTCGCTTATAGCGGCATCAAGATATTCCAGACTCTCTTTTTGTTCTTGTTCGGACATAGTGGCTGCGCTGATATTTCGGGAGATCAGCCTTGCGTAGGTGAGGATCCCGGCGAGGGGGTTATTGATTTCATGGGCAACGGTGGCCGCCAGCTTACCCATGGAGGCCATTTTGGCGACATGAACCATTTTTTGGGACAGCGCCGCGTTTTCAGTTTCAACCCGTTTCAGGCTGGCCACCATGCCGTTGAATGAACGCGCCAAATCGGCTATTTCATCTCCGCCTTCCACCCGGATGTTAAAATCCAGATTGCCCTTTTTGACCTCGCGCGGTCCCTCGGCGAGCTTGACCACGCGCATATGCACCATCCTCATGATGAAAAGGCCTGCGAAAAACTCTATGATCAGAATGGCGCCGATCGAGTAAAGGATCATCAGGTTGCGGCTTGCAATAATACTTTGGTCAGTTTGCGCAAGGTTGAACTGAGAATCCAGCATACCCAGGATTTTCTGTTCGGAAGGTGGCGGATGGCATCCGGCAGCCGCACAGGCCGGCTCATTGCGAATTGAATCTACAACCCCCATGACGCGGTAGCCGTTCGGGGAGGTGAAAATTCGAGGGCGAACGGCTTCCGGAATATGTTCGAGCGGCTTTTCTCCGATGTGGCACACTATGCATTGTTCGGCCCTCAGATCTGCGGTTTGTCCGATTTCTTCGGTGCTTGTGCTAAAGATGATATTTCCTTTTTTGTTGAAAATTCTTATACCCTCAATTGCGGGTCCGGTGCGCAGGGTGGCGATGGTTTGGGAGACATCATCAAGGCGGTTGAGCAACATGCTTTGTCGCATGGATCGCAGGAGCAGTTCGTTAGTGCGTTTGGCCGAAAGGATTATTTCGTGCATAACCTGTTGCCTGTTGGCCCTGATAATGAAGGTGGTCAGGGAAATAAACACCGCTGCGCTGACGAGCAGAAGCAGGCAAAAGAGCCTGAATGCGAGAGAATTGGTAATATTGCTCAAAGATGTTTCCTCGAGGTTCCCCTGAGTTGCTTTCCACCGTTAAAGGCTATCTTTACGGAAATTGCGGCTGATTCTGAAGGATCGATCATTATCAGGAAGCGACGCGTTCGCGAGAGACATCGACGAACCGGAGGCCACTTTCAGAAGTGCTGAAGCAAAGTTTGGCGCCCCTTAATTTGACCAATCCAGATGAACAAGGCGCATTGTATACCAAAGCGGCTGCTAATGGAATAGCGCGCTCGGATTTCCTCCCGTGGCGATGATCTTTGAAGACGGCGGATGGAAGACCGATGACAGAGGACGCGAAAAGCTGAATGCTTACTTGCATACAATCCGGCGGCGTCGGTTCATTCGCGCACTATGTAGACCGTCCACAAAGGGCAAGACTTACCGTTTATCCGCGCAGTACCCCAAACTTGCGAGCGACGTTAAAAAACCGTCTCAGAAGCACCGTCTGACGCTTTCTGGTCGCCGCCGCACAGGGTCTACCCCCGCTTTTTGTGTGAGAAACCGTGTGAGAATTTTGCCGGGCATGCTCGCAGACTGCGATTGCAGCCTTCTCCATGTCTCCAATCCCATGCTCGTAGATCTCGCCAGGTCCAAGAAGGTCATGCCCGTCCCGGTCTCTGCTGTTCCTGGCGCCTTCTTGATGCTCCGCGTCCGTTTATAGCTTCGCATTTTTCACCTCCTCCCATTCTTTTTGCCTCGGCTGAGGCGCTGTCATTATCGAAACTTTTTCTTGAGAAACAATTCAATGCGGGTATACTTATCAAAGAGGAACAATTGCTCATATTTGTGGTAAATAGAGGCGCCCATTGAAGAAAACATCCGTTTCCGTCTAGTGGGATCGTTTCGCAATTCAAGAATAAGCGATTGATTATTTACTTTGAACCTGGACAGAGGAGCAAACCGATGATCAAGAAAGTGTTAATTCTCGGCGCAGGCGCAGGCGGAACCATGGTTGCCGGCAAGCTTCGCAAGGAACTGCCTGAATCTGAATGGCAGATCACAATTATCGATAATGATGAAATGCATCATTATCAGCCCGGCTGGCTTTTCATTCCGTTTGGCATCTACTCTCGCAAAGACTGCGTAAGACCGAAGCAGGAATTCATTCCCGACGGCGTCGAGTTCGTAGTCGATGAGATAGAGCGCATAGAGCCCGATGAGCGCCGAGTTGTTACCAAGGGCGGCCTCTACGACTATGACTGGCTGGTTATCGGTACCGGATGCCGGACGGTGCCGGAGGAAATCGAGGGCATGATGGATGACTGGAGGGGATCGGTTCATGATTTCTATTCCCTCGAAGGTTCCCTTGCGCTTCGCGATAAGCTGAAGTTTTTCGAATCGGGACGGCTTGTGCTCAATATTGCGGAAATGCCCATCAAGTGCCCGGTGGCTCCCTCAGAATTCATCTTTATGGCCGACTGGTTCTTCACGGTTAACGGGTGCAGGGACAAAATCGAGCTTGAAATTGTCACGCCTCTCACGGGAATGTTTACCAAACCCGTGGCGAGCAAAATGCTCGCCGCTGTTGCGGAAAAGAAGAACATAAAGGTGACTCCGAATTTCGATATTGCGCAGGTCAATGCCGGCGAGAAAAGTATCGAGTCGCACAGGGGGGCAAAAGTATATTATGACCTCCTGGTCAGCATTCCTCCAAACTTCGGCTCCAAGTGCATCGAGGACTCCGGAATCGGAGACGCGATGGGCTACGTCGATACAGACCCCCATACCCTTAAAGCAAAGCAATACGACCGAGTCTACGTTATCGGGGACGCTACTAACGTGCCCACCTCCAAGGCCGGCTCCGTTGCGCATTACCAGGCCGATACCGTTGTTCCGAACCTGCTTCGTGAGATCGAGGGGCGCGAGCCTAAGGGGACCTTCGATGGCCATTCGACATGCTTCATAGTGTCCGGGTTTGAGAAAGCGATACTGATAGATTTCAACTACAAAGTGGAGCCGCTGCCCGGGAAGTTCCCTTTCCCCGGTCTGGGCCCATTCTCCCTTCTCGGCGAGAGCCAGTTCAATTACGGGGGCAAGATGATGTTCAAGTGGGTTTACTGGAATATGATGCTCAAATGTTTGGATCTGCCCTTCGAACCACAGATGAATATGGCCGGCAAAGCGCGTGCGGCGTTCGCTTGAAAGGAGACATGAATGGACAGGGAACAACTCATTCTCGATCGGCTGGAAAGGATCGAAGCTCAGCTTGCTCCTCTTAGCGAGTCGGCCAGAAGCACGGCGGAATTCAAGGAGGACATACGTCCGTTGGTCAACCTGGCATGCCAGTCCCTGGTCAGGGAACTGGGGACGATGGAGACCCGGTTTCAGCTCGAAGACCTTTTGCGGTTGGTTAAAACTACGTTCAAGAATACCCGCAACCTGACCTATCTGCTGGACACACTGGAAAGCGCAACCGATTTTGCGCTAACCATCGAGCCTCTGCTCAAATCCTCGATACCCGCTCTCATTCATCATCTCGATGAGCTGGAGCAAAAGGGCGTGTTCCGAATCATCGAGGCAATGATGGGAGTCCGGGCCAAGCTGGCCTCCGCTTACAGCCCCGAGGATATCGATCAGATCGGAGACGGGTTGGTCGTTTTGTTCGGATTGGCCAAGAAACTGGGCCACCCGAGGACCAGGGCTTTTATTGAGGTTGTGACGGATTTTCCATCTGAAGTCGATTTGAGTCAGTGCAAGCCGGTAGGGCCCATGGGACTGATTTCCGCCATCCGCTGTTCCGAGGTCCAGGATGGCCTGGGGGTGATTGTGGAGCTTACCAAGGCGATTGCCAAAGTGAAGGTGCCGAACAACGGCGCCATTGAACAGTAAAAAAAGAAAGTCTTATCCAGAGGAAGCAATGTGTATTAAGGAGGAATCGTTTGAAAAAACTTATTTGTTTGTCTATTGGAATCGTGTTGGTTGCGCTTGTCGGATGCAATAACCAGTCGGCAAAGATAGGCGTAGTGGACGTGCTCAAGGTTGCAAAGGAATCCAATGAAGGCAGAAAAGCATACGCAGAGCTTGATGCACTTGTTAAATCCAAACAGGAAGAACTCAAACAAAAAACGGATTCAGTCAAGAATCTGGAAGATAAACTTGGAAAAGCACCAGATGAGAGCAAACAGCCCATAGAAGAAGAACTCAAAAAAGCTGGCGACGAATATCATAAGCTGGCAATTTCATCGGAGGCAGAGATCAAAAACAGGAATACTGAACTGCACACAAAGATTATGGAAGATTTAAAAAAGGTCATTAAGGATATCGGCAGCGATGAAAAATTCACGTTGATTCTCATTGCCGAAAATACGCCCTATTTTCAGAAAACAATCGATATCAGCGATAATGTTCTCAAACGATACAACGAATCAACTAAGGGCCAATAGACACTTCATTCACAAACTGGAGAAAGATTTGAACCGGAATGGCGCATGGACTTTTGCGTCATGTATCCAAACTGGATTAACCCCCCCTACAGATCTACCCTTAAGTAAGGGGTAGGCTTAATGCCCTTTTACACTTGAAACCGGAATCCGTGATTTTAAAAATCAGCGAGGCGCCGGTATCAGGTTCTCGGGGTCATTTTTTGGACTCTAGTGGCTCTGCATTTTACCGAATGACTGAGCGAGCATACCCCACTTCAAAAAGGGCCTTTGATCCCTTGGGGGCGTACCCGGTAAACGGAAACTGAGGCCTCCGATAAATTGCACTAAATTCAAGATGTTGTTTTTCTTTAAGTCGGGCACTTCCGCCTAAAACTTGTACTGCACAAGCGCCTCGAACACATTTGCCGTGTAATTATTGTAGAACCCCTCCAGCACATTCAAATTCTGATTGCCTGACGGGGTCCCCGTCAGGTAGAGCGACTGGTAAGAGTTGGTCATGGTGAACTGCTCGAATATGTACCCCACTTTGAAAGCCAGGCACTTGTTGAAGTTGTATTTGAGCCAGGTATCTACATGAAAGATCGATTCATCCAGATCGGGGAAGAGCGGGTTGTGGAAATCCGAGGTCGACCAGGAGAAGTTTCCGCTGGTCGTCAGGCTCAGCTTCTCGGGAATGAGCACAATGTCCGCACGGGCGGTGAAAGTGTCATATGAATCGGTGGTGAGCAAAGAGGGTCCCGAATCCCCCAGGACCGAAACAGTAGTGCCAGCGACAAAGAACGCAGGATTATTGTCGGCGATTTCTTTGGTGCTATTCTCTTCGTGTGCGTATCCAACGCTGAGCGATAGACATTTATTCGGCGTCCAGCTCACGTCCACTCCCGCCGACCAGCCATTGTCGCTCTGCAGCCCATATGCCGAGCCCGAATAGGAGTTGTTGGAGAGAGTGAAGTTGGTTGAAAATGTGATATTGTTCAGAGGGAAGAACTCTGCGACGAAATTGACCGTATTCTGTTCGTCGCTCCCCGAGTAAGCTTTGTAGGTTAACGCACTGGTATTCGATATCGGCGACGGCATCTCCAGGAAATCACTCCCGCTCCGGTTTGAGTACGCATAGCCCGCTATCAGGTTGACCCAGTCACAGGGATAGAACTTGAACTGCACCTTGGGCGTATTGGTCGAGGTAGAGCCCTCATTAAAATCGCGGTCGACCGAGCCGTAAGTGTATCCGAGATCGACGGCCGCATAGGGGTTTATCTTATAGTCGGCGCCGAAGTTGACAGTCTGCCGCAAATACGAATACTGCTCCATCTTGAGAAGAGGCACGTTCACGCCGCTCGACCCAAAGAATGCATTGATCAACACGGGATTGTTCAGGTTGTCGTTCTGAAAATCATAAGCCCTGTACGAATACCTTACGGTCAACTGGTCGGTCGGGCGGCTTACGCCTAAAAGATCCCCGGCGAAAGTCGAAGCGCTGAGGTCCGAATTGCCCATTGGAGTATTCGCGACGCCAGGGAGAAAATTCAAGGGGTACAGGGTGCTGCCGTTGGATTGAAAAACGGGATCGTTTTGGTTCAGCCAGCCGTAGGTAAAATTGCCGGTGAGTCTCGTATTGGCGCACTGAGGCAGGTTCAATGCTCCCGCGCCGTTAATGTAATTCGCCGTATTGCTCGGGGGCAAAGATTCCCAGCCGGTAGCGGAGGCCGGGTTCGCAAGAAACTCTTTGTTGCCGTCGTCAAACTGCGAAAAGTGATACCCCAGTTGAAACTGATACATCGGTTGAACGTAATCTGCTCCAATACGCAGGTCGTTTTGGGTATAATCGATCGGCTTGAGATTGGAGGTATAAGCATAGGCGTTTGGTGGGCCTTGGACGATGGAGCTCGACGGCATCTCGCCGTTTCTCTTCAGGAGGTTGTAATCGGCGTAGACGTCGATTTCCGGCGTTGGCGTCCAGTCAGCAGCGACCCGAAGTCTCTGCACAAGTATCAACATGTCCTGAAAATTGGGATTTACAGTCGAATAAAGATGTTGGAGCTGGTCATACTCGATTTCCAACTTGTAACACCCGATTTTGCCCGCCTGGAGAAGGAAATCTTCATCTCTTTCTCCCGGCCTGCTCATAAAGAATTTATAATACTCGCTGCCGTCCTTGTTCGCCAGTTGCGCATAGAGTTGATCCAGTAGAACCCCTGTTGGGTAGGGAATATACTGTTCAAAATACCCCCGGTTCACGTGGCTGGGTTCATTGATGAAAAATCTTCCGCCCAAGTCGACCTCGCCGTTCAACGTGTAACCACCCAGGGTCACTTGAGCGAAGCTCCCCACAGACGTCAAAGGGAGAAACATGGCTGCAAGAAAAATGACCAGGATTCCTTTTTGAATCTTCATGCCCCCCCTCCTTAGTGGAAAAATAAATTGCCGTTAACGTTATTGCTGCCGTGAATGGTGCGGTGACAGTTGAGGCAGCCGCTCAGCGCTGCATTCGGCCTTATCACGGCCTGTTTCGTAGAGCCAGGCTGGCTTAAACTGAGCTGATGAAAGACAAGGTGGCAGTCCCGGCACAACCTGATCGGAGGGACCTTCAGCAGGCTGGGGTATGCGCTGCCGTGGGGCTTGTGGCAGTTGAAGCAATCCTCCATGACCGGAGGATGCTGAAAAATGAACGGACCCCGGTACTGAGCGTGACAGTTGAAGCAAAGCTCATTATTGGAAAGTCCTTTTACGAGCTTGGGAGAGGTAGTCCCGTGCGGGTTGTGGCAATCCACGCAGGTCATTTTTCCCTCGCGCAAAGGATGATGCGAAAACCGCATCTCATCGGCGACTTGCTTTTTATGACATACATTGCACGTATCGTTTACGGTTACACGCGTGAGTTGATGACGGCTCGCCATTCCCGGTTCCGTGTGGACCGAGTGGCACTCCGTGCACCCGACGTCCTTGACGTCATGAGGACTTCCCTGCCAGAACATTTGCTGCTTCTTTTGATGGCACTTTAAACAGACATCGTTGCGCACGGCAGCAGGCGTATGCGACCCTTTAGAATATCGAACCATGCCCGCGAATTCCTTGCCGCCTGAAGCGGCATGCTCATTTCCCGGCCCATGGCACGATTCACACCCAAGTTTTTCCTTGGCGTCACGCGGGTGATTGACAAACAGGATGCCCATCGTTGTCTTCGCAAGCCGGTCGTACACCTCCTGGTGACAGGCCTGGCACGTTTCCATCCCGGCATATTCCTGATTGTCCGCTTTGACTTTCTCAATCTCTTTCGCCGGTCCTAGCGAGTAAAAGACGAGCAAAGCAATGCCGGAAAAGACAAGGGCCAGTCCGGATACGACGAGTCTCCGCATACTCTCCCCCTCACTCTGAAAATTAAGATTATTTGGTTTTTTGAATGAAATCCGGCCGATGATCGGATAATCTCAATAACAAACAATTGTTACGCTACACCCAATCAAACGTCATCCCTTCGCATGCCAATGAACCGCACGCAAGAGATATCGGTCTTCCATGAGAACCAGGAAGCCGGAAAATAAGGAGAGTATGTTCCGATCGCCGACTGATAGCCCCTTTGACGGATGGAATCGCTAATTCTTAGCCCTTGTTTTAGCCCCTCGTAGGCATCAAAACAATCAGGCCGTCAACACCTGCCAAAAATTCTCTTCCACATTACTTATTACGGATTTTTATGTCAATAATCATTTTCTGCCGTTCTCCCGTCCGGAAAGATAATGGATTTGGCTTTCGGTCGCTGAACTTCAAAAAACTGCGCGGCGGCGGGCTCAATCCAGCTCCGCTCGCCGCGCACAGCCCTCGCCGGCCGCTTTGAACTGCGTCCTTCAGGACGCGTCGGGCCGCCTGCGGCCCTCTGGTTCGAAACAAACAAGATTACCTGTAAACTGTCCACCGGCATGGACCCGGTCCTGAAGCACCGGCAACGGCATATACACAAATACTGTTCCAACCCGTTGGGCGCCGGCCCTCGATTAGAGGGCCGGCAGACAGGTCGAAATGGTCGTTGACCGTCAGTTAGTACTGGTCAGTACTCCAGTTAAACGTGTCGTATGCTGTGGCGGGGCGGTCTCCTGCCGGCCGCTCGCCTACCTGTGTGCCCCCCGCGTCCACTATGGAATCCTGGAGGATCTGCACAACGTACTTGTAGTTGTGGATAAAGTTGTGAGACGTATTGGACAGCATATTGAAGTTGAAGGCCGCTGCGACCTGGGCGGGCGACATGCCCTCTGTACCCGCGCACGTGCCCGCATGGGATCCCGTACAGCAGGCCGCCGGCGTTCCCGCGGCGGTGCATGACGAATTAGCGAGAAGTGTAAAGGACCGGCCGCCTGAATATTCGATGCCGTCGTTATATAGCGCCCCGTACAGTTGCCCCATAAGACCCGTGCAGGTCGTGGTGCCCGTGGGCGCGCAGGCCCCATAGGAGGGGCTCGATCCCGGACCATTCGTCGTCGGTGGTATCACGCTCCCGATCTGCTGGTACGTGTACGGATTACTCCCCAGGGGGAGGCTGGGGCCGGCGTAGTTGTCCCCGGCCGGGATCTGAATAGTATTCCAGGGATCACAGGAACTGGTCCACACGAACCAGGCAGCGTTCGTGTTTGAGCACGACGGGGCCACCCCGCCCGTACCACAGCAGCTATATGGCGTTCCAGAGGCGGTGCAAAACGAATTAATGCCTGTGCACGTACCCGCCTTTGCGCCCGTACAGCAACTGAGTGGCGCTCCAGAGGCGGTGCAAAACGCATTGGCGCCGGAGGAGGCCGACGTGAAATTGACTGTCAGCGCCCCGGTGGAGCTCGCGTACGACGTGACGGTCCCGCTCATCTGCACCGCGAGCTCGGTGGTCGACACCAAGGTCAAGGGCAGCCCGGTAGTCAGCCAGGAAAGGCCCGTAGGCACGGTAAGGGTCTGGGGACCGGTCTGGAAGTTGAGACTGGTGGTCGATTGGGTACCGGGAGTACTGATACTGTTAGTACCACACGCATTGGATATGGTGGAACTCCCGTCACTATGACACTTTTCGCACGTCTGGACGTTCGGGTTCCACGTGTGCCCGGTGGACTGGTTCGTCGTATCGGTGACGCTCGTATCCATATGGCATCCGGTGCAGTTCACCGCCTGGTGCGCCTCGTTGTTCGAGTAAAAGTTCCCGGGAGTTTCTAAAGCGCCTCTGCCCCAGAAAACGGCGCCCTCCGGCAGGTTATGGATGCTGTTGACACTGGTCAGGTTGGGATTAGGGGTGTTCCAAATAGTGCCAGCGCACGTGCCCGCCCCGGATCCAGTACAGCAGCTATATGGCACATTCGAGGCGGTGCATGCCGTATTGGCGCTATTGCCGGACAAGGGGTCAATTGCACTTGGGGCGGGGTTAACGGGGTTATTAAGAGTATAATTAGTGCACGTGCCAACTCCGAGCCCCGTACAGCAACTCAATGGCGTTCCCTTGGCGGTGCATGCGGTATTGGAGTTGATCGAACTGTATAAGGTATAGTACTGCGTCAGGCCGCTTTCCTCCCCCTGATGGCATACCAGGCAGACGGTGGCAACCCCCGGCGCGCTCCCTGTCGTGGGAAAGGCGGTCCCGTCCAGGAACGTATTGGCCAGCCCGCCCCTGGGGTTTTCCGCGGAGGCGAAATCGGCATGGAAGCTAACGTTCAACGGGACCCGGACAAGATTTACAGGCGCGTTATCGCCGTGGGTGTCGTGGCAACTGATGCAGGTAAGAGCCGCGTCACCCCAGAGCACCGACGCCTGGGTGGGGTCGGTCAGGTTCTGCCCCGGACCCCATGGGCCCGTCCGGGCAAGCTGATGGTCGATAGTGCCCAGCCCGCTATGGCACTGCGCACAGTGCCAGAACTCGCTGTCGTTGATAGTCATCAGTGTGGTGTTGCCCGGGGAGCTTAAGTAGACGCCGCTCGGCGGGCTGTTCAGACTATAATACAGATCTCCGGCATTTATCTGTGTGCCCACATAGCTCGTGGGGGGTATGTCTGCGTTGCTTCCGGGAAGGCTCATGTCAAATGGGAAAACAGTCTTTTGAACTGGCGAACCGGCGGCGAAGTTGGTGTTGCCGGCGTTGAATTCGGTGAAGCCGATGAGTCTGTTGGCGGGGTCCATGAAAAACTTGGCATAGGTGCCGTACTTGTCCGCGTGCGCGCTGTTCTTGTACTGATCGTAGACAGGCAAATTCATCGTCACGCTCGCCGACGTACTAGTGCCCGCCGCTCCGGGCTTCGTTTTTGGCTCTTGCGCGGAATAGGCTGTATACACGTAAGCGCCCGCGGCATGGCAGCTTGCGCAAAGCGCTTCAGAGTTGGTGTAACTGTCTTTTATCGTGAAGGAGGTCAGCGTGGGCGTCGCGTTTGTATCCGAGGGGTACAAATAGACGGTGGTGCTACCGCACGTGCTGCCCTTCCCGGCTGCCGTACAGCAGGCATTTGGCGCTCCATTGGCGGTGCATCCCGTTCCCGAAGGAGTGGTTGACGGGTAGCTCACGGATACCGAGCCTACCGCGCCCATCCATTGCGCCACGGCGGTGGTGCTCGGAGTGCTCAGGCCTGTAGCGGAATTGAAGGTGCTCGAGGTGGTGTACAGTTGGAGGCTGTTCGAGTTCACGCTTAGCACGGTAAAGGCGGCATTGGAGAAGTTCGCCGTTACCGACACCGTCCCGCTGCCACTAAAGTCGTTAGGCAATGTGACAGTTTTCTGCACCGAGCCGGTTATGTAAAGTTTGTTTCCAGGCTGCACGCCGCTGAGGCTCCCGCTGCCCGGGGTAAAAACGTCTGAGTGGTAGCCGGAGGCGCTGTTGCTGAAAGTCCCGGTCGCCCCCCCCGAAACGATCGCTCTGTTGGGACGCTCGTAGAGGGACCCTCTGTCCCAGCCCGCGATCGGCGCGGGGTCCACCCAGTCCTGCGCGCCCGTAGCCAGGTTCACCCTGAAAGGTTTGAAGTTCTGGTAGGTTACGGATTCGGTCCGGTCCGGGTTCGCCCCCGGCGGCCACGTTGTATTCAGGACGGAGGAGGTAACGGTGGTGCCAGTGTTCTCGACTGTAACGGTGTTGGTCGGAGTGGCTACGTCCCCCTGTATGTGCGAATCGTGGCAGCCGCCGCATCCGACCTCATGCGGGTACGCCGCAGGGGTCTCCCCGTCGGGAAACTTGTTGGGATACCTGCTCAGGTAACTATGGCAGACGGAGCACTCGGCTATGCGCTCGCTCATGGTTACCGGCTTCCCGTTGCTTTGGAAAAGCAGACCCGAATCGTGGCCGCCGTTTATGGCCGTCACGGCCTGGCCGGTGCCGGTCCCCGGCTGGTCGAAATACGGATACAGCACGTTGGCGGCGTGGGGTGAACTCTCAAAATTTGCGAAGATAGATTTGCCGGTTGCCAGGTCGACGGGGCTGGCTTGATGACAACCCCAGCAACTGTTCTGCCAGGTAGGCAATCCATTCAATCCATCGTGGGGGTCCCCCTGGTGACAACTGGTGCATTGCACCGACTCACTTAAATAGTGTTCAGAATTAAGAAATCCCTGGACGACCGAGTAGAAGGGAGTTGTCTGAGGCGCCAGGATCGGGGGAAGGTAATCCGCCGTCGCATTCTTCGTGGTAATGTCGCTCGACGAGACTCCGTTTAGCCAAAAGCTGCCGGGCGAGTTGTCCAAAAACACGGACGGGGCAGTGATCGTCTTAGGGTTGGAGTGACATGGATAACAATTGGGGTTCGTGGCCGGGACCTTCTTGGTCGCTGCCAGGCTCGCCGCGCCGGGAAGGACGACTGTAGCGAGGACGAGGGCTAAAATGATCCGGATAGTGTGTTTGCGGGTCATACTTCTCGCTCCCTTTCAGACAAAAAAGGTTTGCAGTTATACCAAATAGAGGTGCTCATTATGCAGTCCGGCGGCATAGTATGCGCTTAAAAGTCGGCATGACTGACCGGTTTCCGCCCCGCATCTCCTATTTCGAAACACCATTAACTTCAATCTTGGGAAGACCTGAATCCGATTTTCGTAAATTTCAGGCCATACCATTTTGGTATAGTCAATAATTATTCCTTTATAAAGTTTGTTTTTAGTTAGGATTAATTATTAGCTATTTTGACAGAAGGCTATACCATGGCATCCGGCGGTGAGACGATCAAGAAAGTTTCGCCGCCAGCAACCGACAGGCCCCAATTTATTCCTCTCGAGACTCCAGCACAGGGAACGATAGCATCCAGGGTGTTTAGCTTGAGGTGGCACTTGTGCTTATCGCTTAGATAGCCCGCCGGATATTTTCATGTCAAGGATTTTTTTGCAGCAAAAAAAATAAATTTAAAAGCGTATCAGGTATTTACGCTCACACTGTTCTATAGGTTATTAATATTATTGAACATTACCCTGCCCAAGTTTTTCGCCGTTTTCCTTCAGGCGCAATCTGCCCGTGAGCCAGGCCCAGTTCATCGGGTAGACGTAGGGGTCGAAAATCACCCAGTAGAGATGCCAAACGGTGATGGCAAGACAGGCGAGCACGGCTTCGTAAAAGTGGACGAGGGTGGCCAGGTCGGTGACCCACAGAGGGAAATACCGCAGGGCGTAATCGCTGAATGCCAGGAACGAACCGGTGACCACCATCACGATTGCCCCCCAGATGAGCGAGAAGTACTCCATTTTCTCGGCGAACGAGGGATAAACAGGATGAGGCCTGGTTTTCTTTATACCCAGGTTGTAGGCAAGAGTGAGTAGCGGGTCGGCCAGGTCGCGCAACTTCGGCAGGAACCGGCGCATGAGGTCCCTGCCCCGCCGGGTCCCCAGCATGTATGCGGCGTGATATAAGCCTAAGGCCACAAGGCAGAGCGCAGTCCGACGGTGGATAGCCTTGCGGAAGGCCTCTCCTCCGACCGAGTTGAACGGCGTCGCCCACCATGCATCCTGGAACTTCAGGGCGAACCCGGTATAGGCAAGTATGACAAAAGTGATGGTCAGAACCGCGTGCTGAATCCGCTCGTTTGGAGTCAGGCGCAGCACTCTCGCCTCCTCTTCAGCGATTTCGGAGTGAGTTTCGCTCCCACTCCGGCCCGACACCGCTTTGCGCAGGTAGTCCGTCAGGTTGTAGAACAGCATGGAGCCGATCAGGAGAGGTATCAGCCAGTAATAGAACGTCCGGGCAAAGTTGATGAGCCACCGCCCTCCCAATTTCTGGTCTCCGTGGATCAAACCCTGAATGTTTCTTTTTTCCGCACCGGAATGGCATTTTCCGCACGTGGAATGCAGGTTGTTCGGATTGACCGAGGACAGGGTATCATTGGACGGGAGAATATCGTGCCAGCCGTGGCAGGAGGCGCAGTTTGCCACCTTCAGGTCCCCGCCCTTTGCAGCCAGGCCGTGATAGGTTTCCTGATAAGTCTTGAGGCGGTCTGCGGGCAGTCCAAATTTTTGAACCAGCCTCCGGGATTCATGGCATTCCGTGCAGGTCTTTGTCACCGAACCGGCCCAGACGGAGGAGGAAGGGTCGCTGACAGCCCGGATCGTGTGCTCGCCATGGCAGTTCGTGCAAACCGGCGCCTCCTTGATTCCCGCCTGCGCGGCCTTTCCGTGAACACTCTGCCAGTAAACCTCGCTCACGTTTTCATGACAACGCCCGCAGGTCTTCGGCACATTCATGCGGTTTACCTTTGAAAGCGGGTCGGAGGAGGGGCGCAGATCATGAGTTCCATGGCAGTCGGAACAGACCGCCGCGGTGAACTGCCCGTTCTGGAAGGCCTGGCCGTGCACGGTGCTCATGAAGCTGATGGACGGTTCCCTTTCGGTCAGGTTAAACTTTGCCATCTTTTCGGTGTCGCCATGGCAGGAGCCGCAGGTTTCAGGGATGTTTCTGCGATTGACCGGAGAATCCGGGTTGCGCGACGAGAGCAGGGTGTGGGTTTTC
>Ga0187867_10001689_pt1 | contig 18927 bp, 19 predicted proteins | sample June2016WEW_13_1_FD_132976 | JGI IMG/M metagenome (GOLD analysis project Ga0187867, IMG submission 132976) | Peatland microbial communities from SPRUCE experiment site at the Marcell Experimental Forest, Minnesota, USA - June2016WEW_13_10 | ecosystem: Environmental > Terrestrial > Soil >...
ATCCCCGAAGGCGAGTTGCTCCAGACTAGAGGGTGGTAGGGCGGGACTCCAGTCCTGCGCGGGTCCTCCAGGACCCGCTCTTCTATTCCCCGAAAATCTCCTTGGTCAAGTCTTCCTGCTTCTTAGGCCGTTGCTCATCCCACATCCCCACCGCCAGCGACGCCGCCGCCAGCGTGAACGCCACAATGGCAATGTCGTCCAGTCCGCGCCGCCACAGGATGGCCCCGGCGGTGATCGCCGTCCTGAGCAGCCAGCCGTACAGACCGCGCGCCCCCTGGCCGCGCCGCGCGCGGATGATCGAGCGCCCCAGCAAGTGCGCGAAGAACAGGCATAGCAGCCCCAAAACGACGCGCAGAACGTCCATGGGTATGGGCATGCTCTCAATTTGCCCCAACTTCTGCCCGTTTGCAAGGGCCCGTTTGCAAGCGCCCCCGCGCCTTGACACAATGAGCCTCATGGGACTGATGCAGGAGATCCGCGGGTTCCCCGTGTCGCGCAACACCGTGGCCATCTGGTGGCTCGGCCAGAACGGATTCATTTTCAAGACCGCCGAAGGCACGCTGCTCTCGACCGACCTTTACCTGACCAATTCCTGCCACGAAGCCTATGCCGATTCCGGCATCAACCTCGACCGCCAGGTGCCCATCCTGCTCCCGCCCGAGGATCTGAATATCGACCTGTTCACCTGCACGCACAACCACCAGGACCACACCGACCCGCTGACCATCGAGCGGCTCCGCCACAAAGACACTACCCAGTTCATCGGCCCGCACCCCAGTTGCGAAGTATTTCAAGCGCAGGGCGTCGAGAGCGGGCGCATCGTGCCGGCCTGGCCTTCCTGCCAGCTCGAGTTTCGCGACGTCGTCATCCACGGCACCTTCGCTCTGCCCACCGACTCAACCGACCTCAATCACATGGGTTTCGTCTTCCAGTTCGGCAAGGGTCCCCGCGTCTATGTAACCGGCGACACGGACTACAGCGAGTTGCTCGCCTCGGCCGCCAAACACCGGCCCGATCTCATGATCACCTGCATCAATGGCGGCTTCAACAATCTATCGCATTACGAGGCCGCGCAACTGGCCGCCCAGATCCAGCCCAAAGGCGCCATCCCCTGCCACTACGATATGTTCCCGGACAACTCCGTCGACCCCGGCCAGTTCCGCGCCTCGCTCGCCATGCGCGCGCCGGAAGTGCGCTACCTGCGCCTGGAACATGGCAAGCCATTCGTGTTTGGAGTCTAGTGCAGTGTCCAAGAAATAACTGTACAGCAGATTAGCTGTATTACAACTGTTCAGAATCTTCGCAGCCTGCGCGGATTCTTCGTGGGGCAGGCCCGTGGCCTGCGGCGGCCTCTCAGGCCGCCTCTTTTGGTTGCGGCTATGCTGCTCTGTGGGGCAGGCCATCGTTTTTCGACCCTGCCGAGTTCGAGCACGGTGCGCAGACGACAAACAACGATCGTCTGCGCCACTACACTAGCGCCTCGAGGCCGGCCCCAATCCGCCCGGACTTTTTCAAAGAATGGTAGGCCAGCAGCCCTATTAACGCCAGGCCAAAGCCATTGATGGCAACCTGCGCCACGACCCACGACGCATTGTCTTCGATCAGCAGCACATAAGGAACAGGGACCGACAGCAGCAACGCTGCAAATCGCAACTCCTTGGGGCCCGGCAGGCGCAGAACTAGCGCGCAGGCCGGCAGCAGCAGCAAGGCATCGTACACGTAAGCATGATGACTCACCATCAAGCCGGCCAGGACCGCTACCGTGGCTCCTACTGTGAGGGCGGATCGCCGCGAAATGATCCACACAGCGGCCAGCAGAAGCACAGCCAGCCCGGCCTCCAGGCCGCCTCCATAAGGCAGCCAGTGCGTGATCCCCGCCAGATTTGGCATCTTCCAAGGCGACGGGCTGAAGTCGGAAATCGAAGAAAGCTGCAGCAGCCGAGCCGGCCATCCCCGCCCTTCCGCGGCAAACGAAATCGCCAACTGGATCAGCCCGCCCGCTAGTCCGCCGGCCAAAGCCCCCCACCTGCGCCGCGCCAGGAGAAAGATGGGAATCCCGAGGGCCAGGTGGAACTTGGCCGCGCAAAGCGAGAAAACCAGCCCGGCCAGGAAGTCCCGCTTAGACTGCAACAGCCGCAGTCCCACCGTCACCAAGAATAGGAACAGTCCCGTATCCTGCCCCGTGGAGAGCAGGATGGCCGCCGGGACCGACCAGCACACCATGGTAATCGCATCTTGGCGCCGCCGCACCGGCCAGAGAACTGCAAATCCTATTAAGGCGGCCAGGTTCACCAGCAGCCAAGCCACCCGCGCTTGGTTGTAGCTAAGCGCCGTCAGCGGTTTGAGCAGCACTGCGTAAACAGGGAGGCGCCCGAAGGGGATGGGGTGCGCTCCGTTGCGCAATTCCAGTTCCTGCAAGCGGCCCCAATCGTACAAGTGACCGGTGCCGGCCAGCTTTGCAGCGGAGTAGAACTGGTTAAAGTCGGTGCCGCGCTCGAATAGGCTGAAGCCAATCCAAAGGCAGACGCAGGCCCCGATCAGGCAGGTAACACGCCACACAACACCATTATCCCGGCGCCCGCAGCGGTCCGGTATACTCTCCTTCGTTAACCCGTTCGAGCGTTGGCACGCCTGCCTGCGCCATCGCCCGTTGCAATCGCGATTCGAGAATGATGGACGCCGCCGCCGACCCCAGCAGCAGACTCCAGACCAAAGCACCTCTCCCCGCTATCGGCGGCGATCGCAGCCGCAGATAGGTCAGCCACGCCAGCACCGCCAGGGCGCCGGTCCCTACGCACGCAATCCGCCTGGTATTCCACCACGGCACACCCGACGCAGCTAACCCTTGCGCCAGCAGCGCGAACGGCACAGCCACGAATAGGTCCACCAGGTAATGCTCGCCGAATCCCAGCGTCGCCAGTGCGGTGATCGCTAGCAGGGCGCCGGCCAGCACGCGCCACACTGCCGGCCACGGGCGCGAATTCCACAGAATCAACAACGCCATGGCGATGTGTACCGAGGGCATCGCGTTGCGCGGCGCATCTCCCACCGCCACCAGCCGGAAAGGAGGCAAACCTGCCGCTGGCGGTGAGTACGGAAACTGCGCGCCGAAAACGTGTACCGGCCCAACCGCGGGATAGAAGTTGTACAGCAGGAATCCGCCGGCGGCCGCCACGGCGAAGGCCGGCATGATGCTCGATATATGCCGGCGGGGGGTGCTGCGCTCCATGGCGAAAGCGATCGCCATCGCCAAAGGCAGCGCTTCATAGCCCAGATAGCACACCTGCCGGAGTGCGCCGAATCGGGCGAAAAGCTGTCCGGCAAGGAAGCTCGGTTGCCCGCCCAACTGTTCATCAAACGCATACAGATACAAATCGTATGTCATTGGGTGTGCGACACTTGTAACCGCCAGAGAGAATCCGGACAGAATCAGAAAAAGAGGAAACAGGGACGCCGCCAGGCAAGTGTCCAGGCTGGTCTGCCGTTGGCTTGGAGTGGCCCAGACGGCGGCCAAACCCAGGCTGCCCAAGCTTCCCAAACCGAGGAATGCAGGGTAAGCGCCTACCCACGGCACGCCCTGGACAAAACCGTAAATCGCTCCCAAGGCCGCGCCAAGCCACAGTGTGGCTGTCAGGCTGCGCACGCCCGGCCTGGCCCAAAGATAAATAGCTAGAGAACCTATAAATGCCGATGCTAGATATGTATACGTGGGGAGATGAAAGTGGAGCATCAGCCCCACGAGGAACACTAGGATAGCAAGGGAGGTAATCACCCTGCCGAGGAACCGAAGGGCCACTTACACCACATCGGCAGCCCGCGGGCAAAACCTTAGCGATCGTCTGCAGGACTACTGATCCGCGAGGTTACCTACCGCACGGTCAAGAAACTCGAAGAGGCCAACAGTATGCCTGCTACCAGAAGTGTATCGATAAGGACGTGCGTCCACGGGATCGCTTTCAGAAGCAGCATGGCCTTTCCACTCTTCCTTTCCATCTCGATATCGGGTGCATCGTATCCGACCACGCACTCGGCCGTACTTCCATTACGCATGGCGTTATCCTCCTCCCACAATTGGGGCCAACTTAACATCCGTATTGCGCAGCGTAGCTCCGGCGCGCAAGGGCGCCAGGCACATCCGGGCACTGCCCGGTTCGCACAGGTCGATGTTGTACAACGGTAGATCCCGCGCCTTCACCACATACCCGCCCGTTTGGATGCTCCAGGATTCGGCGTAGTCCGAAATCACGAACGGATTGTCACGGTACGCGCGCACCCGGAACTGCGCCGTCGAGGGCTCGTAGTTGGCATAGCTGAAACACCGGCCCACGCAAATGCGGTCCACCGCATGGGCCAAAGCCCAGATGCGGTTCTCCGGAGCGGTCAGCACGCTCACCACCCGCTGTCCCGGCGGCAGTTGCGCCACCAGCCGCTCCATCTGCGTTTCCGCCTGGTTGACGGCGCGCTCGTCGGTGTAAGATAGCCCGAAGAACAGGACTGCAACAGCCGCCATGGCGCCCACCAGTGGTTTTGGCAGCCGTACCGAAGCCACCAGCGCGCAGAACAGCACCGCGCCTGCCAGGGACATGCGCTCCGCCATCAAGTTAAGCCCGGAGCGGAACCCGGGCAGCAGTACCCGGCCGGGCAGCAGCACCACCGCGGCCGCGCTCAGCGCGCACAGTTGAAAACGGACATCCAGCACCGTGCGCTCAACCCCGCGCGCGGTCAGTACCCGCTGAAACCATAGCGTCCAGACTGCCAGCAGGGCCACCGCCAGCGCGATGTACTCCCTTCCGTAAATCCAAACCTGGTCCACTCCGGTCATGGCCATTAACTGGTTCATTCCCCAGCGCGTGGGAAACAACGCGCGCATCAGGAACCCTGCCAGCGCCATCGCGGCCAGCGAGCCGATCATCAGCAGCGCCCGGCGCCGCGGCCGAAGGGATTGCGCCACCCGGCCGTAAGCGAATATGCCCACCGCCCAAGCCACCGGCATGGGATGCGCTACGTAAGCGATCCCGGCTAGCGCCGCCGCGGCCGCCAGCGCCCACCGCTCCCTGCGACGCGCCAGCGCCAGAGCTCCGAAGCACAGGCCTAGCGAGATGTAGAAGTTGAACAAGCCCATCCGAAAGACCCAGCCATACGCCAACATCGCCAGGCAGGGCGCCAGTTGCCACGGCGCTTGGCGCGGCCGCGTGCGCGAGCTGGACCACACAAAGGCAAACGCTCCCCAGAAGAACACCAGCACCGCTACCGATACGGCAATGCGCTGGGCCGCCGCCGCGCCGAAAACGCGCAGCAAACCGCTCAACATCAAGTCGAAAAGAACGTTATTGGATTGCCGGACCAGCATCAGGCCCGGCGCTTGCCCGCGCTCGATCAATTGTGCGAGCCAGGCATTGTAGAGGTGGCTGGAAAGATCGCCGGCCTGGATCCGTACCTGCCAGAAACAAGGCACCAGCAACAGCACCGACAAGCCGATTCCCTGTAGGGCGGGCGTCCACGCCTGCAGCGGGTCTCCAGACCCGCGGGTTTTTTCCAGGATTTTCAAACCTTCTCCCTCCGCAGGCCGCGCATCTCCATTATCAATTCAAACCGCGTTGCAACGGAATTGGGCTTTTCTCCTATTTGCTGAATATTTTCCTCTGCAATTCCTTCTAAGCCCCCAGCCAGAGTTAAGTACTCAATGCGCGACGGCTCAATCTGCATGATCCGGCAGCAGGTGGCGTCCACCGCCACCGGGTCGTGCCCGGATACGATCACGCCCACCGCCTTGGGCCGCCCTTGGATCGGTCCGTTGCCGTCCATCCCCACAATCCCGTCCACAATCGCGAAATGCTTCGGAAACAGCGAGTGCAGGTCCGCGATGCTCTGGTGGATGCCGGCCCAATGCAGCACATTCTTGGGCCAGCCGTAAACTCCGCCCGGAACGATGCCGAACAGGTTCTTCATCGATAGAGTGGCTCCCGCCCAGTGGTGCGTCTTCATCTTGGGCATGGAGACCAACAGGTCGCTTCCCAGCACCGTGCGCGGCAAGTAGAGCGAACGCAGCCGGGAAACCGGATGCGGCAGCCGCACCGGCGAGAGTTCGTCCAGATTCAGGTCGGTGAATATGTCTTCGAACCCCGGAATCGTCTGGAAGTATCCGGCGGCGTCTGCCAGGTCGAGCGTGCTCCGGCGATGGCCGGGCCCCTCCGCGATGGCCACCGATGCGCCCAATTCCCGGAAGGCTTCGAGCGTTGCATGCACCAGCATGGGATGCGTGTTGATGACGCTTCCGGGTTCGAACTCTACCAGGTTGGGCTTCAACACCACCCGGCGTCCGCGTACGTTGAGCCGGTGCGCCGCCAGCACGCGGCGCATGGTGTCGTAGAGGTCCTGCGAATAGGCTGCCGCGCGCGTGACTTGCACTATCGCGCGAGGCCGCGGCGCGGGCGTTTGACGGCAGCCCGTCAAACCCAGTACCGAGGCCGATCCTAGTAGAAACTCGCGCCGTCTCATTTCAGCTACTCCAGAAACACGTTGTAGCCCTGCTCCGCCGCCGACGCGATCACCGTCAGCGCGGTGTCCGGCACCGTGCGGCAAGGCATGGTAAAAAGGGGAGCATCGGCCGGAAGTTGCTGGTGAGCCAGTAACCCGAGCCGTAACCAGGCGGCTCCAGCCGAGGACCGCTGCTCCCGCAAAAATCGTTGCGCCTGGCGAAAACTCGCTTCCAGCTTCGCCGGAGGCGTACCCGCCAGTGCCAACAGGGCCTGCCCGGTAGTCTCCGGATAGGAACCCACGTCGTACCCCAGGGCTCGCGCCGAGCCGTGATTCCATCCACCGTCGGCGCACCGGCGCGACAGCAGAAAAGCCTGGGCTTTGTCGATGCGCTCCCGTAAATCGGTGGAGGGCCGCCGCCAGTAGCATTTTCTCAACGCCAGGATGCCCAGACAGGTCGGCGTCACCCACGCCGCCGTGCCCGGAAACCAGGGCCAGCCGCTCACATCCGAGCCGTTCGGCACCTTGCCATCGCGGAGAAGACTGGTCAGACGGAAAACCAGCGAAGACTCCATCCCGCTTTGATCCACGAGCCACTTCACCGCGCGCGCGTGCCGCCCGGCCCCGATCGTCTCCGGCGGCAACAACGCCACTAAGGCTGTCACCCACGTGCTCTGAGCTACCAAAGGGCACGGCGTCCATCCGCCATCGGGCTGCTGTGCGGCGCATAGCCACGCTGCGGCTGCGCCGCTGCGCGCCGCCGCCGTCCGTCCAGCCTGATGCGCCAAAAGCGCATAGACGGTCGGTTCGGTCCACGAGCTTCCCTTGCGATAGGGCCACCCGCCATCCGGATTTTCAGCCGCCTGGATGTTCTCCAGCGCGCCGCGATCAATCTCCAAAATCGGCAATCCTTCCAAGAAGCTTAGTTAACGGCGCGGGGGCGCTACGGGTAAGCGCCTCCCGCGCCAAAATAACTGCGAGCCAGCAAACACACACGTACCTACACTTGCAACTACCGCGTTACTTTGCGGCGGCGGCGGCGTTGCAACAAAAACAAAAGCACTACACCGGCCGCAACCCAGACCAGAATCTGAATGGTTGTGTTACTCATGACCTTGTCTCCTTTCTTCTAAAATGACTCTTGCTACAAAACTCTTTGTCCGGCGCCACCGGCGCCGTTAGAAACCCTTCATCAGCGGCAGCAGATACTTGCACACCGCCAGCACGCCCGGCCCGGCGCAAACCAGCATCATGGCGGGCAGGATAAAGAAGAAGATGGGGAACACCAGCTTCACACCCACCTTCGCCGCGCGCTCCTCAGCCTCCTGGCGGCGTCTCACGCGCATGTAATCGGAGTGCTGCCGCAGAGACTCCGCGATACTCGTGCCGAACCGGTCGTTCTGGATCAGGATGGCCGTCAGCTTTTTCAGCTCCGGCTCTCCGGCGCGCTCGCCCAGGTTTTTCAGCGCGTCCATGCGCCGCTGGCCGGCCCGCATCTCCAGGTTGGTCTGGACGAATTCTTCGGTGAGTTCCTTGTGCGCGTTGCGCAGCTCCGTGGCCACGTATTGAATGGCCTGGTCCAGGCCCAGCCCGGCTTCCACCGCGATCACCATCAGGTCCAGAGCGTCCGGCAACGCCAGCCGCAAAATATCGAGGCGTTTCTTGATCTTCTTTTCCAGCATGAAGTTCGGCAGGATGAATCCGGCCAGCCCCATGCCTAGCGGAAAGATCACGTGGACCGACGGGCTATTGCTCACCACATTGCGAAACGTCAGGCCCAACAGCGCCATCCCGGCGGTCGACAGCAGCCGGATGCCGTAATAGATCTTGACCGCGTTGTCCGAGCGGAAACCGGCGTGCATCAACATCGTCCGCGTCATCGAGCTTTCGTCCGTAGACACCGGCACCAAGTTGCCGACCCGCTGGATGATCTTGAACTCCCGCTTCTTGCGCGCTTCGCCTTCTTCCGGCATCCCGGCCGTGGGGGTCTCGATCACCGGCTCGCCGAGCTGCTCGTACACCTGCCCTGGCCGGGCGTAACGCTGGTAACCGAAGGCCGCGATGGCCACCGTCAGCACCATGAAGAACGCGATGATCAGATAAATAGACATCGTTTACACCTTAATCTTGATGATCCGCCGGATGAAGTAATTTCCGAGCAGTATCATTACGCCCGCGGCCAGGATCATATGCTTCCCGTCTGTGTCTTTCGCCATCCCTTGCAGATAGCCGGGCGCCACCGCCAACAGGGCGAGCGCCGTGAGGATGGGCAGGACCGTCAGGATGCCGGCCGTCAGCCTGCCGTGCGCGCTGGCCGATTTCACTTCGCCTTTCAGCCGGAAACGCTCCCGGATGACGTGCGCCAGGCGGCCCAGAATCTCGTTGAGGTTGCCCCCCGTCTGGCGCTGCAACATCACCGTCGAAGTGAAAAACCTGAAATCCAACAGCGGCACGCGTGTCGTCAGATTCGTCAGAGCGTTGCCCAGCGGCGCTCCCAGATTGGCTTCGTTAAAGACCGTGCGCAACTCCGTCGACAGCGGTTCCGGCACGTGATCGCCGACCATCGAGAGGCTGATCATGAAGGCATGCCCGGCGCGCACCGAGCGGGCGATGAAGTCCAGCGCATCGGGGAACTGCTCTTCGAGCGCCGCCAGCCGCTTGGTCCGCTTTTTCCGCACGTACATATAGGGTATTGACGCGGTCGCCACCCCCAGCGTGAGGCAGGTCAGGACCTCATTGAAGATAAAAGGAAATTTCAGCCCAAGCAGAACCCCAGGCACTGCCGCGCCCACCGTCGCCATGAACAGAACCGAGGTCGTCCAGGTAAGCCCCGCTTGTTTGATCGAGCTCTGCAAGTGTTCGGCGAGATTCACCGATCTCAGCATCTTCTGGAAGCCCGAAACGTCGGTCATTACGTCTTTCAGCAGTTTGGTCACCGGCATCGGGCGATTGCCGACAACGGTTTGCAGCATATCTTTAACGACCTTCTGCCGGCGCTGTTGCCGGTACAAAAAGCCGAACACCGCAACCGCCATGATCAGCGCAAAGACCAGGAAGAAAACGCCCGCTAAGCCTGCCATAGAGAACGACATCGCTAATTGATCTCCACCACGGTCTGGAACAACGAGGTCGGCAACTGGATCCCGCACGCTTTAATCCGTTCGTAAGCGCGCGGGCGGATGCCGGTCGCGCGGAAACGTCCGGTCACCCGTCCGTCTTCCGCCACGCCGCCCTTCTCGAACAGAAAAATGTCCTGCAAGGTGATGGTCTCCACCTCCATGCCGGTCACCTCCGTGATATGCGTCACACGGCGGGTTCCATCGCTGAAACGCGAAACTTGCACGACCAGGTCCAGCGCCGCGGAGATCTGCTGGCGGATGGCGCGTACGCCCATATTGGCGTTGCCCATGCCGACCATCACCTCCAGCCGCGACATGGCGTCGCGCGGATTGTTGCAGTGTACCGTGGTCAGCGAGCCGTCGTGGCCCGTGTTCATGGCCTGCAGCATGTCCAGCGCTTCCTCGCCGCGGACCTCGCCGACGATGATGCGGTCGGGACGCATACGCAGGGCATTGATCACCAGGTCGCGGATGCGAATGGCGCCCTGCCCTTCCACGTTCGGCGGCCGCGTTTCCAGGCGCGCCACGTGCGTCTGCTGCAAGCGCAGCTCGGCGGCGTCTTCGATGGTCACAATACGCTCGTCTTCCGGAATGTAGCTGGACAGCACATTCAGCAGCGTGGTCTTGCCGGCGCCCGTGCCGCCGCAAATCAAGATGTTCAACCGCGCCCGCACCGCCGCCTGCAGCATCTCCAGCATGCCCTCGGTGAGCGTCAGCCGCGTCACCAGGTCCTTGCCGTGCATCAGGCTCTTCCCGAATCGCCGGATCGAGAGCAGCGGTCCGTCCACCGCTACCGGCGGAATGGCGGCGTTTACACGCGATCCGTCCGGCAGCCGCGCATCCACCAGCGGCGAGGACTCGTCCACGCGCCGGCCGACTCTCGAGACGATCTTTTCGATGATCCGCAACAGGTGCGCGTTGTCCTTGAATTCCACCGGCGTACGAAACAGTTTGCCGTTGCGCTCCACGTAAACCAGCCGCGGCGTGGTCACCAGGATGTCCGAGATCGTGGGATCAGCCAGTAACGGCTCCAGCGGACCCAGCCCGAAGACCTCGTCCAGAACTTCCTCTACTACGCGCTCTTTTTCCAGCAGGCTCAGAGGCGTCTTCTCTTCCTCCAGCAGCTTGGCCACCGCGCCGCGCACTTCCGTGCGTACCCGCTCCCCGCCCAACGACGCCAGCGCCTCAAGATTGATGCGGTCCAGCAGCTTGCGGTGCAGGGCGAATTTCAGTTCCTGGTGCTCCAGGGCCGCGCGATCCTGGGTAAACAGCCGGCCGACCCAGCCCGCTTCCCGCTCGCCGTTCTTAGATAGCGATCCGTTTGTCGTGGTAGCCACGTTTCACTCTCCTAGAGTCCCAACTTCTCCGCAAACGTCGAGAACTTGCCCTTCTTCGTTTGCGGATCATTCACGCCCGCCATGCGCAGGGCCAGTTCGCGGATTTGTTTTCCGAGAACGCTCCGCTCCGGCAGCAACTTGCCCAGCGAATAGCACTCGTGCAACTCCGGATAGCTGCTGGGCAGCACTGCATACACCGGCAGTCCCAGAATCTTTTCGATCTCGCCGGGCGCCAGTTCCGAGCGCTTCGGCACGCGGTTCAGGATCAGTTTCAACCGGTCCTTGCCATAACCGGCGTCCATCAGGATCTGCAGCACTTGCTTGGCTTGGTGCAGCGCCGGAACCTCCAGGGTGCTCACCAGGTAAGCCTCATCCATCTCTTCCAGGGCCGCCACCCCCACTCGGGTCAAACTGCGCCCCAGGTCGATCAGGGTGAAGTCGTAGCACGACCGCAGGAAGCTGAACAGTTGCCGCAACTGCTCCTGCCGCGGATAGGTCTTATCCGCCGTGGCCGCCGGCGCGGCGATAATTTCCACTCCCGGAATCCCGTTGGATACCAGCGCCTTCCAGTAACTCACATCCATGCGGTGCAGGTTGTTGACGGCGTCCAGGATGGAATAGCCCGGCTTGGCCTTGGTCAGAAAACCGATCAGCCCGGCGTCCAGATCCAGATCCGCCAGCAAGACTTTCTGGCCGAGGCGCCCCAGTTCCACGGCCAGGTGGCATACGATCGTGGTGGCGCCGCATCCGCCCTTGGAGGAGAAGAATCCCACGGTGCGCCCGCCCCAGCGCATTCCGCTGTGCCGGCGTCCGTCCGTCGAGCGGCGCTCCAGGGCTCCGCGTAACGCCCCCTCCAGAGGCGGATAGACATACTCGTTCACCCCGGCGCGCATGGCGGTCAGGATGGCGTCCGGATCGGCCGAGGTGTGCAGGGCCACGATGGTGGCGTCCGGCGCCTTAGCCCGGACCATGGGGATCAATTCGCTGAGCGGCTCCTTAGCCAACGCCACGTCCAGCAGCACGACTTCCGGGCGCAACCTTTCCAGCCGCTCCAGGAAGGAGCCCATGCTGGACATATCCCTGTGCTCGATGACCGGGCGCAAAGGCAACGCCGGCAGGCAAGCCTGCACTTCGTCCCAAAGCTGCTTGGTTTCGATCGCAAGACCTAGCGTCAGCGAATACATGATGTTAGTGCCCTGTGCCTGTTCCCGTGCCCGTCGGCGCGCTGGTGCCGCCGCTAGGCCCGGTCCCCGGCAGGGGAGCCGTGGGCGTTTCCGGAGTGGCTTGGCCGCCCGCCGGATTCATCATCAAGGGGAGAAGCAGTGTCGGCTGCCCGGTTCCGGGCACCGTACCTTGCTCCTTCTTCTGCATTTGCTGCAGCTCTTCGATCGGGATCGTCTCGCGCTGCGGTTTCACCGGCACCGGCCCGGTAGTTTCGATTCCCGGATTGCGCGGCGCTTCCTTCAGCGTGTCCTTCAAGAATGGCTTGATCATCGGGATGTCCGGCCGCGCCTGTCCAGCCGGAACGGGACGCACCAGTTCCGGCGTCACCATGATCAGCAGTTCCGAGTTGTTCTTCGTGAGTGTCCGGCTCTGGAACAGCTTGCCCAGCAGCGGAATATTCCCGATTCCCGGAATCTTGTCCAGGGTTTCGCTGAAGCGGTTGTCCAGCAGTCCCGCAATGGCGAAGGTCTGGCCATTCTCCAACTCGATTTCGGTCTGCACTTTGCGCGTGTCCAGCGCTGGGACAGTGAATCCGTTCAGCACGATCCCGTTGCTGTAATCCAGCGTGCTGACCTCCGGCGCAACCTGCAACCGGATCGTGCCGCGCGGCGTGATGGTGGGCAGGAAATTCAGCTTCACGCCAAATTCCCGGAACTGGATGGTCACCGCGCCAACATTGGCGCCGCCTTGCACCACGGGCACGGGAAACTCGCCGCCCGATATAAAGCTGGCCGGCTTGCCGTTCATCGCCAGGACGTTCGGCTCCGCCAGAATCTGCAGCAGGTTCTTGGCTTCCAGCGCCTCGATGGTGGCGCCCAGGTTCAGGTCCGGGCGGTACAGGAAAAGATTCAGCGCATTCGTTAACGTGGTGCTAACCGGGCTCCCCGGCGTCGGCACTTGAACTACGGGCGGCGCATACTGCTGGGTAGTCACTCCGCCAATGGTGCGGGCGGCGCCCGTACTGAACAAATTGAATCCAAGCTGCGAGCTGATGCTGCGATCCACGTCCACGAAGCGTACTTTGATCAGAACTTGGGGCTCTTCCACCGGCGTACTCACGTGCAAAAGGTTGATCACCTTTCCCAGCGTGCCGGCCATGGCCGCGGCCCGGTCGGCGCTCACCATATCCTTAGCCGTGCCGTGCACGAACACGTTGTCGCCCTCCAGGTAAACGCTGACCTCTTGCCCCGGCAGTTCCTTGGCGAGTTGCCCGCGCACTTCTTCCAGCCTGGTGGTGCTGGGCCGCACCGTAAGGTCGAATAATAACCGCGGTCCGCCCTGTTGCCAGATCAGCAGCGAAGTCTCGCCCGGCGCTTTTCCATTGATCAGCACCTCCCGCGGATTCACCGCCACCGCTTCGGCGAGATCGCCATTGGCCAGCGAGATGCGCTGGATATTCATGGCATTGTCGAGCACCAGGGACTTGCCGACGGTCACTACCAGCGGCACAGTCTGACCTTGCAGTTCGACGGCGGTGAGCGCGGCCGGCCGTCCGGCCATAGCCCAAAGCACGCCGGCCGCGGCGGCCAGGCGATGAAATGTGCGTTTGCGTGACATGTTATTTGACCTCCGGAGTCGTATCGAACTTGGTTTCGCTTCGCTTGCCGCCGTTGATGACTTCCATGACGAAGGACTGCCTCACCGGCGGCGCCTGCCTTACCTCCACCGGCGCGGACGGCGGCGCGGGCTTCGGCGCCGCGCGCACATACACTTTCTGCGGATCGGGACGCTTCTTGGGCCCGTTGACGGCGAACAACTCCACCACCGCGGTGCCCGGCGTCTTCGCCATCTGCGTGTCCAGCGGATTCCGCAGCACCAGTTGGATGATGGTCTGGTTGCTCGCCAGGCTGAGCATCTCGGCCTGCTCTGGCGTCACCAACAGGTTTACGACGCCTACTCCGAGCGGCTTGCCCTCGTTATCTTTCTTGAAGTCCTGTCCGGCGGACAGCACTTCGATATTCTGCAGCAGCGTGCGCGTCAGGCTGCCCTGGCTCGCAGCGCCAGGATTGGGCGGATTGCCCGAGATCAGCACGTCCACGCGCATGCCGGGAACCACGAATCCCGCTACCCCGACTACATCGTTCACGCGCACCGCCACCGCTCGCATACCCGACGGAATCATGGCCGCCAAACCGCCGCCCGCGCCCTTCGGCGCCAGCCGGTTCTCCAGAATCGGCTCCCCGTCGTAAATGGTTGTGGTTACGCCTCGCCCGATGATGTCTTCCCGCTTCAGAACCGCCGTGGCGGGAAGCGATCCAAGCCAGGGCGTATCTTTCACGTCCGAATCCTTGATGATCACGCCCAACTCGAGATTTCGCGACGCCAGCAACGCTTTGGTCGTCGGGGGCGCGGCCTGGGCGCTGCCGTGATTGGTGGTCAGCCTGTAAAGCAGCAGACTGGCGCAGCCGGCCACAACAAACGCGAAAATCAATACCGAGATGAATCGTTGGTTCATTTAATTCCTCAATTCTTTTTTTGTCAGCCGTTTGGGGCGGACCTCCAGGTCTGCGCAGGTCCTCCAGGACCCGCTCTTCGCGCGGGCGCGAAAGCAGCTCTCTTCAAAAACGCCAGGAGCGCCCAGGTACGGGCGCCCCTGGCGCCCTTGGCTAGCTCGAAGCGGAGGCTGCCGCAGTGCTCAGTTGGTTGTTGGCCGTCTGCCAGATCTTGCTGACACTTGTGCCCGCGTTGATAAAAAGGGCCGCGGATGCCAGCGCTACGAATGCCATAAGCAGCGTATACTCGATCAGGTCCTGGCCTTGATCGTCGTTCCACAGGTTGCGCAATAACGTCGTCATTGTTGTTTCTTTCTCCTAAGTTTTAGTTTTGGTGATCGTCCGATCACTGGTTTGGGTTTTCGTGATCTTGCGATCACGATCTTTCCCGCCGCTAGCGGCGGAAAAAACTGGGTTCTCCGGACGGGCTCCCGTCCGGAACACGATGGCATCGCCGTCGTCGTAGACTACGTGCCATCGGCTCGATTCCTTGAGTGCGCCGGCCAGCGCCGCGTCGGTCTGCAGCAGTACGGTGTCCACGCCATAATCGTTCAACTGCCGCTGCCAGGTGTACTTGACGTTTACAATGTCCAGATACTTTTGAACGAATTTCGAACCGTAAAAATCGCTGCGCCCGTCGATAAACACTTGGCTCTTGGGATACAGTTTGTAGATCAGAAAATCGCCCCACTGGTCGGAAGTGAAAATCCGGCTCGTCGCCGCCGCGTCTCCCAGACTGGCGACTGCCTTCGTTGGAAACTCCTTGGCGTCGAACCGGGCGCGGAAATTCTCGGGCGGCGATGGAGCATAGAGGAGGGCCGTGATCAGCGCCACCGCGGCAATACTGACCAGGTGCGTGCGCCACTCACCCTCCATTTCGCCAATCGAATCGCCCATGCCGTGCAGCGCCAGCGCCAGCCGCCGCAGCCATCCGGATACCGCCGCGCCTTCCAGCGTTTGGAACCACTCGACCACCGCCAGAGCCACGATGGGCGCCGCGACAATTCCGAAAATCGGAACGTTGCGCGCGGCCAGCAGCCCCACGTGGGCGAAGAACACCAGCAGCAGGCACTCCGTGAAGCGTTTGCGGCGCGCATGCCACACGCAGGCTCCGCCGCCCATCAAAAGCAAAATCTCGAAATAACGAGCCGCCGGATTCTGGAAACTGATGGGCAGCATCTCCTGGATGTGCTCACGCTGGAACGAATCCGTCAGGTACTCCCAAATATGCACATGCAGGTGATACGTGTAGGGCCCCACCAGGCTGCCCGCCAGGCACAACAAAGCGATCCCCGCATAAGGCAGCGTGCGCTTCACCGCCGCCGGCCATGCTCCCGGCCCGCCATCGAACAATCCGCTAGCCAACTCGCCGCCGCCATACACGCCGATCAGGACTACCCCGAGGAACCACCCGCCATGCAGATTGGTCCACAACACCGTCAAGACCGGAAGCCACCACAACAGCCGTGCGTTCCGGTTTTCGCGCGCCCTCTCCAGGATGGTATAGAAGACCACCGTGAACAGCAGCGTGACCAGGTGCGGCCGCGCCAGAAAATGAATTGAAGAGCTGGCCATCACCAGGAAAGTGAGCGCCATGGCGATCAGCGGATTCCCGCTCTTGCGGAGGGTCAGCCGGAATACCAGGGTGGAAGTCAGGCAAATGATCAGGGCGCTCCCCACCACCACCGCCGCCAGCCCCCAATGCTGATGCAGCCAAGCGAAGATTACGTCCCACAACCACTCCCACGCGAACCACGTGTGGCCCGTCCTGGTATATGAAAACAGATCCTTGTCCGGCACCCGGCCGTGGCTCATGATCCACTCGCCCGTGCGCACATGCCATCCCGTGTCGCCATCGCCCAACAGAGTCTTGGCGCCGTGCATGCCCATGAAGATGAAGATCAACGGCATCAGAAACGCGAAGTCCGCCATCGACGGAAGAATTCGTAGCACCGGGTTGGTTTTAGTGTTGGGCATTTGTCTCTCTAGAACATCCGGCTTCCGTACCCTTTTTGGCTGACCGGCTCGCGGTGCACCGGCGCCCCCTGCGCCACGCGAAACTCCATGGCATGAATCCGTAGTCCCACCCAGACGACCGCGGCGTCCGGCTCCGCATTTACCCGCGCTACCGTGGACTGGCACCGTATGCAACGGCGCTCGAAGCCTTCCCGCTCGGGCAGCTCCACCTCCACGATCAGCATCTCGCCGACGCTCGGCAGCCGTCCGCTAGCGTCTTCCCACCGCAACAACATGCCGTCCCGGCTGATATTCTCCGTGAACATCGCGCTCGGTTCCCCGCCCTGCAGCCAAATAACGTGGCACGTCAGCCGTACCGCGACTCGAGTGCTGCTGCGGCGATTCATCCTGCAAATGCTTTCCGGGTACACGATGTGAATTTAGAATGCCGGGGTGTGGCGGCACAAGACCGTCAATAGGAGATAACTATCTGCTTCCCAAAGTTAACTGCATCCAGTTGCCATAAGAAGGCGGCCCCGCGCTTGCTCCGGCCGTGGCTGGCGCCGCTAGGTTAACCAACGATAGTGTACGACCGTTAATTCTAGGCGATATTCTAATTCCTAGACGTCCTGGAACGCATGCCAAACGCCGCTGGAAGCCTTGCCAGACGCCTTTCCGGGCGAATTCTCAGCGCTTCCGCCCAGCCCTCGAAAGGATTGCAACGTTTTTTTTTCGATTTCAATTGACAACTAGCCCTCCCAAAAGTAACAATTCATATTCAGGCTACCCTGACAAAAGTAATCCCCGCCGGGGCTTGCCGGTGCAATTCTTAAGGAGAAGGCCGCAAGGCCGAAAAGGCATGACGCGCGTTTACTTATATAGCGATCAACCGATCCTGGCTAAGGGATTGGAAGCGGTTCTGATAGCCACGGGCCGGTTCCAATTGGAGTGCTCGTACTCCGGAATACCGGAATTGGTGGAGCGGTTGCAAACCGACGCCCCCGATATCCTCTTGCTGGACTTGACCCCGGAAGTCACCTTCGGCGTTCTCAGCGACATCAAACGCGTGGTGCAGGAAACCAAGCTGGTGTTGTGGGTCAACTCCATTTCTACCGAACTCGCGTTTCAGGCCATGGGCCTGGGGGTGCGCGGCATCCTGCGCAAGACCTTGCCCGCCGACCTGCAGGTCAAGTGCCTGCAAAAGGTGCACGAAGGCGAACTATGGTTCGAAAAGGCCCTGACCGACAGTTTCCTGGCCGCCAAGCGCGTGGTGTTGAGTCAACGCGAAGGACAGTTGATCACGCTCCTGTCCCACGGCCTGAAGAATAAGGAGATCGCCTCCACCCTGCAAATCTCCGAAGGGACTGTCAAGGTTTATTTGTCCCGTCTGTTCCAGAAGGTGGGCGTAAAGGATCGCTTCGAATTGGCGCTGTTCGGCCTGAAGAACCTCACCTCGGGACACGCGCAGCCCTCGGAGAAACCAAGCCGCGCCAATAACGCGCCTATCCCCAATTTGCGGTCGCTGGTGCTGGAGAGGCCGGTGGACCGGCCGGCCCCTCCGCCGCCGGTGGCCGCATTCCCGGCCTTGCGCCGCACCTACCGCCCCGGCGAATTTTAATTCTAATGGAGAGCGGGCTTTAGCCCGCGCGGGGCTTCAAGCCCCGCTCTTCCCCCCTAAAACCGTCCAAACTTCTCGTACGCCGTTACCGGGTGCATCCCCTCGACCACGGCAGCCCGAATTCGGTTCTCCTCCCGGATAACCGCCTCCGCCCTGCCGATGGCTTCTTCAGCCACCTCCCGCGGAACGACCGCCACGCCATCCCGATCTCCCAACACATAGTCCCCGGCCGAGACTCGCGTGCGCCCGATCGTAATCGCCACGTTACAGTCCACCACCCGCCACCGGCCCACCATATCCCGCGGCGTGGTATACCGCGCGAACGCCGGGAATCCCAGCTTCAACAGGTTCTCCACATCCCGCACACCGCCGTCCACCACTACCCCGGCACCGCCGCGCGCTATGGCCGTCTCCGCCGATAGCTCGCCGAAGTGCGCCACCGCGCTGTCATTGGCCTGAATCACCACCACATCGCCCGCCTCGATCGACCCCAGCATCTTCAGAAACGGTACGAAGTAATCGTCGCGTGCCAGACCCGCCACCGGCTCGCCCAACACCGTCAGCGCGCGCCCAGCCACCGTCTGACCGGGCTGTATCGGCCGGATTTCGTGCGGCAGAACCTGTTCGCGCAGCCCCATCTCATCCAGGATGTCGCTGATCGCGCCCGTATACGCTATGGCCGCCAGCCGCTCGCGCAGGGTCCC
>Ga0187867_10001692_pt1 | contig 18912 bp, 18 predicted proteins | sample June2016WEW_13_1_FD_132976 | JGI IMG/M metagenome (GOLD analysis project Ga0187867, IMG submission 132976) | Peatland microbial communities from SPRUCE experiment site at the Marcell Experimental Forest, Minnesota, USA - June2016WEW_13_10 | ecosystem: Environmental > Terrestrial > Soil >...
ACTCTCCATCGAGATCTCTGCGCCGGTGAGACCGGCGTTTTGACCTGGAGAGCTGGTACCTCGATACGGTGAACGAGGTACCAACTGGCACAAGAACAGTTTTGTTGTCCGTTCTAGTGCATTGACTTCGTGACCGTCGGCACCCTGAGGTCCCGACAGCCACCCGCACTGGCTTTTGGCTGTTCCTATTCCGTTGTCAAGGAGCGACGACGGAGCACACTTCCTCTCGGAAGGAGGTGCCACCGCGCATTTACGTGCGTTGCCCTCTTTGGGGCGGCGGCGCACGTCACCCTCCCCGGAAGCGGACCCGAGGGTCCACCCTGGAGGTCGCTCAGAGCGGGTCAACCCCGTTCTGGGCGGCTCTTGAGCGTAGCACGATTGAAACCTCTGTCAAGCTTCAAGCTGGCGCTCTGAACTTGGGCGGTAACCGTGACGCTGGCAACTTTGACCTGGAATTCCACCAGGTCGTGCTACTTGAGGAGATACTAGCGGCTCCGCGGCCTCGACACGCTCGGCTCTCCGGGAACCCACCAGCGCCAAGGCTCGTCCCGTGCCTCGCAGCTAGCGGCGAGGCCGATCCTCGTCCCCACACCTAGGAGCGCCGGCGGTGGTGTCCCGTCGTCTAGGAGCACGACCCCTTCAGCCCCGCTGATCAGGTCGTATCCGTCGGCAGTGCGATCAAGGCCGAGCGCCTGGCACAACTTGGCAGGCCCCGAGCACAAAGACTCCGGGCGCCAGGCCAAGGTCTTAGCTGGCCGGGAAGCCCCCGGCTCTGGCCGACTGACCTCTTGCGCCGCCGGCTCAAGCTGCGCCGACGGGTGCCGGGAGCCGTAACGGCGCTCCGCCATCTCCTCGAGGCCGCTCAGCGGCGCCAAAGCACGCAGGAGCACGGCCCCGGCGCGGCCCTCGGGCCAGCACACGACGTTGGCGCAATAGTGCATCCCGTAGGTGAAATAGACGTACAGATGCCCTGGTGGACCGAACATCGTGGCATTTCTCGCCGTCTTTCCCCGAAAGGCGTGCGAAGCCGCATCCGACTCCCCCCGGTAGGCTTCCACCTCGACGATCCGCCCCGCGAGCGGCCCGCGGCGCAGGATCTTGCCCAAGAGGTCCGGAGCGACAATCACCGGGTCCCGCGCGACAAAGGACCGTGGGAGGCGCCTCGCGCCGCGCAGGTTCACCCCCGAACCATGTTCCCGTCCGCCGTCACGTCTCCCGCTCGGCGAGCCGAGTCGCGTCGCTCGCGAGGCGGCGGCGGAAGCGTTCCAGCTGCAAGGCGACGGCGTCAGGACCGGTTCCGCCCGGTGTCGTACGGCGGCGGAGGGCGGCGGCCGCGTCGAGCACCTCGAGAGCTTGCTCACCGAACACCGGGTGCGCCTCGACGAGCTCGCCCAGGGGTACCCCGCGCTCGACCGACTCCCGCACCAAGGTGCCGACCAGGCCGTGAGCATCTCGAAACGGCATGCCGGCGCCTACGAGCCACTCGACCAAGTCGATGGCAGCCAGCAGGGGCCCGCTCGCGGCGGCCTGCATTCGGTCGATGTCGAAGCTCGCCGAGCCGACGAGGCCGTTGAGGCCGATGAGCGCAAGAACAACCTGGTCCAAGGCGTCGAAGAGAGGCTCCTTGTCCTCCTGCAGGTCTCTGTTGTACGACAGAGGCAGGCCCTTCAGGGTCGTCAGGAAGCCGGCGAGGTGCCCGACGAGCCGTCCCGCCTTGCCCCGGGCGAGCTCGGCGATGTCGGGGTTCTTCTTCTGCGGCAGCATCGAGCTGCCCGTGGCCCAGGCGTCGTCCAGGCGGACGAAACCGAACTCCTCGCTCGAGAACACGACGATCTCCTCACCGATGCGAGAGAGATGGATCGCGAGCAGGGCGAGGTCGAACAAGATCTCGGCCACGAAATCGCGATCACTCACGGCGTCGAGCGAGTTCTCGAAGCGGGCGTGGAATCCCAACTCCTGGGCCACAAGGTCAGGATCGATACCGAGGGACGAACCCGCCAACGCCCCGGCGCCGAGAGGAGACACGTCGAGGCGGCGCCAGGTGGCGAAAAGGCGGTCGACGTCTCGAGCCAGTGCCCATCCGTGGGCCATCAGGTGGTGGGCCAAGAGCACTGGCTGGGCACGCTGCAGGTGGGTGTAACCGGGCAGGAAAGCGTCGCCGGCCTCCGTGGCGCGGCGCTCGATCGTGCGCTGGAACTCGAGCACCTGAGTGATCACGTCTGCCAGGGCACCACGCGCGAAAAGCCGCATAGCGGTTGCGACCTGGTCGTTGCGGCTTCGCCCCGTGTGAAGCTTGGCACCGCTGTCGGGAGCCAGCTCCGTCACGCGCCGCTCGATGGCGGTGTGTATGTCCTCGTCGGTGTCGAGGTAGGCAAAGCTCCCCCCCGCCAGCTCGTCTCCCACCTGTTTGAGGGCGTCCAGGAGCGACTCCGCCTCTTCGTTGGTGACGATGCCAGCTTTCGCAAGCCCGTGGACATGGGCGACAGAGCCCCTCACGTCGCTGGCGGCCAGCCGCTTGTCGAACGACAAGCTCGCTGTGAACGCCATGAGAGCCTCGGCGGGGCCGGTGCCCATCCGGTGCCCCCAAAGTGTCACTCGGCGCCTCCCTGACGGGCCGCCCAGGTCTGGATCCCGAGACCGAACAAGCGAACGAACCCCTCCGCATCCTCGTGTTTGAAGGCGTCGGCCGCGTCGTAGGTCGCGAGGTCGTAGACGTACAGGCCTACGGGGCTGCGGCGACCGACGACTTCGGCTCCTCCGCCCGGGCTGAATCGGATCCGGACCTCGCCCGTCACGTAACGCTGGGTCGAGGCCATGAAGGCCGACATCGCCTGGCGCAGGGGTGAGAACCACATGCCGTCGTAAACGAGCTCGGCGAAGCGCGGTTCGAGACGCGCCTTTTCGTGGGCCACGTCGTGCTCCAGTGTGAGACCTTCGAGATCAGCGTGCGCCATGATCAGCGCGAGAGCGGCCGGGCACTCGTAGACCTCGCGGCTCTTTATCCCTACCCGCCGCCCCTCGACGATGTCGACGCGCCCGAAGCCCGCCGAGCCGGCCAGTTTCCCGAGCTTTTCGACGAGCTCGACCAGACCGAGCTCGGCACCGTCGAGCGACACCGGCACACCGTGGTCGAAACCCAGCGTCACCTCGACCGGCTCGGTGGCAACTGGCACCGTCAAAGCAAAGACGTCGTCAGGCGGCGCTTCCCACGGGTCCTCGAGGATGCCGCACTCGATCGCCCGTCCCCAGAGGTTGGCGTCGATGGAATAGATCCTGTCCTTGCTCACGGTGACGGCGATGTTGTGCTTGTCGGCGTAGTCGATCGTCTGCTCGCGGCTCATTCCCCAGACGCGAACCGGTGCCAAGGTCTCGAGGTCCGGGGCGAGCGCCCGTGTCCCCAACTCGAAGCGGACCTGGTCGTTGCCCTTGCCCGTGGCTCCGTGCGCCACCGCCGTCGCACCGTGCTGGCGTGCCGCAGCTACGAGGTGCCGCACGATGACAGGGCGGGACAAAGCCGAGACGAGCGGGTAACGACCCTCGTAGAGCGCGTTCGCGGCCAGCGAAGGCATGGCGATGTCTCTCAGCAGCTCCTCGCGGGCGTCCGCGACAACGACCTCGACGGCGCCCGCCGCTGTCGCCCGCTTGCGCAAAGCGTCGAAGTCCACGTCCTGGCCGACGTCGACTATGACGGCGACGACCTCGTAGCCCTGCTCGATGCGGAGCCAGGCAACCGCGACCGAGGTGTCAAGACCGCCCGAATAGGCGAGCGCTACTCGCTTTGTCACTTCGTTCCTGCCTCTCTTTTGGTCGCCGGATTCGTAACTGGAGCCACCGGCGAGGCTAACTTCGGTCCCTCAGGGCCGGGCTCCGATGATCTGTTCCAGCTTTTCGTTGAGCGCTTCTCCACCGAGGTGCTCGGCGGCGACCACGAGCACGGTGTCGTCGCCGGCCACGGTGCCGATCATCCCGTCGAGACCTGCCCGATCCAGGGCGGAGGCCACCACGTGGGCCGAGCCGGGCGGTGTGCGCAGCACGAGCAGGTTGCCCGATGTCGCGACATCGACGACCCATTCGCCAAGCACGCGGCGCAGGTGGTCGAGCGGAGCGACCTGGTCTTTCGGGAGCTCCGGCACGGCGTAGACCAACCCTTCGACCCCGGGGACCCGCACCTTCACCGCGCCGATTTCCTCGAGGTCCCGCGAAACCGTCGCCTGGGTGGCCGCGATGCCCTCGTGGCCCAAGAGCTCCACGAGCTGGTCCTGGCTCGAGACGGCGTTCTCGGCCAGGATCCGCGTGAGCAGGTGCTGGCGACGGTGCTTGGGTGGTCTCGGTGAGGTCATCACTGGACAACCATCGTGCCGACGCCCTCGCTCGTGAGAAGCTCGAGCAGGATGGCGTGCGCCACCCTGCCGTCGAGCACGTGAGCGCTGTTGACACCGTGCCTGACAGCATGCACACAAGCGTTCGCCTTGGGCACCATACCCTCACCGATGGCTCCCGAGGCGACCATTTCGTCCAGCTCTTTGGCCCCGAGCTGGTGGACAAGGCTCGTCGGGTCGCTGGCCTTCGAGCGGATGCCTTCCACATCGGTCAGGAAGACGAGCTTTTCCGCCGCGAGCGTCTCGGCGATCGATCCCGCCACCGTGTCGGCGTTGATGTTGTACGCCTGGCCGCTGCGGTCCGATCCGATCGTGGCGATGACAGGCACGAGGCCCTCGGCGAGAAGGCGGTGCAGGATCGTCGGGTCGACGGCGAGGACGTCACCGACATAGCCAAGATCGGGATCGCGGGGCGTCGCAGTTATCAGCCCGGCATCCTCGCCGGAAAGGCCTACGGCAAGAGGCCCGTGAACGTTGATCATGCCGACGATGTCTCGGTTCACCTTGCCCACAAGCACCATCCTTGCGATGTCGAGCGTCTCCGCGTCGGTCACACGGTGCCCTCCCCGGAACTCGGGCACCTTTCCGAGACGTGCCATGAGCGAGCCGATCTGCGGGCCGCCGCCGTGGACGACGACGGGAAGGATTCCTATAGAGCGGAGCAGGACCACGTCCTCGGCGAAGCGTCGTAGCGCCTCCGTCGCCGGGTCCCCTATCTCGTCACGCTCCCCCGGCTCGCCTGTCCGGGGCATTGGCACGGTCGCCTCAGCGGACGCGATCGCGTTGCCTCCGTACTTGACCACCACGGTGCGGCCCTGAAAACGCCTGATGTAGGGCAGGGCATCGCAGAGCACAGCTGCCTTCACTGGCGCCGGCAGCTCGAGGCCGTTCATGACCGTCCCATGTTGAGCTCGACGTAGGCGGGTGTGAGATCACAGCTCAGCATGGTGGCCGAAGCTGTGCCGAGGCCGAGCTCGCAGGTGATCTCCAGCTCGCCGGCCGCCAGTGCCCGCCTCAATGCGTCGCGGTCGTGATCGACCTCGACGCCGTTGCGACATATCGTCACCGCGCCGTAGGTGATCGAGACCCGCTCGAGCTCGAAAGGCGTGCCGGCGCTGCCGAGTTCGCTCACGATGCGGCCCCAGTTCGCATCCTCGCCATACCACGAGCTCTTCACGAGCTGGCTCTCGGCGACGCGGCGCACAGCTCGCCGCGCGCCCTCGGCATCGGCCGCGCCCGTCACCTTCACGCGCACCACCTTGGTGCCACCTTCGGCGTCGGCGACCATCTGGGAGGCGAGGTCAACACAGGCTGCTGTCAGAGCCTCTGTCAAGGCCGTTTCCGCGACCTTGCGCCCAAGACCGCTCGCCATGGCGATCACCGAGTCGTTCGTAGACATGCAGCCGTCGGTCGTCATCTCGTTGAAAGAGTGCCCGACGGAAGCCGCGAGAGAGCCTTGCAGCACCTGTCGGGACACCGCCGCGTCGGTCGTGAGCACGGCGAGCATCGTCGCCATGTTGGGTGCCAGCATGGCTGCCCCCTTGGCGATCCCACCGACCACGAAGCCCTCGGCCTCGACCACGACCGTCTTGATCCTCGTATCGGTCGTCAAGATCGCCCTCGCCGCGGCCGCGGCGCACTCGGGCGCCCGGCCGCGCCCGGCCATGAGATCTGGAAGGGCCGCCTCGATCCTGTCCAGGTCGAGGGGCGTGCCGATCGTGCCCGTCGAGCAGACCAAGACGTGCTCTCGGGCGATGCCGAGCGCTCGCGCCGACAGCTCGCAGGTGAGCTCCGCCGCCTTTCTTCCCTCCGGTCCGGTCGCCGCATTGGCGCAGCCGCTGTTCAAGACGACGGCCGTCGTTATCCCGTCGCTTTGGGCGAGATGAGCGCGGCTGACCTGCACGGGCGCCGCAGCCGCGAGGTTGGAGGTGAACACGGCTCCGGTCGGCACGGCCCGGCAGTCTTCGGTCGCGACGAGGGAGAGGTCCAGCTGCCCGTCGGCCTTTATGCCCGCCGCTGTCCCCGAGGCGACGAAGCCACGCGGCGCGAGGACCGTCACGGGACCAGGCCCAGGGTGGGAAGCCCTGCGGTCTCTTCCAGGCCGAGGGCAATGTTCGCCGCCTGCACTGCCTGCCCCGCGCCACCTTTGACCAGGTTGTCAAGAGCCGCCAGGGCCACGACGTAGCCGGTTCGCGCGTCGTAGCGGGCCGTTACTCGGACGGTGTTCGAGCCGTAGGTGTCACGAGTCGAGCTCGGCTCGGAGCTCACCTGCACGAACGGCTCGCCCCGGTAGGTCTCCTGCAGCGCCTGCAGGGCCCGGGCTCCCTTACGAGCGTCAACAGCCCGGGCATAACAGGTCGCCAGGATGCCGCGGGTCATGGGTGCAACGTGGGGGGTGAAGAGGATCTGTGCCCCTATGGCCTGTTCCATTTCCGGGGTGTGGCGGTGGTCGAGGAGCCTGTAGGCCGAGAAGCTCTCATTGACGACAGGATGGTGGAAGGCCGCCGACGGCGAGCGGCCCGCTCCCGAGCTCCCGCTGGCGGCGTCGACTATGACTCCGACCGTCTCTATCAGGCCCTCTTTGACCAAAGGCGCCAAAGCGATGGTGGCCGCGGTCACATAGCATCCCGGAGCCGCCACGAGCCGCGCGCCGGCGATTTCTTCGCGGGACAGCTCGGGCAGGCCATAGACGAAGCGACCGAGCAGCTCCGGCGCCCGATGTTCGAAGCCGTACCAGATCGGGTACAGCGAGGCGTCACGCAACCGGAAGTCAGCCCCCAGGTCGACAACGAGGGGCACACGATCGGCGAGGGCGACGACGAGGTCCTGCGATCTGCCGGAGGGGAGGGCCACAAAGACGGCCTCGAGAGCGTCGAGTCCGGCCGGGTCGAGGGACGAAAAGACCAGATCGGGGTAGGCGGGCGCGAGGTTCGGGTAAAGCTCGCCGACGGCCGTTCCAGCTGAGCTGTCGCCTTGGGCGACCACGACCTCAAGGCCAGGGTGACCCGCCAACAAGCGCAGCAACTCCGCCCCGAGATAGCCCGACGCTCCGGCGACCCCCGTCTTCACTAGCATGACAATACAGTCTATAGATTACTTATGCAAAGCTGCTCTCGGCTGGCTTTGCACCAGAAAGGCCGTGCTAGGCCATGATTAGGTGCAAACAGGACTCCTGCACCAAAACTTCGAATGGCCCTAGCCGATGAGCGTGTTAGGCGGTGCCGGGCCACCTAGGAACGTTGGTCGACCAATTGAGGAGATCCTCCCCGAACTCCGGCGCGAATTTGTCGATGAGGTCAGCGACGCACTGCTGCATCCATCGGACCCAAACGTCAAAGGTGTTGGTCCCGTCGCCTGGCGTCACCACGTCGCGCGGGAATATCTGGACAATCGCGCCTGGGCTTGTTGCGAATACACATTCCGTCGTGTTCTTGACGAGAAAGGACGCGATTACGTCGCCGTCTTTGAGCGCCTTCCCAATCTTGGACTCATCAGGTGTGAGATTGGAGATAGTGGCGTCCCCGCTTACAACGAGCACGTCCGGGTGCATGAAGACGGGGAAGAGGGCAGTAACCGCCAACCGGCGGTGGCGGTCCAGTATCGCGAGTTCTTCCAGAACGTAATGGGGCGCAGTGGGATCGGCCTGCCGGAGTCCTGTCGCTGGGTCTGGGTTCCCAGTTTGGTAAGGCTGTACCGTCTCGATCTCGGCTACATCTGCCGGGGTCAGGCCCTTCAACTTGCCCTGTGCACGGCCCCAGAAAGTCTCTGTTGGCCCTGGCTCAGCCTTGAAGACTGGGAAGCCCATGTACTGCCAGTTGGAGGGAAGTTCGGTGTTCTCCCGCAGACAGGCGAGGTGCCATACGACGTAGTTTCTCGCGGCCCACAGATTGCTGATGACCTCCCCAAAGAAGGTCGAGGTCAGCCTGAGCAGCTCGGGGTCGACTCGGTCGTGGAAGACGATCTTGCCCTTTCCGTCTGCGTCGCAGTCGGGTTCAAAGCCGTAGCCGCCGCTTTTGATGATCGTCTGACAGGCGGCATTCAGCGAGTTCACGTGTTCGCCAGCGCGATTCCACCTGGTCTTGGCGTCATCGAGCGACGGCGCGGGCACGAGCGCTCAGGTTACGCCACTCCCTCTGAGGATGCGGAACCGTGATTAGCGAACTGCGGCACGTCCAGCCCGATCTCATGAATACACGCGATCAGCACGCACAGGTTGTGAGCGATCACCTTGCACAGGACTTCGTTGAACTGACCGATCTCGGACTTGCTGCGCAGCGAGTCTCCGAACTTGGCCTTGATCATGCTGAAGGTGGTTTCAACGTTCGATCGCTGGTGGTAGCGGGACAGGAACGTGTCTCGCTGGTAGCTGAACAGGTGGTACATCTTCAGCCACGCGGACGCCCAAGGCAACGGTTGGTAGAGGGGCAGACCAGGAACGGCCGGGGAACCCTTGAACGGGATGAACGGCGTGCCACCCGCGTCAGCGACAGCCTGCAGGTTCGTCTTGCCCGAATAAGCCTTGTCGGCCAGCACGTCGCGAAGCTCGAAGTTTGCCGCGGTCTGCGTGAGCAGCGGCATGAACTGGCGATAGTCGGACGAGTCAGTCCCGTAGTTGTGGGTCATCTCGACGGCGGTGACGATGTTGGTGCGAACACCCGTCATGGCATGGAGCTTGACCCACTCGCGCTTGGACTTCGCGTGGCCCCACTTCTCGTCATACCAGCGGACGAAACGGCAGGTGGTGAACCCTGTCGAGTCGGCGGCGAAGTCAGTCTCGACGCCCTTCAGGGGCATCGCGGACAACTCCACCAGGCTTCTAAGGACTGGCGTCATCTCGGGCGAGCGGAGGTACCGCAGCACGGAGTTGAAATGTGGGTCCTGATCCGTCAGGCCCTTAGCCGTTGCCTCACGCACGTCGCTGTCGAAACGGCGAGCGGACAGACCCGCGTAGACCTTGGCAACGGCGGTGAATGCCATGTCGCTCATTGGCAAGCGGGGACGGCCCCGACCCTGCGGCGGGTTGGCGATCGTGGAGCACAGGTCCGCCAGCATCGGCATGAAGGTTTCCTTTTCGGCACACTGAGCGGCGTTGTACGCCTTCCAGTCCTGCGTATAGGTCACCTTGACGTTCTCGGCGACCATCTCGCCATCCGAGTTGTACTCGCGACGAACGGTCATCTCCACGGCGAAAACGTGCTTGCAGGGCAGTCCACGCAACTCGTAGTCGGGGCAAGTGCAGTCGAACTGACGGGCGGCGCCGCTGTCCACGAAAGCCTGATTGACGGGGCTGACCGTGTAGCTACCGTGTCCAGCCTGCGATGGCACGAGCCATCCATTGGTGCTGCGACGCACTGGCATTGTCGCTGCGATCTGCATTCCCTTGAACTCTCGCTGGTCCATCGGTATCTCCCTAGTTGTATATCCCTACTAGTAGTATACCGAAGAGAAGTATTGCTGTCTATACCTGGGAGGTATATTCTTGAAGGCAGATACCGCAGAGAAGATACCGAGGGGAATGGTGCAAGTTCAGGTTTGGGCGTGGGAGTGCGAGCGTTGTGGCCACCAGTGGATGCCGCGGGAGAAGGATGTCGAGCCGCGGGTGTGCCCGAAGTGCAAGAGTCCCTACTGGAACAAACCGCGTCGCGTCCGCAAGGAAACCGTGACGCCGGAGTAGTCTTAGATCGCAAGCGCGCCCGGGGGGGATCGAACCCCCTACCACCGGATCCAGTGTCCGGCACTCTGCCAATGAGTTACGGGCGCAGGCGAGACGGAGCCGGGAGGGTTGGGCCGTCAAACTTGGCCCTCCCGGACTCCGGTTTAGAACGGTTCTTCGTCGTAAGACGGCTCTGGTTCGTGATAGCGGTACACAACGGTTCCGTTCGGGTTCAAGCGGCCCTTCTCGACTCCGCTACCAGCGGCGACCAGACGTTCAAGCGCCGTACGGACGGCGTTAGCTGGATTGTCGGACTCCGGAAGCAGGCTGCGCTGATCCAGCGCACCTACCACGGCCGCGACGGTCATCCATTGGTTTTCCTCGACCTGGAGAACCGACAACACGGCCTCTGCGCCCCGCAACCGAGTGGCAGCCGGCTCCCAGAGGTCAACGTCCTGGACGTCCGCTGCCAGATCTGGATACCGCTTAAGAAGGCCCTGGATAATCAGCTGTGTCGATTCAAGGGTGACTTGCGCTCCAGCCAGCTGTTCGCGAGCGGCTTCGCGCTCGCGCTGGCTCTCTTCCAGCAGATACCGCGCCTGTTCAAGGTTCATACCGCCAGAGTCTACTACTCCAAAGGTACAGTATGTCAAGCAGCGTAGACTACGGCAGTAGGGGCGTTTATATACGGAATCTCAAGATGGGAGTTTCCAGCCGAGTCGGAAGGGAAAACCTTGGACGACGAGCAACAGACAGCTTCAAGCCCTCATCGATCTCCGTTGCGGGCTTTTGCTGCACCAACACCGGTCGAATGCGAGAAGGTTTTTGGTGCAGATCATCGATTTGTGGTGCAGCCAGGCCTTTCTGGTGCAAAGCCCTCTCGGCTGCTCTCGGCTGCTCGGCTGCTCGGCGGCAACCGGCGAGGACGCCAGCCTCAGGCCGTCACGTCCCGTCGCTCGAACACGAGCGCCGCGATCGCCACAGCGCCGGCTAAGTAGGCCGATACGGTGATCACGGCCGCCTCGAACGGTGCCGTCGTAGAGCCGCCCTGAGCGATGGACTCGAGCAGCTGCGCCGGTAGCCAGCGCCCTGTGCCAGGTACGGCGTCAGTGAGGATCGTCTCGAAGGGGAGCAGCACCGCCAAGCCGGCCGCGATGGCGATGACCGACGAGCGCAGCAGCACGCCGGCGATCATGCCGATGACGGCGAAGCCGCAGGTGGAGATGACAAGGTCGCCGAGCAGGCTTCCGAGGTCGCTCATCCCCGCGCCCGATGTCCATGCGCTCGTCGGGATGCCGCGCAGGTGGGCCATCACGAAGGCCGCGCAAATACCGACGACCGTCGCGACGAGGAGGGCGCCGACAAGGAAGGTGAGCACGGCGAGGGTTTTCCCCGCCATCAGGAACGACCGGCGCGGTTGACGCACGAGGAGATTGCGCAGGGTCCCATGGGAGAACTCGCCGCCGAACTGGAAGGCGGCGATCGAGAAGGCCACGGCCCCGAGCAGGACGCCCGATTGGGTGAGGCCCTGGCTGAGCCCTGAGGCGTGAGCCATCTGGGCGAGGGTGAGCGCGCCCCGGGAAGCGGGATGGCGCAAGGCTCCGGCGATCGTCACGATCGTCGTCAACAAGACCACCCCGGTGATGGCGCCGTAGCTCCCGTACCAAAGCCGCCGGCGGCGCATCTTCACCCATTCGCTTGTGAACGCTCGCCAGATCATGGACCTGGCACCTTTGCCTCGAGCAGGCTCACGGTCGTCTCAGCATGATCCGGTTCCGCGGTGGGGCAGCCCTTTGGACTTTTTCCGTTCGTGTCGCTATGGGTGATCTCGAAGAACGCCTCCTCGAGAGTCGAGCGGCGCTCGGCTAGGTGGACAAGGGTTATGCCGTTCGCCATGGCGAGGCGGTTCAGGTCGGCCGCCCAGCTGCCGTCGGCGACGACCTCCAAGGTCGTGCTCTCGTAGTGACCGAGGATGCGCGCCCTGCGGCCGGTGCCTTTTACGAGTGCGAGCAGATACCTTGCGTCACCCGGGTTCTCGGTCCGCACGATCAGCTCAGGAGCACGCGCCGCCAAGAGCTCGTCGACTCCGCCTTGGAAAAGAAGCCGACCCGACTCGATCACCACCAGGTGCTCGCAGATCTGCTGTATCTCCGCAAGCAGGTGAGAGGACACAAAGACCGTCATGCCATCGTCTGCGAAGGACCTCAGCATGGCCCGGATCTCGGCGATCCCATGCGGATCCAGCCCATTTGTGGGCTCGTCGAGCACGAGCAGCTCCGGGCTGGGCAAAAGCGCGGCGGCGATTCCCAGTCGCTGGCGCATCCCGAGCGAGTAGGTCCGGAACGGGTCCAGGCCTCGCCCGCTCAGGCCAACCCGTTCCAAGACGGCGTCGACCCGTTTCTTTTCGAGCCCGCCGAGACGCGCCAGCACCGTGAGGTTCTCGCGTCCGGACAGGGCCGGGTAGAACGTCGGCCCTTCGATGAGGGCGCCGACGCGGGGCAAATAGGCCCGGGCGTGGCCGAGAGGATGGCCGAGCACCGTCCCGCTGCCGGCGCTCGGGCGTATGAGGCCCAAGAGCATGCGTATGGTGGTCGTCTTGCCGGCGCCATTCGGACCTACGAAGCCGGTGATTGAGCCCGCCGGAATGCGAAGGTCCAGCCCGTCCACCGCGAGACGTTTGCCGAAACGCTTCGTCAGCCCACGTGTCAAGACCGCGTGGCTCTCGGGCCCTTGCCCGAAATGCCGCGCGACCGTCTCGGTCGCGAGTACCGCCGCGCTCACCTAACGATCAAACCACAATTCCCACCAGAGTTTGGATCAGCGGTCGATTTCTGCCCGGAGCTCTGCCACAAACACGGCCGCAGCCTCCGGGCCGCCCCCTTCGAGCAGTCGGTGCACGAGCGCCGATCCGACGACAACGCCGTCCGCGACGGCCACGACCTGCCTCGCCTGCTGCGGATTCGACACCCCTACCCCCACCAGCACCGGGGTGTCGGTCTCTTTCTTGCACCGGGCGGCGACATCTAAGGCGCTCTTGCCGAGCGAGGCCCTCTCTCCGGTCACCCCCATCACCCCGACGCCGTAGACAAAGCCGCGCGATCGGGCGCAGATTGCCTTTACGCGAGCCGTCGGCGACGTCGGCGCCACCAACAGGATCGTCTCGACGCCCGCGAGATCCGCCTCTTCTCCCCAGCCGTCGAGCTCCTCTAGAGGCAGGTCGGGCACTATGGCGCCGCTCACCCCTGCCTCGGCGAGCAAGCTCGCCATGCGACGGTGCCCCGCCCTCACCACGATGTTGTAGTAGGTCATGACCGCGAGCGGCACACCGGCATCGGCGCCAGCCAAGGCGGCAATGATCCCCTGGGGCGTCGCCCCGCTGGCGAGCGCCTCGGCCGAGGCCCGCTGGATGACCGGGCCGTCCATGACCGGGTCGGAGAACGGGATCCCGATCTCGACGGCGTCTGCTCCCGCGGCGGCGACCGCCCGGACGACCTCGAGCCAGTCGGGCCCGAGTCCCCCCGTCACATACGGGACAAGCAACTTGTGGCCCGCGTCGCGCCGAGCCCTTAGAGCTGTCTCCAGCGCGCCCCGGACGGGGGCACCTGCGGCGCTCACTCGGTGAGCTCCCTCACGAGTGCGACGTCCTTGTCGCCGCGCCCCGACAGGGTCAAGAGCACTGTCGAGCCCCTCGGGATCGACTTGCCTGCCTCCCTTAACACCCAGGCGAGGGCGTGCGCCGGCTCGAGAGCAGGGATGATCCCCTCGGTCTCGGCCAGCACACGAAACGCCAGAAGGACCTCCTCGTCGTCGGCGGAGGGGTACTCGGCCCTCCTCGTCGCCTCGAGAAAGGCGTGCTCGGGGCCGACTCCGGGGTAGTCGAGGCCGGCGGAGATCGAGGTGGCCTCGATGATCTGGCCGTCCTCGTCTTGCAGGAACCTCGACGCCATCCCGTGCACGACACCCGGGACGCCGTTGCTCAAGGCGGCACCGCCTGCAGCCTCGACGCCGACGAGACGGGCCCGGGTGTCGACAAAGCCCGCGAACGTGCCGGCCGCGTTCGAGCCGCCACCGACACAGGCGACGACGATGTCGGGATCGGAACCGCCGAGCAGTTCGCGGCACTGGGCGCGCGCCTCGTCGCCGACGACGCGTTGCAGCTCACGGACGATGGTCGGAAAAGGGTGCGGTCCCACCACCGACCCGATGCAGTAGTGCGTCGTCTCAACCGTCGCCACCCAGTCGCGCAGGGCTTCGTTGATGGCATCTTTGAGCGTCCGGCTGCCTGAGGTGACAGGGCGCACCTCGGCACCGAGAAGCTCCATGCGAAACACGTTTAGTCCTTGACGTTCGACGTCGACTGCCCCCATGTAGACGACACATTCGAGTCCCAAAAGGGCGGACGCGGTTGCGGCCGCGACGCCGTGCTGGCCGGCCCCGGTCTCGGCGATCAGGCGGCGCTTGCCCATGCGCTCGGCCAAGAGCGCCTGGCCGAGGACGTTGTTGATCTTGTGCGAGCCGGTGTGTGCCAGGTCCTCTCTCTTGAGGAGCAGACGAATGCCGAGCCGGTCACCGAGGCGGCTGCACTCGCTGACCGGTGTCGGGCGACCCCCGAAACGCCCCAGGAGGTCGTTCAGGCGGCTTCTAAAGGCCGGGTCCGCCCAGGCGGACGCAAAACCCTCCTCGAGCTCTTGGCAGGCCGGCACGAGCGATTCCGGCACGTAGCGTCCGCCGAACTCGCCGAAGCGGCCCGGGCGCCCGCCCTCGAGCGCCCCGTCACCGACCGTTGTCAATCCTCCTCCTGCCAGTCGTAGGGCCCTTCGTCGTCGGAGTCGTAGGGGCGGGGCTCGGCGGCACGCGCCGCTTGCACAAAGGCCCGCACCTTGCGAGGGTCCTTCTTCCCGATGCTGGCCTCGACACCGGTCGAGACGTCCACCCCCCAGGGATGGACCCTGCGGATGGCGTCGCCCACATTGTCAGGATCGAGACCGCCGGCGAGGACCAGCCGGCGTCCCTTCGGCGCGCCCTCGGCAAGACGCCAGTCGAAAACCTTGCCCGACCCTGGCGAGGGAGCGTCGACGAGCACGATGTCCGCCCCGTACTCGCTCGCTCGGCTGAGACGCTCGTCGCCTGCCGGGAACGCCTTTATGACAAGGGGGACCCGGACCGAGACATAGCCGCAGTCCTCGAAGCTCTCCCTCCCGTGCAGCTGGGCGGCGTCCAGCCCGGCGTGGTTGACGATCTCCACGACCCGGCGGGGCTCCTCGTCGCGAAACACCCCGACGGTGCAGATCTCCGGCGGGAGCCGCCGGGTGATGGCGGCCACCGCGCTCGGGCTCATCTGGCGTGGGGAAGGCGCGAAGACGAAGCCGACGGCGTCGGCCCCCATGGCCACGGCCAAAAGGGCGTCCTCCTCGCTTGTGATCCCACAGATCTTCACCCACATGGCACGGCCCGCCCCAAGAGCCCGGCGACGGCAGCCTGTCTGTCGCGCGAGCGCAACAGTGCCTCACCTACGAGCACGCCGTCGAAGCCGGCCTGGGCGAGAGCAACCACGTCTTGGGGCGACTCGACGCCCGACTCGGCGATCTTCACTACACCTGGGGGGATGTGATTGGCGACTCGTCTGGCCCGCTCCCTGTCCACCTCGAAGCTGTGCAGGTCGCGTTGGTTGACTCCCACGAGCCGGGCCCCGATCCCAAGTGCCCGCTCGAGCTCGTCCTCGTCGTGCACCTCGACAAGAGCTGCCATGGCGAGATCTTGCGCGAGCCGGTGGCACTCGGCCAGCTCTTCGGGCTCAAGGAGGGCGACGATGAGCAAGACGGCGTCCGCCCCCATGATGCGGGCGTCGTACACGTCCCGGGGCGCGACCGTGAAGTCCTTGCGGAGCACGGGAAGGCCGACTGCGGCGCGGGCCGACTCGAGATCCTCACGGCTCCCGCCAAAATGGGGCCCGTCCGTCAGCACCGACAGACAGGCGGCACCTCCGGCGGCGTACTGCGTGGCCACCTCGGCAGGGTCGAGGTCCGGACTGATGTCGCCTTTGGACGGTGATCGGCGCTTGATCTCGGCGACGAGCGCGATCGCTCGGCCGCCGTCGGTGTCTCTCGTGTCTGTGTCTCTCCTGGCCCCGAGGGCGAGCACGAAGTCGCGGGGCGGCAACGCCGCTTCGGCCTCGGCCGCGAGATCGCGCAGCGGCCGAGGGTCTCGCGAGGCCACCTCGCGGTGCCACGCCGCGATGCGATCGAGGTAGGTGGCCACCGACGCGAGCCTACCGGCCGCTCGGCGACGCCTCCCGGACCTTCTCGGCGCTGTGCTCGCGCCGGGAGCGCCCGAGGTGTTCGTGGGCGACAGCCCCTGCAATGAGAGGCGACTGGGTGAGCATGAACAGCCCCGCGCACATGACCAAAAGAGCGCCCGCGTCAAAAGCGAGGGCCCCTTCGCCGCCCCGCAGCTCGTCACCGAAAAGGCCGACCCCGATCACGATGCTCACGATCGGGTCGACAATCGTGAGCGTCGCCTGCGAGGCCGTGATGGGCCCGGCGTGGAAGGCGTCCTGGGTGAGCACGAGACCGGCCAGACCGGCGACGATGATGGCGTAGGGCTCCCAGTGCCCGAAGATCTGCCAAAACCCGTTCGTAAAAAGGATCGTCGTCGCCTTGGTGAAAGAGGCACTTAAAGCGAACGAGATCGCCGCCGCCGAGCCGAACCAGGCCGAGCGCCAGGCCCGCGAGGTGCTGACACGAGTGCAGCCGACACATATGACGACCGCTCCCGTGCACACGGCGGTCACGATGATCCAGCCGCCCGTGGTCGGAAACGTCGTCCCTCCGCCCGCGTTGGACATGGCGAGGAAGCCCGCCAGCCCCGCCACGGTGAGCACCGTCCCGGACGCCTCGCGCCAGCCGAGAGGAGAACCGAACCACACCCGCAAGATGAGGACGAGGAAGAGCAGCTCCGAGACCATGAGGGGCTGCACGACGCTCAGGCCGCCGAAGCCCAAGGCCGCGGCCTGGAAACCGAACGAGCCGATCATGGCGGCGAAGCCCACGTACCAGACAGGGCGGCGCACAACGTGTCGGATGAGCTTGAGTCCGCGGCCTTCAGCCTCCGGGGCCGTCTCGACCCCGAGCCGTTGGAAGATCGTGGTGATCGCGTTGCAAAGCGCCGCCAAGACGGCGAGCGGGATCGCCAGCACCAGTCTTGTTTACCTGAAATCGAGCGGGATTTCCCGGATCTCGGCCCGGAGCTGTTCCGGCGCCACCGTGACTTGGGCGGGCGGTGTCACGTCGCGCCGCACATAGGCGAGAGCGACCTGCGACCTGAACCCGGGGGACCAGGCGACGCTCGTGATGCGGCCGACTTCGCGCCCGACCGAGAGGAGGGTCGCACCGATCTCGGTCTTCGCCGAAGGCTCGAGGACGACACCTCGCAGCCGCCAGGCGACGTTGCCTCCCCGGGCGTCAAGACGAGCGACGAGCTCCTGGCCCGTGTAGCAACCCTTGGTGAAGCTCACGGCGTGCTCGCTCAAGCTGCCTGCCTCCTGTGGGATGGTTTTCGCCGTCAGCTCACGACCCATCGCCGGCAGGCCGGCCTCGATGCGGGCCACCTCGAACGCCGCCGGGTCACCGAAGCTCACTCCCGCCAGGCGCACCTCGAGTGCCCCGCTGAAGAGCACGTCGAAGCCGGCGTACCCGGGCCAGTCGACCGGCACCGCGACCTTCCACTCGTCGCTGAAGCTCTTGCCGCCGCCACTCAGGCCGAGCGCCAAACCTGAGCTCTCAAGGACCGCAGCCGAGGCCGGTCCACGGACGCTGAGACAGCCGAGCGTGCCCGTGTCGAGCTCGGCCTTAACGCGCAGGCGAAAGCGCTTGAGGCGCTGCAAGAGAGCTTCTCCGTAATCGGTCTCGGTGTCCAAGACCACGACGTCGTCGTCGAGGAAGCTGACGCGGCAATAAGCCTCCAGCTTGCCCTGGGGGGAGAGCACGAGCGTCTCCGCCGAGTCACCGACCCCAAGTGGCGCGAGGTCCTGGCTCACCTGGCCCTGGAGCCAGCTACGGGCATCCGGGCCCCGCACGATGACGGCGTCGCGGAACGTCTCGAGCGCGCAGGCGGCCTCGCGGATGAGCCCGTAGGAAGCCTCGAGATCGAGCGTGGGCGCCAAGCTCAGCCCCGCCGTCTCTCAGCTGCCAGCTGGCGGGCCCCCGCCACGGCGGCCAGCACCGCGGCGGCCTTGGCGGCGCACTCCTCGTCCTCGGCCTGCGGGTCGCTGTCGGCGACTATGCCCGCCCCGGCCTGCACGGACGCCTTGCCGTCAGCGGTCGCGACGAGGGTGCGGATGGCGATCGCCGTGTCGAGGTTGCCCGAGAAGTCGATGTAGCCGACGATGCCCGCGTAGGGACCGCGTTTGGTGGGCTCGAGCTCGTCGATGATCTCCATCGCCCGGACCTTCGGCGCTCCCGAGACGGTGCCCGCGGGAAGGGTCGCCCGCAGCACGTCCACGGGACCTTCGCCCTCGCGAAGCTCGCCTGACACCTCAGAGGTGAGGTGCATGACGTGGCTGTAGCGCTCGACGGTCATGAGCTCGTTCACCCGCTCGGTGCCAAAGCGCGCCACCCTTCCCACGTCATTGCGGGCCAGGTCGACGAGCATGACGTGCTCGGCGCGTTCTTTCGGGTTCTCGACCAGCTCCGCCTCGAGCCGGCGGTCCTCGGGGTCGTTCTGCCCGCGCCGGCGCGTCCCGGCGATCGGCCGCGACACGACTCGTCCGTCTAGGAGCTGCACCATCGGCTCAGGTGAGGCCCCGACGACCGAGACACCCCCCTGGCGAAGGAAGAACATGTAGGGACTGGGGTTGACCTGGCGGAGAACCCGGTAGACGTC
>Ga0187867_10001694_pt1 | contig 18910 bp, 20 predicted proteins | sample June2016WEW_13_1_FD_132976 | JGI IMG/M metagenome (GOLD analysis project Ga0187867, IMG submission 132976) | Peatland microbial communities from SPRUCE experiment site at the Marcell Experimental Forest, Minnesota, USA - June2016WEW_13_10 | ecosystem: Environmental > Terrestrial > Soil >...
CGACCGCTGGGAGATGCCCAGGCCGTCGGGCACCGGGTCGGTGATGCGGCGCACGGCCCGCAGCACGCTGGCGTAGTTGGCGAGCGGCTCGCCCATGCCCATGAACACGATGTTGGAGACCCGGCCCGGGCCGCCCGGCACCTCGCCACGGGCCAGGGCCCGTGCGCCCGCGACCACCTGGGCGACGATCTCGGCGGCGGACAGGTTCCTGGTCAGCCCGGCCTGGCCGGTCGCGCAGAACGGGCAGGCCATCCCGCAGCCCGCCTGGGAGGACACGCACATGGTGGCCCGCCGCGGATAGCGCATCAGGACGGACTCGATGAGCGCGCCGTCGAAGGCCCGCCACAGCGTCTTGCGGGTCGTCCCCTCGTCGCAGGTCAGTTCCTGCTGCGGGGTGAGCAGCCGGGGCAGCAGGCTGCCCGCCAGCTCCCCGCGGGAGGCGGCCGGCAGGTCGGTCATGTCCGCGGGATCATCGGTCAGCCGGGCGAAGTAGTGCCGGGCCAGCTGATCGGCGCGGAACGCCGGGCCGCCCAGCTCAGCAGCGGCAGCGCGGCGCTCCGCCGGATCCAGGTCAGCCAGATGCCGGGGCGGTCGGGCGGGGGTTACTCTGCCAGGCACCTGGTGCTCCGTTGGGAAAGGCCGTTTCGAACGCTTAACAATATCCCGGGTGCGGCCGCGGTGAACTGGGGCGGATCAGTAGATTTCGGTTATGCCGACTTTGCGCAGGGGCGGAAGAGAAGGCAATCTCGCCGCCAGGCCGGGTCGGCCCGAGATCCTGCTCACCAGTGACAGCCCGTATGGCAGCCGCAGGCTGGTCGTGGAGTACGACGGCGTTACCACCGCCGCGTACGTGTACGACCAGACGGCCGTGATCGCCGCGGTCTGGCTCGCCAACCACCAGCCTGCCCCGGCCGCCGCCGACCCGGTGCAGATCGAGGCGGGTCAGGCCCCGGTGATGCCGGCTGGGCACACCAAGCATCCCGGCGGCGTTCCGCCGCTTGACCCGCGCATCCTCCGCCCGCTGTGGTTCGAGGAGGGTGACGGCGTCGCCCTGGTAGAGGGCGGCCGGCTGCTCGCGGTGGTACCGGGCTGGGCCGACATGTCCCGCGGCATGCCCGGCTACAGCAGGGAATGCACCGGCCAGACCCCGTTCGCGTGGTCACTGGACGACGCCATGGAAGGGCTGGGCCCGCGGGCGGACCGGGCCACGGCTTTCTGGCGCTGGCGGGCCAGTGAGGGCTCGTGGACCGGATTCCAGAAGGCCGCTCTCGGGCACCTGCTCGGCCGGCTCGGCCCGGGTGCCCGGTACTGGGACGTCAGCGGCGGCCGGCAGCCGCCCGCAGGGGTGTCCGAACGGCCGCCGACCCGGAGCCGGCCGTTCACCGTGCTGTCCACGCTCGGCATGAGCTGCCAGCGGATGCCGGTCGTCGAGCAGTTCGCCGAGGATCCCACGTCCTCCGGGCGGATCGAGCTGGCCCTGGCCACCACGATGGCCAGTCCTGAGGCGGCGCGCATCTTCCTGTGGCTCGCCCACTATCCCTGGCGCGCCCTGACGTGGTTCGGGCCGGGGCACACGATCAGGTGGTACCACGAGCCCGGTACCTTCCCGCTCGGTGGCGGGAACACCGCGGTGCTGCTGCTCGATGATCCGGCCCAGCTGCCCGGACCGGAAGTGCCGGACCTGTCCGGGTTCTCCTTCGGTGGCGACCCGGTGCGCTGGCTGTGGGTCATGCCCATCAGCGAGCGGGAACGGCTCTTCGCCAAGGACCGCGGGTCGGCCAGCCTGGTCACGCAGATGGCGGCGCGGCGCCGGAACTGGGTGGTGACGCCATAGGGCGCGGCCCGGCGGCCGCGCCCTGGAATGACGCCGGGAGCCCGGCCGGTCAGTGGATATGCAGGTTGACTCCCAGCAGCGCCAGCCACCAGAGCAGGATTGCGAGCAGGGCGGACAGTACACCCTTGAGCAGGCTCACCGTGATGTAGTGCTTTTCCCAGGCGACCACGAGCCCGATGATGATGTAGACAAGAAAGACCAGGCCGAAACGACGTCTGAACATCCCGCTGTGCTCCGCATCTCCCCCGACTGATAGGTACGAGTCGCCCGCCAAGTCCCCAAGGCGGATGCGGCCAAACGCCAGTGCTGCGAATCAGTGCGAGAAGAAGATCACCAGCAGCAGCCACACCACCGGCGCGGTGATGAGCAGGGAATCGATCCGGTCCAGGATCCCCCCGTGGCCGGGGAGCACAGTGCCCATGTCCTTGATCTGAAGATCCCGCTTGATCATGGATTCGGACAGGTCCCCAAGGGTCGCCGCGCCGACCGCGGCCACGCCCAGCAGGACGCCCTGCCACCAGGAGCCGTGCAGGAGGAGAGTCAGCAGCAGGACACCGGCGGCGATGCAGGCCAGCGCCGAGCCGGCAAAACCCTCCCAGGTCTTGTGCGGGCTGATCACCGCGGCCATCGGGTGCCGTCCCAGGAGGCTGCCGACCAGGTAGCCCCCGATGTCACTGCAGACCGTGACCACGAGCCAGGCCAGGATGCGGCGCGGGCCGTCCGGGGCGGCCAGCATCAGCCCGACGAACGACGCCATCAGGGGCAGGTAGACGAGGGTGAAGAGCCCAGCGGTAACGTCCCGCAAGTAGCCGACGCTGCCACCGGCCATGCGCCAGGCGAGGACCGCGATCGCGGTCGCGGCCAGGGCGGCCACCAGCGGCCGCTCCCCGATGTCGTAGGCGAGGGCCAGCATGACCGCACCACCGGCGGCCACCGGGACCAGTGGCAGCCGGATGCCCCGCGCCTCCAGGACGCGGGCCAGTTCCCACATCGCGAGGGCCACGACGGCGGCCACGTAGATCAAGAACGTGACCTTCACGGTGAACAGGGAGACGAGAGCGACAGCGCCCATGATCACGCCGACCGCTATCGCGGCGCGCAGGTTGCGGCCGGCCCGGGAGCGTTTCGGCTCCGCACCGTCCGGCCCTGGCCCGGGATGGCCGGGACTCATCCCGGCCACCTCCGGCGCCTGCTGCGCGGGGCCGGGCCCGAAATCCACCGCGTCTAGTTCTGCCGTCCCGGGCCCGGGCCCGGGCCCGGGCTCGGGCTCGGGCTCGGCCGGGTCCCGCTCCGGCCCGGTGAACTGGCCCGGCTGGCTGGCCTGGCCGGGGTTAGCGGCCTGGCCGAAGCCGTTGGTGTGCCCGGGCTCGCCGCCCTGCTCGGGAGCCTGGCCCGGCTGGCGCAGCTCGTCGGGACCCAATCTCAGACCTCGAGGAGCTCGGCTTCCTTATGCCGCAGCAGTTCGTCCACCTGCCCCACGTAGGTGTGCGTGAGCTCGTCGAGTTCCCGCTCCGCCCGGTGCACCTCGTCCTCGCCCGCCTCGCCGGCCTTGACCAGCTTGTCCAGCGTGTCCTTGGCGTGCCGCCGGATGTTGCGGATGGAGACCCTGCTGTCCTCGGCCTTGTGCCGGGCCACCTTGATGAAATCCTTGCGCCGGTCCTCGGACAGCTCCGGGAACACCACCCGGATGATGGATCCGTCGTTGCTCGGGTTGACCCCGAGATCACTGTTGCGGATCGCCTTCTCGATGGCGGCCAGTGACGACTTGTCGAACGGCTGGACGATCACCATCCGGGGTTCGGGGATGTGAAACGAGGCCAGCTGGTTGACAGCGGTCTGAGTTCCGTAGTACTCGGCAGTGATCTTGCCGAACATGGACGGGTGCGCACGTCCGGTCCGGATGGTGCCAAAATCTTCCTTGGCCACCACCACGGCCTTTTCCATTTTCTCCTCGGCTTCGAAGAGAGTGTCGTCTATCACGGCGGCTCCTGTGCGTTCCTGTGCCTTCACGCTTCCGCGGCTGACGGGTCAGTAATCCCCCGACCGGCATATCAGGGTGCCGATCCTCTCACCACGCACCGCCCGCGCGATGTTGCCCTCTTCCATCAAGTCGAACACGACGATGGGCAGGCCGTTGTCCATGCACAAGCTCACCGCGGTCGCGTCCATGAACTTCAGCTCGCGGCGCAGCACCTCGCCGTAGTCGATCTGGGTGAACCGCGTCGCACCGCGAATGGTGCGGGGATCCGCGTCGTAGACGCCGTCTACCTGCGTTCCCTTGAGCACCGCTTCCGCACCGATCTCCAGGGCGCGCTGCGCGGCGCAGGTATCAGTGGAGAAGAACGGAGCGCCGAGCCCCGCGCCGAAGATCACCACGCGCCCCTTCTCCAGGTGCCGGATGGCCTTCCGGGGGATATAGGGCTCAGCCACCTGCCCCATGGTGATCGCGGTCTGCACCCGGGTTTCCACGCCCAGCTTCTCCAGCACGTCCTGGAGCGCCAGGCAGTTGATGACGGTCCCCAGCATGCCCATGTAGTCGGCCCGGGCCCGGTCGATGCCGCGCTCGGCCAGCTGCTTGCCGCGGAACATGTTGCCACCGCCGACGACGGCCGCGAGCTCGACCCCGTCGGCCACCACGGCCGCCATCTCCTTGGCCAGGCGGAAGACCACATCCGGCGAGATGCCCAGCGGCTCGTTCCCGGAGAAGGCCTCCCCGGAGAGCTTCACGACCACGCGGCTCCACCGCCGGTGGGCCTTCGGCGCCTCGGGCCCGGGGCAGCTATCCACCTGGGCGGATGCGTGCCCCTGACCGGCCGCACCATCCGCGCGCACGGCAGCGCCCGCATGGTGCGTGGCGCTGCCGTCCACGTGATGTTCTCCTTCGCCCCCGCTCACCAGTTGGCTCCGGCCCTCATCCGGCCTGGCCGACCTGGAACCGCGCGAACGCGCGGACGGTAACCCCCTGATCGGCGAGCAACTGCTTGATGGACTTCTTCGGGTCCCGGACGAAGGGCTGCTCGGTCAGCACCACGTCCTTGAAGAACGCGTTGAGCCGGCCCTCGACGATCTTCGGGATCGCCTGCTCCGGCTTGCCCTCGTCCCGGGTGATCTGCTCCATGATGCCCCGCTCGTGCTCGACCACATTCGCGGGCACCTCGTCGCGGGTCAGGTACTGCGGCCGCATCGCGGCCACCTGGTGCGCCACGTCCCTGGCCGCCCCGGCCGACGGCTTGTCCAGCTGGACGAGCACGCCCACCGTCGGCGGCAGCCCCGGGTCGGACTTGTGCAGGTAGGTAGCTACGTAGCCGCCTTCGAGCAGCGCATACTGGCCCAGCTCCAGCTTCTCCTTGAGGGAGGCGCTGGCCTCATCGATGTGCTGCTGGACGGTGATGCCGGGCCGGACCTCCAGCCCGAGCAGGGTCAGCCGGTCGGCGGGCCGCTGCCGCAGGGCCACGCTCGCGATCTGCGCCGCCACCGCCTGGAACACGTCGGTCTTCGCGACGAAGTCGGTCTCGCAGTTGAGCTCGAGGAGCACGCCGGCGTCCGTGCCGTCGAGCTCCGCGGTCACCAGACCGTTCGCGGCGGTCCGGGACGCCCGCTTGCTCACGTCCTTGGCGCCCTTGAGGCGGAGGATCTCTACCGCGGCGCCGAAGTCGCCGTCCGCCTCCTGCAGGGCCCTCTTGCAGTCCATCATTCCCGCGGCCGTCTGGTCACGCAGCCGCTTCACGTCCGCGGCGGTGAAGTTCGCCATTTCCTCATCTCTCGCTATGTCTTTGTCGTGGGCGCAGGGTGGGTTACCCCGCTCCGCGCACCCGCTGCCTCAGGCCTCGCGCGGCTCACCGGCACCGGCGGACACGCCTGCGGCTTCCGGCTCGGGCTCGGGAGCGTCACCCTGCTCGGGCGCCGTCCCGTTCGCCTGGTCACCGGCCGGCGCCTCGGGGCTCTGCCCTTCGGGGCCCTGGTCCCCGGCGTCCTGCGCCTCTGGGCTCTGGGCCGCGGCATCGTCGCTGGCCTTGCCCTCCAGGACCGCCAGCTCCCATTCGGCGAGCGGCTCTTCGGCACCGAGTTCCCCGGTCGTGGGCGCCGCTGACGGCTTGGCCTCGCCGTCCGCTGCCCCGGCCCGGGCGATCAGGCCATCGGCCACGGCATCGGCGACGACCCGGGTCAGCAGCGAAACGCTGCGGATGGCGTCGTCATTCCCGGGGATCGGGTAGGTGACCTCGTCGGGATCGCAGTTGGTGTCGAGGATGGCGATGACCGGGATACCCAGCTTGCGGGCCTCGCTGACGGCGATGTGCTCCTTCTTGGTGTCCACCACCCAGATGGCGCTCGGCACCCGGGACATGTCGCGGATCCCGCCCAGCGAACGCTCCAGCTTGTCGCGCTCCCGGCGCAGCTGGAGCAGCTCCTTCTTGGTCATCCCGGAGCCGGCCACGTCGTCGAAGTCGATCTCCTCGAGCTCCTTGAGCCGCTGCAGGCGCTTGAAGACCGTGGAGAAGTTCGTCAGCATGCCGCCCAGCCAGCGCTGGTTGACGTAAGGCATGCCCACCCGGCGGGCCTGCTCGGCAACCGCCTCCTGGGCCTGCTTCTTGGTGCCGACGTAGAGGATGGAGCCGCCGTGAGCGACCGTCTCCTTGATGAACTCGTACGCGGTGTCGATGAAGTCGAGTGACTGCTGGAGGTCGATGATGTAGATGCCGTTGCGCTCGGCCAGGATGAATCGCTTCATCTTGGGGTTCCAGCGCCGGGTCTGGTGCCCGAAGTGCACGCCGCTCTCGAGCAGCTGCCGCATAGTGACGACCGGAGCCATGCCCGCGGTCCCCTTCCTGTTACGCGTCGTGCCTGATCGCACCGACGCTCTCGGTTGTTGCCTGGCGCCCGGGCGCAACCCGCCGCGGCGTGGGAGACCGCGGACCGGTGGGATGCGTCCCGCCGGGAGCCGAATCAGCACCTGGCGGCGAGCGGACGCGCGAATTAGCCGGGAGGCCGTCTGCATAACGCGGGCAGACTCCACGACCTGATGCCCAGTCTACTCGCTGCGCTCAAGCCCGCGGATGCACTCACCGCGCTGAGGCCCTCGGCCTGCTCAGGCCCCGGGCTCGCCCCGCCGCTCTGCCCTGGCAGGCTCCCGCCCCCTTAGGCAGCCGTCCTCTCACCCACCCGCCCTCTCACCCCCGCTTTCACGCACGGGGGTGCGCCTGCCGGAACGCGGCCGTGAGCCGATCGACGGAAACGTGCGTGTAGATCTGGGTGGTGGCCAGCGACGCGTGGCCGAGGATCTCCTGCACGCTGCGCAGGTCCGCGCCACCTTCCAGCAGGTGGGTCGCGGCGGCGTGACGCAGGCCGTGCGGGCCGGTGTCGGGCACAGCGGGCACGGCAGCGAGCCTCGTGTGCACCACCCGCCGTGCGGTCCGCGGATCCAGCCGCCTGCCGCGGGCCCCCAGGAACAGGGCGGCCGCGCTGTCCGGCGTCACCAGCACCGGCCGCCCGCCCCGGGCCCAGCGCGCCGTGGCCCGCTCGGCGGGCAGGCCCACGGGTACCGTGCGCTCCTTCCCGCCCTTGCCCAGGACCCGCACGGTCCGCCGGTCATGATCGAGGTCGCCGAGATCGAGCCCGCACAGCTCGCTGACCCGGATCCCGGTGGCGTACAGGAGCTCCATGATCGCGGTGTCGCGCAAGATCAGCGCCTGATCCCGGGGATCCGGCTCGCCGCCGCCCCGTGGCTCGTCGCCGGGCAGCGGCTGCCCGTCTCCCTCCAGTGGCTGCTCGCTTGCTGGCGCCTGGCCGCGCCGTCCCGGCCGGCCGCCCGGCTCGGCCAGCACGGCCGCTATCTGGTCCTGCCGGAGCACCTCGGGCAGCTTGCGGCGCAGCTTCGGTGTCCCCAGCAACGGTCCCGGGTCGCTGGGCAGCCAGCCCCGGGCGTGCCCGAACGCGGTGAACGCCCGGGCCGACGCGGCCCGCCGGGCCAGCGTGGCCCGGGCCCGCCCGGTGGCGTGCTGGCCCGCCAGCCAGCCCCGGAGTACCGCGATATCCAGGTCATCCGGGCTGGTTACGCCCGCCTGGGCGGCGTACCCCAGGAGGGCACGGACATCGCCCAGGTAGGCCCGGACCGTGTGCGTGGACACCCCGCGCTCCGCCGCGAGGTGGCGCCGGAAGGCCTGCAGCGCGGCCTCGAGCCGGTCCGGCAGCGGTTCAGCCGCGTCCTGCCCGGGCTCATCAGCCATGAGCCCAGTCTGGGCCAGGACCGGCACTCACTCCACCGCGACACTCACCGGCACTCACTCCACCACGGCACCCTCGGCCGTGACTCTCACCGGCGCTCACTCCACCGTGACGCTCTTGGCCAGGTTGCGCGGCTTGTCGACGTCGTTGCCGAGCGCCACCGCCGCGTGGTACGCGAGCATCTGCAGCGGCACCGAGAGCAGGATCGGGTCCAGCTCAGGCTCGTTCTTCGGCACCCGGATGACGTGGTCGGCGAGCTTGGGATCCAGGTCGGTGTGCGCGACAGCCACCACGGGGCCGCGGCGGGCCCGGATCTCGCCGAGTGTGGACAGGTTCTTGTCGAGCAGGTCGTCGTTAGGGACGATCGCGACCGTAGGCATGTCCGGGTTCACCAGCGCGAGCGGCCCGTGCTTGAGCTCGCTGGCCGGGTAAGCCTCCGCGTGCAGGTAGGAGACCTCCTTGAGCTTCTGCGCCCCCTCCCGGGCTACCGGGTAGCCGCGGACCCGGCCGATGAAGAACATGCCCGGGGCGCCCACCAGCCCGGCGGCGACGTCGGCCACGTGCTGCTCCCCGGCCAGGATCTCCTCGATCTGCCCGGGGAGGGCGTGCAGCCCCGCGATGATCCGCCGGCCGTCCGCCGGCGAGAGGTCGTGGATGCGGCCCAGGTGCAGGCCCAGCAGCGCGAAGGCCACCGCCGTGGCGGTGAACGTCTTCGTCGAGGTGACCGATATCTCCGGGCCGGCGTGCAGGTACAAGCCGCCGTCGCACTGCCGGGCGATGGCGCTGCCGACCGAGTTCACCACCCCGAGTACGCGGCCCCCCTTGCGCTGCAGCTCCTGGATGGCGGCCAGCGTGTCATACGTCTCGCCGGACTGGCTGACCCCGATGTACAGCGTGTCCGCCTCCACCACGGGGTTGCGGTAGCGGAACTCCGAGGCCGGCTCCGCGGACGCGGGGATCCGGGCCAGGTCTTCGATGAGCTGGGCGCCGACCTGGCCCGAGTAGTAGGCGGAGCCGCAGCCGAGCACCAGCACGCGGCGGATCTCCCGGAGCTCGCGCGCGTCCATGTTCAGCCCGCCGAGGTGGGCGGTGTGGAACCGGCTGTCCAGGCGGCCGCGCAGGGCCCGCTCGACCGCGCGTGGCTGCTCGTGGATCTCCTTGCGCATGAAGTGGGTGTAGCCCTCGGCGTCGTAGGAGGCCGCCTCGGTGTCGATGATGGAGGGTTCCTTGATGGTGGTGCGCGCGTCCAGCGTGGAGGTCACGTAGCCGTCCGCGCGCACCGCCGCGACCTCACCGTCGTCGAGGTGCACGACCTGGCGTGTGTAGCGGACGAGCGCGGCCACGTCGGAGGCCACGAACATCTCCTTGTCGCCGAGGCCGAGCACCACGGGACTGCCGTTCCGGGCCGCCACGATGAGGTCCGGCTGGCGGGCGTCGAGAACCACGATCCCGTACGTGCCGACCACCGAGGTCAGCGCCTGGCGCACCGCCTCTTCCAGATTGTCGGCGCCGCTGGCCGCGATCAGGTGGGCGAGCACCTCGCTGTCCGTCTCGGAGGCGAACACCGCCCCGTCCACGCTCAGCTTGGCCCGCAGCTCATCGGCGTTCTCGATGATCCCGTTGTGCACGATCGCGATCGGCCCGCAGACGTGCGGGTGCGCGTTCACGTCGCTCGGCTCGCCGTGAGTGGCCCAGCGGGTATGGCCGATGCCCGGACTGCCCTTGAACCGCGCAGGCAGCCCCGCGGCCAGGTCGGCGACCCGGCCCTTGACCTTGTGCACCCGGATCTCGCCGGACCGGCTGAGGACCGCGATCCCGGCCGAGTCGTAGCCCCGGTACTCCAGCCTGGCCAGTCCCTCCAGCAGGATGGGAACGCAGTCGCGCCCACCGATGTGAGCGACGATTCCGCACATGCTGTGCCCCCTCAGCCGTAGATGATGCGGCGCAGCTGGCGCAGCGAGTACTGGGGTGATGCCACCAGCCGTTGTTCCAGCTCAACCGCGATCTGATTGAACGCGCGGTCGTTGGTCAGACCCCGGGCCCTGAGTTCCCCGTGACGCCTGCGGACGTAAGCGTCCGCTGGCTCGAAGAAATACCCGACCACGTCATCGATCAACCGCGCCGCCTCCCCGGGCCCCAGCGAGCTGCTCCGGGTCAGGTGGGCGATCAGGTCCTCGAACGGCCGTTGCGCGCCTGCCACATTAGCCAGCATGCTCGATTATTGGGCCGGATAGCAACGAACGTGCCCGGAATCGGGCAGAATCTGGCTAATTGGTGGCCCAGACACCCTCACCGGGTCGTCGGGCCGGCGGATCCGCCAGCCCCGCTCGCAGCGCTCGATGAAACCGCCCGCCGCCAACTTACCCAGACAACGGAGCACGGTATCGAAATCCACGCCCGCCGACACCGCAATCCGGGCCGGCCCCCGGCCGACGCGGGCGGGCACGGCTTCCAGGACGCTCAGGCTGACCGGGTCCAGCTCGTCCCTGGGCAGGACCGGGCCGCGGGACAGGGCAGCCATGTCGCCGGGGCTGAACGACAGGCAGGCGAGGATGTCGTGCACGTCGGTGACGCACACGCCCCCCCAGTCCCTGATCACCTGGTGGCAGCCGGCCGACGCCATGGACGTCACTGGTCCTGGCACCGCCATCAGCGGGCGGTTCAGGTCCCGGGCGTGCCGGGCCGTGTTGAGGGCCCCACTGCGCAGCGCGGCCTCGACCAGCACGGTCCCGCGGCTCAGCGCGGCGATCAGCCGGTTGCGCACGAGGAACCCTGGCCGGGTCGGCGTGCGGCTGGGTGGCTGCTCGCTGACCAGCGCCCCATGGGCGACGATGGCCTCGAACAAGTTGTGGTGGCTGCGCGGGTACGGGGCATCCAGCCCGGAGGGCAGAACGGCGACGGTGGCCCCCTCGGCGGCGAGGGCGCCACGGTGCGCCTGGCTGTCGATCCCGAACGCGCCGCCGGACACCACCGTCCAGCCGCGCCCGGCCAGCGCCGCCGCCAGCTCGGCGGTCACGTGAATGCCGTAGGCCGTGGCCGCCCGGGTCCCGACAATGGACACCGAGTGCAGGCAGGCGAACCGGAGGTCGACCTGGCCGCGCACCCACAGGCCCCAGGGCTGGGCGTCACCCAGCACCTCGAGCTGGCTGGGCCACTCCGGGTCTCCCGGGCACACCAGCCGGATCCCGTCCCGCTCCCAGGCCTCGACCGTGGCCCCGGTGGGCGCGTCGCCGAGCCGGGCAGTCCACCGCTGCCGGGCCCGGTCCAGGCCCCGGCCGGCCGGCGCGGTCCCCAGAGCCGACCCCGTGGTGAGCGCGGCGACCACCGTCGCCGGGGAGGTCCGCCGCAGCACGGCTACGAGCTGCGCGTCGCCAGGCTCGGCGATCCAGGTCAGCACGGCCCGGGCCATCCGGTCCCGGTGCTGCCGGTCCTGGCCGTCGATCATCGGGGCACCCCCAGCCACAGGCCGAGCGCGGCGGCGGTGTGGTCGGCGGCCGGGCGCGGCACCCCGGCCAGGTCGGCGAGCGTCCAGGCCACCCTGATCACCCGGTGCACGCCCCGCGCGCTGATCTGCCCCAGGTCCATGGCCCGCTCCAGGGGTACGAGCGCCCCAGGCGCGGGCGCGTAGCTGCGGCGCAGCTCGCTGCCCGGAACCTCGGCGTTAAGCCGCCAGGGCGTGTCCCGCAGCCGGGCAGCCGCCCGGCACCGGGCCACCTCGACCCGGGCTGCCACGGTTGCACTGGGCTCAGCGAACGTCGCGTCGCTGAGCAACTCCCCCCGGCTCACCGGCATGAACTCCACCTTCACGTCTACCCGGTCCAGTAACGGCCCCGACAGCCGGGCCAGGTACCTCCGGCGCACCGAGGGCGTGCAGGCGCAGGCCGCCTGGAGCCCGGGTCCCTTGGCGCACGGGCAGGGGTTGGCCGCCAGCAGCAGCGTGAAACGGGCCGGGAACCGCGCCGTCAGGCCGGACCGCGCCACCACGATCTCCCCTGATTCCAGCGGCTGGCGGAGCGCGTCGAGCACGTCCCGGCCGAACTCCGGGGCCTCGTCCAGGAACAGGCAGCCGCGGTGGGCCAGCGAGGCTGCCCCAGGGCGGATCACCCCGCTCCCGCCCCCGACGATTGCGGCCTTGCTCGCTGTGTGGTGCGGGGCGCAGAACGGCGGCGCGGTCAGCAGCGGGCTTCGGTCGGGGAGCACGCCCGCCACCGAGTGGATCGACATGACCTCGAGGGCCGCGGCCGGGTCGAGGCGGGGCAGCACGGTCGGGATCCGCTCGGCGAGCATGGTCTTGCCCGCGCCCGGCGGGCCGAGCAGGCAGAGGTGATGGCCGCCGGCGGCGCAGATCTCCGCGGCCCGCCTGGCCGCCGGTTGGCCCAGCACATCGGCCAGATCAGGCCCGGCTCCCGTCGGCCCCCCGGCGCCGGGGCCTCCCGCACCCGGGGCCAGAACCGGCTCGCCCCCGGGCCGCCGGGTGACCGGCAGCACCCCGCCCTCGATGAGCCGGACCGGGCCGGACGCCTCCCCGAGCCTGGCCAGATCATCCGGGACGCCCGCATCACCGGGACCCGCCCGATAATCACCGCGCAGCCAACCGAGCAGCCCGCGCAGCGTCGCAGCGCTCAGCACCCGGAGGTCGGGGACCAGCGCAGCCTCGGCCTCGTTGGCGCTCGGCACCGCGACCCGCCGGAAGCCGCTGGCCGCCGCGGCCGCGGCGGCGGGCAACATCCCGCGGACCGAGCGCAGCTGGCCGTCGAGCCCGAGCTCGCCGAGGAACGCCACCCCGTCGACCGCCGCCGCCGGGACCGTGCCCGCGGCACCGAGGATGGCCACCGCGATGCCGACGTCAAACCCGCTCCCGCGCTTGGGCAGGCTGGCTGGAGACAGGCCGACGGTGATCCGCCGCTGCGGCCACTGCTCGCCGCTGTTCACGATCGCGGCCCGGATCCGGTCCCTCGCCTCGCGGAGCGCGGTGTCGGGGAGCCCCACCAGGAGGAGCCCCGGGAGCCCGTTCTGGATGTCGGCTTCGATCTCGACCGGATGGCCCTCCACCCCGACCAGGGCGATCGAATGGGTCCGGGCGACCGGCATTCAGCCCACCCCCCGCACGTGCTCGAGGGTGAACTCCCCAGCCCCGTTCCGGACCAGCCCGATCACGTCGATCCGCACCTCATCGAACCCCAGCCCCTGGGCGGCCAGCCACGAGGCCGCCAGCCGGCGCAGCCGGAGCCGCTTACTGTGGCTGATGGCCTCGAGGGGGCTGCCGTACCTGACTCCGGAGCGGGTCTTGACCTCGCAGACCACGAGGACCCGCTGCTCGAGGGCCACGATGTCGAGCTCGCCGGTCTCGCACCGCCAGTTCCGGTCGAGGATCCTCAGCCCCGCTCGTTCCAGGTACTCCGCCGCGAGCTGCTCGCCGCGGCGGCCCAGCTCGTCTTTGTCCCTCACCTGGCACCACCTCCGGTGATGACGGTGCCGGAACGGGAGGCGCCGCGCTGGCGCAGCCGCCGCGCTGTGGACGACGGGGCATGAAACGCGATTCTGTGGACAGGGAAGACCGTTTTGTCACTGCCGTGTGCTTCAATTCAGGCGGGCCGCCCCGCGTCACGCCGATCGGGGCAGCCCGCGTCAGCGGCGGATTACCCGCCGGTGCCGGTTCACGCGTCAGCGGGGGATTACCCGCCGGTGCCGGATCACCCGCGGTGCCGGATCACTTGCTGTCGTCGGGAACCTCGAGCTCGGCACGCGCCAGCTCCTCGACGTTGACGTCCTTGAAGGTGACAACCCGGACATTCTTCACAAACCGCGCGGGGCGGTACATGTCCCACACCCACGCGTCCTGCATGATGACCTCGAAGTACACCTCGCCGTTCTCCGCGGCGCGCACGTTCAGCTCGACGTCGTTGGTGAGGTAGAACCGCCGCTCGGTCTCGACCACATGGGTGAACAGCCCCACGACGTCGCGATACTCGCGGTAGAGCTGCAGTTCCATATCGGTCTCGTACTTCTCGAGATCTTCTGCGCTCATGTCCTCCCCCTCCGATTGGCCCTGCGTCGGGAGGTCCGGTCCGGATGCCATCAACGATAGGCCAATTCTCCGCCGAGCAATTCTCCGGACCTCATCTGGCCCTCGGCCACCTGAGTGTCAGCCACCGGGCCGGCCTCCACCTGGGTCACCGCCTGGCCCGCGTCCTGCGGGCCAGCCACCTCGTCCTCATCGACTTCCTGGTCCACCACCGGCAGGTCCCGGACCAGTCCATTGACGTTAGCGAACGACGCCCGGTGCTCCGGGCATGGCCCGTGCCGGGCCAGCGCCCGCATGTGGCTCCGGGTGGAGTACCCCTTGTGCCGGGCGAACCCGTACGCCGGGTACTCCTCGGCGAGCCCGGTCATCATGCGGTCCCTGGTGACCTTGGCCACGATCGAGGCAGCCGCGACGCAGGCCGCCACCTCGTCGCCCTTCCACATGGCGAGCGCGGGGACGCCCAGGCCCCGGACCGCGAACCCGTCGGTGAGCACGTACCCGGCCGGGCTGGACAGCCCGGCCAGCGCCCGGCGCATCCCGGCGATGTTGCAGACATGCAGCCCGCACGCGTCGATCTCGGCGGCCGGGATGATGACCCGGTGCCAGCTGAGCGCGGTCCGCATCACCTCGGCGTAGGCGTCCTCACGGGCCCCGGCCGTCAGTGTCTTGGAGTCGGCGATGCCGCTGAGCCCGGAGAGCTTGCGGGGATCCAGGATCACCGCGGCGACCACCAGCGGGCCGGCGCAGGCCCCCCGGCCCGCCTCGTCGATCCCGGCCACGGGGGACAGGCCCGCCCGGGCCAGGACACGCTCGTATCCCGTCAGTCCTGCCGCACGCCGGGGGGTATAGCCGGGATGCCGCCACCAAGGCATCGCCACCTCGTTACCGGCGCTTCACCCGGCGGCCGGGCCACCGCCCGCCTGCCGCACGCGCGGTCGGCTGCGAGTCTGGACGGCGGCGCCGCAGCCGCCGGTCCAGCCAGGTCAGGGGCACGGCCACCGAGCCGGCCAGCAGAAGCGGCGCGGCCGGCGTGGCGAGATCGTTGAGGGCCCGGGCCCCGAGGGCCTGGCTGTTGTTCAGCTTGGTGAACGTGGCCGGGATGGGCAGCACCCGGAACCGGCTGGGCGGCCACAGGATCAGGAACGCCCGGCCGACCACCTGGCTTTCCGGGATCGTGCCGCCGCCCGGGTCGCCGATGTGGCCGCGGGAGTCGTAGGAGACGTTGCGGTGATCGCCCATCACCCACAGCCGGCCCGGCGGCACGGTGATGCTGAACTTGGTCATGGACGGCGGGTTGTTCGGGTACAGGTAGGACTTCTCGCTGAGTGGGACGCCGTTCACCGTGACCCGGCCCTGCGCGTCGCAGCAGGCGACGTGATCACCGGGCAGCCCGATGACCCGCTTGATGTAGTCGTGCACGCCCGGGGAGATGCCGAACAGCCCGGTGACCGCATGCCCGAACTCGCTGGCCAGCCGGACGACCGGATCGCTGGACTGCGGCGGGCTCGGTGGATCCCACGAGCCCTCGCCGTTGAACACGATCACGTCCCCGCGATCGATCGAGCGGAAGTGATAGATGAGCTTGTTGACCAGGACCTTGTCGCCGATGTCGAGCGTGTTCTCCATCGAGGAGGACGGGATGAAGAACGCCTGCACCACGTAGGTCTTGATCACCAGCATGATCGACAGCGCGAGCGCGAACAGGACGAGCAGCTCCGACCACCAGGAGAGGCGGCGCCTCTTCCGGGACCGGGGCGCGGTCGCCGTGGCCGGACCAGCCTGGGCGCCGCCGGGGCCGCCCGGGCCGCTGGCCTGAGCGCCGGTGTCGCCGGACTGAGCCGTGGCCTCACGGCGTGGCGGAGGAGTCATCGTCCCGGTGCCCCCTGGCATCTCCGGCTCTGCGCTCGCTGCCCTGTCGCCGTCGTGGCCAGGCAGTTCAACGCCTGGGGAGCCCGTCATCGCAGGCTCGCCCGTACCCCGGTCGTCGTTCATTGTGTCCGAGCCTAACGCCGGTCCGCCGCAACGTGTGCGCTCTGCCATCGGCACGTCCGCAGGACGTGGAACGCTAATTCCCGCCGGAGCGGCGTCCAGCGTGGGCAAACAGGCGGGCTGACGGCCCCAGCCGTGCCCGCGTCACTGAGATTCTGCGCGGCCACCGGAGAAGCGCGGTTTGCGCGCGCCGGCTACCGCCGCTCCCGGATGCGGGCGGCCTTGCCGCGCAGCTCCCGGAGGTAGTAGAGCTTCGCCCGGCGCACCCGGCCCCGGGTCACGAGCTCGATCTTCTCCAGCGTGGGGCTGTGGACCGGGAACGTCCGCTCCACCCCGACGCCGTAACTGATCTTGCGGACGGTGAACGTCTCCCGCGCCCCGCCACCCTGGCGGCGGATCACCACACCCTGGAAAACCTGGATCCGGGACCGGGTGCCTTCCGTGACCCGCACATGGACTTTCAACGTGTCCCCGGGCCGGAATTCGGGGATGTCAGAGCGGATCTGGGCCTGCTCCAGTTCGGCGATCGCGGTGTGCATGGCTGCGGTTCCTCAAGTTGTCCTCACGCGCGCACAGGCCAGCGAACGCGTGGCATCGTCTCGTCGGTGTCAGTCACTCGTCCTGGGCGCTGAGGGCACCAGGACGCGCACCCGCAAGGTCGGCCTGGTGTGGGTGGCAGACTTCAGTGTGCCATATCTTCAGCACTGATCGGAAAGCCAGAGTCAGTGAGCACCTGCCGGTCCCTCGTGTCGAGCTGTGCGCCGGACGGGTCGGCGGCCAGCCGGGCGGCCAGATCCGGGCGCAGCGCGGCGGTCCGGCGCAGCGCCTGATCACGCCGCCAGCGGGCGATCGCCGCGTGATCCCCGGAGAGCAGGACCGGCGGGACCTCGCGGCCGCGCCAGACCCGGGGCCGGGTGTACGCGGGCCCTTCGAGCAGCCCGGCCATGGGGCCCTGACCCGCCCCGAATGAATCGTCGGGCGCGGAATCCGCGTTGCCGAGGACGCCGGGCAGCAGGCGGCCGACCGCGTCCACCATGACCAGTACCGCGGGCTCGCCCCCGGAAAGCACGTAGTCCCCGATGGAAACCTCATCGACCGGCATCCGCTCCCGCGCCTCGTCGACCACGCGCGCGTCGATCCCCTCGTACCGGCCACAAGCAAAAACCAACCTTCCGCAACGGCTCCATTCCGCGGCCATCGCTTGCGTGAATGGGACCCCCGCGGGTGTAGGGACCACGAGCCGGGCCGGTGCCAGGCCGGGACCGGTCACCGCGTCCAGCGCCTCACCCCACGGCTCCGGCGACATCACCATCCCCGGGCCGCCGCCGAACGGGGCGTCGTCCACGGCGCGGTGCACCCCGTGTGCCCAGTCCCGCAGGTCGTGCACCTGGAGGTCGAGGTCTCCGCGCGAGGCCGCCTTGCCGAGCAGCGAGACGCTGAGCGGGGTGAAGTAGTCCGGGAAGATCGTGATGATGTCGATACGCATCCGGCTCACCTCAGCTTCCCGCTGCAGGGCCCTGACCGGGTTCCCCGGTGGCCAGCTCAAGCAGCCCGGGCGGAGGGTCAATGACGAGCCGGCCCGCGGCCACGTCGACTTCGGGCACGATCGCGGCCACGAACGGGATCAGCAGCTCACCGTCAGGCGCGCCACGCGCCCGCCCTCTGGCCGCCAGCGCCGGACCACCCGGGCCGCGTCCGGGCCGCGCGGGCCCGGCGAGGCCCGGACCGGCCTGATCTGGACCGGCCTGGCCTGGACTGGCCTGATCTGGACTGGCCCGGCCTGGGCCGGCCAGGGGCTCCGCGGACGACCCAGCCGGCCCGGGCTCGATGACGAGCAGGTCCTGGCCGAAGTGGCGGACGTCCGTGACCCGGCCTACGGGCTCGCCCGAGGTTGTGACCACAGCCAGCCCGATCAGTTCCGCGTCGTGGAACTCGTCCGGGTCGTCAGACGGCCCGGCCTCGGCCGAGTCCAGGGTGAGCCAGATTCCGCGCAGGTCGTCAGCCCCGTTCCGGTCGGTGACCCCCGCGAACTGGATCAGGAGCCGGCCCGAGTGCCAGCGCGCCGATTCGACCGTGAGCGGGCCGGCCGCCACCGGGTCGGTGGCCAGCACGCGGCCCACGGCGAACCGGCGGTCTGGCTCGTCGGTGCGTACTTCCACCGACACCTCGCCGCGGACCCCGTGCGGCCGCGTGATCCGGCCGACGACCAGTTGCATGACGGGCTAGCGGACCTCGTCCACGTCGAGCAGGTCGACCCGGACGTACTTGCCGCCGGCCAGCGACCCGATCACGGTCCGCAGCGCCTTGGCGGTCCGGCCGCCCCGGCCGATGACCTTGCCGAGGTCCTCGGGGTGGACCCGCACCTCGAGGACCCGGCCCCGGCGCAGCCCGTGGCTGTCCACCCGGACCTCATCCGGGTATTCCACGATGCCCTTCACCAGATGCTCGAGGGCCTCTTCCAGCATGTCAGGCTCCGTCGCCCTGCTCCGCGGCCACCGGCTCGGCCTCAGCGGGCTCTGCCGCCTGCTCGGTACTGGCCTGCTCGGTACTGGCCTGCTCGGTGCTGGCCTGCTCGGTGCTGGCCGTATCGGTGCTGGCCGTATCGGTGCTGGCCGTATCGGTGCTGGCCGTATCGGTGCTGGCCTTGGCCGGCTTCTCGTCCCCGGCCACGTCCGCCTCGGGGGCGTCCGCCTCGGGGGCGTCCGCCTCGGGGGCGTCAGCCTTGGCGGCGTCAGCTTCGGCGGTGTCAGCCTCGACGGTGTCAGCCTCGACGGTGTCAGCCTCGACGGCATCAGCCTTAGGGGCATCAGCCTTAGGGGCATCAGCCTTGACGGCATCAG
>Ga0187867_10001695_pt1 | contig 18906 bp, 17 predicted proteins | sample June2016WEW_13_1_FD_132976 | JGI IMG/M metagenome (GOLD analysis project Ga0187867, IMG submission 132976) | Peatland microbial communities from SPRUCE experiment site at the Marcell Experimental Forest, Minnesota, USA - June2016WEW_13_10 | ecosystem: Environmental > Terrestrial > Soil >...
AACCTGCATTCGATGTATCCTTTCGGCGAGTGAGGCGGCAAGAACGCGCCGCTGAGTCTGACTCAATTGGAACAATCATGCGTTACGACTGAAGACACGTGGCCGGCGTAAAAATCGATACAGCGGCCGCGCTCCTCTGCCCTTTGTTGATCAGTCGAGATATGTTATTGGATGACGAAACTGGCACGGCGCCCGCGGCAGCGTGGGAACGGCGCGGCCGAACGGGGGGATGGACGCCTATGGCCCAATCAATCGAAGCCTTTGTCGGCGAAACGATGGACGATGCGCGGATGACGCCGATCCACTGGCGGGTTCTGGCGCTCGTTGCCGGTGGCTATTTTTTCGATGTTCTCGACCTGACGATCCTCGGGGCGCTGGTGCCCGACATGATCCACAGCGGCTTCATCTCCGCGCCGCAGGTCGCGGTCGTGGGCAGCTCCACCCTCATCGGCCTGCTGATCGGCTGCGTCGGCCAGGGCGAGTTCACCGACCGCTTCGGCCGCAAGGCGGTCTATCAATTCAACCTGCTGCTCTATGGCGTGGCGACGATCGCCGCTGCCTTCTCGCCGAATTTCATATGGCTGGCGGCGTTTCGTTTCATCGCCGGGATCGGGCTCGGCGCCGAGCAGCCGCTGTGCTTTTCGTATACCGCCGAATACGCGCCGAAAAACATTCGCGGCCGCATCCTCGCCCTGATGCAGCTCATCGGTGGCGCCTTCCCGTGGCCGGTCGGCATCCTGATGGCGCTCGGGTTCCGTGACACGATCGGCTGGCGCGGCATCTGGATCGTGATCGGCATCGGCGCGCTGATCATTTTCGTCCTGCGCTTCTCGCTGCCGGAGTCGCCGCGTTGGCTGGCGACACACGGCAAGGGGCAGCGCGCCCTCGACCTGTTGAAGCGCATGAACCTGACGGCGCCGCCGCTTGAGACCCTGACCGTCGACGCCGCGAGCGACACGAAAAGCGATCCGATGGCCATCGTGTTTCGGCAATACCCGCGCAACGTGATTGCGTCGATGATCTGCTTCTTCGCGTTCTTCGGCATCGCCAACGGGCTCGGCACGTGGCTGCCCAACATCATGGCCGGCCAAGGGTTCTCGATCACCAAATCGTTGACGTTCACCCTCGGCATGACGATCGCCTATCCGTGCAGCAGTGCGTTCATGATGTTCGCGCTCGAACGTTTCGGCCGCATCCGCACCGCCGTGACCGCGTTCGTGCTCGCCGGGTTGTTTGCCGCGGCGTTCGCCTCGGCGCGGTCGGAGGCGATGCTGCTTGTCGTCGGCTTCGTGATGTTCTTCTGCATTCAACTGGCTGGGAACTCGATGCAGATTTTCGCTTCCGAGGTGTTCCCGACCAATGCGCGCGCTTCCGGTTTCGGCCTTGCCCATTCCGGCGGCCGGATCGGTGCCGCGATCATCGTCCCGGGCTTCCTCTACATTCAAACCGCCTGGGGGGTTCCCGCGGTGTTTGGCACGATTGCAGTGATGCTGGCGGTGGCCGCCTTCGCGGTGACGCAGATCGGCTCCGAGACGCGCGGCCTTGCCCTTGACGCAATCGCGCCGCCGACCGGGTGACCGCAGCCGCGGGGGCGGTGTTCCGGCATGCGCCTGCGAAGCCGGCCAAATTCGGCTTTCTTGGTGCGGATGGAGGCCAGGAGGCTGTTCATGGTCGGTCGTCAAGCCGATCAGGCTAAAGGCTATCCCAACGCTGCGACGCCTGGCAGTGTTTTCCCCTCCAGCCACTCCAGAAACGCACCGCCAGCCGAGGACACATACGACAGTTTGTCGAGCACGCCGGCCTGGCGCAGCGCTGACACGGTATCCCCTCCGCCGGCGACGCTGCGTAGTGCGCCACGTGCGGTCGCCTCCGCCACCGCTTTCGCCAGCGCCACGGTCGATACATCGAACGGTGGCGTCTCGAAGGCGCCCAGGGGACCGTTCCAGACCAGGGTTTGCAGCGACGGTAACCGAGCAATCAGCGCGGCGACCGATGCAGGACCGACATCCAGGATCATGCAGTCCGCCGGCACTGCGTCCACGCTCACGGTCAGGGTCGGCGGGTTCGCACGGAATTCGGTAGCCACGACGGCGTCGACCGGCAGTATGACCTCACATCTTGCAGTCGCAGCCTGGGCTAAAATCGACCGCGCCATGTCGTGCATTTCGGCTTCCTGCAACGACTTGCCGACGGCCTTGCCTTGCGCCGCCAGGAACGTATTGGCCATAGCGCCGCCGATGATCAGCACGTTCACTTTGGTCACCAGGTTGCCTAGAAGCTCCAGTTTGGTCGAGACTTTTGCACCACCGACAATGGCAGCCACCGGGCGTTTCGGATTGCCCAATGCGGCGTCCAGAGCTTCGAGTTCGGCTTGCATGAGACGGCCGGCATAGGCCGGCAAAAGATGGGCCACACCCTCGGTGCTGGCATGCGCGCGATGTGCGGCACTGAATGCGTCGTTGACGAAGACATCCGCCAGTTTGGCCAGAGCGGCGCTGAACCCGGCGTCGTTGTTTTCTTCCTCAGGGTGAAACCTGGTGTTTTCCAGCACCAGCACGTCGCCGTTGGCCATGGCAGCGACCGCGGCTTCGGCCGGCGGGCCAATGCAGTCGTCGGCAAACGCCACGGGGCGGCCGAGCACGTGGCTTAACGCATCCGCCATGGGGCGCAACGACATCGACGGCACGCGTTTGCCTTTCGGGCGGTCGAAGTGGCTGCAGACGATGACCTTGGCTCCCGCACCAGACAATTCGCGGATGGTTGGCGACAGGCGCTCGATCCGGGTCAGGTCGGTGATCTTGCCGTCGCGGACCGGAACGTTCAGGTCAGCCCGCATCAGCACGCGTTTGCCGGCAGCGGCGAGGGAGTCGAGTGTGCGAAAGGCCATGGTTTGTCACCGAATTGCTAAGGGCGGCAGATCACCCGGTTGCAGTAACGAGCGAGCGATCCGTACCGACACCGTGCTGAACCAGATGGCCCGGACGAGCCGGGCCATGACGACTAAAGGCCGGGCCTCGACGACTAAAGCAAGAGATCACAACGGGCTATTGCGGGCGGCGGTTCGTGCCACCCGCAACCAGATCCCGGTCAGAGACTTCCGAACAACGCCGCCGTATCGGACATCCGGTTGGAGAACCCCCACTCGTTGTCGTACCAGCCCATGACCCGCGCCAATGCGCCATCGACCACCGCGGTCTGCGTCGCGTCGAACGTGCACGACGCCGGGCAGTGGTTGAAGTCGGCCGATACCAGCGGGTGCGTGTTGTAATCCAGGATGCCCTTCAACTCGCCCTTCGACGCGTCCTGGAACGCCGCGTTGATCTCGTCCTTGGTCGCCGGCTTCGCCAGGTTCACGTCGAGCGACACCAGCGATACGTTCGGCGTCGGTATACGGATCGCAGTGCCGTCCAGCTTGCCCTTCAGTTCGGGCAACACCAGCCCGACCGCGCGGGCTGCTCCGGTGGAGGTCGGGATTGCCGACACTGCCGCCGCGCGGGCGCGATGCAGGTCTTTGTGCAACGTATCGACCGTGTTCTGATCGCCGGTATAGGCGTGGATCGTTACCATGTAGCCGCGCAGAATCCCATAACGGTCATGCAACACTTTTGCCATCGGCGCGAGGCAGTTCGTCGTGCAGGACGCGTTGGAAACGACTGTCATCGCCGATGTCAGCACCTTGTGGTTCACACCGTAAACCACCGTCGCATCGACCTCATCGCCCGGCGCCGAGATCAGCACCTTGCGCGCGCCCGCACTGATCAACGCCGACGCCTTGGCCTTCGATGTGAAGATTCCGGTACATTCCAGTGCGACATCGACCCCGGCATACGGCACCTTGGTCGGATCACGCTCGGCCGAAACGGTCAATGGGCCATAGACCTTTCCGTTATGGCGGATGGTGATGGTATTGCCCGACACCTCGATCTGGCCGGGGAAGCGCCCATGTACACTGTCATAAGCAAACAAATGGGCGTTGGCTTCCACGCTGCCGAGGTCGTTGATGGCGACCGGAACGACATCCTCCCGCCCGCTTTCGACGATCGCACGCAGCACGAGGCGCCCAATCCGACCGAACCCGTTGATCGCGACCTTCACTGGCATGTTGGTAATCCTTTCTTATCACTCACCAAGGCGGTTTCGCAGCTATTCCTTACCAAGACGTTTACGGACCGCCGCCACAGCGGCCTCCGCCGTGATCCCGAAATGTTTGTATAGCACGTTAGCCGGTGCTGAGGCACCAAATCCAGTCATGCCGATGAAGACCCCATCCGGGCCCAACCACCGGTCCCAGCCAAACTCGCAGGCTGCCTCGATGCCAACCCGGAACGCGGTGCCAAGCACCGCGGCGCGGTATTCGGGGTCCTGGGTTTCGAACAAGTCCCAGCACGGCAACGATACGACGGCGGTCCGGATACCCTCGGCGGCCAGTGTCGCGCGCGCCTCCATTGCCAGTGAAACCTCAGATCCGGTCGCTATCAGCGTGGCCTGGCGAGGACCGTTGGCCTCGGCCAGGACGTAGCCGCCGCGCGCACACAGATTTTCAGCGGCGTCGAAGCGGAGCGCTGGCAGCGCCTGGCGGGTCAGCACCAGCAGGCTGGGTCCGTCGTGGCGCCGAACCGCCAGTTCCCAGCACTCCGCTGTCTCCATTGTGTCCGCTGGGCGGTAGACATGCACATTCGGCATGGCACGGAGGCTTGCGAGGTGTTCGATCGGCTGGTGCGTTGGCCCATCTTCACCCAGACCAATGGAATCATGCGTCAGCACGTGGATCACCCGCTGCCGCATCAGCGCGCCCAGTCGAATTGCCGGGCGCATGTAGTCGGTGAAGACGAAGAACGTGCCGGTATACGGAATGATCCCGCCGTGCAGTGCCATGCCGTTGGCAGCGGCGGCCATGCCGTGCTCGCGAACGCCGTAATGAATGTAGCGGCCGGCGAAATCGCCGGGCGCGATGATGCCTTGGCCTTTGACCAGCGTCAGATTGGATCCGGTCAGATCGGCCGAGCCGCCAACCAGTTCCGGCGTTGCCGGCACCAGCGTCTCCAGCACCTTCTGGCCGGACTGGCGCGTGGCGATTTTCGGCTTGCTGTCGGCAATTTCCTGTTTCAGCGCGGCCACGGCGTCAGCCCAGTTGTCGGGGAGCTTGCCTTCGATTGCGCGCTCGAACTCGGCGCGCTGGTTCGACGCGGCGAGGCGGCTTAGCCAGGCCTTTCGTGCGCCCGCGGAACGTTCGCCGACAGCATGCCATTTCGCAGCGAGATCGTCGGGCACGGTGAACGGCGGCGCGGTCCAGCCGAGTGCTTGTTTTGCCGCCGCGGCCTCTTTCGCCCCAAGCGCGGAGCCATGAACGGCAGCAGTGCCTGCTTTGGTCGGCGCACCAAGGCCAATAATCGTGCGGCAGACGATCATGGTCGGTTTGCGTGAGCGCGTGGCGAATGCCAACGCTGCAGCGACCTGCTCGGGGTCGTGCCCATCGACGTGGCGCACCGCCCAGTTGTGGGCGGCGACACGCTTCATTACGTCATCGGAGACGGCAAGCGCGGTGTCGCCATCGATCGAAATGTGGTTCTGGTCGTACAAAACGGTGAGTTTCGATAAGCCCAGATGACCGGCAAGGCCCAGGGCTTCGTGGCTGATGCCCTCCATCAGGTCGCCATCGCTGGCGATGACCCAGGTGCGGTGATCGACCAGCGATTTGCCGAACCGCGCGGCAAGAATTCGTTCCGCCAGCGCCATGCCGACAGAGGTCGCCAGGCCCTGGCCAAGCGGGCCGGTCGTAGTCTCGATCCCCGGGGCCTCACCGAGTTCGGGATGGCCCGCCGCGGGCGAGTGCAATTGCCGAAATCGTTTGATCTGTTCGATGCCCATGCCGGCATAACCGGTGAGGTGAAGCAACGAATACAGCAACATCGACCCATGACCGGCGGACAACACGAAGCGGTCGCGATCCGGCCAATGCGGCGCGCCGGCATCGAATTTGTGAAACCGCGTCCACAGCACCGTGGCGGCGTCGGCCATGCCCATCGGCAGGCCCGGATGGCCTGAGTTCGCTGCCTCCACTGCATCGATCGCCAAAGCACGGATGACATCGGCCATGCGCCGGTTCTCGGTGATCGGGCGAGCCAGGATCTCGGCCTGCAGCGCAAGCGCGCTGGTGGGTGCCGAGGCTTCGATTGTTGCCGCCATGACGTCTCCTTCGACCGTTGCCGCTATAGGCGGAGGTAGGGTAGGGGGCAAGTATCAGCCACCGTGCGGTCAACGGCGAGTTTCCGCCGAGGTTCCGGCCCGCGTCGGACTGCTCTGGGCCTCCCCCAGGTCCCGTGACACCATTGGCGCCCAATCCAAAGGAGCCCGTATGAGCACCACATTCACCGTAGGCGAACTGATCGTGCATCGCGTGATCGAGTCGGAGGGTCCGCTGTTCGATCCGCTCACCTTCTTCCCGACGCTGACCCAGGAGGTGCTGAATGACAATCTGGCCTGGCTACGACCGGTCTTCATAGATCCGGTGAGTGGGCAACTCATGCTGTGCGTCCAGTCATACGTGGTGCGGACGAAGCACCACACGATCCTGATCGATTCCTGCGTCGGCAATCACAAGGAGCGGTCGAATTATCCGTTCTGGCATCAAATGACGTCCGATCGTTACGAGCGCAATCTGGCTGCCGTGGACGTGACGGTGAACGACATCGACTACGTCATGTGCACCCATATGCACGTCGATCACGTCGGCTGGAACACGCGGCTGGAAAATGGGCGTTGGGTGCCGACGTTTCCTAGGGCGAAATATGTCTTTGCGGATCGGGAGTTGGCGTTCTGGACCGAGAAGGAACGGGCCGAGCCGGGCAAACAGCCATGGATTGTTGATTCTGTGCTGCCGATCGTTGCAGCAGGACGCCAGGAGGTAGTGACCAGCGACCACGAACTGACCGACGTTGTTAAGTTAATCCCTACGCCTGGGCATACGATCGACCATTTCTCGGTGCAGATTGGCAAACCCGGGGCAGACGCCATCGTTGCCGGCGACATGATCCATTCGCCGATTCAGGCGCGTTATCCCGAGCTTGCCATGCGTGCGGATTATGACCGCCAGCAGAGCGGCGTCACGCGACGGGCCTTGTTCAGTCGGATTTGCGATACGTCGACGTTGCTGTGTACTGGGCATTTTCCCTCGCCATCAATCGGGCGGCTGACGCGTTGGGAGGATGGGTTCCGGTTCCACATGGTGTAAGCAGTACCGCATGCGTCAACGTGTCCTCGTTGGGGATTGCCGCGTGGCGTTGTAGCGGATGACGACCGGGAACCGCTTCTGAATTCGGCCTGGCCTAGTCGGCGGCGACGACCACCAGTGCAGTGTCGTGGCTGTCGATAATCGCCTGCCGGGACGTGCGAGCCAGGATAATGCATCCATCGCTGGCGGTGTGGTTCATCTTCGAATTATCGCCGTGGATGAAAAAACCGCACCTCCCGTGCATGTCGTTGGCAGCCGCCGGATACAACGGCAGAGCGATCGGGCCGAGATGGTTGATCGGACGATGCGGCGGGCCGATCGTATAGTCGCCCCGAGGAACCGGTCCAACGCCGATCTGGGCCTGCTCGTCCGGATTGTTCAGCCCGGTCGTGTTGCCGCTGTAACCTGTGCCGACATAAGTGTTGTTGTGGCGCAGTATGCCGGTTTCTTGTACGTAACACCAGGTCACGGTGCCGCATCCGCGGCGCTGTTTATCATGCACACTACTGAAATTAAACTCCGACATTGACGTCGGAGACTTCATGATGCGAGCTGGCGCTCGCTTCAAGATATTCTTGACCCTCCGGGGTCCTGGCGGGTGCGCAGGATCAGACTGGCGCAGCACCCGCCGCGAACCGAGGCTTACCTTCCCACAAACCTCGGCGCCCGCTTCTCCATGAACGCCGTCCTTCCTTCTTTATAATCCGCACTGTTGAAGCAAATTTCGCCAATTTCCTTCAACGCCGCCATGTTGCGTTGAGACTCGTCCTTCAGCATCTCGTTGATCGTCATCTTCGACGCCCGCACCGACAGCGGCGCGTTCTCGGAAATCGTCCGGGCGAGGCTCATCACCGCCTCGTCCAGCTCATCGGCCGGAACGCACTGGTTGATCAGCCCGATCCGTTCCGCCTCACGCCCATCGATCCGCCGCGCGCTGTACAAAATCATCCGAGCATGCGCCGGACCTACCAGATCGATCAGCCGCTTCACCGAGTCCGCCGCATAGGCAACCGACAACCGAGCCGCCGGGATCCCGAACTGACTGTCCGGCGTGCCGATCCGCAGATCGGTCGCCATGGCGATCGCCAGCCCGCCGCCCATGCAGAACCCACGAATTCTGGCAATGATCGGCTTCGAGAAGTTGTGAAACCGCTCCCGCCCGATCCCCGTCACCCGGTCATATTCTTTTTGCGCATCGGCGTTATGCCGGTTTTTCTCGAATTGCGAGATATCCGCACCCGACACGAACGCCTTGTCGCCCGCGCCCGACAGCACGACCACGCTGATCGTATCATCGGCCTCGAACTCGGCAAGAATTTCGCCCAGTCCGAGCCACATTTCCATGGACATGGCGTTGCGCTTTTCGGGTTGATTGAAGGTGACCAATCCGATGCCGCCGTCCCGCGCTGCCAGCATCTTGCCGCCGGCGTAGGCGGTCGTTCCAACCGATTCCAACATCTCAGATAACTCCCTTGTCGCGCATCGCGGCAATCTCGGCATCGGTGTAGCCGACCGACTTCATGATTTCGTCCTGATGCTCGCCGGCGTCGGGCGTATACCGCCTGATATCCTTTGAGAACCCGGAGATGTTGATTGCCGAAGCAACCACCTCGGCCTCGCCGACATAAGGGCTCACCATCTTCCGCGCCATGCCGATATGTTTCACCTGCGGATCGGCGAACACCTGGTCGATGGTGTAGATCGGCCCGCACGGGATGCCGTTGGCCTCCATCAGTTCGATCCAGTGCTCGGCCGGTTTGGTTTTGGTGATTTCACCGATTGCCGCGTTGATTGCCTTGCGATGCTTGCTGCGGCCGACCTGGGTTTTCCATTCCGGATCCTGCAGCCACTCGGGTTTGCCAATGGTCTCGCAGAACCGGGTGAACACCCGCGACGAACTGGCGGCGATATTGATGTGCCCATCGCTGGTCGGGAACACGCCGGTCGGGATGCCGGTCGGATGATCGTTGCCGGCCTGACCGGCGACCTCTTTCTCGATCAGCCAGCGGCTGCCCTGGAAGTCGAGCATGAAGATCTGCGCTTCCAGCAAACTGGTGGTGACCCAGCGGCCGACGCCGGTCCGCTCGCGGTCGAACAGCGCCATCATGCAGCCAAGCGCCAGCAGGTTTCCTGCGGTCAGATCGTCGATCGGAATGCCGACCCGCACCGGCCCCTGACCCGGCAAACCCGTAATCGACATCAGCCCGCCCATGCCCTGGGCGATCTGATCGACGCCGGCGCGCAAGCCATACGGCCCATCCTGGCCAAAGCCCGAGATCGAGCCATAGACGATCCGAGGGTTCACCGCCTTCACGTCGTCATACGACACTTTCAGCCGGTGCTTCACCGCCGCGCGCATGTTTTCCAGCACCACATCGGCGGTCTTCACCAGCCGCATGAACGCCGCATGGCCTTCGGGCGTCTTCAGGTTCAGCGTGATGGCCCGCTTGTTGCGGTGCAGGTTCTGGAAGTCGAAGCCATGGCGGCGGCCGGCAACATCTTCGCCGTCGCTGGCGGGCGGTTCGATCCGGATGACATTGGCGCCCCAATCGGCGAAATGGCGAACCGCGGTTGGCCCTGCCCGGGCGAGGGTAATGTCGAGCACCGTGATGCCGTTCAACGGCATACGGGTCTTGCTCTGGTCGAACAGGGCCTTATCGGCGGGGCTCTCCGGCATTCTTGTCCTCCATCGGGTGGTTGGGCCGATAGTCGACCTGGATGGGCTTTTGCTCAAGGGCCATGGCCAGGGCCATGGCACGAAATGAACGCGGATTGGGGGCTCCGGCCCAGATCGGGGCAAGGTTGGGGCGTTTGCAACCAGGAATTACATTTGCTCCACGGATTTCACGCGGGTCTTCGGTTCAAATAACGCAGGAGTTTTCGACCAATGGCACGGTGCGGATGTCGACCGGTGCTGCCCCCAACCACACACACGCCGGTCGATGGGCCATTTTTCAGGCCGAGGTCAACCCGGACCACACTTCGACCCGGCTTACCGCCGTGTAAGCCGGGTCGTTTTTTTTGCCCCGAGGTCCGGTCGAAGCCGATGCACGCTCCAATCGTGTTGGCCCGGGCATTATCCCGGACTCTCGGCGTCCACGGCCGGTTCATTGCCATGACAATCAGCGTTCGTCCTTGACGAAGCAACGCCTCGCCGTCATAAGCCCCGCTTCTTATCGCCAGAGGGCAGCTATGTCGCGACGCTGTGATATCACCGGCAAGGGCGTGTTGAGTGGCAACAATGTGAGCCACGCCAACAACAAGACCCGCCGCCGGTTTCTTCCCAACCTGCAGGTCACCTCGTTGCTGTCCGAGGCCCTGGGCCAGACTATTCGGCTGCGCCTGTCGACCCGCGCGATCCGCACCATTGAGCATAATGGCGGCATCGACGCGTTCCTGCTCACGACCAACGCCTCGAAACTGACCGAGCGGGGTCAGGAACTGAAGCGCAAGATCACCAGCGCGAAGGCGAAGCGGGTGCAAGCCCAGGCGTAGTGAGTAAACCGCGGGAGCGGTACACCAGACAGCTTCGGATCAGGAGCAGCGCCTTTCGTCTCAGATCCGAGCGCGGTTTGGCGTGACCGCCTGCCAAAGCAACGGCCGTTCGTTGCGGTTTTCAGTGCGAATTGCGGCAATGCCCGCACTGGTGGCGCCGGATTGTGCGCAACGCTCCTTCTGTGCAAAGCATCCGATGGTCCAGCCCACAGCGGCGAAGCCGGAACTGACAATATCGGACGGAGGAAACCATGAGCGCGGCGCCACAAGCCCAGGAAGCGGGGGCCATCCTGGCCCGGCTCGATCGGTTACCGGCGACACGCCATATCTGGGCCATGGTCGCGCTGCTGTCGCTTGGCGGCATGTTCGAATTCTACGATCTGTTCTTCACCGGCTACGTCGTACCCGGACTGGTCAAGGCGGGGCTGTTGGCGAACGTGTCGCTTGCTATATTCTCCGGACCTGCAGCGTTCGTGGCGGCGACGTTCGGCGGCCTGTTCATTGGCACTTTCGTATTCGGCTACGTCGCTGACCGGTACGGGCGGCGAACGATCTTCACGTGGTCCATGTTGTGGTACTCGGCGACCACCGTGATCATGGCGGTGCAGACCACCGGCATGGGTGTCTGCCTGTGGCGGCTGATCGCCGGCATCGGCATTGGAGTCGAACTGGTGACGATCGACACCTACCTCTCCGAGTTGATGCCGAAGGAGATGCGCGGGCGAGCCTTCGCTATCAATCAGGCGATCCAGTTTTGCGTTGTGCCGGTGGTGGCTTTGCTGGCCTATCTGCTGGTGCCCCAGGCGCCGTTCGGCATCGATGGTTGGCGCTGGGTTGTGCTGATCGGCTCGGCGGGCGCCATTGTCGTTTGGTTCTTGCGCCGCGGCCTGCCGGAAAGTCCGCGCTGGCTGATCAATCAGGGGCGGCTCGATGAAGCCGACCAGGTGACGACGGCGATCGAGACCAAGGTGCGCGCCGACCTGCATGGCGCGATGCTGCCGCGGCCGGCAGCGCACGACGTCGGCCGGGCCGAACCGGTTGGCAGCTTCGCCGAAATCTGGTCGCCACCGTATCGCAGCCGCACCATCATGCTGGTGGTTTTCCAGTTTTTTCAGACCTTCGGCTTCTACGGTTTTGCGAATTGGGTGCCGACCCTGATCGCCCAAAAGGGGATCAACCTGAGTTCGAGCCTGCTGTATTCCTTCATCATTGCCACCGCCAACCCATTCGGCCCGCTGCTGGCCACGAGTTTTGCCGACAAGTTCGAGCGTAAATGGCAACTGGTTGGTGCGGCCATAGGCATCGCCGTATTTGGTGTGTTGTTCTCACAACAGACGGTCGTTCCGCTGCTGATTTTGTTCGGCGTGCTGATCACGTTGTCGAATAACGTGATGTCCTATTCGTTCCACGCCTACCAGACCGAGTTGTTCCCCACCCGAATACGCGCCCGAGCGGTTGGGTTCACTTATTCGTTCAGCCGCATCAGCACGGTGTTCGCCAGTTTCATCATCGGCTTCTTCTTGCAAAAGGGCGGCGTGACCGGAGTGTTTGGCCTGATTGCCTTCGCGATGCTGATGGTGGTGCTGTCGATCGGTCTGTTCGGGCCACGCACACGGGATCTGCAACTCGAGCAAATCTCGCATTGAATGCCTCGGGGTCAGATCAGTGCGAGTCAGATCAGCAAATACGGCAACAGCGAATCCAGGCGGCGACGTCCCGACTGAGTCGCCGTCAGGCGGCCATCGTGCCACGTAACATAGCCCGCCTCGGCGGCCTGCTGAAACGCACCAGCGTCAATCGCACTTTCCAGCGTGCGACCGGTGCGCGCGAGGAAGCGGTCCGCCGATAGCCCCTCCATCAAGCGCAGACCCATCAACAGCATTTCCCGGACGGATTCGTCATCTGACAACTCGATTTCCTCGGTCATTCCGTGGCCGGTTCGTTCCACGCGATCTGCCCAAGGTTCGGGCGCACGATGACGCCTTGTGGCGATAATCCTTCCATCCACAGTCAGACGGCCATGTGCTCCTGGGCCTATCCCGGCATAATCGCCATAGCGCCAATATTGCAGGTTATGCCGACTTTCGCCGCCGGGTTTCGCATAATTGGAGATTTCGTATTGCAGCAGGCCGAACCTGGCGGCTTCCTCGGCGGTCGCATCATACAACGCAGCGGCGAGATCTTCGTCCGGCAGCACGATATCGCCGCGCCGGTGCATTGCCTCGAACTTCGTTCCAGACTCAATGGTGAGTTGATACAGCGACAAATGGTCGGCGACCAGATCCAGTGCGCGGCGTAGCTCGGTCCGCCATGCGGCGACGCTCTGACCGGGCCGGGCATAGATCAAATCGAACGATATCCGTGGGAACAGCCGGCGCGCGATTTCCAGCGCCGTAACCGCCTGCGCCACGGAATGCTGGCGTCCAAGCATCGCCAGCGGTTCCGGCTCCAGACTTTGGATACCGATCGAAATCCGGTTGACCCCGGCATCGCGCAGTGCTGCCAGTCGGGACGTTTCGATACTGGTCGGGTTTGCCTCCAGCGTTATTTCCAGATCGTTCTGACAATCAAATAACGCCCGCGCATCCTCCAACAACGCCGCCACAGTTTCCGGTTCCATCAAACTAGGCGTTCCGCCACCGAAAAAGATCGAGCGTAACGAACGCCGGCCAATCCGTTCCGCTTCCCAGGCCAGTTCACGGCGCAGAGCATTGCGAAAACGCTGTTGCGGAACGACGTCCCGGACATGCGCGTTGAAATCGCAATACGGACAGCGCGACAGGCAGAACGGCCAGTGGATGTAAAGTGCCAGTGGTTCAGCAATTTGGCTCATACGCAAATCTGCCAATATGTAAACGCAATCAACGAAATACACAGGATTGCAACGAGTCGACCGCCACGAAATGCACAAGATTCGAATCCAATCTTGCTCGCGATTCCGTTGGCGCGGTTTAAGATCAGGTTGGCCCACTGCGCGTCCCTGTCATTGCGAGCGAAGCGAAGCAATCTGCATGCCTCACGTGAAGCAGATTGCTTCGCTTCGCTCGCAATGACAGGAGGCGAATTTTGAACGGGTTCAATCTGACTGGAAAGCGCTTTAACCCTTACATACGCCGACCTGATCGCTGCGGCACTGAATTTCGCCATGACCCGGGCTGCCACAATCGCACTGTCCCATCTGTGGTCATCTGTGTTCATCTGCGCGTATCTGTGTTTTACTCTTTTTGGCGCCCGCACTCCACCTGCCTCATTAATGACGCATCAGACACAGCAAGTAAACACAGATGCACACAGATAACCACAGATAGAAGATAGCCCGGCAACGCCAACATTCGCCCCTACACCCAAGCGGAGCACAACCGTGGCAAAGGATGTCTGCACCGCCACATGCGGTCACCCGTGCTTCAAATCCGCAGATGATCCGGGATACGCAGGCCCAAATGGGTGGGCACATCCCAGATCTCCTGCACCGCACGTAGTGGCTTGAACCCAGCCAGCAGGTAATTCGGCAACGCCCGAGGGTGATCGGCAGTGCAGGTGTTGACCGTCACCGTTCGAGGCCCACTCTGCCACGCCGCATCGATGGCCTGCCGCAGGAAGCCCGGCCCACAGCCCGTGCCGATCACATGCGGCATCAGGCCGAAATAGCTCAGGTTGACGCTGGTGCCGTAGCGCGCGTCCAGTTCGAAGAAGCCGGCCGGCTCGCCATCCTTGTAAAGCACATGAATTTCCAGCGACGGATCATCCAACAGTCGCGCCAGGTCGGCGTCCGGCATGATCCGACGCAGCCACCACACGTAATTGGCGCCGACCGTGTTGTACAAATACCGGTAAAACCCGACCGTGGGCATGAACACCCGCTCCGTCCGCGTGACGGCTGGGATGACCGGCGCGCGCGTCATCGGCGGGCTGTCCATACGCAGGAACGTGACCGTTACGGCAATGGTGTCGCAGGGTTCATTCCGCCGTGCGCGCATCGGTCAGCTTTCGGCCCGGTTGGTTACCAGATCGGTCACCACGCCCGGATCGGCGAGCGTGGAGGTATCACCCAGGCTATCGGTCTCATTGGCGGCAATCTTGCGCAGGATCCGCCGCATGATCTTGCCGCTGCGGGTTTTCGGCAGACCCGGTGCCCATTGAATGACATCCGGCGCGGCAATCGGCCCAATTTCCTTGCGAACCCAGCCGACCAGTTCCTTACGCAACGCCTCGGTCGGTTCCTCGCCCAAATTCAACGTGACGTAAGCATAGATGCCCTGACCCTTAAGGTCGTGCGGATACCCAACGACCGCCGCCTCGGCGACTTTCGGGTGCGCCACCAGGGCACTCTCCACCTCCGCGGTGCCCATGCGGTGGCCGGAGACGTTGATCACGTCGTCGACCCGGCCGGTGATCCAGTAATAGCCATCGGCGTCGCGGCGGGCGCCGTCGCCGGTGAAGTACAGCCCTTTGAACGTCGAGAAATACGTCAGTTTGAACCGCTCGTGGTCGCCATAGACGGTGCGCATCTGGCCGGGCCAGGAATCCGACAGGCACAGATTGCCCTCAGTTGCGCCGTGCAGTTCGTTGCCGTCGCCATCGACGATCAGCGGCCGCACACCTGGCAACGGCAATGTCGCGGACCCTGGTTTCAGCGCCGTGGCGCCGGGCAATGGACTGATCAGGATGCCGCCGGTCTCGGTCTGCCACCAGGTGTCGACGATCGGGCAGCGATGCTCGCCGACCACGCGGTGATACCAGAGCCAGGCTTCCGGATTGATCGGCTCCCCCACGCTGCCAAGCAGCCGCAGCGATTTTCTCGAGGTCTTTTTCACCGGCCCTTCGCCATCGCGCATCAAAGCGCGGATCGCCGTGGGAGCGGTGTAGAATATGTTGACCTGGTGCTTGTCGACGACCTGCCAGAACCGGCTGCTGTCGGGATAATTGGGCACGCCCTCGAACATCAGTGTCGTCGCCCCGTTCGCCAGCGGGCCGTAGACGATATAAGTGTGGCCGGTAACCCAGCCGACATCGGCGGTGCACCAGTAAACATCTCCCTGGTGATAGTCGAACACCAATTCATGCGTGTACGACGCCCACACCATGTAGCCGCCGGTGGTATGCAGCACGCCTTTTGGCTTCCCTGTGCTGCCGGACGTGTAGAGGATGAACAGCGGATCCTCGGCGTTCATCACCTCGGGTGGGCAATCGAGGGAGGCCGCCGTACATAGCGCAGCATAGTCGTGGTCACGGCCGCTCTGCGTGGAAATGGCGCCGCCGGTGACCTTGACGACAATCACGTCGGTCACAGTGGGGCAAAGTTTCAGCGCCTCGTCGGCGTTGGCCTTCAGCGGCACCTTGCGACCGCCGCGGCGGCCTTCATCCGCCGTGATCAGCATTTTGGAGCCGCAGTCCTGAATCCGATTGGCCAGACTGTCAGGCGAAAACCCGCCGAACACGACGGAGTGAATCGCTCCGATCCGAGTGCAGGCCAGCATCGCGACCGCGGCCTCCACCACCATCGGCAAATAGATCGTGACGACGTCGCCCTTCTTCACGCCCAGACCACGCATGGCGTTGGCGAGGCGGCAGACCTGCTCATGCAATTGCCGGTAAGTCACCTGCGCGCTGACCGTGGGATCATCGCTCTCCCAGATGATCGCGGTCTGGTCGCCACGCGTTGCCAGATGCCGGTCGAGGCAGGAGACCGAGGCGTTTAGTGTGCCATCCTCGAACCATTTGATCGAGACATCGCCACTGAACGTCGTGTTCTTGACCTTGCTCGGCGGCTGCATCCAGGCGATGCGTTTGGCTTCCTCAGCCCAATACCCATCCGGGTCCCGGGCCGCGCGCTCATAGCGAGCGCGGTAGCCCGCCTGATCGACGTAAGCGCGCGCTGCGAAGTCGGCGCGCACCGGGAACAGTTGGTCTCCGGATGGGTGAGTATCAGGCATCGGAAGCGTTCCTTTCCCTCGATCTTTGGCCGTCACAACCCGGCGGCGTCCCCACTCATGTTACAGCCCGGCATCCGCAGGAACATAAATAACACCGTCGCGGATGTCGGTCTTCACGGCATCCAGATAATCGCCTTTGCACGGGCCCAGAAGGCACTCGCCGGTGGTTGGCGCGAAGGCGGCACCGTGTGTGGCACAGATTATATACTTACGGTCCCGTGACATAAACCGGTCGGGCAGCCAGTCGAGCGGCGTGCCGATATGCGGACACGAATTGACATAGACGCGCACTGCGTCACCGTCTCGCCAGGCCACGAGGCCACTGAACCCGCCGGGCGCCGGAGGGAACCCCTTGGCATCGCCATCTTCGATCTCATCGACGCGGCACAAGGCCCGCGCCTCGCCTGGTATCAGCGTTTCCATCCACCCATCCTGCAAATCAGTTTCCAATGTTCAGCGCTCAGTTCCATCACCGAAAGCCGCGACTGCCGGATCAAGGGAATGCCCTCCAGCGCCGGCTCGGCTTTGATCGCGATCAATGACACGGGTTTCGGCACCGGCGATACCGCTTTCATATCGACCGAGACCCAATCGCCTTTTTCCGCGGTTGGATCGGGATAGGCTTCCCGCGCGACCTCGACAACACCGACAATCTCCTTGCCGATATTGGAGTGATAAAAGAACGCCAGATCGCCCTGCTTCATCGCTTTGAGGTTGAGTTTGGCGGTGTGATTGCGCACACCGGTCCACGGCTCAATGCCGTTCGCCACCTGCTGGTCCCAGGAGAACGCGTCCGGTTCCGATTTCACCAGCCAATACCGCATGTGACGCAAACCCTTTTGGCCGCCTGCCGCTCCCGCCCCTTGTGGCGGCACCACGCCTTGCGACGGTATTGTAGGCAATCACGGTAATGCTTCAATCGGGGGTATGGATCGACTACATGAGGGACATGAACGCATCGGCCCTGACCGTCTGGTGTCCTGCTATCCCGGTTTATCGTAAGCCGGTGCGTCGGCACGTCGCTGATAACGGCGGCGCTGGAGGACGCAATCGGGCCGGCCGCCATTGCTTTCCGCGGACGAGGTCCGGAGACATGCCGCCAGAAGCTGCGGCGCGCACGCGCCGGTTCGGCGCAATGGATGAGGTTCGGGGGTGGTTGGCCTGTTTGGTTTGCGATGGCCCCGAGGGGCAACCAGCATGAGCCTGCGTCCGGTCGAGGCGGTTTCCTCGCTCGCTGGCGCACCGTCTTCCGCCGGATCATCGCTGCATCGTTTCGCCAATCCGGGCCGGTTCCTGCGCCTGTCCGAGACCGTGCTGCCATGGCTCGTGGTGCCGGCGATCCTGCTGACGGCGACGGGTCTGGGCTGGGGACTGTTCTTCGCGCCGGCCGACTGGCAGCAGGGTGACGCGGTGCGTATCATGTACGTGCATGTGCCCTCGGCCTGGCTGGCGTCCTCGGCGTATTTCGCTCTCGCAGTTTGCTCGTTGCTGTCGCTGGTGTGGCGGCATCCGTTGGCGGACCTCGCTGCTGTCGAAATCGGCCCGGTGGGGGCGGGATTTACCGCGCTGTGCCTGGCCAGCGGTAGCCTCTGGGGCAAGCCGATGTGGGGCGCGTGGTGGGTCTGGGATGCGCGGCTGACCTCCGTCCTGGTGCTGTTCTTTCTGTATCTCGGCCATATCGTGCTGGTCCGCGCATTCGACGATCCGGTTCGCGGCTATCGCGCCGGTTCAATTCTTGCCCTGGTCGGAGTGATCAACCTGCCGATCATCAAGTTCAGCGTGGACTGGTGGAACACACTCCATCAGCCGGCGTCGATCACGTTACTGGGTGCACCGACCATGGCGCCATCCATGCTGTGGCCGCTGTTGGTCTCGGCGCTTGGCTTTAGCTTCGCCTTTGCCGCGATCGTTGTCGCCCGTCTGCGCGCCGCCGTGATGGAGCGCCGAATTCGCGGCCTTTTGCTGGCGCGAGCCGGATCCCGATGACGCATCTTCCCTTCATCGTCGCATCCTATGCACTCGCCGTCCTGGTACTGGGCTGGTTTGGCATCGGCGCCTGGCTGCGTACTGCTGCAGCAAAGCGCCGGCTGGCCGCCATCGATCCGCGTCGCGAGCGCACCGCACGATGATATCGCCGCGCCCCCGGTGCGGACGATGATATTTCCACGCCGCCGATGCGGACGATGACCCGCAAGCGCCGCCGCCTTTGGATTGTGCTCGCCTGTGGGATCGGGCTTGGCTCGGCGA